>JACCDK012060161.1_pt1 | contig 15710 bp, 14 predicted proteins | sample 7445871 | NCBI WGS metagenome assembly JACCDK01 (sample SAMN15323436, study PRJNA562643) | freshwater metagenome | isolation source: river surface water | place: USA:Blue River Watershed | collected 2017-08-15 | reverse complement strand
CACAAGACACTGCGATCACCTCTGTGGCAATGCCCTTTTCTTTCAAGCGCACGGCTTCTTCAACGGCAATCTCGTCAAAGGGGTTCATGCTCATTTTGACGTTGGCGATGTCTACGCCGGTGCCGTCAGATTTGACGCGCACTTTCACGTTGTAGTCGACCACCCTTTTGACGGGAACAAGAATTTTCATGATGATTCAGACTTAATTTGTAAATGCAGCAATGCCCGTGATGGCGCGACCTAAGATCAATGCATGGACATCGTGCGTGCCCTCGTAGGTGTTCACCACTTCCAAGTTAACCAAATGCCGTGCAACACCAAACTCAGCGCTGATGCCGTTGCCACCTAACATGTCGCGTGCCATGCGCGCTACATCCAGAGCTTTGCCGCAGCTGTTGCGCTTCAAAATTGAAGTCACTTCAACGGGCGCATTGCCAGCATCTTTCATGCGGCCCAGTGCCAAGCAGCCCTGCAAGCCCAGGCTGATCTCTGTCAACATATCGGCCAGTTTCTTTTGAATCAATTGATTGGCAGCCAAAGGACGGCCAAATTGATTGCGGTCCATCACGTATTGACGCGCCCGTGTGTAGCAATCTTCTGCAGCGCCCAATGCACCCCAAGCAATGCCATAGCGTGCACTGTTCAGGCAAGTGAAGGGGCCCTTCAAGCCACGTACTTCTGGGAAGGCGTTTTCTTCTGGGCAGAACACTTCTTCCATCACAATTTCGCCTGTGATGGAAGCGCGCAGACCCACCTTGGCATGGACTGCAGGGGCGGACAGGCCCTTCCAACCCTTTTCCAAAATGAAGCCTCTAATTTGACCCTCATCGTCTTTGGCCCAGACCACAAACACATCCGCAATAGGACTGTTGGTAATCCACATTTTATTGCCCGTGATGCTGTACCCACCAGGCACCTTGCGGGCGCGGGTGATCATGCTGCCAGGGTCTGAACCGTGATTGGGCTCCGTCAAACCAAAGCAACCAACCCATTGACCTGTGACCAACTTGGGCAGGTATTTTTGCTTTTGCGCTTCTGTTCCAAACTCTTCAATGGGCACCATGACCAAGGAAGACTGAACGCTCATCATGGAGCGGTAGCCCGGATCGACCCGTTCGACTTCACGCGCAACCAAGCCATAACAGACGTAGTTCAAGCCCGCACCACCGTATGCTTCAGAAATGGTGGGTCCTAAAAGTCCCAGTTCACCCATTTCTGTAAAGATGGAACGGTCGGTTGTTTCGTCCAGAAAAGCATCCAACACGCGAGGGGCCAGACGCTCTTGGCAGTAAGCATGGGCAGCATCGCGTACCTGGCGCTCTTCCTCGGTCAGTTGGCCATCAAGGTTAAAGGGGTCGGACCATGAAAAAGTAGCTTTTGAGGTAGACATATTGATTCAGGAAAAAAGTGAAAAGAAATCAAGCCGTGCGAAGCAGCTCGCGCCCAATGATGATTTGTTGAATTTGAGTGGTGCCTTCATACAGGCGCAGCAACCGTGCATCTCTGTAAAAACGCTCGACCGGATATTCGTTGATGTACCCTGCACCGCCGTGAACCTGCACGCCACGGTCTGCAACACGTCCCACCATCTCGGTGGCAAACAATTTGGCGCAAGACACCTGCATTGAAATTTCGGGGTTGGACAAATGGGCAGGCTTTTGGTCAAAGCGGTGTGCCACTTCTTTGACCAATGACCAAGCTGCTAAAAGTTCTGCTTGGCTGTCGGCCAGCATGGCTTGAATCAATTGAAACTCGCCCAGCGCTTTGCCAAATTGCTTTCTGTCGCGGGCATAGGTTCTGGCTTCGTCCAAGATACGCGAAGCCAAGCCACACGATACGGCAGAAATGTTCAGGCGCCCACGGTCAAGTACTTTCATGGCCGTTTTAAAACCTTGACCTGCGACACCGCCAATGATGTTGGCAGCAGGTACTCTGACGTTTTCCAAAATGACATCGCAAGTCTGGGTGCCACGTTGACCCATTTTTTTGTCCTTCTTGCCCAACCGAATACCAGGTAAGTTGGAAGGAACGATGAATGCCGACACACCGCTTGCACCTGGACCACCCGTGCGCGCCATCAACGTGAATGCGCCAGCGCGAGGTGCATTGGTGATATAGCGTTTGGTGCCATTGAGCACATAGTGATCGCCGTCCAATTCAGCTTTGGTTTTGAGTGATGCGGCATCGGAACCTACGTCTGGCTCTGTCAACGCAAAGGACATGACCAATTCGCCACTGGCTACTTTGGGCAGGTACTCTGCCTTTTGAGCAGGCGTACCGTCCATCAAGATGCCTTGAGAGCCAATGCCAATGTTGGTGCCAAATACGGATCGGAATGCAGGCGCAGTACGTCCTAATTCGTAATTCACCAAAATCTCTTGACTGACTGACAAGCCGATGCCCCCAAACTCTTCCGGGACCGTCAGACCAAACAAGCCCATGTCTTTCATGTCTTGAACAATGTCAAGGGGGACTTCGTCGTGCTCTTCAAGATGATTTTCAGCGGGAATCAATCGCTCCTGAATGAAGCGCTGTACGGTAGCTCGCAAAAGCTCAAAGGATTCGGTATCGAGTGCCATTGTTAACGGTGTTGAAATTCTGGTTTTCTCTTTTCCATGAATGCACGCATGCCCTCATGAGCATCTGCACTGGCAAATCGCGCGTGAAGTTCACGGCGCTCAAACAAAATGCCTTCACTCAAGCTTGACTCATGGGCTCTGTTCAAAGATTCTTTGATCGCCATCAGCGCCGGCAGTGAATAGCCGGCAATCTGCGTTGCCAATTTCAATGTAATTTCCGCTAACTGAGCGTCTGGCACCACTCGAGATACCAATCCATAGCGATCGGCTTCTTCTGCGCTCAGCATGCGTGCAGAAAGACACATGTCCATGGCTTTGGCTTTGCCTATGGCGCGTGGTAAGCGTTGTGTACCCCCAGCGCCAGGCAACATGGCCAATTTGATTTCGGGCAATGCAAATTTGGCAGATTCAGCAGCCACAATGATGTCGCATGCCAAGGCCAATTCGCATCCACCCCCCATGGCAAATCCAGAGACGGCAGCAATCACAGGTTTCCGAACTTGCCGAATCGTTTCCCAATTGCGTGTGATGAACCCGTCTTGGTAAACGTCCATGTAGGACCAATCGGTCATGACTGCAATGTCAGCACCTGCCGCAAATGCTTTTTCATTGCCAGTAATGACAATGGCACCAATGTCTTTGTCATGGTCAAAACTGAGTAACTCACGACCCAAAGCATCCATCAATGCATCGTTCAATGCATTGAGCTGTGCAGGACGGTTGAGGGTGATGATGCCCACCCGACCTTCACGTGCGATGATGACAGGTTCTTCCAACATGTCTTTGGTCAATTTAATCAACTGTGATTTTTTGATCACGGATCAAAGCGGACAAAACTTTTCCTTCATTGGCCAAAAGGCTTTTGAATTCAGCAGTGTCCAAATACACGTTTTCACCGCCCAAGTCGGCGTAGCGCGCTTTCAAGGCGGGCGATGCCAAAACCTTGGCAATTTCGCGATTCAAGCGTGCAGTGATTTCTGTCGGTGTACCGTTGGGCGCCCACATGCCAAACCAAATGTCCAAACTCGCGCCTTTGAAACCTTGCTCTGAGATCGTGGGCACATCAGGGAAAAATGGAGAACGCTTGTCGCTCAGGACGCCCAACAATTTCACTTTGCCAGAACGAATGTGAGGAAACGCAATACCTGGATCGCACACCATGTCTGCTTGGCCTGCCAAGACATCTTGCAGCGCGGGTGCAGCGCCTTTGTAGGGCACATGCAAAATATCTGTGTGCGTTGCTTGCTTGAACAACTCACATGCCAAATGGGGTGGAGTACCCGCACCTGCTGAAGCGTAAGCCAACTTGCCACCCTTGGCTTGGGCAACCAACTCTTTCACATCTTTGGCTGTGGTCTGGGGTTTAGTGACCAAGTACATCTGTGATTTGCCAATTCCGGCAACAGGTGTCAAATCACGCGATGGCAGGATGTTGGATTTGATAATGTAAGGGTTCACCGTCTCCACAGAGGTTGGAGAAATAAAGAGGGTGTAACCATCTGGCGTGGCACGTATAACTTCAGATGCCGCAATGTTGCTGCTTGCACCAGGCTTGTTGTCAATCACAAAGGACTGGCCAAGACTCTCGGTCAAACCTTGCGCAACCAATCTGGACATGACATCGGTTGTACCGCCAGGGGCAAAACCAATCACAATGCGAACCGGCTTGTTAGGCCAAGACTGCGCCAAACCCGATGTGCTTGTCACAACACCCAGAATTGAGAGGGCTACAACCGAAATACTGCGTCGAATTTGAAAGTACTTGAACAATGTCATAAAGGTCTCCAATTAATTTGTTGATCACATGCGCGGCTAATCACTCAGGCTGCACTGTCGCGCAACTCATCACGCAGCTTGAATTTTTGAATCTTTCCAGAGGGTGTAGAAGGCATGCTTTCTCGCACCTCCAACTTTTCCGGGATGTACTGAATCGCAACTTTTTGCGATTTCAAGTAGGCCACCATGGTGGACATGTCAAAGGTTTCCCCCTGCTTTAAGACCACCACAGCACATGCGCGCTCGCCTAATCGTTCATCCGGATACGCGACAATGGCAGCCATGGCCACTGCAGGATGGCGATACAACAAGGATTCGATCTCTACAACCGGGATGTTTTCACCGCCCCGGATGATGACGTCTTTGCTTCGACCCGTGATACGGACATAGCCTTGTGGGTCGATGCGCGCCAGATCACCCGTATCAAACCAGCCATCGGCATCGGTACCATTTAAATGTGGGCGCTTGAGATACCCACCAAAGTTGGAACAGGCTCGCAAAAATAATTTACCTGGTGTTCCCACTGGCAATGCAGGCTCCGAGGCTTCTGACTCCACCACTTTCAATTCCACACCAGGCAAAGGTACGCCATCGGTTGTAAATGCACGCTCGTCGGGATCGTCAATTTTGATGAGTGTCACAGCACCGTTTTCACTCATGCCCCAAGCTGAAACGATCTTGGTCTTCAAAGCCGCCCGTGCTTGCTCCACCAACGGTCCTGGAATGGGGGCACCAGCGCACAAGAAAGTTTTGAGTGTGGGCACCGTGGTTTTTTTCTCAACGACGGTGCGAGTTAAATCGGTCAAGAAAGGCGTGGAAGCCATCGTGAAACTGGCCTTTTCAAGTTGAATAATTTCAACAGCCTTGTTGGGCTCCCAGATGTCCTGCAAAACTGCACTGGCCTTGAGCATGATGGGCATCATGAGCCCATACATGAAGCCTGTTTGATGTGCCATCGGAGAGGCCATCAAGACGACATCTTCTGCGTCCAATTGCAAGCGCTGCGCATACGGAATGATGTTGGCCATCACGGTATTTGCAGAATGCATGACGCCTTTGGGCTCACCTGTGGTGCCTGATGTGTAGATCAATTGCGTGATGTCGTCAGGTCCAGGACGATGGGCATTCAAGATGTCCTTAGCATCGGCTTCTTTTTCCCATGCAGGGCCACTCAACAAAGCTTCAAAGCTGTTGGCATCCTTGCCGTCGACCACCACAACGTGTTTCAAGTCGGGCAAATTGGGTTGAATGCCCTTGATCATGGCTTCAAAATCAAAACCGCGGAAAGTTTTCGGTGCAATGATGACTTTCGCTTCGCCATGCTTCAACATGAAATTCAATTCACGTTCGCGGAAAATGTGCATGAGCGGGTTAATGACTGCGCCAATGCGCGAGCAAGCCAGGTAGGTGACAGTGAAATGCCACCAGTTGGGAAGTTGACATGCAACGACATCATTTTTTTGAACGCCCAGTCTGGCCAAGCCCACAGCCACGCGATCAGCCATTTGCACCAGTTCACGGTATGCGAATCGACGTAAATCTCCCGCTTCTAGGCGATAGGCCGTCAACGCCAATTTGTCGGGACAGGCCGCCATGCATGCGTTTAAATCGTCATTGATGGTTCGGTCATGCCAAAAACCCTGGGCGATCATTTGGGCTCGGCGTTTAGGAAGTAAAACAGCATCGAATTCCATGGTTGTCTCCTTTGAATTTGATTTTTCTGTGACTTTTTTATGCAGGTACGTTTTTCCGACCTGCGCGGGTACGCGCAATGATGGTTTTCATAATTTGGGCTGTCCCGTCACCAATCTGAAAGCCCAGCACATCGCGCAACCGTTGCTCCATCAGACCTCGGTCATAACCGCCGTGGCCAAAGCACAAGAGGCACTGATGAATGACGTCGTAAGCCAATTTGGGACCCCACCACTTGGCCATGCCTGCTTCAGCAGAATGAGGAAGCCCCTTGTCTTTCAGCCAAAGTCCCTGCAAACACACCAAGCGAGCACCTTCGACTTCCGTGTCGTATTGCGCCAAGGGATGGGTCACACCTTGAAATGCTGACAGGGGTTGACCAAATGCCTGGCGTTGTGTGATGTATTCCCAGGTTTCGTCGAGTGCCACGCGCGCAACGGCCAAACACTGCAAACCGATCAGAGATCGGGAGTAATCAAAGCCATGCATGACTTGCACAAAGCCTTTGTTTTCATCGCCTAAGCGATGACTCACCGGAATACGCACATTCTCGAAAAAAATCGAACCACGCCCAATGGCGCGCTGGCCATGGCAGTCAAAACGATTGGTCGTGATGCCTGGGGTTTTCATTGGTACCAGCAATGCCGTCACACCGTGTGCACCTGACTCAGGAGTTCCAGTGCGTCCAAAAACCACCGTGATATCGGCTTGATCCGCCGCTGAAATGGATGTTTTTTCGCCATTGATGACGTAAAAATCTCCATCACGTTCAATCTTTAAACGCAAGTTGGCGGCATCTGAGCCACCGCGAGGCTCGGTCAACGCAATGGCGCAGATCGCCTCACCGGCGGTGATCTTCTTCAACCAAGGACCAACAATGTCTGGATGACCATATTTGGCCAGAATGTGGCTGTTCAATGACGCCAAAAGATTGAGATAAGAAAAGCTCAAGTCTGCACGCGCAATCTCTTCATGAATAACGCCTGCCGCCAAACAACCCATGCCCAAACCGCCATAGGCCTCTGGTAACTCGGGACATATAAAGCCCAGATCGCCCATCTCTTTCAGCAGAGTTCGATCTAAATCGCGCGTTTTGTCGCGCTCCATGAAGCCAGGCTTGACCCTTTCATCTGCGAAGCGACGCACCGTCTCGGCCAGCGCTTGCAAATCGTCATCAATGTAGGGGTTTGGGTTCATTCCATGCCTCCGTATTGAATTACTTTGCGTATTTGCGGAAATCAGGTTTGCGCTTTTCTTTCAGTGCATTCACACCTTCACGCGACTCTTCTGTGTCGTAGTAAAGCTTGAGCGCGTACATGCCCATACCAGCAATGCCGCTTTGATGTGCTGTGTCCATGTTGAAGCTTCGCTTGGCGATAGCGATCGCCGTTGGGCTGCGCTCACAAATTGTCTCGCCCCACTCTTGCACCGTGGCGTCGAGCTGATCGTGCGGTACGCAGATGTTGGCCAAGCCCATGTCCACTGCCTCTTGGCCTGAGTAGCGTTTGTTCAAATACCAAATTTCACGGGCCTTTTTCTCACCCACCACGCGGGCCAAGAACGCAGTGCCATAGCCTGGGTCAACAGAGCCCATCTTTGGGCCTACTTGACCAAAGATGGCCTTGTCTGAGCAAATGGTGAGGTCGCAAATGGTGCAAAGCACATTGCCGCCACCAATAGCGAAACCTTGAACGCGCGCAATCACAGGCTTGGGCACATCGCGAATGGCGGTGTGCAACTCTTCCATGGGCAGACCAATGGTGCCGCGACCGTCGTAGTTGCCATCATGGGCAGACTGATCGCCGCCTGTGCAAAATGCGCGATCGCCAGCACCAGCCAACACAATGGCACCCACGCTGCGGTCGTAGCCAGCCTTGTTCAAGGCTTTGATGATTTCATCGCAAGTGGTGCCGCGGAATGCGTTCATTTTGTCGGCACGGTTGATCGTGATCCAAGCCACGCCGTTGCGGTTTTCGTAAAGGATGTCTTCAAATTGCATGTGTTTCTCCAAAATTGAATTGACTGATTAGCCGTGCATCGTGAGTCCACCGGACACACTCAAAACTTGACCTGTGATGAAAGCAGCGTCGTCGCTGCCCAAAAACAAAATGGCGCCTGCCAAGTCATTTGGTTGACCCAAGCGGCCCAAAGGAATGGCTTTCTTGAAAGCTTCCATCAGTTTTTCTGGATTGCTGGCACCTTCGGCAAAGCCTGCAAGGAGTGCGGTGTCGGTAGGACCTGGGCAAACCACATTGACCGTGATGTTGTGACGTGCATGCTCACGCGCCAAGGTTTTGGACAAAGCGACCAAGCCGCCTTTGCAGGCAGCGTAGACGGCTTCACCCGATGAGCCACCGCGAGCAGCGTCTGAAGCAATGTTCACGATGCGGCCAGCGCCTCTGGCTGCCATGCCTGGCAAAACAGCGTGGTGCATGTGCAGTGCGCCGGTAAGGTTGATGGCGATCAGCTTGTCCCACTCTGCTGGAACGGTTTTGGTGAAGGGCTTGAAAATGTCCCAACCCGCGTTGTTCACCAACACATCGATAGGGCCCAACTGCGCCTCGGCTGCAGCAACCGCTGCGTCAACTTGAGCGCGGTCTGTGATGTTGCAATTGAATGCAGCGGCCTTGCCACCTGCCACCTTAATCTCGTCTGCCACTTTTTGGGCAGCCTCTAAGTTCATGTCAAAGACTGCCACTTTGGCACCTTCGGAGGCAAAGCGGCGGCAAGCTGCCCCACCAATGCCACCGGCGCCACCCGTGACGATGACTGTTTTATTTTCAAATTTCCCCATTTTGAATCTCCAATGAATGCTGATGTTGGTATGCTTTACGTCAACATCATGCAATTGATATGAGTGCATATATGTCAATGTATTGATATATTATGCAATATCCTGCAATTGCAATGCAAGCATTTTTTTAAAGAATTTACCAATGGTAAACCCTATGATTGATAGAGATTCGACACGATTTGAAATTGCCAATAGATTGTTCTTTCGCCTATATCAATGTGCCAATATGTTGCATAAAACAGGGACCAGGGCTGTTGAGAAAGAAGGATTGACCACTCAGCAGTGGGCTGTTCTGGGGGCGCTTTCGCGCAAAGAGGCCTTGGGTGGGATGAACGTAGGCGACTTGGCCAACTACCTGAAAGTCAGCCGACAAAATTTGTCTGGCCTCATTGGGCGCATGGAGCGCGATGGGCACATTGAATTGACTGCTGACACACTGGACCGACGTGCAAAACGTGTCAGCATGACCAAGAATGGCAGGCACGTATGGGAAAAAGAAGCACAACCCAAAATTCGCGCCTATTACGAATCCGCACTGGTTGACTTTTCAACAGGCGATTTGACGCATACGCTGCACTACTTGCTGAAGTTGCTGGACAACATGGAAAAGATTGACCAAGCGACGGGGGTCGCAGAAGACAATAGATGAGCAATTACGAAATTGAGGACGTCTTGTGGTTTATGAAAACACACCAGCGGTATCTTGCAAGTGGGAGCTGAGCTGCGCAAGATGATGAAATCCATCACCGAAATTGATTTCTAATTGCGTAAGCACTTTGAAGTAATGGCTCATGATGTATTCATCGGTGATACCAATACCGCCATGCAATTGCACAGCTTGCTGGCCGATGAAGCGCATGCTGTGGCTAAGCTGTAGTTTGGCTTGGCTTGCTGCACGACTGCGTTCGGGTGCGGGGCTTGTAAGCTTGAGGTTGACGAGATAGCTCATTGAGCGAGCCAATTCGAGCTGCATTTTCATGTCTGCAATGCGATGCCGCAATGACTGAAATGAAGAGAGTGTGACACCGAATTGCTTTCGCGTGTTGAGATAGTCGGATGTTAGTGCTAGCGTTTTATCCATAACGCCAACCGCATAGGCACAGGTGAAGGCAATGCCTAAGTCCATTGCCAATTCCATCACAGCTTCTCCATCCAGCGTCAACAGTTGCGCAGGTGCATTTTGCATTATCAAATCAGCAGCACGGGAACCATCCTGACAGCCATAGCCACGAACTGAAACACCTGCTGCATCGCTTTTAACAAGAAACAATGCCAGTTGATTATCAAGCTGTGCCGGAACGAGAAACGCATCTGCATAGTCACCGACGGAAACGATATTTTTTGTTGCACTGAGCGCAAATCCAGCTGGGCCCTTTACAGCTTTGGCTTCACATTTACGCCATTGATTGCGCGCACCACGTTCTTGATGCGCGAACACGATGAGCGCCTCACCGCTGGCGATTTTAGGTAGCCATGCTTGCTTGAAATTGTCTGAAGCAAAGGCTTGGAAAATCTGACTGCAAAGCAAAGTCTGTGACATTGGCTCGAGGGCAATGCCTCGTCCGAGTTCTTCCATCACGATCATGCTCTCCACCGGGCCCATACCCATGCCACCATATGACTCTGAGATGCTCAACCCAGTCAACCCCAACTCAGCTAGCGCTGAATAAGCCTTACGATCAAAACCACCGACCTTCACAAACGCTTGTCGCTGCTGGAATGTGTAGCTCTTGTCCATATAGCGACGTACCGCATCACGCAATGAATCATGATCTTCTGTGAAATTGAAATCCATCTTAGCTTCCCCTCAGCCCAAAACAGTTTGCGCAATGATGTTTCGCTGCACTTCATTGGACCCACCATATATCGTCGTCTTGCGCATGTTGAAATAAGTACCTGCGAGAGGCGCACAATGCAGCGCCCCGCCAGGAAAGTCGCCCTGCCAACCCGCATCCATTGCCTCGTAAATCAAGGGCAGTGAATAAGCGCCGCCAGCAAGCATCATGAGTTCTGCATAACGTTGCTGTATCTCACTACCACGCAGTTTTAAGAGACCAGCGATGTCCAAAGATTGTTTACCAGAGGTCGCAGCAGAAAGTACGCGCAGCACCAGCATCTCCAATGCAACGATGTCAACTTCTAAAAGCGCTATCTGATCTCTGAATCGCAGGTCATCCCAGGCACCCTCAATTTTTGCGATGCGCTTCAAGCGCTCCAATTCACGCTTAGCACGATTGATGTCTGCAATATTGGTGCGTTCATGCGAAAGCAAATGCTTGGCGTAAGTCCAGCCTTTATTTTCATCGCCGATCAGATTCTCAACAGGTACTTTGACGTTATCAAACCACACTTCATTGACCTCACTCTCGCCTTCAATGAGCTTGATTGGGCGAATTGAGATGCCAGGCGTTTTCATATCAATTAAGAGAAATGAAATGCCAGTTTGTGGTTTGCCTTCGCAGCTGGTGCGCACCAAGCAAAAAATCCAATCGCCGTATTGCGCGAGTGATGTCCAGGTCTTCTGGCCATTGACGATATAGTGATCGCCCATGCGATCTGCGCGGGTTTTCAAAGATGCCAAATCGGATCCTGCCCCTGGTTCGCTATAACCTTGACTCCACCAAACATCGCCGCTTGCGATGCCTGGCAAAAACCGCTGCTGCTGCTCAGGAGAGCCATAGGCCATAATGACTGGCGCAACCATCACTGGCCCGAAGGGTACGATGCGTGGTGCACCTGCCAATGCGCACTCCTCTTCAAACAAATGCTTTTGCACGGCATTCCATCCAGGGCCACCAAACTCGGATGGCCATCCATACCCAAGCCAACCCTTTTTTCCCAAAATTTTCGCCCAAGCTTGCATATCGTCTCTAGAAAGCCTAAGCGAGTTGTGCACTTTGTGAGATATATATTTCGGTAAATTGGCACGCACCCACTCACGAATCTCTAAACGAAATTGCTCTTCTTCCTTGGTAAATGCTAAATCCATCGTGACCTCTCACCTTTGAAAACGATTAAATTGATCAATCGATATAGCGCAAACCTGCGTTAGCCAGAGAATCGCGCAGTTTGTACATGTCTAACCCCAAAATACCTGTGGCAAGTTTTGTACGCTTCTCGATTTCGTTGGCTTCTCGCTTTTTCGCAACTTCTAAGGTCTTGTGCACAGAAGCCTTGGGTACAACCACCACACCGTCATCGTCCGCGACAATAGCGTCACCCGGTTGCACCAGCATGCCTGCACACACCACTGGAATATTGACGGAACCCAGTGTTTCTTTGACTGTGCCTTTGCTGCTGATTGCACGACTCCAGACAGGAAAATTCATTTCTTGCAAAGTCTTCACATCCCGACAACCCGCATCAATGATCAAAGCACGTGCGCCTCGAGCGCGAAAACTGGTTGCCAGTAGATCACCAAAGAAGCCGTCGGTATTCGGCGATGTGAGTGCTGCAACGACAATATCGCCATCTTTAATTTGCTCTGCCACAACATGCAGCATCCAGTTATCACCGGGATGCAATAAAACGGTAACGGCGGTACCGCTGATTTGTGCTCCGGGGAAAATGGGGCGCATATAAGTATTCAGCAATCCCACACGGCCTTGCGCTTCGTGCACAGTGGCTGAGCCCAATGCCGCCAGAGCATCGGTGGCCTCGCGATCTGCTCTGGTGATATTTCGATAAACAACGCCAAGTTCAAACATGATCAACGCCCTTCTTTTTTCAATCGTGCATCCAAGCGGCTGAACACTCGCCTTGCATTGGCTTCATAAATCTGATGGCGATCTTCAGCGCTCAACAATTTGCAAGCCTCGATATAGCGCTTGGTATCGTCAAACTGATGTCCTGTTTGAGGATCGATCGCGCGAACAGCGCCAATCATCTCGCTTGCAAAGAGCACATTCTTTACTGGGATGACGGTGTTGAGTAAATCAATGCCAGGTTGGTGATACACGCAGGTGTCGAAAAACACATTGTTGAGCAAATGCTCTTCCAACTGGGGCTTATTGAGCATATGCGCCAAACCGCGATAGCGCCCCCAATGGTAAGGAGCGGCGCCGCCGCCATGCGGAATCAGGAATTTCAGCGTTGGAAAATCTTTGAAAAGATTGCCTTCAACGAGCTGCATGAAAGCGGTCGTATCGGCATTGATGTAATGTGCGCCTGTGGTGTGAAAGCAAGAATTGCAACTCGTACTGACATGGATCATGGCAGGGATGTCATATTCAACCATTTTTTCATAAATCGGATACCAATGCCTATCAGTCAATGATGGTGAAGTCCAGTGGCCGCCAGATGGGTCAGGGTTCAAATTGATACCCACTGCACCATACTCAGTGATGCATTTTTCAAGTTCTGGAATGCAAGTCACAGGATCAACACCGGGACTTTGGGGCAGCATGGCAACTGGATAAAAATGCCCTGGGAAAAGTGTAGAAACGCGATAGCAAAGCTCATTGCATATTGCCGACCAGGCGCTAGAGATTTGAAAATCCCCAATATGATGTGCCATGAATGCAGCGCGAGGTGAAAACAGCGTCATATCTGAGCCGCGCTCTTTCATATTTTTTAGTTGATTGATTTCGATAGACTCGCGCAAATCATCATCACTAATTTTTAGGTCTGATTGTTTTGGCATTTGCGCTGGATTTTTGATTGCGGCAACTTGAGCGTTACGCCAAGTTTCCATTGCTTTTGGTGCAGTGGTGTAGTGCCCGTGGCAGTCGATGATGAGACTCATGTGTTTCCTTTGATTGATGATGTGTTTGTTATCGTGCCGCGCAATACGGAAGGCGGCTACATTAGCAAATGATTTAAAAAATGGTCTTCCAAGAGGCAAAGCAAAGACCTGTACCTGTCATGGCGCTACTTCGATAGGCGGGAAGGTATTTAACCCAATCGACATCCAAGTCTTTGGCCATTTCCGAGGTAACCAGCCAGTTGCGAATTTCTGAACTGCCCGCTTGCAAAAGCTTTGGATCAAGGCTCTCAAGTGCTACGCTGTCTTTGTCTCGAATTGCTTGAATGATCTTGTGATCTAAATCTTCATCGACCACAAAATGGCTTAATCCACCCGAGGCAATCACGCCCACCCGCAAATCTTGCGGCCAAAGCGCGATCAGCTCGCGCAGCGCTTTTCCCAGCGAGATGCATCGCTTAGGTGTGGGTTGATTGGGTGGGTCGAAAGTATTGAGAATCACTGGAATGATCGGCAACGCTCTGTCTTTTAGCAGGCGTCGATGTACGAATTGAAACGCATGTCCCTCCGATTGGCCACGTTCCAAACCATCCATCGCAGCGATATCGAACTCACGATCGCACAGCTGCCGTATCAACCACTGAGCTAAATCGCTTTTAACCGGATATTCGTAATCTACTTCGGGCTCGTGCCGCCACATGCGGGCAGACTTTACCCATGCGTCATTCGCCTGTGCAGGTTCACGTGCAGTGTTTCGAATCGTATCGCCATAAAAAATCGCAAAAGTTGGATTATTGCTGGTTCGAAAAAGCTCGGTTTGATCATCGCCCACCGTAATGAGAACATCAAGTTTGGCTTCATGAATTCGTTCGCGCAATTCATCCATGGCCTCTTGAGACTGATCATAAAGTTCACCCATTTTTTCAGGTGACGTCAATGCATCGGCATGAGCTGGTGCTATTTTGAGCAAGGTTTCATAATCTGTTTTATTGCCAGCTTTGTCGTAGAGATGGACATTTTTCATATCGATCATACGAAAGCCATGCTGCCAATCTTCACGACGGCTGACAAGCATGATGCTGTGAGATGAGCCAAATGCGGCAACAATTCGAGCCATGCGAATCAATCCTTCAAAATGAATGTTGGTACATTCTGTCCATTGGCAGCAGCCTGAAAGACAACTTGCACTTTGGCACCAATGGCATACCTTGTTGTATCTGATGAAACCAGATTGCTCATCATGGTGATGCCCTCATCCAAAGCAATGAAAGTAATCGTGTACTCATCATCGCCTTGGCCCATTGTGCTGAAGCTGTAAATACTGCCTTGACCTGATGATTCTCGCCACACGGTATCAGTACTCCAGCAATGCGGACACATGTCACGGGGATAATGGTGGGCCAAGCCGCAGCTGAGACAGTGTTTGATGAGTAATTTGCCTTCGTTGGCTGCTTGCCAGTAAGCAGCTGTTTCAGGGAGGATCATGGGATTAGAAACTTTGCGGACCATGGTTAAATTGCCTCCAATATCAAAGTACCTGATGTATGTCGCGCGGCCAATGCCCCACCAATTCCGTTTGCAATGGCAAGCTTGCAGTCTTTCACTTGCACGGCTGGATGCGCTTGCCCACGCAGTTGGCGCACTGCTTCAATCACCTTGGTCATGCCGCCGCGATTGGCTGGGTGGTTGTTGCACAAGCCGCCACCATCTGTATTGAAGGGAAGTCTACCCACACCCGAAAGCAAATTACCATCCATCACGAACTTACCGCCCTCGCCCTTTTTGCAAAAGCCTAAGTCTTCAAGTTGCATCAATACTGTGATGGTGAAACTGTCATACAGCGAAGCATATTGAATATCTTGCGGCGTGACACCAGCTTCAAGAAATGCGCGTTGACCTGACCAGACTGCCGCGCTATAGGTCAAATCGACGCCTCGCCCATTGTGCTTGGGCGCTTCTCCTGCACCGCGTACGCGTACCATCGGGCGATTTTTTTTGACTGCAAGCTCGCGAGCAATCTCAGGGCGCGTGACGATCAGTGCACCACCGCCGTCACTCATCACACAGCAATCTAGCTTATGAAGAGGGTTGGCCACCATCGGAGACGAAAATACATATTGTACCGTCACTACATTTTTTAACATGGCATTCGGATTGTGCAGCGCAT
>JACCDK012048282.1_pt1 | contig 15712 bp, 14 predicted proteins | sample 7445871 | NCBI WGS metagenome assembly JACCDK01 (sample SAMN15323436, study PRJNA562643) | freshwater metagenome | isolation source: river surface water | place: USA:Blue River Watershed | collected 2017-08-15 | reverse complement strand
GTCAGACAAGGGATACATTGGGAGCCAGCAAACTATGTCACGATTTCTATGGGTTTGGGATGACAGCACAGAGTTTCTCCAACCTCGAGACGCATATATATGCTCAAGCTTGATTAACGGAATTGCTGAACCAAACCTCCTAGAAATTGGTGTGTGGAAAGGGGGATGGATTTTTTCCATGCTTCGAAACCACCCCACTGCCTTAGCAGCAGGAATTGACCCATACCCAGTTAAGGAAGTCAAAGCTAAATTCTTAGAAGCTGTGAGTGCAAGAAATCTAGATACGCGCGTAAAGCTGTACGAAAGTTCCAAAGAACTACTAACTAAACGGAAACATACAAGTTTCGACTTGATCCATATCGATGGCGAGCACACGGAAACCGCTGTTGAGAGTGATCTTAAGTTTGGGTTAATGCATCTAGCTTCTAATGGGATAATCGCAATTGATGATATTTTTCACGGAGATTTTCCAGGAATTGCTTATGCTGTTTTCAATTTCATTTCTAGAAATCGAGTATCACCTTTCTTGATAACTCCAGGAAAAATTTACATTTGTAATGAAGAAAATTATCAACAATACATTTCTTTAGCCGAGCAAATTCTAAACGAAGCAGATATTGAATTCAAAACCGAATTTGTCGATGAGAATTCACCAAATGGTTACTTCCAAACAAACTCGATTAAGGGATACAGGCAAATCATTGTTCCAGAAGGTCAACGACAGGCTCAAAAGTATGCAAAAAAACTCAAAATCAAGAATGTTCCAAGAAGCATGAAAAGCAAAACTAAAAAAATGATTAGACTATTCTTACCAGAAATAGCAATAATTTTAGGGAAGAGCATTAGTCCAGTTAAGAACAATAGATAGGATTGATTCATGCGAGATGATGAGAAGACCTTTTCGGTCATAGTCCCAATTGGTCCAAATTTCACAAATTACCAAACTTTCGCTAAAGACATCGCTCAAATTGATTTCCCAAGAGAAAAATTTGAAGTAATTCTCGTTTTGGATGCTCATGTCGCAAGCCCGACAGCCAAGAAGCTCTCTCAAATCCTAGATAGCGAGGGAATAACTTCAACACTTTTGGAGAATTCTGGGCAATCAGGTCCAGGAATTGCACGAAATATTGGTATTGATCACGCAGCTAATTCGCACATCCTATTCCTTGATACGGACGACAGATTCGTCCCGAATGTCTTAAACAAGATTGACCAAGACGAATCGGATTCAGAAATTATTTTCTACAATTTTAAGAGATTGGCAAAAGATCACACAGATAAAACGAAGAATAGGAAAGACTTGGATTTTTTTGCTAGCAGGGAAAAATTAATTGAGGGAGCCCTCAAAAACCAGTTAGAACAAGAGTGCTGGCAAGCAGCTTACAAAAAAGATTTTTTGAGTTCCAATTCAATAAAGTTCAATGAAGGAATTTTTGAGGATCTACGTTTTCATTTCTTGTGTCTGGCACGAATGTCAAGTTATTCTCTAATTGAGGATGTATTGTATGAAAAGATTCAAACTCCTGGATCAGTGACCGAAGGAATATCCAAAGAGGGCATTTCAAGTTACCTCACTGCCTGGTTAGAAATGGCTAAATCTGCTGCAGAAGAACTGGGATTTGAATCAGAAAATTACTTGAGAATTGGAATCCAAAATGTTGTAGGGCAGTATGCCTATAGAATTATACAACTGGAAGAGTCTGCAGAAAGACAATTTCAATTGATTGACCACTTGTTAAAGCAAGTAGAGGAGCAATCCATTATCCAGAATGTTTCATCTGCGCGAAACAAATTACCCACCTTGTATAGTGATACTTATAGCTTCTTGTCCGCCGGCCCTAAATCAATGAATGAAATAGTCGCGTTTGTTTCCGAACGACAGAAACTTGAATGGAGTTGTGGAGACATCGAGAATTCAGTCTTTTTGGCTCCGAATGAAATTCGAACATGTTGCAAGAGATTTTTTGTTGATGGGAAAATCGCAGGCGATGTCGTTCTGGATGTCAAAATAGAGAGTGGCGTAGATGCACCTCGGAAGATAACAACCAGTCAAGTATATGAAGCAAAGCAGTCCCTAAAAAGAAGAATTAATATTGGGAACAAGAATGAATGCAGTGGTTGCCCTTATTTAGAACTTAAGAATTGGGAAAGCGGGAAAAAAAAGAGCTTTGAAATCAAATATCTATCTATGGAACAGCATTCAATCTGCAATCTTCGATGCACATATTGCGATGACAAGTACTATGGTGGTTTGAATCCAGACTATGATGTGACGGCAACACTATTGGATTTCCATCAAAGTGGAGTAACGTCAAATCTCCAAACAGTAGTTTGGGGAGGTGGGGAACCCACCCTCGATCCCAATTTTCCAAAAATGTTAGCAGGAGTTAGAAGAGTCGCACCCAACTGTGAGCACCGCTTTCTGTCCAACAGTAAGCGATTCTCACAAGAAATTTATGATTCACTTAATGAAGGGCATTCGCAGCTTGTAACGAGCATGGATGCCGGGTCTGACTCTAAGTATCTTGAGATCAGAGGAAGAAAAGGTTATTCAGAAGTATTAGAAAATTTGAGAAGATATTCAGAGATTGCAAATAACTCTCTTGTGATAAAGTACATTTTCACAAGTGAAAATCAGGAAACTTCCGAACTTAAACAATTTGTTGAAGATATTGCGCGCCTAAACTTAACTGGGAATATCTTCCAGATAAGTTATGATTTCAAATCTGAAGTAATTGATAAACCTGGCGCCAAGGCTTGTCTTTATTTGTTTGATCTGTTGTATCAAGCTGGAGCAAATTATGTTTACTTTGATGACCTCCTACTTACCCGTTTTCAGAATGGTGCAAAAACAGGAATAAATGCGATTATTGACGAGATAAACTTGAGCGGTCAGATGTGTTCTATTGGTAAACCATCTGATTATAAAGATATAGCGCTATTTGGTGCGGGTGACCAGGCCGAGAGAATGGTTAAAAAGTTTAATCTACTAGAGAGATATCCTATAAATTCCGTAGTTGAAAATCGCGTCAACAATACTGATAAAGAATTCCATGGATTAAGAGTTCAAAATTTGAATTCTTTAACAAAGAGCAATTCGAGAGTACTTTTGGCCGGCGTACAAAGCGTCCCACAAATGTTAAAAAGCTTAAGAAGCCTTGGAATTCAGAATGAGAGAATCATTAGAGAATTGCTCATTTGATTAAAACCTTGGATTCCATCGCAAGTTTTAGATAGTACTGCTCATCTAACTTTTCTGATTCGGATTCAAAAATGTAAATTTTTGCCGTCCAACTACGAGAATTCTCAATGATTTGACCAGAGTGCCTAAAATCCGACACCCAGAGCATCTTTGGTAATTGTGGATTTTCAACGTGATCAAATATGCCCTCTTGAGTTGGCATGAGGATAAATCTTCCAACCGAAAAACCCTTTTCTCTCGAAATGGATTTCTTGTATTCAATAGGGGGCTTTCCGGCGAATCCAAGGACGATGTCTGAAGAATAATTAAAGTTAAACGCCAGGCTCACAAACTTCGTGTACGCATCCCCTGGGGTTCTCCGACAAGCCTCCAAGAGAACAGGCCCAGTTTTTGTCATCAGATACTGCGTGTGAAAAATACCATCAACCAACTCCATTTCCCGAGCAAAATTCTCTATCTCCTCAATCAACGGAGATATGTACAACTCATCGTGGGAAGATGGAAAAGTTGTTGCAGAGACTCGGAACTGATCGTAAATATGAAATTCATCGTCATTTGCATAGAAAACAATTTTTTTATTTGATAGCAAACAGGTTAAGCCATGATTAGTCCCTTCGAGAAATTCCTCGACAACAACACCCTGACTACCGGGTTGAAAATATGCCGAGAGAATAGATACAACTAGTGATGCTCTATTTCTCGAAATTGATATCCCTGCACCACCAGTTAAATTTGTGGGCTTGACAATCACGGGAAACTTCAACCAGATTGATTTAAAGAATGAATCAAAGACATTCGAGGAGGAAACAAATCTTGGTACACGACCACCAAGACTCAACCACAATTTTCGTAATTCCGACTTATCATGAATCTGCTTTGAAATAGATGGAGCATCATATCCAGGTAGACCTAATTCATGAGCAACCTCAGCCGCTGCGGTGGCTGCTAAATCGTGCGCTGAAGGGACAATAACGTCGATTTCATTTTCTTTGCAAATTGCAATCAGGCCTTGTGTGTCTGTGTAGTCACATGGGATGTACTTATCTGAAAACCTATGACCTGGATCATTTGGTCGATTGCCAGAGGTGATTACCAAATACCCCAAGTCCTTTGCGGCCAAAATAATCTCGATGTCTCCAATGGCTCCACCAGTTACGAGCAAACGATCTCGCACTTATGAAACTCCTGAGATATTCATCCAAACCTTTGATTCTGCACTCCTATGCAAGACTTCCAATTCTCTTAATCCAATTAGTGCCTTCTCACCAGGGAATACAAAATCCTGAATTGAGGACCCCTCGATCGCCTGCGAGTTTGATAGAACAGAGTGGATATCTAAATACAAGTTAGAAAATGCCTCTATAAAGCCTGTTGGATGACCAGCCTTGAATCGGGCATACCTTGGACTATTGGCCTCGAGTAAGCTCAAGCTTCCCTGATCAATAACTTGTTTTCCTCCGTGATTGTCGTACTCAAAAAAAGAATCCGGGTGAATTTGTAACCACTCACATCCTCCAAGATCGCCAAAGATGCGAAACTTTAATCCGTTTTTGAATCCTGGGAAAACTTTGCCGTACATCAGAGTGCAATTGATTCCCCTTGAATAATTCCCTATCGCAAACACCTTATCAATCACATCCGAAACATTCCCGGAATGACTTTGAAGGGCAGATACAGATTCAAGCTCAGAGGAGAGCAAAAAGCTCGCAAGATTGAGGACGTGCACTCCGAGGTCTAATGAAACAGTAGGTATGGACCCATCTTTCTGCCGCCAGTCTTGAACAAGCATCTCGCCGCCACTCAAATCTCTCAGAATAAAGCTTTCTTGTGGCATCTCAATATTGATTGAGTGGATTTTCCCATACTTACCCGAATTTATGCGACTCCGAATTTCTCGCACCATTGGAAACCCTGTGTAATTAAATGTTACAAATAACTTTCTTTGGTGACGGATTGCTAAATCAATTAGTGTTCCAGCCTCGTCGCTTGTTGAACAAAGAGCCTTTTCAGAGATTACATTAAATCCAGCTATGAGTAGTTTTTGTATGGCTTCAAAATGATTTGGTGTGGGTGTCAAAACCAAAACCGCGTCAAGCTCTCCCGACTCAGCTTGAATAAACGCATCAAGGTCAGGATGGGAAGTCTCTACTCCCCAGGCAATTGCAGACTCAGAGTTTACAAATGCGTTTCTAGAGAAAAAGCCCGTTTTCAAGTGCCAAAGCCCATCAACTCTCAATGCTGAAAGATGCGCGCGCCCGACAGCCGAATTGATCCCTCCCCCGATAATTCCCAAACTCAATAGTCTTCCCATCGAACTAGAGTATCTCTAGATGAATGCTGAAATATGAATATCTGAACTTGACTTAAATGTGTCTACGTGAAAACAATTTTCGTAATCTAAAACTGTAGCCCCCGAGGATCGGCCGCATACCTAAACCGCTCATCTGGCTCAATTCTCTCTCGCACCGCAAACAAATCTGCTGACTGCCAATTTCTCGTATTTCTCGCCTGTGACTGGTTGATTGCATAATTTCTTGACGTGGATTTATGCCTCGACTGTCAAGATGTCCCAAATCCGAGACAAGTGAATCCCAGGGCACCGCGTAGTGAATACCAGCTTCCACAGCAGAATAAGAAATGACGCCGTCGCCATAATCTGAATGTCCGATCATATTGTTGTAGTGGTGAAACCAGAATTGGGAAAGCATCTCGGCATAAAGCAGTTCGTCATGAAATGTTTCGTGGAACATGCTTCTGATTTTCCGCAGTCGGACTTTCTTGTCCCGCATCACCTGCTGATAAAACCCAAATTGAGCCGAATTCATAGAAATACCCCACTGTTCTGGGAAATTTGTGTGCCTATTTCCTGGAATCTCAGTGCCGTGATTAAATTTTGAATAGGCGCTGGCAATTAAGGGCTTCGAACTTGCAACTACTTGATTTGTTAAAAAATCTAAACCTTCATTCGAAATTAGGTTATCTTCCTCTAGAGAAATTATTCGGTCGACTTTTTGAAATTCCTTAGTCATGGCACGAAAACCGTGGATTCCACTCCCCTCATTTTTTTCCCATGCTTTAACATCAATGCGACTATCTAGCTCAGCAATCAATCTGGCATTTATGACGGTCGCCTCTCTCCAAGCAAGCTCCTGAGGAGAAGCTTGTTGGCGTGGGCCATCTATGGAGACCAGTAATCTCTGCAAATTAGGCCATTTCAGCAATCTCTTGATTGCATTTATAGTCATTTCTGGGCGCCGATATGAAAACAAAATTACCGTCTGTTTCTCCACAAGATAACTTTAGCCTAAGGATGAATAATCATTTTAAACCCAAGCCCGCAATGAGAAGAAACAAATCTGGTAAATCGTAAAAATCGCTTACCAATTGACATGGCGATCAAGCTTCAAAGAATTTGAAAGCAGTTGGTATCGAACTTTTGCCGGTCCGATTTCGAGATGTCCAGATTGGGTGAAAAAAAGAGCGAAGCAGTGTTTTCCAGCTCCCTCGCCCTGGTGTAGGTCTCAGCAACATAGGTTTAATCCCATTCTTTTTGCAGACCAAGGAAAAGATTGACTGGTCATAGCGGTGTTCGACAAATTCCGGGAACTCACCTCCGGGTGACTCGGCGAGGTTAAAATTTTCTTCAGATTCTAGAATCATCTGTAGCCACTCATCCACTACTTTGCGCCCCTTGGCGCCATAGGCAATCAACCATGTAGCTTGAATTTGATTTCCCGATGTAATTGGGTTGATAGAAGGAAATTTGTCAAACAAAAGTCTTTTCGTGTAAGAAATCTCTGGCGTACCCATTGAGAAGCAAGCAATACCTCGTTTTCTTGCAATCTTTAAGAAATGATTGAACCTGATTCTTGTTAAAGGCGTCAGAAATAATTCACAACCTGCATCAATCCAAACAACGCCATCGCAGTCACCCCACAAGCCTTCAAATGCAGACTTAATCGCGTCAGGTTTATAGGTCATATAGCCGTATCCTCGAGTTGCTTCATTGAATATATGTGGATAGGAGGCTGAAACACGGCCACATACTTCTTTTAGATTCTCGTTTGTAACGGCAACTACCGATTCAAAAAAACCAGAAGAGGAAGCTTTATCACAAATTCGCGCTGAGGCAGCTCTCATGTCAGGACTTCCCAGTCCCGCCGTCAAGAAATGCCAAGTTTTTCGCTTCTTCAAAAGTACAACCCCAATATGCTCATCAAATCATTGATAATCTTACTCGTGTGATGCGACAACTCAGCCCATTGAAAGATTTGAGCGTGCTGATCACGTGTTACAACAAAATTGATTCTGTAGATGGATTCATGGTTCAGGTTCATAAGCTACATAATTTAGGTTGCCAAATCGTAATCGTTGACGATGGATCAGTCGATGGTTCGGGAGAGAGAATAAGCAAAGAGGTCGCTCAATTAGAAAATTGCAAGTTTGTCCGACAGACGAATCAGGGATCGGCAGCAGCTAGAAATAGAGCGATCAAGGAATCTGAGAGAAAATTTATTCAATTTCTTGACCTGGATGATTTTTTGAATATTGCCCTACTGGAAAATTTATTCAGCAAACATGAAATTTCAGAAGATGCACTGTCTATTTTTGAGTACATCAGGCTCAATGAGCCCGAATTCCCAAAATACCCTGGGGCCAATGAATCAAGAAACCTTTCGATAGTTGAATCCGAAAAAGAACTTTTGGGGCAAATGGGTTATTGGCGAATCATTTATCCGCGAAAAATCATTTTAGAGCACAGATTGAAATTCGTTCCCACGTTCAAAGACCTTGGCGGAAAACGCTTCATTTTGGATGATCTTTTCTGGTTGATTCATATAGCCAGTATAGGGATTACTTGTATCAAGTACAACAAAGAAGCAATTAGTTATGGGTACGTTAAGAACGAGAGCATTTCAGATGATGACGGTAATGACTTTTCGAACCAAGCTAGTCTATTTTCTCTAGCGGCATCAACTTTCGTCAAAAGTCTAAAGGATTGCGGTCACTCGCACAGAAAAGATACGTTGGAGAATAACCTGACAGCAGCCCTAATGTTTCATTCGAGATATATACGAATACACAACCTTGCGTTCTACCTCAAAAATACAGTAGCTGTATCAGGTAATCTCAGAATTCGAAAATCGAACTGTTCAAATAATTTGCTTGCATTTAGGTTAGGCAAGTCTGCTGTTATCAGTTCATTCAAGCACGCGATTCGGAGCCTTGCATTCAAGAGTAAGAAAACTGCCGCTGCATGGGAACTCTTAAGGAAAAATTGAAATTTAATGGCTCCATGAATGCAAGCTTAGGCTGAAATAGAATCTTCTAAAAATTAGAATTAAGTCGGAATCAAGCAATTTCAAAATACAGGGCGAGCGTCTTAAACTGAGATTTCCCCATCTACTCAACCGAACCTTATTCGGATGATTTTTCAAGAGATACTGGGAATAGAGCTCGTAATCAATACTAAATGGAGAATCAGAAGTTAAATCCGAAGTGGCTAAAACCTTCTCCACAAGATCATTAATGCTGCCACATTTTAGTTCCTGCATGATTTCCGTAAAAAATTCTTTCTGAATAAGCAGGTGGTGTGACACGAATGAATAGTCAGAGCGAACATCTAGCCCCGATAATTTCTCTAAATTCTTATAATAGTCTTGGTTGTATTCATCCGTGGGGAGTAAAAGTTGCATTCCTTGCTGGTCCACAAAATTTCTTTTCTGTAGAAGAATCGTATCTGCGTCAAGGATCAAGACGCTACTTTCTCGGCTTTCTAGAACAGCTTGCAGCTTAAGGAATTGCTGAAATACCCAACCATATCGATGCGGAAACTTTGTCCTGATTTGCTCATTTGCTTTTGGATCCAAGCAATCATTCTCATTAACGATTTCAAGCTTGTAACCTTTTCTTGAATTCATGATTTCTTCTGCGAGCGACTCACACGATGCAAGATCGTTTTCAGGAATGATTATTCTTATATTCGAGATTTCGTCGGGTCGGTAAAGTCTTAATAGCCATTTAATTGAAATGCGCATTACATCAAAGTCTTTAGATGTTGCTACATAGACAACTTCGAATGGGGCAGATTGGACTTGCTTGATTTTTTCAAATCTTCCAAAATTTGCTGCAAAGAATCGCTCAGAAGGGAGGATGGGAGGTTTGTTTAACGTTTTTCGAACACCATTATAAATCACAATTGAAGTGCCGAAAAGAATTCGTGGAAGTCGATACCTAGACTTAAAAACGGAAGTAATGAATTCGTACATAGGAATTATGCCCTGAAGGCAGCCTGAAATTCACTTCCATAGTTTACGTACCATTTTATCGTTTTTTCGAGACCTGCCTCAAAAGAGCTATGACATTTAAAGCCTAGTTGATCTGAAATCTTCGTAAAGTTGACTGAATATCTAAAGTCATGACCTTTCCGGTCCGCTACGTTTTCTATGAAGTCTTCTTTACCAGGAAAGTAAGCGAGAATCTTTTTAGTCAAATCTAGATTGCTTATTTCGTATCCGGAACCGATGTTATAAATCTCTCCGCTAATTCCCTTTTGAACGACTTTCGATATTCCCCAACAGTGATCCTCTACGTATATCCATTCCCGGAAGTTATCTCCTCGTCCATAGAGCGGGACTTTTTTATCAGCCATAAGCTGGAATAGAAAACGAGGAATCAATTTCTCTGGGTGCTGATTGGGCCCATAATTATTTGAACATCTGGTGATCCGAACATCTAAACCGTGGGTTTTGTGAAAAGCTAAGGTTAACAAATCAGCAGATGCTTTACTCGCGGCATAAGGAGAGTTAGGAGCGAGTTTGAAGGTCTCATCCCAGGATCCCTCCGCAATTGATCCATACACCTCGTCTGTGGAAACTTGTAGAAAAATCTTCTCGGGGAATGTCTTCAGAATACTAAGCATATTTGCGACGCCTAGAACGTTTGTTTCAATGAAAGGTATCGCTGATTCTATTGAGCGATCAACATGTGACTCTGCAGCAAAGTTTACGATTACGTCAGCATCCTGAATTAAACCGTTCATCAATTCAAAATCACATATATTGCCTTTTACAAATTTGAAGCTTGGCAAACCCTGAATCTCAGCTAAATTCCATAGGTTGCCCGAGTAAGTTAAGGCGTCTACTACGGTCACCTTCCCCGGAGTTAACTCAAATTTCTTCCCAAGAAGCATTTTTGTGAAATGAGATCCAATGAATCCAGCCCCGCCCGTAATCAGGAAGTTCACAATTTCCTCCTAGTAAAAATCTGGTGCATTGGCTACGATGCCCGAATGAAGGGAATTGTCTTAGCCGGAGGTAAAGGTACTCGTCTTTATCCCCTAACTCGCGCCTTCAGTAAACAATTACTTCCTGTTTATGACAAACCTATGGTTTATTACCCGATAGCCACTCTTATGGCCGCAGGAATAAGGGAAATTTTGATCATTTCAACCCCTCGTGACCTAGAGCTATTCAAATCTCTCCTAGGCAACGGCAATAAGTATGGGGTTGAATTTAGTTATGAAACCCAAGCCGAACCGAAGGGGTTGGCACATTCATTTATAATTGGTGCAGAATTTATAGGAAGTGAAAATTGTGCTCTGATTCTGGGAGACAATATTTTTCACGGCACCGGACTAGGTGGGCAACTTGCTAAGTACAGGAGCATCGAAGGAGCACACATTTTTGGGTACCACGTGTCAAATCCAAAAGAGTATGGTGTCCTAGAGTTCAATGAAGATGGATCAATCCGATCCCTAGCAGAAAAACCTGATTCCCCTAAATCAAATTTTGCGATTCCTGGATTGTATTTTTTCGATCAAAAGGTAACGGAAATCGCTGAAGGAATTAAGCCAAGCTCAAGAGGAGAACTAGAAATAACGTCAGTTCTAGAAAAGTACCTCAAATCCAATCAATTAAATGTTTCAATCTTGCCTCGAGGCGCAGCATGGTTTGATACCGGAACCATAGAAAATCTTCATGAAGCTTCGAATTATGTTCGCATTCTCGAGAATCGACAAGGTACAAAGGTGGCCTGCCTCGAAGAGATAGCTTGGAGAAATGGATGGATATCTGACCAAGAGCTACTTTTGTTTCAAAATGAATATTCGGATTCGGAGTTCAAGCTCTACTTTGAAGATATCTTGGCCAGCGAATCCTCGAGATTTCTCGCAACATAATTCCTTACTTCATCGTTCATAAATAGATGAAAAGGAAGCCCCAAAGTACTCGCAGCCAACTCATCTGTCTTATCCAGATTATCAAAACCAACAGCAGAAAATGCTGGCATTTTGTGGCATCCAGCCTCCCACCAATCCCTTGTTTCAATTCCATTTTCTAGTAGGTATTGAGAGACCCTTGATTTCGCTTGCCCGTCCGAAAACTTAACAATCCAATAAGGGCTTACCAGTCCATTGGTCATTGCCGGATGAGTTTCAAGTCCGAAATCAGCTGAAACCGAATTCGCCCAGGAGAGGAGTTCCTCGTACTTTGCGCGGATTTTCTGCCAATGCGCGAGAGAGGCAATCCCAACTGCTGCTGAATATTCGCTTAATTTTGCATTTGTTCCAGATGACCGGGCCGTGCGATTTCCATCAAAGCCGAATGAGGTCCACCGCCGAAAGCGCTCAGCCCATTCAGCATCATTACTTAGAAAGATCGCACCTTCTCCTGCCCCAATGAGCTTTGTAGCATGAAGACTTACGATTACGGCTTGTGGCACATCCGACAAAAAATTGATGTTCTTGAGATTGTCGAAACTTGCTGCGGCATCGATTACAACAGACTTTAAATTGGGTGGATACGCACGATTACGCATTTCATCACCGAAGGGAAGCACATCGACTAGTAAGTTGGAATTAGTGCCAAGGTCACTACGCCAGTCATCACCGACATCTACAAACTTTGGATTAAATCTAGATCTGACCGCGGCGTGCGCCGTAGCCGCAAATGTCCATGACGGCAGTTCGAGATTGCCGGTGTCCAGATTGCTCGTTTCAATGGCGCCCTCGAGTGCCAGAGTTGCGTTTGCCGACGTGACGATGTTGGCTTCATCAATTCTTGTGTAATTTGAGAACAATGAAATCAATCTCTTATTTAATGGCCCATTATTGGAATACCACTTGTTGGAGTCAATCTCTTTGAGTAACGGGAATATTTCTTCAGCACTTGGAGCACTTGGTACAAGAACCGGGACGTTTATAGGCTTCAATCTACAGTTCCCGATTTCCCGAATAAGGTAGAGTCTCCATGATGATAAGGATAATGTGTCAGGGTGGATTAGGTAATCAACTCTTCACATTAAATGCTGCACATATCCTGAATAAAGCCTACGACGTAAGCGTCAATCTCACTTTTGATGCCCCGATTCGGCATGCCGATAGACCGATTCAAATAGATGGACTACTTAAAGGATGTAGCCATGATTTGACTACTTCCTACAAACCATCGTTGTTTAGAATGTGCGATCTGCTGGATCGGATTCAAAGTCGACTAAGCCCCCTTGCTAAAGTTATTGATTCTCAAATTCTTTTTCTTGATTCAGAGAATGTTGAAGCACCCGTATCTTTGTCCTCAAGGGCCCCGAAAATAGTCCGTGGTTACTTTCAAAATGTGGACCAAGTGAGGAATATGTTCCCAGAGTATTCCAATGAAATTCATACCTATTTAGATTCAGTCCCCATGTTTTCAGGACTGCCAGTGGAATATCAAGCTTTTCATATTCGTAGAGGTGACTATGTTGCAAATCGAGACACACTTGGGGAACTGAGACCGGAATACTATTTAGGAACAAGAGATCATGGTCTGCCGTTAGTGATTACCACGGATCACGTAGGACCAAAAGAAAGCCTTCAAGAGTTTTACCCTGATGCTCAAATCATTAGCCCAGGCGATGCAGAAGTTTGGACCTCTTTCAAGATTCTGGCCCATGCAAAAAAATTGACTATCGCAAATTCGACTTATTCTTGGTGGGCAGGAGTTCTGGCAAATGGTTTTGGAGCTGAAGTTGTCCGGCCGAGGAGGTGGAACAAGATTCAGACCTTAAGTTCCAATTATTTAACCCACCCTCAATTCCGGGAAGTGGAGAACTCCTTTGCTTAATGTTGTCTTCGTTCACTTAGGGTCTGCTCCGGCCGAGCACCTTTGGCTAAATTTGAAAAGACATTCAGAGTTGTTTCCTGACTATCCGGCGCAGATAATTTTGAATGAACAAACTCACGTCGAGAAAGCACAAAGTCTCGGTGTCCCAATAGCCTTTTACAAGCCATCCGACTACCAACATGAGTTGCTCGAAACGTTATCAAACGGATTTGCATTCCGGCAAGGATTTTGGAGATATACATTAGAACGAATATTTGCTCTTGAAACTTTTCATAAGCAACACCCAAACGAATCGCTTCTTCATATAGAGTCTGACGTCTTATTGATGCCTAAATTTCCGTTTTCTGATTTCGAGTCTTCAACGAAAATAGCTTGGATGAATTACAACTCAGAGCACGACGTGTCCGCAATCCTTCACTCACCCAGAATCGAAGAGACAACCTGGCTGGTACGAGAACTCGAAGAACTCCTCGAGGATGATAAAAGCTTGACTGACATGACGGCCCTATCGAAAATTCGTGCAAATCATTCCAAGCGCGTGAATCAACTTCCCGGTGTGAATGAGGCCAAATCCGGAGAAATTTCTCATTGTTATGACTCTGCAGTTCTTGGAATGTGGCTTTGCGGTGAAGATCCAAGAAATCACTACGGATTCTTAAGACTCCACAACAATTCAGAATATTTGCGTGGTTCTATTGATTTCAATCCGAGCGAAATAAAATACAGTTTTTCATCGACTTTAGGCTTACAAATTGAATTGGCATCGCGAACAATTACAGTTAACTGTCTCCACGTCCATTCAAAAGATTTACGGCTTTTTGGAGAAAATTGGGAAGGACACCTCCGAAATTTTGTAAATTTGAGTCTGCAATCCGAGCCCAAGAAAAAGTTTTTGGTCTCCGTGTTAATTCAGCTGCTCAGGGACAATGCCAACCAACATTCTTTGATTCGCTTCCTAATTGGAATTCCACCAATATACAAATTCCGAATGTGGGCGCGCCAGAAACTGAAGATGTAGTTTCCTTCTTTCTGCATAAGGCTACAATTGGTTAGGGTGTTCTAAAGGGAGCAAATGATGAGAATACTTGTAACAGGTGGTGCGGGATTCCTGGGATCTCATCTCTCTGAAAGACTTCTAAATGACGGTCACGAAGTATTAGCTGTAGATAATTTTTATACTGGGTCCAAGGAAAACATTCACCACCTAATGGACAATAAGAACTTCGAGATTCTTAGACATGACGTGACAATGCCACTATTTGTTGAAGTTGATGCGATCATGAATTTGGCTTGTCCAGCATCCCCAGTGCATTATCAAAAACACCCAGTGCAAACCACCAAAACAAGTATTATGGGTGCTATCAACATGCTCGGCCTTTCAAAACGGCTCGGAATTCCAATTTTTCAAGCATCTACTAGTGAGGTTTACGGAGATCCGAGTATCTCGCCTCAGGATGAAAAATATTGGGGAAATGTGAACCCAATAGGGATTAGAGCTTGCTACGACGAGGGAAAGCGGGTTGCAGAGACTCTATTCTTCGATTATCACAGACAATATGGAACAGAAATTAAAGTGGCGAGAATATTTAATACTTATGGGCCAAGGATGCATCTGCAAGATGGTCGCGTAGTCAGCAACTTCATCGTCCAGGCCCTCGAAAATAGGGACTTAACTATTTATGGAGATGGGTTGCAAACACGTTCGTTCTGTTACGTATCAGATTTGATTGATGGTTTTGTGGCACTACTGCATTCCGATAGCAGAATCACTGGTCCGGTGAATTTGGGCAATCCAAAGGAATTTACAATGCTCGAACTTGCTCAGAAAGTTTTGGATATAACTGGCTCAACTTCGAAGATTAATCATCTCCCTCTGCCCGAAGATGATCCCAAACAGCGGAAACCCGATATCACCCAAGCACAAAAACTTTTCGGATTTAGTCCAAAAGTTCAATTGGAAGAGGGTTTGAAGAAAACCATTGAAGAGTTTGCGCCAAGAATTAAGAAATCACACAGTAAGTAATTTTTGAAATTTGTCTTCCCAATATGGCATCCAAAGCTGTTCGATTTCTTTAGGCGCATAACTCTCAAATTTATGTTTCTTAATCTCTTGTAAAATGTGCTCAGGTGCCCAAGAGTCAAGTTGAATTACTGGGAAACCTAGATTTACCAATGAGTCTGACCATGAGTTCCTTTGAACCAGAGGAAATGATCCGGCGTAAAACGTTTCCCATAAACGATGAGTGTCTGCCCCATTTCCTTCTGGACAGAGAACGTACTTATGGGAATGCAGCGCTTTAGAATACTGCTTCAAATCTATCCGCTGCTCATGAACATCGAATTCTCGAAATCCTTCAAACATTTCTTTGCTTAATTGATTTCTCGATTCTGACGTGGGACTGAACGGGCC
>JACCDK010211380.1_pt1 | contig 15715 bp, 13 predicted proteins | sample 7445871 | NCBI WGS metagenome assembly JACCDK01 (sample SAMN15323436, study PRJNA562643) | freshwater metagenome | isolation source: river surface water | place: USA:Blue River Watershed | collected 2017-08-15 | reverse complement strand
GTTCACGCAACTTTAGTTTCTCCGGCAGACAAAGACCGTGTAAACGTATTACTAGGTCTTGCGTAAGCCAATTTAGTTATTGTTCAACCTGATGTAGGCTAAAGATTTCGAAAAGAAACGCCTCATGTCAAAAAACAAAAAGTTATGCCACGTAGTGTCAACCATGTTGCTTCAAGAGCAAGAAGAAAAAAAATCCTAAAGCTAGCAAAAGGCTTTTATGGTCGCGGTAAAAATGTTTGGACCGTAGCCAAAAACAAAATTGAGAAAGGTTTGCAATATGCATACCGTGATCGTAAAGTTAAGAAAAGAGATTTCCGCGGTTTATGGATACAACGTATCAATGCTGCAGTTCGCCAAGAAGGTCTCTCCTATTCGTCATTTATGGGTAAATACAATAAATCTGGAATGACAATGAATAGAAAGGTTTTAGCTGATTTAGCAATGAACCATCCAGAAGCCTTTAAAGCAATTATAAAGAAAATAGCTTAAGCTTTTAATAAAGTCCCGGAAACGGGACTTTTTTTTATATTTGTATCATTATGAACACAAGCCTAAATAGTTTAAAGGTTCAAATCAAACCTTTGCAAGATAAATTAGTAGATCATCCAATAAATCGTTATTTAAATACCTACGATGATTTAAAGCGATTTATGCAATTTCATTCTTTTGCCGTTTGGGATTTTATGAGTTTAGTTAAGAAACTTCAATCGGAGTTTACTTGTACCTCTTTACCTTGGAAACCAGTTGGAAATCCTCAAACTAGACGTTTGATTAATGAAATTGTCTTTGGGGAAGAATCGGATGTTGATCAATTTGGAAATCCAATTAGTCATTTTGAATTATATTTGCAGGCAATGAATGAATTAAATATTCCTGTAGTAAGTGATTTGGAAATTCTATTAGAGGCTAAAAATGTAGAGGATGTAATTAAAAGAATTCAATTATTGCAAATTGATAATAGATTAAAACAATTTTTACATTTTACTTTTCATTCAATTCAAACTAAAAAAATACATGAAATTGCCGCTATTTTCACATTTGGTAGAGAAGATTTAATTCCTTCCATGTTTACTAAAATTGTAAATCATTTGAAAAGCGATCCAAGCAAAAATTGTAATACCTTATTATTTTATCTTGATCGTCATATTGAAGTAGATGGCGATTCACATTCTCATTTAGCCTATGATATGATGGAGCAATTATGTGGCAATGATGAAAAGAAATGGGAAGAAGCTAAACAAGCTGCTTTAGATTCACTTCATTATCGTATACTACTTTGGGATTCAATAACAAGTGCATAAATGAATTTTCCGATTTACTTAGATAATGCAGCAACAACACCAATTCATCCTTCTGTTTTAGAAGCAATGAATGAAATTCTGCAATTAGAGTTTGGTAATTCTGGTTCACAACAGCATATTTTTGGATGGAAAGCTGAAGAAGCAATAGAAAATGCAAGGCAGCGTGTGGCTACCTATTTTAAAGTAAAGAATCGTCAAATTATTTTCACCTCTGGAGCCACAGAAAGTAATAATCTAGCCATTCAAGGTTTTTTAAAAAATTTTTCTGAAAAAGGTCATTTGATTACATCCTTGACTGAACATAAATCTGTTTTAGAGGTATTTTATTTTTATGAAAATTTGGGTTGGGATGTCACCTATCTAAAACCAAATGTAGATGGCATTATTGATTTGGTTGAACTGAAAGAGTGCATTCAAGAAAATACCAAACTTATTTCCATTATGTGGGTTAATAATGAAACTGGCCATATTCAACCCATGCAAGAAATACTTAAAATCGCTCATGAAAATCAAATTGTTTTTCATTGTGATGCAACTCAGGCATTAGGGAAAATAGATTTAAATCAACATTTTTTGCCTGATTTATTAAGTTTTTCTGGACATAAAATTTATGGTCCTAAAGGTATTGGTGGTTTAGTTATAAATAATGAAAGTATTCATTTGCATCCAATTATTTTTGGTGGAAATCAAGAAAGAGGTTTAAGATCAGGAACTTTACCTACTCATCAAATAATTGGATTGTCTGCGGCTATTGAATTAATACCTCAACTATTAGATAAAAATCTTTTATATTCAGAATGGAAAAGAAAGTTTGAAAGGATGCTTTTAGATAATTTTGAAGGAAAAATAAAATTAAATTCAAGTTTATGTGGTGTTCAAAGCATATTGAATTTTTCTGTACAAAATATCGATTGGGAGGAATTGTTTCAAATTTTGTCTTCTCTAGCCTTGTCTAATGGATCTGCCTGTAATGCAAAATCAAAAGAACCAAGTCATGTTTTAAAGGCTTTAGGGTTATCAGATACTTTAGCACTTTCAAGTGTTCGATTATCAATGGGATTTATGAACAATCCTGATGATATGGATTTTGTACTGTCTTATTTGGAAAAACAACTTAAAGGTTTGCAATGAAAGAGTGGGTAGAAATTGTTGAGAAATTAAATGAAGCTTTACAGCAAGATACTCCATTGGCATTAGCAACTGTCATTCAAGTAGAAGGCTCTGCCTATCGGCGGACTGGCGCTCGAATGTTAATATTAGAAAATGGTAATTGGGTTGGTAGTATTAGTGGTGGTTGTCTTGAGGGAGATATGTTGAAAAAGGCACGTTTGGCTATTGAAAGTCAAAAAATAAAGGTTGTAACTTATGATACACGAGATGAAGATCCTTTTGCTCTTGGAATTGGTTTAGGTTGTAACGGTAAAATTGATATTTTAATCGACCCGAATAGAGATCGAATCATTCAATTTAAAGAATTAATGGAATTCGCATTGGGTTCTGAAGATGGACTTATAATTCGTAATTTCTGGAATTTTTTAGAAGATAATGAATCATTAATTTCTATTGTTGAAGAAAAACATTTGTCTAATAATTTACAATGGGAAAATGATCAGATTACTTTAATTGAATATATCCCTCCCCAACCAAGAATATGGATTTTTGGAAATCAATTTGATTCTCATAGTTTAATAAAAATTTGTCATCAATTAGGATGGAAAATTCATTGGATTGGCAATGTGTTAAAAATGAAGGACTCAATTAAAAATTTGTGTAAAGCTTGTTATGATTGGGAGGATGTTAAGGAGATCCAAAAGGGTGATTATGTAGTTTGTATGACACATGATTTAGAGAGGGATATTTCCATTTGCAAAGAACTATACAATCAAGATCAAATTGCATATTGGGGAATTTTAGGTCCAAGTAAACGATTACAAAAAATTAAAGATAATTTAGGTGGAGGTTCAATTCAACTTCCGACAACAATTCACTCTCCTATTGGTTTGGATTTAGGGGCTGAAGGTCCTGATGAAATTGCGATAGCTATAGTTGCTGAAATTTTAGCTTTTAAAAACCAAAGAGATGCGCAATCGCTAAGGAATCGAATAAAGCCAATTCATGAATCATAAAAAAAATCCTGGGGAAACCCAGGATTTTTTTAACTTTTAACTCTCTTAAAGTCTTATTTTACTTCTTCAAAAGATACATCTTCGGCATTATCAGTTCCATTTGTATTGGCTTCAGCTGTACTAGCTTCTCCTCCCTGATTACCTGCGGCATACATTTCCTGCGAAGCAGCCTGCCATGCACCATTAAGTTTTTCAACCCCTGCATCAATTGCAGCTAAATCTTGTGAACTATGTGCTGCTTTCAATTCAGTTAAAGCATCTTCAATGGCTGATTTATTGCCATCTGATAGTTTTTCTCCATATTCTTTTAGCTGTTTTTCTGATTGGAAAATTAAAGAATCAGCTTGGTTGATTTTTTCTACTTTCTCTTTCTCAATTTTATCAGCAGCCTCATTCGCTTTTGCTTCATTACGCATTTTTTCTATTTCAGCATCCGTCAGACCACTTGAAGCTTCAATTCGAATTTTCTGCTCTTTACCTGTACCTTTATCTTTTGCTGATACGTTTAAAATACCATTTGCGTCTATGTCAAAAGTTACTTCAATTTGAGGAACACCTCTTGGAGCTGCAGGAATTCCATCTAAGTGGAAACGACCTAATGAACGATTGTCTTTTGCCATTGGACGTTCTCCTTGTAAAATATTCAATTCTACAGAGGGTTGATTATCTGCAGCTGTTGAGAATACTTCTGACTTTTTAGTAGGAATAGTAGTATTTGCTTCAATTAATTTGGTGAATACACCACCCATTGTTTCAATACCCAAAGAAAGCGGTGTTACGTCCAATAACAATACGTCTTTCACTTCTCCTGTTAATACACCACCTTGAATAGCTGCTCCAATGGCAACTACTTCATCTGGATTTACACCTTTTGAAGGTTTTTTGCCAAAGAATTTTTCTACTTCATCAGCAATTTTAGGAATACGAGTTGAACCACCAACTAAAATGACTTCATCGATATCAGAGTTTGTATATCCTGCATTTTTCATTGCACGACGACATGGCTCTAATGTTCTTTGAATTAATGAATCTGCCAATTGTTCAAATTTTGCACGAGTTAGCGTACGAACCAAATGTTTTGGAATTCCATTGACAGGCATGATATAAGGTAAATTAATTTCTGTGGACGCACCAGAGGATAACTCAATTTTGGCTTTTTCTGCAGCTTCCTTTAAGCGTTGTAAGGCCATTGGGTCTTTACGTAAATCAATACCTTCATCTGTGATGAATTCTTGTGCCAACCAATCAATGATTACTTGGTCGAAGTCATCGCCTCCAAGATGAGTATCACCATCTGTAGATTTTACTTCAAATACACCGTCTCCTAACTCAAGGATTGATACGTCGAATGTACCTCCACCCAAGTCGAAAACTGCGATTTTCATGTCTTTACCTTGCTTATCAACACCGTAAGCTAAAGCAGCGGCAGTTGGTTCGTTAATAATACGTTTTACTTCCAAACCAGCAATTTGTCCAGCTTCTTTTGTTGCTTGACGTTCTGCGTCGTTAAAATAAGCAGGTACAGTTATAACTGCTTCTGTTACAGTTTGTCCTAAGTAGTCTTCTGCTGTTTGCTTCATTTTTGTTAGAATCTGCGCAGAGATTTCCTGTGGTGTATATAGACGGTCTCCTATTTTTACACGTGGAGTATCGTTGTTTCCTTGTTCTACATTATAGGAGATTGTTTTCAATTCCGATCCTACCTCAGAATATTTCTTTCCCATAAATCTTTTTACAGATGAAATGGTGTTTTGCGGATTGGTGATTGCTTGTCTTTTAGCTGGATCACCTACTTTACGCTCGCCATTTTCCAAAAACGCTACAATTGAAGGCGTTGTTCTTCTTCCCTCCGAGTTTGCAATTACTACAGCCTCGTTACCTTCCATTACGGCCACACATGAGTTGGTGGTTCCTAAGTCAATTCCAATAATTTTTCCCATGATTAAAAATAAATTTTTGACAACCTGACTATCAATTAAAATGCCAAGAAAAAGTAATAATAGAAATGCTGACATATTGTCATTTTACCCTACAAAAACTTGTCAAAAGCTAAAAGTAGTCAGTAAAAATCATTAAATTGCATTTAAATTATATTTGTAATATGTCACATCCAACAGACTTTATTTGGGTAGAAAATTCTGAACCGCACAGAAAAAGAACCCGAGAAATCATTAAAAAATATCCAGAGGTTAAACAATTAATTGGAAAAAATCCAAATACTATTTGGTGGATTTTAGCCTGTGTCGGTGTTCAAGTTTTATTGGCTTATTTATTAAAAGATCAATCTTGGTGGTGGATTATTGGAGTTGCCTGGATTTTTGGAGCCTTCCCAACTCATACATTGTTTGTATGTATCCATGAAGCATCTCATAATTTGATATTTAAAAAAACGTCATGGAATGTTCTTGCAGGAATAATTGCTAATTTTCCGTCCTTGGCACCTACTGCAATTTCTTTTAAAAATTACCATTTAAAACACCATGCCTTTCAAGGTGTTCATGAATTAGATGCTGATTTGCCAGATTATTGGGAAGCCAAATTAATAAATAATTATTTTGTAGGGAAAGCAATTTGGTTGTTGTTATATCCCTTCTTTCAAGCTATTCGTACCATTCGTTGTATTGAATTGGCAGTCATAGATCGTTGGGTTGTTTTGAATATTGTTTGTCAACTTACTTTTGATGCAGCAGTTGTTTATTTTTGGGGTTGGCCTGCCTTGGCATATTTAGGATTAAGTTTCTTGTTTTCTGTAGGATTACATCCACTAGGTGCCAGATGGATTCAAGAACATTATTTAGTTTTAGATAAAAATCAGGAAACCTTTAGTTATTATGGCCCATTGAATGGAGTAAATATGAATGTTGGGTACCATAATGAACATCATGACATGCCTTCTGTACCATGGAATAATTTGCCAAAATTAAAGGCAATGGCGCCAGAATATTATGAAAATCTAAAATACCATACTTCATTTGTGAAATTATTTTTCATCTTCTTATTTCAACAGGAATTAGGTTTGTTTAGTAGAATTGCTCGTAAAGAGCGCGGTGGAGTTCCATTAACCGATAAATCTACTCCAGATATTGAAATGAATTAATATTGTAGTTAAAAGTTGAGAGTGGAAAGTTGAGAGTTATTTAATTTTCAACTCTCCACTTTCCACTCTCAACTATATTATTTAGTTTTCAATTATTACCTCAATTTTAGGTCCTTCTAAAATATTAATATTCGTACCTTGTTTATTAACTATTACCTCTAATTGTGTCTCTCTAAAGTTAATTTTAAAAGAGTAAGAGTTCCAATGACTTGGTAAAAATGGGCGGAAATGTAATTGATTGTTTTTTACTTTCATTCCGCCAAATCCTTTTACAATTGACATCCAAGTACCTGCCATCGAAGTAATATGGCACCCGTCTTCTGTATCATTATTATAATCATCCAAATCTAATCGAGCCGCGCGAGTATAAAATTCGTATGATTTTTCTTCCTTACCTAATTTGGCTGCAAGAATACTATGTACACAAGGGCTTAAGGATGACTCATGTACCGTTAATGGTTCATAGAAATCGAAATTTCTTTCGATTTCTTCTGTTGAGAAATTTTCTTCAAAAAAGTAAATCCCTTGTAATACATCGGCTTGTTTAATATAACATGAGCGCAAAATTCTATCCCAGGACCAATTTTGGTTTATAGGACGTTGGCTACTAGGGATATCTTTAACAGGTATTAATTCTTTATCTAAAAACCCATCTTGCTGCAAATAAATTCCTTTTTTATCATCTTTAGGAAAATACATATTCGCTATGATGTGTTGGAATACCTTGACTTCAGCATCAGTAAAATGGGTGTCGCCTATCTTAATAGCTGCTTCAGCAGAATAATTTTTTAAAATTTCTTGATGAACCTCAAGGGTATATTTTAAACACCAAGTTGCAATATAATTGGTATACCAATTATTATTAACATTATTTTCATATTCATTTGGACCTGTTACTCCAAGCATTACATACTTTTGTTTGTCTTCAGACCAATTTACACGTTGAGCCCAGAATCTTGCGATGCCAACCAAAACTTCCCAACCATAATCTACCAAATGCTTTCGATCTCCGGTATATTCTACATAATCCTTTATGGCATAAGCAATTGCTCCATTACGATGGATTTCTTCAAAGGTGATTTCCCATTCATTATGACATTCTTCTCCGTTCATTGTAACCATCGGATAAAGCGCAGCTCCTTTAGAAAATCCAAGTTTTTCAGCATTTTCTATGGCACGATCTAATTGTTTCCAACGATAAATCAAGAGGTTTTTCGCTACTTTTTGAGGTGCAGTGGCTAAATAAAACGGCACACAATAGGCTTCTGTATCCCAATAAGTTGAACCGCCGTATTTTTCTCCTGTGAATCCTTTTGGTCCTATATTTAATCGTTCATCCTCACCAGTATAGGTTTGATTTAATTGAAAAATATTGAATCGAATACCTTGTTGTGCAGCGATATCCCCTTCAATAATGATATCGTTGATTGCCCATTTTTTTCCCCATGCTTGAGATTGTTCACGAACCATTTGATCAAATCCTTTTTTAGAAATCCGATTCAAATAGGTGGTTCCTATTGATTCAAATGAAGAAGGTTTATGGTTTTCTGAGGAAAGATTTACGGCAAATTTTTGAATACATAATTCATCCCCTTGTTGTAAAGAAAAATTATATTTCAATCCCGAATATTTTGTTTGGCTGATTTTTTCAGGATTTGTTTCTTGAATTTGCTGATTTAACTTAACAACAATTTGTTGGCCTGTGTAAACTTCAAAACCAGTTTTAAGCGTTTTTGACCATACATATGAACTATTTTCACCGAATCCTGTTTTTATTTCTTCCCAAAATTTCTCACCATAATTTGAGTCTTTGTTGGAAATATCACCATCAATAAAACAGTTTACTTGAACATGCTGTGAACTAAAGTTTTCAGCAATTAAGGTAAATGAAAAAGCGCCTGATTCATCATCGGCCATTGAATTTAGTCGAGTCGAGTGTATGCTGATTATTTTTCCGTCCTGTAACTCAATTTTACATTTTCTGTAGAGTAAACCATCTTTCATGTTTAAATCTCTATAAAATTCATGAACCTTTGCGGTATGTAAATCGATTATTTGACCGTCAATTTGTATTTCTAATCCTACCCAATTTGCAGCGTTTAAAACTTTTGCAAAATATTCAGGGTATCCGTTTTTCCACCAGCCTACTCTTGTTTTATCAGGATAATAAACTCCAGCAACGTAATTTCCTTGAAGCGTTTTACCAGAATAAGTTTCTTCAAAACCTCCTCTTTGACCCATTCTACCATTTCCTAGAGAAAAGACTGATTCTGTAATTTCGTTATATTCAGGATGGAAATTTTCTTCGATGATTTTCCATTCATCATGCTTTAGGTATTGTTTCACTCTAATAAAATTTTTTGTTGGCTAATGTAATTTTCAAAAATACGATGAATCCATTTAATTCAATAAGAGTGCTAAACTGTTTTTTCTTAAAACTTTAACAAGGAATTCGCATTGGTATTTAAAAAAGTTGAAATTACTTTATCTGCTTCAAAAAGTACAGAAGCTTCTCCGATTCCAATGGCTTTCATTCCTCCTTTTTTGGCAGCCTCTACTCCTGCCTGAGCGTCTTCAAAAACGATACATTCTTCTGGTTTTACTCCTAAAGCATGGGCTCCTTTTAAAAATACTTCAGGGTCTGGTTTACTTTTAGAAACCTTGTTTCCATCGATAATTGCATCAAACCATTTTATTAAACCTGTTTTTTCTAATATGATTTGTGCATTTTTTGAAGCAGACCCTAATGCAATTAAATATCCTTCTTTTTTTATTTGACTCAGAAAATCACTTACTCCAGGAAGTATTTCATTCGGATTCATGTTAGAAATTAAATCCAAGTAATGTTCATTTTTTTCAACTAGCCATTTTGATTTTTCTTTTTCACTTGCTTGTACTCCAGCCCATCCCAATATTCTGTCAAGAGATTCAACCCGCGAAATACCCTTTAATTGTTCATTTTGATCTTCTGTTAATTGATATCCAAAGTTTAGACCTAATTGTCTCCAAGCTTTAAAATGATAGATTGCTGTATCCACTAGAACTCCATCTAAATCAAAAAGACATGCTTTATATTTCATCTATTTTTATTTTTAAATTTTTATCGAAACACAAAAGTATTATTTTTACAGAATCCAAAAAAGGAATAAAAACAGTGCTACACTGTTTAATTTGCCCTATTATGTTAAATTGTAAAAAATATTGTTTTATTGTCTTACTCTTTTGTTTACTTATAAAAGGTCAGAACTTATTTTCAATTAATATGCCTGCTAGTACTAATCATAAATTTGTTGTCTATCAAATGATGTTTCACCTTTGGGGAAACCAAAATACCCAATTAAAAGAAAATGGTTCATTACAAGAAAATGGTGTAACAAAATTTAGTGATATTTCTAGTAGAGCTTTAAAAGCTTTGAAGAAAAAAGGTTTTACGCATATTTATGCTACCGGATTATTGGAGCATGCCACAATGGAAGATATGTCACAATATGGCTCTCCTTTAGATCATCCAGATGTTGTTAAGGGTAGATGTGGTTCCCCTTTTGCTATTAAAGATTATTACGATGTAAATCCATTTTTTGCCAATCAACCGCAAAATAGAGGGTCGGAATTTCAGGATATGCTTGATCGAATCCATAAAGAGGGCTTAAAACTCATCATTGATTTCGTGCCCAATCATCTTGCTAGAAATTATTATTCAGATCAAAAACCTAAAAATGTTAAGGATTTTGGTGTTTCTGATGACAAATCAAAATCGTTTGATCCTCAAAACAATTTTTATTATTTACCTGGTACGCAATTTAGTATTCCTGATGGTGTCAAATCTCCTGTAAAATCTACAATTAATTATGTAGAAATTCCTGCCAAGGTGAGTGGAAATAATGTATTTAATGCAAAACCTTCTATAAACGATTGGTTTGAAACGGTTAAACTTAATTATGGTGTTGATCTTCAACAAAATAATACCACTTTTTTCAATCCTATTCCTGATACGTGGAAAAAAATGACGGATGTGTTGACCTTTTGGACCGAAAAAGGTGTTGATGGCTTTCGTTGTGACATGGCAGAAATGGTTCCTGTTGAGTTTTGGAACTATGCCATATCAAAAACAAAATCTTTAAATTCGAATTTAATCTTCGTTGCTGAAATCTATCAACCGGCCTTGTATAAAGATTATATTTTTAAAGGTGGATTTGATTATTTATACGATAAAGTGGGTTTATATGATGCTGTTCGTCGTTTGATGGAAAATAAAGATCATGGAACGGTAGAAGATATAACAAAGGTGTGGCAAAATGAGTCTGGCGATTTTGCTGCTCATATGTTACGTTTCTTGGAAAATCATGATGAACAACGAATAAATACACCTTCTTTTGCTAAAAATAATATTTGGTCTACAATTCCTGGAATGGCAGTAACGGCATTATTACATGATGGACCATTAATGATTTATTTTGGTCAAGAGTTTGGAGAACAAGCCACAGAAAAGGAAGGGTTTAATCAAGCAGATGATCGGACAAGTATGTTTGATTTTTGGCGGGTGGAAACTCATCAAAAATGGATGAATGGAGGGAAGTTTAATCAGGACCTATTAAATCAGGAAGAAAAATCTTTAGACGATTTTTATTTCGATTTATTGAAATTTGTTCATAGCGAATCGGTATTTCAATCAGGTAAGTTTTTTGATTTGCAATATGCACAATCTCATGATTATGATCACAAAAAGGTATATTCTTTCATTAGATATACGAAAGATCAATCAAATGTGATTATTTGTAATTTTGATGCCAACAATACAAAAAAATTCTTGTTAGAAATACCTTCCTTGGCCAAAGAGATGATGGGAAAATCAGATCTGAAATTGCAAATCAAGAAAACATGGATTTCTCCTGTTTCAAAAGATACGGCTATATTAGATGGATTTCAAATTTCAATTCCTGCTAATTCTGTGATGATATTAAACCTTAAATAAGAAAAAATGAAAAAACCTAAACTAAGTCTATCCCAAATTATCAACATGAGTGTTGGTTTTTTAGGGATACAATTTGGATTTGCCCTTCAAAATGGCAATGCATCTCGCGTGTTGCAAAGCTTTGGGGCTGATGTTGAACAATTGTCTTGGTTTTGGTTGGCAGCTCCACTCACAGGGATGATTATTCAGCCAATTATTGGTTTTTATTCAGATAGAACCTGGAATAGATTAGGAAGAAGAAAACCATTCTTTTTGTCTGGGGCTATTATTGCTGCTTCTGCCCTATTGTTTTTTCCACATGCAGGTGCGCTGGCCTCTTTTCTACCTCCATTAATTGTAGGTGCAGGTATTTTAATGATGATGGATGCATCATTTAATGTAGCTATGGAGCCTTTTAGAGCATTAGTAGCAGATAATCTTTCAGAAGAACAAAATACACTTGGTTTTTCAGTTCAAACTTTTTTAATAGGAATTGGGGCTGTAGTGGGTTCCTGGTTGCCCTATATTTTTGCTAATTACTTTGACATTGTAAAAGATGCACCTGAAGGACAAATCCCAGCAAATGTTCAATTTTCATTTTATGTAGGGGCATTTGTTTTTATTTCCGCCATTATTTGGACGATTATTACCACCAAAGAATATTCGCCTGAAGAAAGAGCAGAAATGGGTTATGTGGAAGATCATTCTCAAAATGATTCGCTTGGTTCTGTTTTTACTTACATAAAAAATATGCCAGCAACCATGAAGCAATTAGGATTGGTTCAATTTTTTTCTTGGTTTGGTTTGTTTTCAATGTGGGTGTTCTTTACTCCTGCCATTGCTCATCATGTATATGGTTTATCCATGGAAGATCACAGTTCACCTACTTATCAAACAGCTGGTAATTGGGTTGGAATAATATTTGGGGTTTATAATGGTGTTTCTGCCATTTATGCCATGTTTTTACCCAAAATTGCCGCTAGAATTGGAAATAAGTCAACCCATGCATTCTCATTACTTATGGGAGGACTTGGATTAATTTCTATTTATTTTATTTCAAATCCAGACTATTTGATTATCAGTATGATTGGGGTTGGAATGGCCTGGGCGAGTATTTTAGCGATGCCTTATGCTATTTTAGCCGGTTCGATTCCGATGCAAAAAATGGGTGTATATATGGGGATATTTAATTTCTTTATTACGATTCCTCAAATCGTTAACGGAATTATAGGTGGACCAATCGTTAAACATTTTTATGCAGGAAATGCAATTTATGCCATTGTAATGGCAGGAATTTTCTTTATTTTAGGAGCTATTTCAGTTCTCTTGATTAAAGAAAAATAAGATGCAAAAAACTTTTTGCTTGATTTTCTGTGTTTTATTAATTTTTCTATTCGAATCGAATGGTCAAATTATTGATCGAAAATTAAAAATAACTATTGAGAAATCAAGAGAAGAAGGAAAACCCATGCAAATTGCAACGCATTTTTTAGGTTTGCCTTACGTTGCTTTTGCTCTTTCTAAGGAAAACCCAGAACAATTAATTACAGATTTAAGTGGTTTCGATTGTGTCACCTTTTTTGACAATGTGTATGCCTTATATAAATCCAAAGGAATTGATTCTGTTTACATTAATGAATTAATCAAAGTAAGATATTATCATCCAGGTAGGGTAACTTTTGAAAATCGAAACCATTATTTTTCATCTACTATTGAAAAATTAAGCAGAGAAAATGAGTTGATTGCAATTAAAGAACCAAGTGTTGAATTAAGGACTTCAAAAAAATTAAATGTTCTTTCAGAGTATCTAAAAAAACGATCCTTAAAGGTTTCAATTGATTCTGTTAAAAAGATGGAAAATAAGTTTAGCAATGCTGAAATGAATTATATTCCTCGAAATGCGATTTCAAAGATTCTTCCTAAAATACATGATGGTGACCTTGTGTTGTTCTTAACGCATCATCAAACGATGGATTTTCATCATGTAGGGTTTTTAGTTAAAAAAGGAAAAGATTGGCATGTACTGCATGCTTCTCAACAATATAAAAAAGTAATTGTATCTCCGGAAACTTTAATGCAATACATGCAAAAGCATCCATCTTTTCCAGGGATACAAGTTTATCATTTAAATTTACCATGAAATCATATAATTTCGACGAACCCATTTTTAGAAAAGGAACTAGTAGTTATAAATGGGATAATGTTGCTTATCCATCTAACATAGACATGCTACCCATGCCTGTAGCTGATATGGATTTTAAGGTTGCTGATGAAATCATAGAGTCTTTAAACGCTGTGAATAATCATGGTGTAATTGGTTACTCTTTGCCAGATGATGAATTAAAAACCTTGATTCAACAAAAATTAAAAGAAGATTATCATTGGGATACTTTACTAGATTGGCAAGTTTGGATTCCTGGCATTGTCCCAGGCATTACGGCCGCTTGTGCAGCATTTGCTACCTCTGAAAGAGGAATTTTAACGGCTATACCCGTTTATCATCCATTTCATTTAGTAGCTTCTTGGTTGGATAAACCCTTGAAAACGTTTCAAATGATTGAAGAAAAGGGTCGTTGGACATTCGATTTTGTTGAATTTGAAACTAAATTAAAAGAAGGTGCTGATGTCTTTTTATTTTGCAATCCGCATAATCCGGGCGGAACCATTTTTAACCAAGATGAAATTCTTCGCATTCAAGAATTATGTGCAACTTATAATTGTAAAATCATATCAGATGAAATCCATGCAGATATTCGTCTAAATCTACAATCTGAACATATTTGCATTGGGAATCAAAATGATTTTTCATCAGATACGATTAGCTTTTTTTCAACCACAAAAGCTTATAATACGGCTGGTTTAGGAATTGCGGTTGCCATTATTCCTGATGAAAAAATTAGACAAACATTTCTTAAACATACCTTTGGGTATTTGCCGATGCTTTCTAGGCATGCAATTGAAATGAAAAAAGCATGTCTAGCAAACGGAAAAAATTGGCTGAATCAATTGTTAAGTTATTTGACAAAGAATCATGATCAACTATTTGATTTTATACAATCTTCTCCCAAATTATCGATGCTTAAATTAGAGGCAACCTATTTGGCATGGATACAATTTGATGAATCATTGGGTGATTTTCAACAGAAATTATTTGAAAATGGTTTACATGTTTTACGTGGGGATCAATTTAAAGGTAAAAATTTCATTCGATTGAATTTAGCTACAACTAATGAAAATGTTTCCAAATCGATTCAAATAATACAAAAAACGATAAATGAAAGCCTTTAAAATTGTAATTGGATTTTCTTTAATTGTTATTTTTGGGTACTTGCTTATTCTCGTTTTCCAATCTGAAGAAAAAGAAAATTTTGAAGGTTTAAATTCCTCAGTGGAAACCATTGATTCAATTCAACCTCCTAATGTTAATACGATTGAAGTAGATTCGATTTCAATGGATCAGAGTTTAATTTTTGATTTTAAAGGTGTAGTTAATGGAAATAAGTTTGAAGTTTATCAATTAGAGAATAAACTTTCGGAACGTAAATTATCCTTTTATGGATTTGAAAAAATCATTTCTTCTGATTTGAATTTAGACGAAAACCCTGAATTTTGGTTACAATTTCAATTAAATAATCAATATAAATACTTGGGTTTTCAATTGGAAAAAGGTAAATTAATTACTTTAAATTTTCCTTCTATTCGTGGTAGACAACAAGTGGGCTATATAGGAAATGATAGCCTTTATTTAGAAAAAGGTTTACTTGTTAGAGAATTTCAATTTAAAAATGATCCATTTGCCGAAATGTCAAATGGTTTTAGAAAATGTTATTATGCTTTTGGGAAAGACAAAAGCTTTGTATTAAAGAAAACGCTTGACTATGAAAAATGATAAAGATTTAAATTTAAGATCTAAACAATGGTTTGGAAAAACAGGTAAAGATGGATTTATCTATAGAGCTTGGATGAAAAATCAGGGTATTCCTGATGATTATTTTCAAGGAAAACCAGTTATCGGTATCTGTAATACTTGGTCTGAACTAACTCCATGTAATGCTCACTTCCGTGAATTAGCTGAATTTGTAAAAAAAGGAATTATTGAGGCTGGTGGATTTCCGGTAGAATTCCCTGTTATGTCACTTGGAGAAACTTTAATTAAGCCAACTGCGATGTTGTATCGTAATTTAGCAAGTATGGATGTTGAGGAATCCATAAGAGCGAATCCTGTTGATGGTGTAGTATT
>JACCDK010469433.1_pt1 | contig 15717 bp, 17 predicted proteins | sample 7445871 | NCBI WGS metagenome assembly JACCDK01 (sample SAMN15323436, study PRJNA562643) | freshwater metagenome | isolation source: river surface water | place: USA:Blue River Watershed | collected 2017-08-15 | reverse complement strand
GAGTGAGCGTGTAAACCAACGAATTTTTTAGGCGTTGTAATATCAGAAAACATATGAGAAATTTCTCCATTTAATTTAAGTTATATTCTAATTTATTCTATTATAATATTATATCTTAAATTTTTCACGTAAGAGAGTAGATAAAAAAAAATATTTAATATTAGTATAATTCGTCTAATTTGTTTTCAAGAGTTTCATTAATATTTTGAATTAAAAATTTCTTATTACTTAATCCAGATAATCTCTTAGCAAATTTACCATCTGCAGTAAACATCAAAACAGTAGGTAAAACTGAAATATAATATTTCGAAGCAATACCTTCTGCATCATTAATATCTATTTTTAAAAACTTAATATTTGGAAATTCCGTTTCCAGTTGTTCCAAAGTTGGCATTAGTTGTTTACATTGACCACACCAAGTCGCCCAAAAGTCAAGTACCACAACTTGACCAGCTTCCAATACCTCAGTATTAAAATCTTTTTCTGTAATACTTTTCATCTTATTCAATTTCCTTATCATACATTTCAACTAATAAACCACCTGCTGCAAAACAACGATTGAAATAATCTTTTAAATCATCCATTGATGTACAGACTTTAATACCTGATCGAGATAACATCAGGTTAAATTTGGCACCGGCTGGTAATCCTGAACAGTAATATACAATTGGTTTATTATGAGCATATGCATAACCTGCTTCCCAGATAGTTCCCATGTCTTTATCTCTAGTGTTTACTAATAGAAAATCTGCAGTTTCAATGTGATGACAGTTTCCTTTGAAAGTATCATCTTGCACTGATTTAGCAGCATCTGGAGGACATACAAAGATACGACGTGGAGCAGCTAAATCAATCTTTTCATTAAGTTCATCAAAGAAATTTTCGAGATTAATTAGTTCTTCAAAAGCAACAGGATTAAACCAACCTGATGCCAAATATACTTTCCATTTATCTTGAGCGTTTTTATTCATATTAATAACTTGTTGAGTAGTCATAGATATTCTTTCCTTTAATTATAAAATGTAATATATAATAAGTGATAAAATTAACTTTTACACATTTAAAAGTTCATATAATTCATCTAAATCATTTTTTAGATTTTCTATTTTTTCAAACGACCAGTTGTCAAAAAATTCTTTATGATAAAACATAATTTCATGTTGCGCGGAATAAAAGTCGGTTTCTTCTATTTCCATAACTGATAAAATTTCTTCCATCAAACAATCTAATAAAATTAAATGTTCATCTTTAATCTTGCGTTTTTTTAAATTTAAACATTCCTGTACTTCGCCGACTAAGCTAATAATTATTTCTTTTTTAATATCTTTAATATGTTGAATATTTCCAAGTATCAAAGAGTTTAAATAAATTTTAATGACTTTATTTTCAGTGTCAATTTCAGTAAAGTTTAAATCGGAACTAGTGTTCGTTTGTATTAATTGTGCAGTATCATATTTATAGGCAATTTCTATTTCAAAGCTAATTTCCCAGTTTTTCAATAAAGTATCTTCAAAGGCATACTCAATAATTTCTTTCTGCATTACAAGATTGTCTTCATTAAAATAATAATATAATAACTCATCACAACCTATTTCGAAATGTGAATCTAATTCTGGATATAGTCCTATTAAATATATTAAGTCATCTTCTAGGATTTTCCATATTTCAAAAACACATTGTCGGCTTATTATTCTATCGGTGATTAACTTAGTTAATCTTCTCTTCTTTTTCATTCTATTCCCAATCTTATTAAGATAATTAGGAATATCATTTTCCTTTAATACTTGCCAGTCAAACGTTCTCGGATTATTTTATCTTTCTTCTCAAACATCTGAAAGAAATCATCTTCATTAAAACCTGCCAAAATCATCAACGAAAAGAAATAATTAAAAGAATCAACGACTTCTTCTAAAAATTCATCTTTATCAACTTCTGGCATTTCAGTTTCGCGATGTGGTTTCCAATTTTTCAGATGTTGCAAAGCTTCAAACATCTCTTCGACACCTTTTAAAGCAATATCTCTAACATTATGTTGGGCATCTTTATTACTCAGATCCACAGGCCAATCCACTGGATAAGCATTTGGAAATTTTTGTCTTAATAAATGCATAAATGATTCGCGTTTATTAAAAATTTGACTTAATCTGTCATTCATTGTTAAGACTCCGAAGTGTCTGAGGTTAAATCCTGTGATAAGGCTTGTTGAACCAACTTATTGAGATTATCTTCAAAAGCTGTCACATATTCCGCATTAACATCTAACATTTGATCATCTGTTAATACAAATTGCATTGCTCTTAAATTATCCACAATGTCTGTTCCTGTTAAAATTGCCAACTGTACAATTTTGGCAATATGTGAGATTGAATTATCATGTAATTGCATTTTTACTCCTAAATATTTAATATAATAATAGATTAATTAAAGATAGAATATAATAAAAAAATGGCAGACTTTTTACAAACTATAAGAGACAAAGATAGCATAAATGGCAAATTATTTAAATATAAAGATAGATTTGGCCTAATCATGCGATATATCTCAGCTAAAGATTCAACTGAATATGATGAAGTTGAATACTTTTATAATGGTCAAGTTTATTTAGTTCCTGCTATTTGGTTGCATCAGTATATAGATGAAGTGTATTTTAACGTTTAATCTTCTCTATATTTATTATACGCAGCATGTGCTTGTGGCCACAAATCCTGTATAATCTTATTAATACCTTGTGCTAAAACTCTAATTTCTAACTGTGCATCAATATGATCACGTTTGCTAATAAATCCCATCCAATTATGAAGATTAGCAGTTGCCCAATAAGTGGTATATAAGTTTTGTGGTAAATACATACGTGCCAATTCTCGACCAATACCTTTATCGATCATCTCTTGATATACCTTTAATGATTCTTCAGAATGTTTTAATAAACTCTCTGCAGCAGTTAAACCAGTACTATCTAAAATAGGATTAAAATCTTCATTTAAAGTGGCTTGACGATTCTTTTTATCTTGTGGACGTAATGATTCAGGATAATAGAATTCAATTTGTTCAGCAGTATATCTTCGACTAATCTCATTATATGAAGCCGTTCTATGTCTCATATGTTGTTTTGAAACGAACAAAGGTACTTTACATCTAACTGTTAATAGATTATGTTCTAAGGTGGAAGTGTGTCCTGATTTAATTAGAAAATCCAATAATTTTTTATCACGTTCATTAAACTCAGTGGATTCTTTACCTGTTGAGGCACGTGCTGCATTTACAATTGTTAAGTCTTGTCCCATGTGTTGCACATATTCTACAAAACCAATTCCATCGTCATATAAATGTATTTTATTCTCGTAACTCATTTATTTCCTTTAAAATTTAAAATTAATATCGACTTTAAAATCTAATCTAAGATTTGGATTACCAATTTTATCAGCCATACCTAATTGTAAAGATTCTTCAGCATTTATAAACCAATCTGAACGTCCTTTACTATGAATAGTTTTTTCAAAAAATCCAGATTCTTGTCCACAATTCTTATCAACTTCTTGTAAAATCTTTAATTGCAATCGTTCAGCTTCTTTAAATGAACTTCTCATTTCTTCAATTTTACCACCTGCCCAGGAACTAATATCATGCATCATTACAGTTGCATCTGAATTACAATATCGATAACCTTTAGTTCCAAATGTCATTAAAATGGCGCCACAGCTCATTGCTTTACCTTCTACAATTGTTGCAACAGGTAATTCACTATGTTTAATGGCATCAATCATACGATTCAAAGCATATACATCACCACCATAACTATCAATTACGACTGGAATAATAGGTTGTCCTGTATTATGAGCTAAACCAATTTCTTTAATAAAGCTATTAGCATTTTCTTCATCAAAATCTCTCACTGTAATAATCACAGGAGCTACTCTCATCTCTAATTCTTTAATCTTACGAGAAATGTTTCTAATCAATTTCATGAATGTTCTCCTTATAATTAATACCGTCAAATGAATAAGCTAAATGAATATCAACCTCAAAGTATGGAGCCCCAATATGATCGATTAATTTAAAATCAATCGCGTCAGTTGATTCCAAATACCAATCGCAGCCGCCTTTATCTTTGATTAAACCTTCAAAAAACCCTGACTCTTGACTACAATTATTATCAACTAAATCACAAACTAATTTATATAAACGTTCCACTTCTCGAATATCAGGTTTAAAATCATCTTTCTTAGAACTCACTTCTTTAGTTAAATTATTCAACATCATAGAAGCATGTTTCGAAATAAAACGATAACCGGGCGTTCCCATTGATGCTAAAATTGCTGCACATCCTAAAGCTTTACCAATAATAACTGTTGCAACTTTTCTTTGAGAACTTTTAATAGCATCAATCATAGAAATTAAACTATGAATATTTCCACCATAACTATCAATTACAATCGGAATCACTTCCTGTCCAGAATTATGTGCCATTGACATGGCTTCTCTAAATTCAGCGGCAGTTTCTTCATCAATACTCGTAATATTAATCATAATCGGATCTTGACGTAATTCTACCACTTTTAAATTAGGAGAAACTTTAAATATACAATTCATAAGAAAACTTTCTATATTAAAAATTAAGATAAAAAATTATAAATTAAAAAAGTAAATTTTACATTTTTTTAAAAATTATTAAGAATTAGCCGCAGCTCGTTCCTTCTTCTTCCTCTCCTGTTCCCTTTTATAAGCTTTCAATTGCTTTTGCTTTTCCTTACGATATTCTCGCTGCGTCTTCTTTAATCTAAAACTCTTCACTCGATTCCACTCCACTGGAAACTGCGCCCTCATATCATTACGATTATGAATAAAATTTTCAATATCTTCCAAAGCATGTAAATGTTGCTCTTTACCTTTTCCAAAACGATTATGCTCAATCCAATCAGCTAATCCTTTACGATATACCGCCGCTAATGAACCAGGCGGCATATTCACAGCTTCAGCCCGATCATCAATTCGCTTATCAGTTTCAGGATCAATCCACATCGATACTGTCTCACGCAACAATTGATGATAAGTTATCTCAGTTAATCGATTCTCATCAATTAATTGTCGACTCCTATTTAAAAAACTATTCAACTGCTCTTCTGTCATTAATATCATATTCATACCTAAGAATTTTATTTCTATATATTAAATATTTATTATAGACTCAATAATTATTATTCAAAACAGGAAATGTCAAATATGAAAACGTTAATTACTAAACACACAATTCAAAAATTAATTAGACATACGTTAATTGAAAATTATAAAAAAAAACTTTTAACTGAAGATGCTACTATTAATAACTCTTCACCTTCTACTTTCTTTACAACAATTATTAATAATTTAAACGCAACTTTTAATATTTTAGATAAAAATACTTTATCTTTAAAGATGCTTGACGAAAATAATCTATTTGATATAAAATTAAGTATTATTGCTCTTTATATTATAGAAAAATTAAATAATACTACAGGTAATCAACAATATGAAAGAGTGTTAAATAATTTTAGATCAGTTTTAAGTCTAAAAATAACAAAAGATACACAAAAGTTCTCTACTAATTTTTCTAATTTAAATGATAATTACCATGATAAATTACATAATATTTTTAAAAATTTTATTCAAAACAATAAATTACGTTTAGATAGTGAAGAAGATACTGGAGATGCAAATAATTTTAAAAATTATATTAATGCTTTATGTAAAATATTAAATGATGTAAAAACAAAATTTGACGCTATACAAGATCCTGACATTAATCAACTTTTATCGCAGATATTTAATCGAGAATATATTTCAAATCTTATTCAAGAAATGGATACATCGTTTGGTAAAGATTGGACGCAGAGAACAGCTTTTGAATCTTATAAAATTGGAAATAAATCAAACCCAGATAAAACGCCTGTTTATTTACAATATGCAATTAAAGATTATGAAAAAGTAGGAAATTTTATTGCTGAAAAATTAACAGAAAAAATTAGCGCAATATCTGAAATCAAAGAACAGCCTAAAGAACAACCTAAAGAACAACCTCAAGCACAGCCTCAAGCACAGCCTCAAGCACAGCCTCAAGCAGAACAGTCTAAAGCAGAACAAGGTAATCAGCAACAACAACCTCAAAACAATGTTCAACCTCAAAACAATGCTCAATCTTCTAATTCTAATCAACAGACAGATAATAAGAAAAAAGAAGAGATACCGCAGCAGCAGCAATCTAAAGTGCAGAATAAAGAAGAAGTAAAACAAGAAGTACAAGAAGATGTGATTGAAACAGCAGAAAAGCTTGAGATAAAACCTGAAAATTATGTACAAATTTTATCTCAAATTTTTGACATTTTAGAAAAGAATAAAGATAATCGTACAGTACAGGAATTTAAGAAAAAATTAAAAAATTGGTTAGGCGAAAAAGAAGTATCTTCAAAAGAAGTGCAAAAAGACATGGAAAATATTCAAATAATTAAGGCCATGCAACAAGAAAAAACCGAGTCAGAAACAATTGATATAGGAACTACTGCGAATGATATTATGCAAGATATTTTTAAAGTGCCACAATTAAATGGTGGTTTTCCAGAATTAGCTCAAATTTTAATGAGTCCTAATAAATTAGAGATGTATCAAACTGGAAACTTTAAAAGAAAGACTTATGAAACAGCTAAAGCATATGGTTATATTGCAAAAACTGGTTCAAATTTAAATAACGCGCAACAAGTTTTTCAAAACCCAGGTCAGATTTTATCCAAAGCAGGTTTAATGTTAGGAGATGCTGCAAATAATCAATTAAAACAAGAATTATCTAACGCTAAAAAGATAGGTCAATTATTGTATGAATATTATGATAAAAAAACCTTATTAGCAAATGAATATTTATTAATTGATGGTAAAGTTATGATGTATATTTTACTAAGATTGTTAGAAGATAAAGGATTAAGCGGACAAACCTTTAATCAATTACATTCACAATATGTAGTAAATAAAGATCCTGTCGTAATTAAAGCCTCAGCTAAAATTAATCCAGATATGATTTCTCAAAAAATCGATTTAAACAAAAGAATTACAATCAATCAACTATTAAAAAACAGAGGCAACAAAAGCACAAAAACTATAAATAATCAATCAACGCCAACAACAATATCCAATCCTATACAAAACAATTTATCAACTTCTTTACCTACCAAACAAGAAAATATTGTTAACTGGTCAGGACAAATGCCTGTTGAACTCGGTCGCTTACAAAATGAATTAATCTTATTTCAAAAAATGGCCCGTGATCCAGAAATAGCTCAATCAAAACTTATTGCTATAAAACCACTTTATAATACAGTAAAAAGAAATATAAAAAAATACCCTATACCATTACAAAATATAGCTAATCGATTACTTACTCGTTTCGAAAGATTTGAAAATTATTCCAATTAATTACTTTTATTATTTTTACTCGTAACTATATAATTAGAATAAAATAAAAAAAGGTTATAAAAATGTTATTAAATGAAAAATCTTTAAAAAATATTATTAGAAAAATTGTTAATGAAAATTATCGTCATCTTTTTGAAAATGAAAATGATGAAATCGGACAACAAGACGAAGAAGAAGAACTAACAGAACCTAACATAGATCTAGGTGGAAATAATAATGTTAATAAAGGAAATGAAAGAAGTGAAGGAAGTGAAGGAAGTGAAGGAAATAATAATACATCTAATGAAATAAATTTAGATGACAGATATTATAGTGAAATGCCACAAGATAATTTAGATGACAGATATTATAGTGAAATGCCACAAGATGATGTAAATTTAGACAGTAATAATCAAAATCAAGATCAATCACAAGATAATAATTCTGAATCAGATTATCAAACTATGGGAGGAAGAGGTGGAAAATATCAAGGTATCGATAAGGCAGAACAATATAACGATGATTATGAATTTTCTCTCCCAAATTGGGGTAATAATAATCAAGAGCAATCACAAGATAATAATCATGATTCTAATAAGGAAGATGAGGAAGAGGATGTAGAAGAAGATGAGGAAGAGGATGTAGAAGAAGATGAGGAAGATGTAGAAGAAGATGAGGAAGATGTAGACGAAGAAGATGAGGAAGATGTAGACGAAGAAGATGAGGAAGAGGATGTAGAAGAAGAAGATGATGAAGATGTCGGATCTTTAAAAGGACATACTGAAGTTACAGCTGGCACTTTTATTGTTCCTCCTTTAAAAAGAGGATATTATGATATGGCCAGAATCTTCATTAATAATACACAAGATTTAAATCAAAAATTAATTGATAAAGGTTATGGTTTTACTGATCAACAATTTAATTCATTTAAAGATGATGTATTATTATATAAAGATGAGCAAGATATTGTATCAAATTTTAATTTAGTTGAATTTGGCGATGAATTACAAGCCATGAAAAAAGATTTAGGAGAATTATCTCAAGATTTATTTGAAAAAACTAATAAAGTGTTATCAAACGAACCAGCTTTAGCTAAAATTTTACAAAAATATTTTAGTGATAAATTATTACATCCTAAAAATAAGTTAAATATGTCAGGATTTATTGCATATGCCAGACTTAATGCATTAAAAGCTGTTATGAAAAAAGAAGGAATGGATGCAAATGCAATTATGTTAGATGAAGCCAATATTCTTGCAGATGATGTATATCAAGATTTTATTAAAGATAAAGGTAGTTTAACTAAGTACTTACAATCTAGAAATAAAAATATTAAAACAGTACAAAAAGAAATAAAAAATATTGAAAAATCTCAAAAGGATACAGATTCAACTAGTTTTAAAGGAATGGCCAAAGGTAGAAAAGCAGCATTTCCAACAGATCAATATTTAAGTGCAAAAGATAAAGCTGCTGTTAAAAGAATGAAATTTTAATTTAATTTAAAAAACAGAATTAAATTTATATTTATAAATTATAATAAAAGGCAAAGTTAAAAAATGTTATTAACAGAACGTTCTTTACGTAAATTAATTAAAACAGTGATTATTGAAAATTATCGTAAAGTCTTAAAAGAAGATGAAGGTAATTTTCAATTAAAATTAGGACAACCTGCTAAAAAAAATTCAATATCATTTGGCGGTGGTAAAGGATCAGAAGAATCATATAAAGCAGATACATCAATGGAAGATTATGATAAAACAGATGTAAGTGAAGGTACTGATGCGTCTGATTTCACTGACGATGAATTTGAAGAATTAAAAGAGAAGTTTATAGATGATACTTCAAGTAGTATAGCTCAAGCAACAGGTTATATTACTGATGATGAAATAGAAAGTATACTTGATCATTACGATTTTGAAAACACTAATCAAACACATTATGAAGCAGGAAAAAATTCAATTGATGCGGTTGCTTTTGATGATTTATCGCCTGACGAACAATTATTATATAATATTATGCAATTTATGACAGTTGCAGGTATTTTAACTGGTTTATCTGATGCTCGCGTTGCAGCTCGTAAAGAAGCCCAAAAATTTAGTAATAATCTTAAAGGTTTAAGAAATGCTGCAAAACTTAATATGCAACTTGATCAATTTAAACAAAAAATGATTAATGACATCAATGACGGTAAAGGCGAACAAAAATTACAAGATGCTTTAGGATTTAAAGGTCAAAAAGGCCTTCAATTTATTCTTCCACCTTTAAAAAGAGGATATTTTGGTTGGGCTGATATTTTACTTAAAAATACACATGATTTAAATCAGAAAATGCTTAAACAAGGTTTAAGTAAAAAACAAATTGAAGCTGGTAAACAAGCTTATGGTTTTATTAATCAAAAATTTTCTTCTTTTAAATCGGATATTTTATTATATACTAGTCCTCAATCAATATTAAAAGAATTGGATATTGGTCGACTACAATTTAAATTTCAAAAAAATCCTGGACAAATATTAAATAATCCATTGGTAACTGATTTATTTAACGCGACAAATGAAATTTTATCTAATCCCACCGCATTAGGTACAATGTTAGACGAATATTTTGTTGATACTTTAATACATCCTAAAGAAGTATTTGATTTAACTGATTTTGTTGTGTATGCACGTCTTAATGCTATTAAAAAAGCTCTGAAAAAATTTAAAACTGTAGGTTTTAAATTATCAAAAGAAGCTGAAGAAATGTCGCAAGTTGTATATAAAGATTTTCTAAGTGGCAGAGGAGGCAGTTTAACCAGATATTTGCAGGCTAGAAATAAAAAAAAGTAATAAATTTAAATTAATTCAGTCCAACCCCAATCATTTCCTGACATACCATCAGCGTTATAATCAGTTACGACGCCTTCAAAAAAGTTCTTAAAACTATCTCCATTAATAATCCAATCAAGCCATGTTAAAGGATTATCTTTCACATTAAAAATTGGCTTTAAACCAAGTTGTAATAAACGACGATCAGCAATATATCTAATATACTGTTTTACTTCTGTCGCGACTAATCCTTCAGTTCCTCCCATTTCATATGCTAAATCAATAACTTTATCTTCCAACTCAACTGCATATGTAAACATGCGATAAATTTCTGATTTTAATTCATCATTGACAATTCTAGGATTTTCTTTGACATATTCTCTAAAGAGTTGTGTCATACCTTGCACATGCATTGTTTCATCTCTAATACTCCATTCCACAATTTCACACATTCCACGCATCTTACCAAAACGTTGATAATTAAGCAACATCACAAAAGCGCTGAAGAGAGACATACCTTCATTACAGGCCGATTGTGCTAAGGCGGTGGCTAAACCTTTTTTGGTAGAGACATCTGCTTTTTGCATAAATTCAATTTTTTCTTTCAATTCATGATAAGCCAAAAAAGCTGAATATTCTTCTTCTGGTAATCCTAATGTATCATTTAAGAGGGCATAACTACGTTGATGGGTTCCTTCACGGTTTGCAAAAGAAAGTAGCATAGAACGTATCTCGTTGTTCTTAAATTTAGGAATGAATAAATCACAGTAATTACCACCTACTGCAACATCTGATTGAGTGAAGAGGCGTAAGATTTGAGTGATATGATTTTTTTCTTGTTGCGAAATTTTGCCGGATTTCCATTGATTAACATCTTCTTGCAGTTTTGCCTCCCAGCTACCCCAGTGAATTTTTTCATGGGATTCAGCCATTTCCATGGCCCAAGGATATTGGAAGGGTTTGTATGTGATATTACTTTCTGTTAAACTCATATTATTCTCTTTTTATTTCTAGTATTATTAATTATTATTTTTAACTGTGTTCTGATAATCAAATTCGTTGGAATATTCAATATTTTTTTTAATTTCATGACTAAAATGTTTAGGTGGATTAAAAACTTGAAAAGGTGGTCGTTCAGTATTAGTAGTGCCTAATGAACTATGATACCATCGCATTTTATTATTTGGTCCACAACATAATACACCTGTTTTTTCATCAAAAAAATAATGTGTGGATTTATGTTCTTGCCAAAATTTACTCTCAGCCATATGTACGGCGCTCTGGTGATAAGGATTATTAAAATCAATAGTAAATAAGTATTGACCTTCAACTTGTTTATCATGACGATTCTGCATACTGACATGACAATTTGTCATTAAATTTTTACGATATAAAAAAATATTATCTGAGATACAATCCCACCAAGCGACATACGTTAAATCAATTTCTTCATGTGGTGATTGGTCTCGATTAAATATCGCATTTTGTAAAACTTTATCATAGCATGCATTATATTTTGGAATATAAACTTCATATAGAGGAGGTTCATAAGGAGTAGCTCTAACTCCAATTAAATAAGCTTCTAACATGTATGGATCATGACCATTTTTAAAATTGTCCTGGCCTTGTAGAAAACTTTGTTTTACCCATAAATGTGTATAAGGCAAGTTAAGATACATAATTTTTCCTTTATAATAAAAGATATTTTATATAAAAATTAGTCTTTTTACAAAAAATTTATTAAGGAGTTGAGCTCCAAGTTAAAATAATACGTCCTCTAAAATAATCCCAAAAATACCCTACAGCGCCAATTAATAAATCAGCAAATCCTTCTGACACAAGAAAATTAATTAATCCTTGATTGTTTTTTAATCTAGGCGCCAAACATCTTTTTACAATATCTCTTGGATCACTGGAACCTGCTAAACCTGGATTAGTAGCATTATCTTTCATAATAGTGCCATCATCAGGATTCAACCAACCAGCAGCTAATACCATTAAATTAATTGCAATATCATTAGGATTTGTTGTACGTAACATTGCTCTAGATTCAAAGATTTCATTAATATTGAAATTAACAATTTCTGGTTTTTTAAAAAAATTAAAAATACTTTTTTTCCTAGTATTTGCAGCTGCAATCACTTTATCTGAAGGTACTGATTCTATACTTGTTTTCGATTGTGCCAATGAAAAAAAACAATATTTAATTAATTTTTCCAATCTATTATCTATCTCACGTCTAGCGCCTGAAATACCATCAAATACTTGATGCAACATATTAAATGCAGTAGGTGGATCAATACCACCTTTTATATTGTTAACATGTCCTCCTAAATAAATTAATAAACTTTGCTTGTCATTTGTAATGTCAGCTGCATATTCTTTTAAAGTTTCTACAAAAGCATTCAAATCTGCGTCATTAATTGAAAGTTTTTCTAATGAAGAAATAAATTCATCAATTTTTTCAGTAATATCAAAAGAACGTCTTGCAAGTCCTGTAACTTCTTCACTAAATGGCATATTCCATAAAGCACGTCGCATTGATAAATCTGATGGTGCAATCAATACATCTATCTTACAACCAGGATAAGCTTTTAATCTCCATGCTAATTGTTTTTCATATGTCGCAGGATTTCTTAATAAATTAGGGGCAATATTTTTAACTTCATCATTTGATTCATGATTTATGTAGTTTCTTTTCAATGATACATGAGGTTTTGGATTTACACCTTTCATCATTTTAAATTTACCCATTCCCATCTCTTTTAAAATAACTGAACGTATTACTCTTCTTAATTTTATTTCATTTAATAACATACATTATTCCTTTTTAATAATTATATATTAATTACTTACACTCCAAGTTAAAATAACACGACCTTTAAAGATACTCCAAAAATTATTGACTGCTTCTATTAAGTATTTATGAAGTGATTCAGATAATAAATAATCGATTGTTATAATGTCATTTTTATAGTTAGGTGCTAAACATCTCTTTATAATATCTTGTGGTTTATTAGAACCTGCTAACCCTGGATTAGTAGCATTATCTTTCATAATAGTACCATTATCAGGATTTAACCAACCGATAGCCATTATAACTAAATCAAGTGCAGCCTCTCTAGCATCCTGAATTGGAGTATTTTTAAAATTTGTACCTTCTAGAAAATAAAACTTACTTCTTTTACTAAACTCAATTGGTCCGTTTTCAACAAAGTTCTCTAATATTGAAGTTAAATGATATATAGGAAAGTCATGTGTTTCATCTAGTATCTGGTGAAATAAAATAAAAGGTGTTGGAGGAAGATTCGCCGCAGCATTAATAGGTGATGACCAATGACCTCCAAAATATATAATTAAGCCTTGTTGATCAGTTTGAACACTGTCAGCATATCTTTTAATAGTAGTTAAAAAATTATTTGTTTCAGTATTGTCAGGCAGTTCTTCACTTAATTCGTTTAATACTTTTTCTTCAACACCTGTAATATCAAAATAACGATAAAGTGCATTATTTAACTCATTAAAAACAGAATTTGGATCTTGTGCTGCACGATCTAAATGAAATGCAACAAAATCGAAATTAGATGGGGCCATTAAAAATTTAATTTCACAACCAGGATAAGCTGCTAATCGATATGATAATGCTTTTTCATATTTATCAGGAGCATTTAAAAAACTTTTTGCTTTATTTCTAGGATTAGGATTAATATATTTACTACCTGGCTTAGCATCAATACCTGGAATCATTTGAAAGCCAATCTGTCTTCCTTCGGCATCTACCGTATTGCTAGGTATATAAGACATCTCTTTTAAAATAATTGAATGTATTATTTCTCTTATTTTTTGTTCTGTTAATAACATATATTATCACTTTTTTTAATAATATATATGTCTTATCCTTGACAACTTAAACACTCAGTATCTTTAAAGTCTTTTAACTTTTCTGAACGTACTTTTTCACTAACTGTTTCAGCTTTAGCACCTGCGTTAGTTCTAAGGTAATATAGACCTTTTAACTTATTCTTCCAAGCTCTTAAATGTACTGCGTTCACAATAGCTTTATCAGTACCTGCAGGGAAGAATAGATTTACGCTTTGACCTTGACATAAAAATTGTTGGCGATCACCTGCATGATCGATCAACCAACGTTGATCGATTTCAAAAGCAGTCTTAAAAACATTCTTTTCCCATTCATTTAAACATTCCAAATGCTGCACAGAACCATCACTAGTAATAATAGATGTCCAAATCTCATTTAACCAAGTCTGTCTATCTTCTTCATTAATCTCAAGTGATTTTTGAGTTAATAAATTATCTAAATAACGATTCTTAACTAAATGAGCGCCGGCTCTTGTTCTATGTGTATAAGCATTACTCTTATATGGTTCAATAGATGGTGAAGTATTAGCAATAATTGAACTATTAGCATTAGGTGCAATTGCTAAAAGATGTGTATTTCTAACACCATAACCAATAGCATCAGGTGCTTCGCCTCTAATTTGTGCCAAATCTTGTGTTTTCTTAAAGGCTCTATCTTTAATAAGACTGAAAATTTTCATATTTTGAGACTTAGCCAAAGCACTTTCCCAGGGAATATTCTTAGATTGCAAATAAGCATGAAAACCCATCGCTCCAAGTCCTAAAGAACGTTCCTGAATGGCACTATATCTAGCTTTCTTTAAGCCATCATCTGTCGCATGATCCACAAAATATTGTAAAACGTTATCTAAGAATTCAATACAATCTTCAACAATTGTAGTATCTTTCCATTCTTCAAACTTTTCCAAATTTAATGAACTGAGACAACAGACTGCACTTCTGTCTTTAGATGTAGGTAAATGAATCTCATTGCATAAATTACTACCATGAATCTTTAAACCTTTTTCTCTCATATACTGAGGTAATTGACGATTGGCTTCATCAATAAAGTTTAAATAAGGTTCACCAGTTCTAAAACGAATCTCTAAAATACGTTGCCATAACTCTCGAGCATTAATGGTATCTCTAATCTGCTTTGTTTTAGGATCAATTAAATGCCAATCTTTATTATCAATTACAGCTTGCATAAACTCATCAGTAATATTAACGGCATTATTCAAATTAAAACATTTACGATGACTGTCACCGCCTGTAGGGACTCTAATGTTAAAGAATTCTACAATATCAGGATGACTGACGTCAATGTATGCAGCATATGAACCTTTTCTAGTTTTACCTTGACGATAAGCTGTCATATCAGCATCAACTGTCTTTAAGAATGGAATTGGCCCAGGAGAGATTTCGCTATTAGCTCTAACTGATGACCAATGTCCACCTACACCACCACCTTTAACTGACATCCAACGTAATTCATTGGAATGTTCCATTAAACCTTCTAAACTATCATCAACATAAGTTAAAAAACAGCTAATAGGTAAACCTTTAGTATTCTTACCATCTGGAGATGGGGCATTGCTGAGAATAGGAGATGAAAACATAAACCAGTTTTTCGCTGCAT
>JACCDK010608194.1_pt1 | contig 15721 bp, 17 predicted proteins | sample 7445871 | NCBI WGS metagenome assembly JACCDK01 (sample SAMN15323436, study PRJNA562643) | freshwater metagenome | isolation source: river surface water | place: USA:Blue River Watershed | collected 2017-08-15 | reverse complement strand
CTATCGCGGCGTCCTGATGACCGCGTGATCCGCGGGGCTTTGATCCGGAAGGGAACGTAAGCCATGGCGCCCTCCTCGTCGCGCCGCACGGGCTTCTCGAAGAAGGCGCAGTATTCGCTGTTCACCGGCTACCTGCTGGCCGGGGGTGGTGCTTTGCTCGGCCTTGCCTTGCTCGCGCTGTCGCTGTGGCAGCCCGCGGCCTTTGCGCCTTTGCGCGGAGCGGCCACCGACGCGGTTGCTCCGGCCGGAGAAGCAAGCGCGGCGGCACGCGCAGGCTCTCAGAGCCTGTTCGCCGGGATCGCCGGTTACATCAACGCGGGCCGGCAGAACGCCGAGCTTCGCCACGAGATGGAGATCGCGCGCATCCGCCTCGCCGAAGCCGAGGCCGTTAGGGCCGAGAATGCGCGGCTGAAAGGCCTTCTCGGCCTGTGGGAAAGCGAGGCGAAGCCCGTGGCGGTCGCTCGCATCGTCGGCTCGAGCGCCACAAGCGGCCGTCGCCATGCCTATATCGGCGTCGGTGCGGCGAATGGCGTGCGCCCGGGAATGCCTGTTCTGTCCGAACGCGGGGTGATCGGCCGCGTGCTCGAGACGGGAAGGAGCTCGGCGCGGGTGCTGCTGCTCACCGACAGCGAGAGCGTGCTCCCGGTGCGCCGCGCCACGGACAACGTGATCGCCTTTGCCGAGGGGCGCGGGGACGGCTTGCTGCGTATCCGGCTGGTGAACCTCGGGGTCAACCCGCTGAAGGTCGGCGATCTGATGGTGACGAGCGGTGCGGGCGGCTATTACCGACCCGGGGTTGCGGTCGCGGTGATCGCGAAGATCACGCCTGACGGCGGCATCGCCCGGCTTGTCGCCGAACCTGGTGCGACCAATTACGTTGCCATCGAGCCGATTGCCCAGTTCGCTGCCGTCGAAGTGCTGAGCGCAACAGAGGGCCCTGCGCCTGTGCCGTCTCGCAGGACGTCTCCGGGGCCGACTGCCCCTGCCCCCTCTGCCCCTGTCCCCGACGGGATCGAGACGCCCGGCTGATGGAGCGGCTCGATCCCCGCGCGCGTTCGGACATCTATGGCAAGCGCATCAACCGCGCGGCCTCGCCGTGGCGCGCGGTCAGCGTTCCCTATCTGACCATCATGCTCGGCTCGCTGCTGCCGGTTCTGCTGGTCGCGGATCTCATGCCGCTCTCCCCCCCCTTCGGCTTTCTGCTGCTGCTGGGGTGGCGCATGGTCCGGCCGGGGCTCATGCCACTCTGGGCCGGCGCGCCGCTCGGTGCCTTTGACGACCTCGTCAGCGGCCAGCCTTTCGGCAGCGCGATCCTGCTGTGGTCGCTCGCCATGATCACCATCGAGATGATCGAGACGCGCTTCCCATGGCGCGGGTTCTGGCAGGACTGGTTTACGGCCGGGGTGATGTCGGTGGTCTACTGGCTCGTGGCCCTGCTCGCCTCCGGCGCGAGCCTGACGTCCGATATGCTCACAGCGGCCCTGCCGCAGGGCCTGCTGTCGGTCCTGTTCTATCCGATCGTCGCGCGGGCCGTGGCAGGACTCGACCGCTTCCGCCTCGCCCGTGCACGGACGATCAACTGATGAAGATCCCGTTCTTCGGCGACGGGCCCGGCCCCAGGACGCGGATCATCAGCGCCTCGATCCTGCGCGGCACCTTCGAGCGCCGCGCAGTGGTGATCGGCGCGGTGCAGGGCGGGATCGGCGTGCTCCTTGCCCTCCGGCTCGGCTATCTGGCGATTGCCGAGAACGAGAAATACCGCCTCGAATCCGAGAGCAACCGCGTCAACCTCACGCTCATCCCGCCGCGCCGGGGCTGGATTCTCGACCGCGACGGGGCCCCCCTCGCCTCGAACCGCGCCGACTTCCGGGTCGATCTCATCCCCGAACGGCTCGAGGACCCCGAGGGCACGATCGACCGCCTCGGCGCGCTGCTGGCGCTCGAGCCGTCCCGGATCGCCGATATCAAGGACAAGGTGGCGGGCGCGCGCGGCTTCCAGCCCGTCGAGGTCGCAAGCGGGCTGCGTTACGAGCAGTTCGCCGCCCTGAGCGTGCGCCTGCCCGAGTTCCCCGGGGTCGTCCCCCAGCGCGGCTTTTCGCGCTTCTACCCCACCGCATCCTCGGTCGGGCATCTGGTCGGCTATGTCGGCCCCGCCTCGGCCGAGGAATATGAAAAAGAGCCCAACCCGCTGCTGATCACGCCGGGCTACAAGATCGGCAAGGACGGGCTCGAGAAGCGGTTCGAGAAGGAGCTGCGCGGTATCCCCGGAGCGCGGCGGGTCGAGGTCACCGCGGGCGGGCGTATCGTGCGCGATCTCGAAACGCGCGAGGACGTGCAGGGCAATCCCATCCGCCTCACCATCGACGGTCCGCTCCAGGACTATGCCGCGCGCCGCATCGGACTTGAGAGCGGCTCGGTCGTTGTGATGGACTGCCGCAGCGGCGACCTCTTGTGCATGGCCTCGATGCCGAGCTTCGATCCCAATTCCTTCTCCGACGGGATCGGCGGCGTGGAATATGCGATGCTGCGCGACGACGAGCGCGTGCCGCTGCGCAACAAGGTCTTGAAGGGGCTCTATCCGCCCGGCTCCACGGTCAAGCCGATGGTCTCGATGGCGCTGATGCAGGCCGGGATCGATCCGGAGGAGACCGTCAACTGCGCCGGGGGCCTGCGGGTGGGCAACCGCGTGTTCGGCTGCTGGAACCGGCGCGGCCACGGCCCGACCAACATGGCCAAGGCCATCTACCAGAGCTGCGACGTCTATTTCTATGCCATGGCCCAGCGCACCGGGATGGACCCGATTGCCGCCATGGCGCGGCGCTGCGGGATGGGACAGGAATTCCCCCTGCCCGTAATCAGCCAGTTCTTCGGCACCGTGCCCGATCCCGCCTGGAAGATGAAGAAGTGGGGCCGAGAGTGGCAGACCTTCGACACGGTCAATGCCACCATCGGGCAAGGTTACATGCTCTCCAGCCCGCTTCAGCTCGCGGTGATGGCCTCGCGCCTCGCCACCGGCAAGCACGTCATGCCGCGCCTGACGCTCGACACCAAACCCAAAGGCTTCGACACCATCGACTTTCCGTCCGAGCAGGTCGACTATGTCCGCCAGGCGATGAGCGATGTCGTCAACGGCCCCGGCACCGCAGGGCGCGCGCGTCTGCCGATCGAGGGCACGCTGATGGCGGGCAAGACCGGGACCGCCCAGGTCGTCTCGCTCTCCATCTCGAACGGCAAGTCGGGTCCATGGAAGTACCGCGACCACGGCCTCTTCATCTTTTTCGCCCCCTATGACAACCCGCGCTATGCCGGCGCTGTCGTGATCGAGCACGGGGGCGGCTCTGGCGCGGCCTATCCGATCGCGCGTGACGTGATGACCTTTCTGTTCGATCCCGCCAAGGGGCTGGAAGCGCTCGCCGCGCTCGAGGCGGGTTGGGGCGGCACAGCCCAGCAGCGCCTGGAACGGCGCTATGCGTCCTATGCAGCCGAGCGCGGCGCAACGGTCAGTCGCCCCCCGCGACGGGACGAGGAGATCTTCGACCGGGTCGAGGCCGAGGCCCGCCGCGCCGCAACCCAGACCGAAGCCATTGCCGAGCAAGTCATCGCGCCGCGGCCCGAAGCCAACCCCTCCGCCGCGCCAGTCGGCCCATCCCCCGCACCGCCCTCGCCCGCCCCCGCCCCCGCTTCGGCGGCCCTCACCCCAGCTCCGCCGGAACCGAGGCCATGAGCAACAACCTCGGCGCCCCGCGCATCGTCCCCGAACCGATCGCCCGCCTGCCGTGGGAAATGCTCATTCCCCTGCTGCTGCTTACGGGGTTTGGCGGGCTGGTCCTCTATTCCGCGGCCGGCGGCGCGATGGAGCCTTTCGCGCTCTCGCACTTCATCCGCTTTCTCGTCTTCTCGGTCATGGTCGCGATCATCGCCTCGCTGCCGCGCGACGCGGTGCGGATGCTGACCTACCCGGCCTATTGCGCTGTCCTGCTGCTGCTGCTCGCGGTCGAGATCGTCGGTCAGGTCGGCGGCGGGAGCCAGCGCTGGCTCGAGTTCGGGCCCATCCGCATCCAGCCCTCCGAGATCATGAAGCCGGCGGTGGTGCTGGCGATGGCGCGCTTCTACGAAACCCTGCCGGCGGGCATGATCGGCTCGTGGCGCTCGGTCCTTCCTTCGGGAATGCTGATCGTGCTGCCGATCGGCCTCGTCCTGCTCCAGCCCGATCTCGGCACCTCGGTCGCGATCGCCTTCGGGGGCGTGGTGGTGATGTTCCTCGCCGGACTGCCGCTGTGGTGGTTCCTGCTCGCGGGCGGCGCGGGGGTGGCGGCGCTGCCTCTGATCTATTTCTTCGCGCTGCACGATTACCAGCGCGCGCGGGTCACGACCTTCCTCGATCCCGAGAACGATCCGCTGGGCGCCGGCTACCACATCGCCCAATCGAAGATTGCGATCGGATCGGGCGGGCTTTTCGGCAAGGGTTTCAACAACGGCACGCAGAGCCACCTTAACTACCTGCCTGAACCGCACACCGATTTCGTGTTCTCGTCGATGGCCGAGGAATGGGGGCTCATGGGCGGGCTGTTCGTGCTCGCCATGTACACCCTGATCCTGCGCTGGGGCTGGAAGGTCGCGGGTGAGGCCCGGGACCGCTTCTGCGCCCTTTTGGCTGCCGGTGCGACCGCGACGATCTTCTTCTACATCGCGATCAATCTGCTGATGGTGATGGGGATGGCCCCGGCCAAGGGCATTCCGCTGCCGTGGATGAGCCATGGCGGCTCCTCGATGATGACCAACATGATCTGCATCGGCCTCCTCATGATGGTCGACCGCTGGAACCGCCTCGCCCCGCGCCGGGGTCTGGCCGTCTGAGCGCAAGATTGTCGCGATTAGGGCCTTGCCACGCGAGCCTGACACGCTAAATGCAGCGCCTCACGCGAATCGGGACACGGCCTCACCGCTCCCGGATAGCGTTTCCGACGCGATCGGAATGGACGCATAGCTCAGTTGGTAGAGCAGCTGACTCTTAATCAGCGGGTCCTAGGTTCGAGCCCTAGTGCGTCCACCATCCCCCCTCATCGATGTGATCGTGCAGCACATGGCCTGCGTTTGCTGGCTTGGGCAAGTTGATCAAGTCCGTTCAGGCCCCTGGCGCCAAAGGCATCAACCACGCTTGGCTCTCACATCTTCGTGTGATATGCGTGCGCCATGAACACATCCACGATCACACGCGTCCGCGATCTCGTCACATCGGGCACCATGACCCGCGCCGGCCTCGCCCGCGCCGCAGGGCTCCACGCCAACACGCTGCGCGATTGCAGCGAGGATGGCTGGAACCCCACGGCCGAGACCCTCGCCAAGCTCGAAGCCTTTCTCGAGGCCAACGCGGACAAGCCCGTCCTCGCCACCATCGAGGAGATCATCGACGAGGCGCGCAACGGGCGGATGTACATCCTTGTCGATGACGAGGACCGCGAGAACGAGGGCGATCTCATCATCCCCGCGCAGATGGCGACCCCGCAGGCGATCAACTTCATGGCGACGCACGGCCGCGGCCTCATCTGCCTCGCCCTCACCAAGGAGCGCGTCGATCACCTCGGCCTCACCCCGATGAGCCGCAACAACAAGGAATCGATGCAGACCGCCTTCACCATCTCGATCGAGGCGAAAGAAGGCGTCACCACCGGCATCTCGGCTGCCGACCGGGCGCGCACCATCTCGGTGGCGATCGATGCGGCCAAGGGGGCGGAGGATCTCGTCACCCCGGGGCACGTCTTCCCGCTGATGGCCCGCGACGGGGGCACGCTGGTGCGCGCCGGGCACACCGAGGCGGCGGTCGACATCTCGCGCCTCGCCGGCCTCAATCCTTCGGGCGTGATCTGCGAGATCATGAACGAGGACGGGACCATGGCCCGCCTCGACGATCTCATCACCTTTGCCCGCAAGCACGACATGAAGATCGGCACGATCCGCGATCTCATCGCCTACCGGATGCGCCACGACCACCTCGTCGAGCGCCTGTCGGAACGCGCCTTCGCCTCCGATTACGGCGGCCAGTGGCGGATGATCACCTATCGCGATCGCGTGGCGGGCTCGGAGGCCTATGTGCTCCAGAAGGGTCACGTCATCCCCGGCACACCCACCCTCGCCCGCGTTCATCCCATTTCGGTGTTCGATGACGTCCTCGGCGCCCCCGGGCCGCGCAAGCGCACCCTCCAGCGCGCGATGCAGGCCATCGGGGAGCATGGCTCGGGCGTGATCGTGATCCTGACCGGCCGCGTCGGCACCGGCGCGTGGCAACCGGGCGAGGAGCTGCGCAATATCGGCATCGGCTCGCAGATTCTCGTCGACCTCGGGGTCTCCGAGATGGTGCTGCTCTCGAACAGCCGCCCCGATCTTATCGCCCTCGAGGGCTACGGCCTGACCATCACCGACTTTCATCCCATTCCGGAGTAATTCCATGGCCGACATTCTCATCGTTGAAGCGCGCTTCTATTCGCACCTGAATGACATGCTCATCGCCGGTGCGCGGGCTGCGCTGGAGGCCGAAGGGCATAAGGTCGAAGTGCTGACTGTCCCGGGTGCGCTCGAAATTCCCGGCGCCATCGCGCTTGCGGCCGAAAGCGACCGCTATGACGCCTTCGTCGCCATCGGCGTGGTGATCCGGGGCGAGACCTATCACTTCGAAATCGTTGCCGGCGAAAGTGCCCGCGCGATCATGGCCTTGACGATGGACGGCATCGCCATCGGCAACGGCATCCTGACGGTCGAGAACGAGGCCCAGGCGCTGGTCCGCGCCGATCCGGCGCAGAAGGACAAGGGCGGCGAGGCGGCCAAGGCGGCGCTTGCCCTGCTCGCCCTGCAGGATCGCTTCGGCGGCCGGTAAGGCGCGGGAGGGGCTCCGTCCCACTCTGGCGCAGCGGTCCAACTAAGTTATTTCCCTGAGTGGCCCTGCATAAGCGTTTAACGCGATATTCGACCAGCTTCTGCTGTCGGGCGCGTCGCGTCAGTGCTAGCTGATGCATGGGATCAAAGTGGGAAATGACCTTGGACAACCCTGACCATAGCGAGTCGCCACCTGCCGACGTGCAGGCCATCCTCGCCGCGCTTGAACTGCAACTCGCCGCACTCGACCGGATCGGAGCTCGGATCGCTGCGGCGCATTGCGATGCCGCGATCGAGCAGCTCCGTCGCTATCAGGCCGGGGCCTGACGATCCGCCCTCGTTCAGGGTAAGATCAAGTTATACCTCCGTAATCACCCGTAAAGCCACACGGCGGAGGAACCCCTAAGGCGCACCCAACGATAAGCCTGGGGCGATCAATTGGGTGAGATGACACGCGGAGAAGAGGCATTGGAGGGGCAGGTGGGCGTCACCGCCCCTGCGGACCTCCTTGGCCCTCTGGCCGACGAACTGGTTCGGATCGCCTCCCGCCTGCGCGGAGCAGCCAGCGGGGCGAACCGGCCCGATGGCCGCCTGCCCCATCCCGAGCAGCGGCCGCTATCCCCGCCGCGGGCTGCTCTCGCCATCGCACGCCAGACCTATGCCTTGCGCCGCAAGCGGGCGGCGATTTTCGGCAATCCCGATCTGTTCGGCGAACCTGCCTGGGATATCCTGCTCGACCTGTTCATCGCGCAGGGCGAAGGCAAGACCGTCTCGGTCTCCAGCGCCTGCATCGGCTCGGCCGCGCCCGCCACCACCGGCCTGCGCTGGCTCAGCGTACTGGCAGATGAAGGTCTGGTGATGCGGGAAAACGATCCCGCAGACCTTCGCCGCGTGCTGGTCAGGCTGACCCCGGCCGGGCAGGCGGCGATGGAACGCTTCTTCGAGGCGGTCGAGGCCGGGAGCTAGGCGCGCGCGCCGAAGCAGGCGCGCCCGGCATAGAGCGCACTATCGCCCAGTTCTTCCTCGATGCGGATCAGCTGGTTGTACTTGGCGAGCCTGTCCGAACGCGCCAGCGAGCCGGTCTTGATCTGCCCGCAATTGGTCGCCACCGCGAGGTCGGCGATGGTCGCGTCCTCAGTCTCGCCCGAGCGGTGGCTCATCACGCAGGTGTAGCGCGCGCGGTGCGCAATATCGACCGCGGCGAGGGTTTCGGTGAGCGTGCCGATCTGGTTGACCTTCACCAGCAGCGAATTGGCAAGGCCGCGGCCGATCCCGTCCTTGAGCCGCGCCGGGTTGGTGACGAAGAGGTCATCGCCCACCAGCTGCACCTTGTCGCCCAGCAGACCGGTTAGCGCCGCCCAGCCTTCGAAATCATCCTCGCTCATCCCGTCCTCGATCGAACGGATCGGATATTCGGCGCACAGCCTGCCGAGGTAATCGGCCATCTCGTGGGGGGAGAGGCTCAGGCCCTCGCCCGAGATCTCGTACTTGCCATTCTTGAAGAACTCCGTCGCCGCGCAATCCAGCGCCAGAACAATATCCTCGCCCGGCTTGAACCCGGCCTTGGCGATCGATTCCATGATGAAGTCGAGCGCGGCACGGGTGCTGGCGAGATCGGGCGCAAAGCCCCCCTCGTCACCCACGCTGGTGGCGAGGCCCTTCTGGTGGAGGCCTTTCTTGAGGGTGTGAAACACCTCCGCGCCCCAGCGTACGGCCTCGGCCAGGCTGTCAGCGCCCACCGGCATGATCATGAATTCCTGGATATCGATCGGGTTGTCGGCATGTTCGCCGCCGTTGATGATGTTCATCATCGGCACCGGGAGCATGTGCGCCGAAACCCCGCCGAGATAGGAATAGAGCGGCAGGCCGCGCGCATTCGCGGCCGCCTTGGCGACCGCCAGCGAGGTTCCGAGGATCGCGTTCGCGCCGAGGCGGCTCTTGTTGGCCGTGCCGTCAAGCGCGATCAGCGACAGGTCGATGTCGCGTTGGTCCTCGGCGTCGAAGTTCTCGATCAGCAGCTCGCGGATCTCGGTGTTGACCGCCTCGACCGCCTTGAGCACGCCCTTGCCGAGGTAACGCGAAGCATCGCCATCGCGCAGTTCGACCGCCTCATGCGCGCCGGTCGAGGCCCCCGAGGGGACAGCAGCCCGCCCGAAACTGCCATCGTCGAGCAGAACATCGACCTCGACGGTCGGATTGCCGCGGCTGTCGAGGATTTCGCGTCCGTGCAGATCGATGATGGCGGTCATGTTTGGCTCCGGCTGTAAAGTGGTTTAGAGTGACAGCACACTTCGTGCCTATGGTAACGGGAACGGCATGATTCTGGCGTCAGGCGCCAGCACCGGCCGGACGCGACACGTCCCTATGCGCGAGAATGCCCTCGTGCAAGCGGGCGGCGCGAGTGAGCAGGCCGGACCGGTCGAACGACGCAGAAGAACGCCGAAGGACAAGGAGCAGCGAAATGGCAGATTCATCCCCCACCGCCAAGAAGACCCCCGCCAAGTCCGCCAAGGGCGCGGCCACCAGGCGCGGCGGCCCGGTCAAGGCCGCATCCCGCAAGACCGCCGCGACGGCTGCGGCACCCGCTGCCGAAGCTGCCGCTGCGCCCGCATCGGCGCAGGTCGTGGAGGCCAAGAGCCGCTTCAACGCCGCGCTCGAGGAAGCCAAGGCTGGCGCCGCCGCCTTGCGGGCGGAGGCGGAGAGCCGCCTTACCGTGGTCGGCGGGCAGGCCCGGGGCCGCAGCGACGATCTGCTCGCCGAGGCCAAGGCCTATGGCGAACAGGCGCTCGGCAAGGCGGGCGAACTGGCGGTCGAGGGCAAGCGCGTGACGAGCGATGCGATTGCCTCGCTCGGCAAGGTGGTGGGCGATACCGCCGCCCAGATCGACGAGAAGCTCGGCCCGCAATATGGCGACTATGCCCGCAAGGCCTCGCGCACACTGGCGGAGACCTCGGCCAAGCTCGAGGCCAAGAGCGTCGGGGAACTGGGCGAGGATGCCCGCGAGGCGGTGCGCAAGAGCCCGGCCGCAGCCGTCGGCCTTGCGGCCGTGTTCGGCTTCTTCCTCGCGCGGATCTTCCGCGGCCGCAAGAACTGACGGCTCCGGGCAGCAACGATGCTTGATACCGAACCCGGCGCGCCGCGGGCGGCGGAGACGGAGCACCCCGCTCCCCTCGCCGCTGCCGCGCCGGATGCCGCCACCACCGAGGAGGACAGCGCCGGATTGTCCGGGCTGAAGGACGACCTCACCCATCTGGTCGAGGACGCGCGCACCTATGCCGCCGCCGAGATCGCCTTCCAGAAAACCCGCGCCGGCCTGGCCGGCAGGAAGGCGGGCCGCGCGCTGGTGCTGCTGGTGCTGGCGCTGGTGCTGCTCAACCTTGCGCTGGTGGCCCTGGCGGTCGGCGCGGTGATCGCGCTTGCCCCGCTGGTGACGATCTGGGGCGCGATCGCGATCGTGGTCGGGGTGCTGCTCGCCGGGGTCGTCCTGCTGGTGACGGGCGCGGCCCGCGAAGGCCGGGTGCTCGGTGCGATGTTCGCCCCCGGGGACGAGACATGACCAGGCTCCCGGTCCGCTTTCTCGAAGATCGTGCCTTGCGCGATGCGGCCCGCGCGGTGCTGGCCGAAGATATCGAGCGCCTCCAGGGCAATCTCGGGGAACAGGGCATCGCAAGCCGTGTCTCCTCGGGTGTCATCTCCTCGATCTCGACCCGCATCCGCACCGGAGCGCGCGACGTGCTCGATCAGGTGACCACTCAGGCAGGCGACAAGCGGGGCGTGCTGGCTCTCCTTGTCGGCGCGATCATCCTGTGGTTCGCCCGCGCGCCGATCCTTGCCTGGTTCGCGGATCTGCTCGCCTCGCTTGGCGAGGACGTGCCCGAGGACCACGCGCCGCCCCAAGACGCCGCCACCCCCGGGGCGGCATCCCAAGGAGACCCCGCATGAACGACCGCACCCCCCTTGCCCTCGACAACAAGCGCGATGCCCTTCGCGCCCGCATCGAAGCGGCCGAGCGCCGCAATGCCGAGCGCACGCTGGCTGACCAGGCGCGCGCGGCGGCCCGCTCGGCTGCCGACTACACCCGTGCCCACCCGCTGACGGTGATCGGCGGAGCGGTGGCGGCAGGCCTCGTCATCGGCCTCATCACCCGCCCCGGCCGGCGCGCGGCGAGGCAGGCGGGAGAGGCGATCTCCGGCGCGGCGTCGAGCGCCACCGCCGGCGCCAGACGCGGCAGTTCCCGTATCGGGCAGATGATCGGCCAGACCCTCGGTGCCTTGGCGATGTCGGCGCTCGAGGAGGTGCTCGACACCGCCCGGGCCGGACAGGACAGGGCGGCAGACCTGGGCCATGCGGCGAGCAACCGCGCCCGCAAGCTCACCGCCGATGCGTCTGATGCGGCCGGAGCGGCGGCGGACAGCACCCGCGATCTGGCGCGTAGGACCGCCGACATCGCGGCTGGCGTGGTGCGTGACGTCCGGCGCAAGACCGGGGTCTGAGCACAGCCGCTGCCCGGGGACTTGCCCTCGACGCGAGAGGCGCTAGAGGGGCGCGCATCTTTCCTCCCCAAGGGCTTAACACAATGGCAGAAACCACTCCCACCCAGCGGCTCCACCTCGTTATGGGCGGCCGCGTGAAGGATCCGCGCGGGATCGAGTTCCAGGATCCCGAGAGCATCCACGTCGTCGGCGTCTTCAGCTCCTTCGATGCCGCCGTCGACGCCTGGCGCGCGCAGGCGCAGCGCACCGTCGACGATGCCGAGATGAAATATGTCGTCGTCCATATCCACAAGCTGCTCACCCCCGAGGAGTGACCGGGCAGTGGCGGCGATCCGCCCCTACCGACCGCAGGACGCCGAGGCGATCGCGGCCCTGACGCTGGCGGCGATCCGCGAGACGGGCCTGCGGGCCTATTCGCCTGTGCAGGTGGCGGCGTGGTCGGCGCGCTATTCGGTACAGCGGTTGCTGGAGGGGGCTGCGCGCGGCGATGTGATCCTCGTCGCGGCGGACGAGGCCGACCGGCCGCTCGCCTATACCGTGCTCGAAGAAAGCGGGCATCTCGACATGCTCTATTGCCGCCCGGACCAGACCGGGAGGGGCTTCGCCGCCGCACTCCTCGCTGCGGCCGAAGCGGCAGCGCGGATGCGGGGTGTGACCCGGCTTTTTGCCGAAGCGAGCGAGCTCGCCCGGCCGGTCTTCGCGCGGGCCGGATATGTTCTGCTGCAGCGGCGCGACTTCACCATCGACCATCCCGAGGGGCCGGTCGCGATCCACAATTACGCGATGGAAAAGGCGCTGGTCTGAGGAAGAAGGCACGGGCGCACTGTTTCAGGTGAAACAGGCCTTGAACGTGCAACGACCCACCTAGCGCAGCGCCGCCACGGCTGCAGCGACGCCCACCGCCAGCATCGCCAGCCCGGCGCGTGTCAGGCGGTCGGCGCGGCGCTGCGACCACGCCTCTTCGTCGAGCCACCACCGACCCTGCCCGTCGGTCCTGAGGATATCGCGCCCCTTGAGCCGCACGAACGCGCGGCGGCCCGCCGGGTGAGCCGGGGTATAGGGGATCGCATCGGCCATGCTGATCGCGCCCGCATCGAGGAAATGCGCAACCACCTTGCGCTCCGCGATCACCGCGATCGGCACAGCCATGCCATTCTCCCCTGCCCCGGCTAGATGAACTCGATCCTGTCGACGAGGTAGAACTTCTCGCCCGCAGGCACCGTCACCTCGATCTCATCGCCAACCTGCTTGCCGATCAGCGCGCGGGCGAGCGGCGAGTTGTAGCTGATGCGACCCTTGTTCGCGTCCGCCTCGGTCTGGCCGACGATCTGGTAGCGCACCGGCTTGTCGTTTTCGTCAAGCAGGGTCACGGTCGCACCGAAGATGATCTTGTCGCCCGACAGCGTGGTCGGATCGATGATCTGCGCGCGGCTGACCATGTTCTCGATCTCGCCGATCATGGCTTCGACCTGGCCCTGACGCTCCTTGGCGGCATGATACTCGGCGTTTTCGGAAAGATCGCCGTGGGCGCGCGCTTCCTCGATCGCTTCGACGATCTTGGGCCGCTCGTCGCGCAGCGCCTTGAGGTCTGCGGTGAGCCGCTCGTACCCCTCGGCCAGCATCGGCACCTTTTCCATCGTCGCCATCGTTCCTTGTCTTTCCCTTGTTTTCCCGGCGTCTCTTCCTGCTTGGGGAAGAAAGAGACCCGCCGCCGTCCGGTCAGCACGGCGTCAGGCACTTGGCTTGTCGGGGGGAGTTTCAGTCAGATCCCATAATAGTCCTGCAAGGAGCGGACTTCAAGCTGGTCCGGCCGGATCACCGAAATCGCCGCGGCGGCAGCGAGCGATCCGGCGGCTGTGGTGTAATAGGGCACCTTGCCGGCGAGCGCGGCCTGACGGATCGACTTCGAATCCATCAGCGATTGCCAGCCTTCGGTGGTGTTGAAGATCAGCGCGATATCGCCGTCGATAATCCGGTCGACGATATGCGGCTGGCCTTCGGCGACCTTGTTCACCCGCTCGACCGCCAGGCCCTGGGCGGCGAGATAGGTCTGGGTGCCGCCGGTGGCGATGATGCGGAAACCGCTGTCGATGAGCTGCCGCACCGCCGGCACGATCACCGGCTTATCGGTGTTTTTGACCGAGACGAACACGGTGCCCTGATGGGGCGGCACCATGCCCGCGCCGAGCTGGGACTTGAGGAAGGCCGCCTCGAAGGTGGCATCGATCCCCATCACCTCGCCGGTCGATTTCATCTCCGGCGAAAGCACCGGATCGGCCCCGGGGAAGCGCGCGAAGGGGAACACCGCTTCCTTGACCGCCATGTAGGGCAGATCGCGCTTGAAGGGCTCGAAATTCGCCAGCGGCTCGCCCGCCATGACGCGTGCGGCAATCTTGGCGACCGGCTGGCCGATGGCCTTGGCGACGAAGGGCACGGTGCGGCTGGCGCGGGGATTGACCTCGATGAGGTACACCGTGCCTTCCTTGACCGCGAACTGGATGTTCATCAGGCCCTTGACGCCCAGCGCGAAGGCGAGCGCCTCGGCCTGACGCTCCATCTCGGCGATGATTTCCGGCGGCAACGAATAGGGCGGCAGGGTGCAGGCAGAATCGCCCGAGTGGACGCCCGCCTCCTCGATATGCTGCATCACGCCCGCGATGCGCACCTCGGTGCCGTCGCACAGCGCATCGACATCGCACTCGATGGCATCGCGCAGATATTGATCGATCAGCACCGGACTGTCGCCCGAGACGTTGACCGCCGTGGCGATATAGTCATCGAGCTGGGCTTCGCTGTCGACGATCTCCATCGCCCGGCCGCCCAGCACATAGGAGGGGCGCAGCAGCACCGGATAGCCGATCCGGGCGGCGACCGCGGCGGCCTCGTCGCGGCTGCGGGCGATGCCGTTCTCGGGCTGCTTCAGATCGAGCTTGCTGACCAGCTTGGCGAAACGCTCGCGGTCTTCGGCAAGGTCGATCGCATCGGGCGAGGTGCCGAGGATCGGGATCCCCGCATCCTCGAGCGCCTGCGCCAGCTTGAGCGGGGTCTGACCGCCGAACTGGACGATCACGCCCAGCAATTCGCCCTTCGACTGCTCGACACGCAGAATTTCGAGCACGTCCTCGTCGGTCAGCGGCTCGAAATAGAGGCGGTCGGAGGTGTCGTAATCGGTCGAGACCGTTTCGGGGTTGCAGTTGACCATGATCGTCTCGAAGCCTTGCTCCGCAAGTGCGAAGCAGGCGTGGACGCAGCAATAATCGAACTCGATCCCCTGCCCGATCCGGTTGGGCCCGCCGCCGAGGATGACGATCTTCTTGCGGTCGCTGGGCGCGGCCTCGCATTCGGGGGCGCCGAAAGTCGGGGCCTCGTAGGTCGAATACATATAGGGCGTGATCGCCTCGAACTCGGCGGCGCAGCTGTCGATCCGCTTGAAAACGGGGACAACGCCGAGCTTGTGCCTGAGCGCGCGCACTTCCTCGGCGCTGGTGGCCCCGGCCATGGCGACGAGGGCGTCGTGGAGCAGGCCCGAGCGCTTGGCCTGCGTCTCGGCAAGCCCGCCTGCGACCCCCACCGAGCGCACCGCGAGGGTGGCGAGGCGCTTGTCCGAAAAGCCCATCGCCTTGAGCCGCCTGAGGCCCGCGGCGTCGATGGGCAAGCCGTCCTCCTGGAGCCTGCGCTCGGCGGCGATGATCGCTTCGATCTGGCGCAGGAACCACGGATCATAGTGGGTGACGGCAGCGATCTCCTCGACGCTGAACCCCTCGCGGAAGGCCTGGCCGACCTTGAGCAGCCGGTCCGGCGTGCGGCGCGAAAGCGAGGCGGTGATGACATCGCGGCCCGCGCCTTCAAGCTCGATCACGCGGTTGAAACCGTCGAGCCCGGTTTCGAGACCGCGCAGCGCCTTCTGCACGCTCTCCTGGAAGTTGCGGCCGATGGCCATGACCTCGCCCACCGATTTCATCGCGGTGGACAGGTCATTGGCCGCGCCCTTGAACTTCTCGAAGGCGAAGCGCGGGATCTTGGTGACCACGTAGTCGATGGTCGGCTCGAAGCTCGCCGGAGTCGCGCCGGTGATCTCGTTGGTGAGTTCGTCGAGGGTGTAGCCGACGGCAAGCTTGGCGGCGACCCGGGCGATGGGGAACCCGGTCGCCTTCGACGCCAGCGCCGAGGAGCGGCTGACGCGCGGGTTCATCTCGATGACGATGAGCCGCCCGTCCTTCGGATTGACTGCAAACTGGACGTTCGAACCGCCTGTTTCGACGCCGATTTCCCGCAGCACGGCAATGCTCGCCGAGCGCATGATCTGGTATTCCTTGTCGGTCAGCGTCAGCGCCGGGGCGACGGTGATCGAATCCCCG
>JACCDK012017559.1_pt1 | contig 15725 bp, 5 predicted proteins | sample 7445871 | NCBI WGS metagenome assembly JACCDK01 (sample SAMN15323436, study PRJNA562643) | freshwater metagenome | isolation source: river surface water | place: USA:Blue River Watershed | collected 2017-08-15 | reverse complement strand
TATGGGAATAATATGGCAGTATCTAAAACCTCCATTATTGAACTAAACCTTACTGCACAAGAAATTAATACTATCTTGGATGGATTGGCTGCGATGCCTTATAAAAATGTTTACCATTTAATCGAAAAAATCCATACACAAGTAAAAACGCAATCTAACTCTACCCATTCGGGTAATAAAGATTCCGATTCTCTTCAAAAGTCCTCTCAGTAAATCATAGCTGCTATGAGTGACATAAACCAAAAGTATTCCATAGATGCGGAATTTGAAATACCAGAAGCTTTTGATATTTACGCATTAAGAGATAAAGGAGTAAAGTTAATCCAAGAATACAGTGGGACGAGTTGGACAGACCACAACCTTCACGATCCGGGGATTACCATATTAGAGCAAATATGTTTTGCTATTGCCGATGTAAGTTACCAAACAACCCAAGCAATCGAGTCGGCGATAGAAAATAATCAATTTGCGAATAGTCCATATTTTAAAGTCGATAATTCAAATCCTTCATTTTTTACTTTCGAAGATCTCGCCAAAATCATTCAGCAAGATGAAAGGGTTTACAAAGTATTTGTTATCCCTTCATTAACTTACCCTACGGTCTCAGGAATTTATGATTTAGTGATTTTTTGTGAACAAGGGGCAAACAGAGAAGACATTAAAAAATGGGTAAATGAAATTTCAAATCAATGGAGGCCATTGTGTATTAAAATTGAATCCATTCATTTACCCCCAATAAAGCCTATAATTATTGATCTCGAAGTTGAAGTAAATTCTACGGATAATATTCAGGATATTTTACAATCTTATTTGAGTGTAATTAAGGACTTTCTTAAAGGAAAGAATAACTCATTTACCTTTTTTAATGAACAAATTACAGATCCGACTTCATTTTCTAAAAAAATTGGAATTCAATTGCAAGCCGCTGATTTAGTAACTGCAATTAATCAAATCAAATTCACCAAAGATATTATCAACATAAAATTAAAAGATCCAGAACAAGAATTTATTTGGACCTTAATTTTTGATACTCCGTTTGAATTAACTATTGATCCTAAAAGTAAAATCACGCTAAAATATTCAGGCACTACACTGCACGTTTGTACGGATAAGCAATTATTTCAATTTGATAAAAAAAATCAGTTTAAACGAAAACAACCCCAGTCTAGAAATAATGATAATCTAACTCGGTACACGCAATTTTCATCCTTACAGAAAGGATTGCCTGCTATTTACAATTTAGAAAGAGAATTTCAGGATCCAATATTGTCTGAGGATTCTGGAGCCTTGCAGTTAAAAGGCATTTTATCGGTATTTGATTTGGTGATATCCAATTTCATTGGGAAACTCGAAATCATCTATTCTTTTCTAAATAAGAAGCATTTGAAGTTTGCGGACCTAGCCGAAGACATGTTGCTTAAAATACCCGGAATTGAGTGGGTTTGGATAGATTTTATTGACAAGTTTGAGGAAGTAAAAGTAACAAAAAGTAAACCCAAGCGATATACCTATTGGAAGAATTATCTGAACAATTACAAAGATAAACTTCACGAGATGGTAAGTATGAATTCTCGTGCTGAACTCGACAATATCGAACAATTAATTTCTTCCTATTTGTACCTATTGCAATTAATGGGTTTCAACCTGGAATTAATTGTTAAACCATTGAAACAGTTAACTGCGTTGGACAGAGCTTTTTATTTAGAACGTTTATTGGAATATTGGATTGAAAATAAAAATTATAGAATTCATACGCAAAATAACTTTTTTCAAACATCCATCCAGCCCAGCAATACTGGATATAGAGGTTTAATTTCGGCAATACTTAATTTAAACTTCGACACGTTTAGCTTTACTCAAAACATATCTAAAACATGGTCTAAAATCAGTAAAACTGAAAATCATTCGTATAAAATTGAACAGATAAAATCCATTGCCGATTTATTTATTTATGGGAGAAATGAAAAAAACTATGTTCTTTCAGATAAATCAACCACAATCATCAAATCCCCTGGAAATTCTATTGGAAACATTGACAAAATAATATCTCCAGAAGAAATTATTGATTTATGCAGAAAGCTAAAGGAGATTCATGATAAATCGGAAGGATTTCTGCTGTTTGAACATGCATTATTAGCCCCAGAATTAGAAGAGTCTGTTTTTGGTTTAAATTGTGAAATAGATGATTCACTTCATTTCTACATTGATCCAAACTTTTCAGTTACTGATATTTATCGTAGAATATCAGAAATTGAATCCTGCATTGCCAATAACAGCCATAAAATCGTTACAAAACATGAGGGGAAACAACAATTTTGTAATTTCTTATTGGTAGACGAAACAGAATTCAAAATTGATAAATTTTACGGATCTGAAAAAGATAGCATCGAAGATGCTCAACGGATACACGCTATTGTAGAGAAGAACGGAATTAAATTTAAAATTATTGACTATTTGTATTATAAATTCTCAAATCAAATCGATCCATACAGTTTTACCGTTACTCTGTGGTTCCCCAATTGGATTGATAAATTTGCAACTGCATCGCAAATTAATACTGTGTTACAAATTATCGATAAAATTACCCCTCCGCATCTCGTAATTCAATGCAAATGGCTTAATCCTAAAGAGTTTGAGTACTTGATGGACAACTTCGGTAAACTAACGAAAAGTAAAAATTTGGATGCAGATAAAAGCGAAGCAAGAATTAATATTTGCAATTTGCTAATGAAAGATGAAGTCCACCCAACTATTAATTCATGAACTTGAATTAGACATTCAGGGGGTCTCCGTAGCATGGGTTCAACAACATCAAGAATCCATAATCAATAAGCTTGTTCAAGTATTCAACCAATTCCCAGAAAACGACCTCCAATTATTCATCGATTATATTGAAATTGACCTAGGCAAATTCAATAATATAGCTGAATTCCTGTTGTTTCTTGACCTTGAATTAACCCGATTTCAACGTCAAATTATTGATTCCCAAAACAGTGGTTTAGAAAAAAAATTAGACACCACAGAATATGGTGATTTTTCTCAAAGCGAATGGGACGTTGTATTCCAAGAGACTAAGGATTTTTTCAATCCAGAATTATCCTCTGACAACGATAAGTTAAGAGCAAAATTCATAGAGATTTCTTCCTTACTCCAACGCAATCGAGAACAATTTTGGCGCTGGCTGATGGAATTAGGAATTAGTACCGAATTAATAATAAAATTTAGAAAATTCATTACGAATCAACAACTACCCAACGAAGCAATTGTGGCTTGGATTACAGGCATGTTGGTGTTAAAAGATAAAAAACCAGATCAAACATTTGAAAAATTATTGATTCAGATATTGGTGCGGAATTTCACAAATTCAAATAAGCTCTCAGTACTTCTAAAACGCAGAGACGATGAATTTATTCAATTGTTAACGAGCAACAACGATACTCAATTGTACAACAACGATACATCCAATTTAAATGAATCCGATTGGCAGTATATTGAAACGTTAATCAATTGGCAAGAATTGCTTCGTTATAACGTTTTACGTACGGAGATTATTCAACAAATACCTCTTCCCTATCTTATTAAATTGCTTGCTTCCCATCGATGGATTGAAAAATCAAAATTCTGGGAGAATTTATCCGTTTACTTAATCAATAACAATATTTTCAAAAAAGAAGATTTGTTCTCTCCTGTATCGGGAATTCAGAAACAAAATCGAATATCTAAAATTCAATATTGGTTATTGAACACATTCGCGAATGACGATACAACTATTGAATTACACGCTGCCATTGTTGTATTGCTTTCTCAAAATCAAAGCGCCCCGCTAACCAAATCATTAATCCAGGAATTATTAAAAAATATAACGCGTAACTTATCAGCAGAAGATTTTTCACTGATACAAGAATTTCTTTTTGATGTAATCGAACAACTAGAAAACAAGGATCATTCAGTCCAATCATTGACGATTGAAATACAGAAAATACTGCTATTAATTCGTAAGATTTCACTATCAGAAACCAATGTACACTTCAACCTACTTGAATTCTTGAAAACCGTTGATTCAGTTGCTGATTTTTCGAAATTAGACAGTGAATTATCAACCGATAAACCAACCGATGCATCAGATTTCAAGCCAAAATTAATTCCCAATACACAATTTAAAGAAAGTGATTTACCTGACTTTTTAAGAATATTTTATCAATACATACCATCCTTTAATTTATTATATGGTTCAACTCAACGAATAAAAAAACTCTTTGTAGACCTTAACAGTAAAATAATTAACGGAGAAATTCAAACCGAAAAAGAACTTATCCAAGAGTTTACAAATTCACTAAAAATCAAACAGATTCAACTACTTATTGATTCTATTTCAACTATAAATAAGAGCATCTCAAAAACATCTGCTGAAAACAAGTCCATATTACAGTGGATTGATTGGATAATTTGGCTTAGTGAGAACCAAACGTTAAACACCCCAGTAACCTTTGATTTTTGGAAAGTTAGTCACTACGAAAAAGAAAATATTTTTTCCACCTTAGGTGACCCAAGTAGTCAAGATCTTATCGAGGTAATAAAAAATGAAATTTCTACAACCGCAAAAGACGATGATCCAATCAAGTTGAAATTTACCGAAGAAGAATTACGCTGGTTTGAATCGTTTATCCAAAACATAGATCAACCCTCATATACAAATTCAAACGGTATTTCAAGAGAAACACTCTACTTCTACTTTTCTTTATTTAACTATTTAATAAATCAAAAAAAATCGACCGAAAAAGAAGCGATTGAACTAACACTAAAGGAGCTTAGATTATTTCAAACTACAGATTCATTATTACTCATAGAACTTAAGAACGATATAGTTTCTAATTCAACCATTGAGTTCATTTATGCCTTTATTGAAAAACTTGAGACGCTACCTACCTTCATAGAAAAAGAATTTTCAATTAGAATCACTAATTTCAGAACAAATTTACGCCAGATACAGATAGACACATCAACCTATCCTATTTATGAAATTGAATCTGCGTTAAAGGAATGTATTGAAAAAATTATTATCGATCAATTTGACTACACGGAAACAACAACTCTTGAAGTACCAATTGCGCAATATTACTATGCAGTAACCCAATTATTTCTATTTTGGCAAGAACAACTGGTCCATTATCAAAAAGATAAAGCTAAACAACAAAATCAAGTATTTGAAATCTCCTCACCACGATTGGATGATGTAATTCAACGTTGGAAAAATACCAAAATCCTAGAAATCAAAACATTTGAAAATTTACCCATTGAAACAGAAAAATCATTGATTGTATTTTGGAACAATTTGAATACAATTCAATTTATTCTTCAGGAAATCAACAACCTAAACACAAGCACCTTTGTACCTGATTTAGTTGCATTATTCAAATTTGATTTTAGAACTTTAATTTCAGAATTCTATCAAAAAATAAACTATCAAAACGAGATCAGTGCATCGTTAAAAATTAACTTTTTTCTACAAAATAGTCTAATTAAAATAACGGATAGCATTAATGAAATTGTTAGGAAAATTGTTCAATCAAATCCAATATTAACTCAAGTAATTAATAATTATAGCTCTACAGGTCCAAGAATTTTTAATGAATATAAAGCTACTCTAAACGACCTATATTTAGTGTCACTACTAGAAACTAATTATAAATTACAAAATCAATCGCCCTTAATATTATCTCAAATTAATGAATTTCAACAACTAACGTTAACCAACCAGAGTACTGAAGTAATTTATAGTCAAAACAAACCCAATTTTAACTCGATTATTTTCAAGGATCTCAACGAGATTCCTCTTGTTCTTCCAATTAAAACATGGACCAATAATTTAGAAAGCACATATAGCATTGATTCGATTTTAATTGATTCGAATCTTTTTTTAAATTTAATTCAACAAGAGCAGACTATACCAATAATTACCGGTGATTCAGACTCTAAACATGTCATTCTCAGGTACCTCACGAAGGTAGACTTGATCCATGTATTATTTAGTCATCCTCGATGGAGAGAACTGCACGTTCAATTAATGCGAAAGGAAGGCTTCGGCTTTAAACAGTTGGTAAATCAACTCAGTATATCGGAAGTCCAACTCATCATTAATAATAAATATCCAAATTCTAACAACTACAATTCAGATTTAAATGAGTTGATTTCTTCTATTTTAAAAGAACCCTATTACAATTCAAATTTTATACAAACTTTCAAATTCTATTGGATACAACTTACATTTCCGCCCAATCCCATTCGCATACTACAAATCATCTTAGAAACATATATCAATGTTAATGGTAATAATGTATTGCCATTTATTCAAACCAAAATAATTAAGTCTAGTTTATTTAAACGACTACACAAAACAGAAAGAAAAGTACTGGACGAATGGATTCATGCTCAGCTAAAAATTTCAAATTCAAATCCGCACATTGAAACTACTATTTTCAATCAAGAATCAACAGAACTAAATGCTATACAACGCGAAGTTATTGGTAAAATATTTTCGCAAAATCAAACTTCTACAGCAGAATATTTTTCAAATAAAGGAGATTCCGAAGTACTAGAAATAAACACAAAAAACCGGGAAAAATCTTCAACAATTGTGTCAAGATCGGATTCCAATGATCAATTCTATCAATCCAATGAAGATCAATTTATTGTGAATTTATTAACCAAAAATTCTAAAGAATTCACCGCTGCAATTAAAGATATAAATTTAAAACTTCTTAGCAATCCAAGTCTTTCAGAGACAATTATAGCCGAACAACTTTACCTAATAGCCAAACAACAATTACCAAATAAAAATGAAATCATAGATTTACATGCATTTTTCAAAAATCTAATCGCGCATAGCTTTTGGTATTTGATATTGGATTATAATCCACCGAGTGTACACCGTAATTTTACGGAATTTTCTTCCACACAAAAATCAACTATATCTTCAATAATTCAGGGATCAAGAACCCATGTATCCCAGAGTTCCAAAGTTGTTTTTTTAAGTTCTATTATCCGAAATTATTTAATTTATAAATCTACCCATTGGTTGATACAACCAACCTTTGATTCGATGACAAATCTTTTGGTTGAAATCCACACTAAGAATCCTAAATTATTTCATGCCATCATCTCAGAGCCTAATTTTAAAAACATACCCGTTGATCGGCACTGGAATTTACCCATAAAACCTATTCAAGAAATTATTCAAATAAAAAATAATTCCCGGGATTTAATTAACACTACAACCTCAACTGTTAAGGCAAATAGCAATCCTATTTATTTCCCAATCATTGAAACCAGTTGGAAGGTTTGGCAACGGTTGGATACTTTTTCAGAATCCCTGAACAGTGATTTACTTCCATCGGTAATAAATAGTTTTATAGAATTAAAACAAGCAAATCCTGACAGCGTTTTGGCCTGGTTAGACTCTATTCTAAGCTTATCCCACATAAATAATCAATATCAATACGTAGAATTCTTATTCAACAAATTGATTATAAGTCAATTGTTCATTAATCCCAATGCTAATTTAACGAATTTGAACAATGATCATTATTTATCAACCATGTATAGTGCTTTCGATCAAATGAGCACCGAAAATATTACTGGCATCGAGCAATCAGTTGGGGTTATTTATTATAAGAATTTAACCCAAATAATACATACAAAAAATAAAAAATTACTACAAGAAGTTGAATTGAGATTTCAAGATTTAAGTCGATTTATATCCAATATTTTGACTGAATTTAAACTTCGAAATGTACATCAAAATGTTGCTGGATTAATTGAGGATAACGAACTAACAGAAGTATACAACATCTCTTTAACTAAAATATTAATTTCATCAACACAACAACGAAGTGTGGATTGGTTTACTTCTTTCTTCACAAGTACGGAGATGGAACACTTAATTCAACAAACACTAAATGAACTTCAACTTTCACAATCTGTAGTAAATTCAACCGAAATATCTGTTTTAATTTCTGAACTGGAGAGATTTCAATTTTTACAGAAAGAACTAACCCACAACAGCAGATCATCCCATAAACAACCTATTTATTGGCAAATAAGCACTGCTATTTTAATGGATGCAGTATTAAAAAGATCGTTTGATTTGTTAGCAATGAGTGAAAACAACACAATTGAACAAATTATAAATCAATACACTTTCAGCACCATTGAAGATTTTTTTGATTCTGAATTACTAATTGCAACTATCGCCGAATCTGTTAATTCGTCATTGGAATTAATACAAACAAATTTCAATCTTACATCAAGCATTGAAACAAGTTTGATACTTTATTGGCTTTCTGAAAATCTAAATCTGAATTCAGTTGGATTTGAAATATCGGACAATCCGTTGATGAAAAAATTTGAACGGAATTCAGAACAATTACCCGAAACGGAACATATAGTTGAATTGCTGGTACAAGAGCTAACCGAATTAAATTACGAAGCAGCATTTATTACCGATGATTATTTTAAAGAAACGCTTATTCCCTCATTGTTATTAACCGCATCTTATGCAAATGCCAAAAAAATCAAGGCAATTATTAACGCTGAAGCGCTAACAAAAACAATTACACGAACGGAAGCTTTTTCATCGGAGGAAAATTCAGAGGTTACTTTAACATCCGAAAAAAGTAACCCAGTTGAAGAACTTGAAACTTTACAAAGCACTGAGGAGTTACCTAACCAAGAAACAGGAACGAATACGGAGAATTTGTCCACAAGCTTGGAAAAAGTTGATGACAGGTCTTCTAATACTGCGGCGGTTGACGGTTCTAGAGGGAATGCTGATTTACCAGGCAATAGTACGAGTATTCCTTCGTCCATACAATTGCCTTATTCGACAGAATCTATTATAAATCAATTATTCGTATATGAATCAGATGCAACCAAAGTATTAAAACAAACCTTTGAAAATATATTAAAATCTATTCCATCCTTAGAAATCGATAAAATTATTGCTAAAATCAAAGGCACTTGGGAAAATCAGATTAAAGCAAGACATATTATTGAGGGACACGTCCAACAACCTTCTTTGTTTAAAGCTATTGAATCAATCCCTTCTACAAAAATTATTGAAATTAAAAGGACAGAGGAAATTAAACAGGATAATTCAGCTATCAAGAAGGCAGTTAATCAGGGAACTAGGTTTGCGACAGGCTTGTGCGGTATGATTATGCTTGCACCGTATTATGGAACTTTATTTCGCAGAATGAATCTGATTGAAAACAACAACTTTAAATCTGATACAGAACAATTAAAAGCATATTCAATTATTTTTCAAATTGCCAAATTACAAGAAGAGACGCCTACCGATTATCAGGATTTGGTACCCCGTATAATCGTTGGTATTCCACCCGAAGCAGGTATATCTGGAATTATTGAGTTAACCGCAGAGGAATTGGAGGAAATCGAAAAATTCTTATTGGCCGTCAAGGCCCAATGGAAATTAATGAATAACGTAACCTTAAGGGGATTCATCCAATCATTCTTATTGCGAACGGGGAAGGTTTGGAAAGAGGGCGATAAATGGAAAATAGAAGTTGACACTCACGGTGCCGATATTATTTTAAAAACAGTTCCTTGGGGTTTTTCTTTTATAAAATATCCTTGGAATCCATATATCATTGAAACCAAGTGGGAACTGGATTAATTAAAAATTATTTTTTGGGTAACGCTGCCGTGGGGGCTTCTCCCGCAGCATTGTTTTGAATTGTTGGGGCTATATTCAACAATGGCAAATTTGAAGTAGCTGCGCTAGAGGAATTATTATTGTTGTCCTTCTTCCAAAGATTCATTCCTCTCGCTTTTTCTTTATCCTCTATCGCACCTTTAAAATCACCAATTTTCACTCTAAGTACTGATCGTAGTGAATAAGCTTCTGGATAATTTGGTCGCATCGCAATTGCATCCGTCACTTCAATTAGGGCCGTTGCGGAATCTCCTAATGCCATTAAATTTTTTGCCAGAAAATAATGAAATTCAGGTATTGAATCTGCAATTTTCTCTATTCCCAAATAAATCTCATTGGCATTGTTGTATTTATTTAATCCATCAAATCCTCTTGCCTTGGAAAGCAGCAGAGGAATGCTATTGGGTTCCGACTGCAATCCTTTCTCCGCATATGCAACGGCCAAAGGGTATTCACCGATGATTAAATAATATTCGGACATTACCTGATTCAACATTGTGGCCTCAGGAGCTATTTTTCGGGCCTTCTCTAAGTAATATTTAGCGGTATCCAATGAGTTTATTGCTAACAAGTTTTTTGCCATTACCACCGATGCCTGCCAATTCTCTGAATTTCTAAATAAAACGCGTCTGCAATCGGCCATTGAATTTTCGTGTTCCCCCAACTCATAATATGCACTGCTTCTTGAGAGATAGACCAAGGATGAAGTATCCGATATTTTCAAGCAATCGTTAAAATATTTAAGCGCAAATCCAAAATTCTTTTTCATTAAGTTGAGGGAACCCAAACTGCGTAGAGCTTCATAGGACGTTTGTTGAGAAACTTGAGCGGATTTAAAATCGTTTTCAGCAGCAACAAAGTCCTTTAATTTCAAATTCGATTTACCTCGGATTAAATAGGCCATTCCCTCCAAAGGATCTAATTCGATGGCTTTAGTCAGTGACTCAACAGCAAGGTTATATTGAGCACTCTCGTACAATAATATGCCCTTATTTAAATAAGCTACTTTACTGTTTGGATTAATCCCAATGATTTTATTGTATACTTCAATCGCCTCAGACACTTTACCATTTTGAGCTAATTCCCCAGCAGCTTCTATAAGAAGGGACTCTTGTCTACCATTACAACCTGATGAAACAAGCAGTATTACTGTGAATATTTTTGCAATAAAAATCCTCATATCAAGTAAAAATGTGGGATAATTGTGGATATCCACGAAAGTACTAGGTTTTTTTATTAGATTCGCAATGTTTTAATGAAAATAGTTTTCAGACATACCTTTTCGTTTCACTTACTTTTCGCGATTTTCTGCGCGACTGCCGTCCAATTTGGAATACAGCCAGCATATTCCCAATCAGACATTAAAGCACCAAGTATAAATTCTCAAATTGAATCGTTTAAAAATTCAGATTCCAAAGAGAAAAAAGAAAAAACAGGAAAAATAAAGGCTTTTATTTCAGACACTATTCCAACGTACACGGAAGCTTTCGGTACCTATTTGAAAGAAGTTCTGGAATATCAAAATAGATTGGATTACTTAGACGGGGTTAAACCCAATGCTGCCGGCAAGCCCAATGCGCAAACTCCTAGAAGAATTTTGGAATTGAATTATTACCAAACCATTAAAAAAGTAGCAGAAAAAGACTGGACAGGATTAGACTATCTGCCCTTCAATGAAAATAATCGCGCGAAAGAAATCAACAAAGAAGTTTATGGTTTTCATTGTTATTGGCAAGGAAACAAGTACGAAAAATACGATTGGAATGCATTGTCTCGAATTGGATATGTTGGTTATGACATAAATCCAGGCAATGGTTCCCCTATTTCTACGCATAATTGGCGGAGTACTGCGTTGCACAAACGTGCAATGCAATACGATGTAGATGTAGATATCGTTGCGTCTATCCGAGGAATTTCAAATACAAATACCTTTTTAAATAGAAAAGAAAGTTGGAAAACATTCGCAGACTCCCTTGTTCAATTGTTGAATTACAGTCAGGGCGACGGAGTTGTTTTAGATTTCCCAGACATAAACAAGCAAAATTCTTTATTATTTGTTGAATTCACCCGTCTTGTAAAATATATATTAAATGAGAATTCACCTCGTTTTGAAGTAGGTATTGCTCTTCCTCCTGTTGATATTAATAAGGGATTTTTAATCAAAGATTTAAAAGGGATTGCCGATAGATTTATCGTTTTCGCCTTTGATTACAATGATTTTCAAGGGATATTCTGTGCTCCCAACGCACCCATGCTGTCTCCTAATTCCGATGCTTACAGCTTGGATAGAAGTTACAATTTTTACGTTGCACAAGGCATGTTGCCAGAAACTATTACCATGGTTTTAGGTATGTACGGTCAACAATGGGTAATGGATCAACCCAACCCCATCAATTCTAAAGCTACATTCGGCAGGACCTTTTCGATATTCGATTTTGAGGAGGACATGTTGGTTCGATTTAAACCAAACTACGACGATAAATCCTTTCAATATTATTCTACGTATTCTATGGGAGGGAAATGGATGGTTAATTGGTGCGAAAATATTTATTCAATTTCCATTAAATCAGACTATATAAACAATAAAAAGATTGGTGGAATTGGTTTTTGGGACTTAGCTCAAACCGTCAATGGCAATGAAACATTAACTAAGTTTTGGCCGCTTATTTACAAAAAATTCTCAAAACAAGACGCAAAACTACCCGATCAAATTGTTAGTCAATTTTCTGGAATAGGAAATTACAACATGGATAGCATTATCGCTTCAAACGACGCGCTTATCATGTCCGCCATTGACCTGGCAGAAAATCCATTTTTACCAGATCAAATAGACAATAAACTCTTATCAAAGGCACAAAAAAATGGATTTCAATATAAAGAATTAGCGAAAGCAGTTGGTTTATTATTTACGATTCTAAGTGTTTGTGCTGCAATTGCTTTAGTCTTTGCAATGTTTGATGAAAAAGCAAGGGAAGTTGTTCTTCACGAACATGGACCGATATTATTTGCTCCCATAGCAATGATTTTGGTTGTAATAACCCTTCGAGTAACGAAAATAATTCTCAATTCAGAAATGGAATTTCTAATTGGTGGTTTGTGTGGAATTGGAAGTTACTATTTGATACAATATTTCAAGAATCGACAAATTCAGAACAATGAAGAAACCCCTTAATAAAGGCATTTTCAATTCTATTTTCCTTGCACTCTTTATTTCGATTCTATTTTCAGCCTGTGCAAGGAGGTCATTTTCCCAGGATTTCATCTCTCGTTTTGGCGTAGATACAGCCATGATGTCTCAGATGTATTATTTCCCCAATAGACCGTTTAACCTGCAATTTGGCATTCGAGATATCAAATTTAAAGATAACAACGGAAGCTATATAATCACTAGATATAGAAATGTTGATGAGTATTTATTCACTCCGAAAACAAGAGGGATTCTAACTTATTATTCGAAAGACACCGTTAAAATACAATTTTCTGACAGTACCACAGGCGTTTTAAGATTTGTTCGAGACACTGAAAAAGACAGATATTTTTTAAATCCCGATACCGTTCTAGGGGAACGATATATTATAAACTATTTGGGATACAATTGTATATCCAGTACCCGTATGCCCAATATCAAGTTAACCGTACAAGGGGTGGAATTAACCAAAGTGAAGCGACAAAGAATGATACAAACAGGTGTGAGTCGTGCACATTCACAAAGCACTATAACCAACAAACAAAAGAAAAACAGGACAAAACCAGCTCCTGTTATTGAGTAAACCCTAGCACTACTCAAGATTATTCAAACTCAAGAGCTGAACTCTTTTTTACTGCAAGTACTTTTTGATCAAGGATTTTCTTTGAGAAAAAATCACCTCGGGATTTTCTTTTGAATCTCTGAGCTTCTTTTCGCTTTCAAAACTATTTAACCAATCAACTAAAATCTCTGAGCCCATGAAAACATCTTCCACAGATTTCACCTCAGCCTTGCCGATAAATCGTTCAATAGAAGTTCCAAATTTCGAGGATGATGGGGAAACAGCGGCTCTTAATGAAGTAATATTTGATTTTCTAAACGCAACTAATTTCTCAGAATTAAACTGCTTTTTGTGCAATATTCGCAAAGCCCAAAATTTGATAGAAACAGGGATTAAGGAAAAATCTTTTAACGCAATATCCAAATATCGTTCATTTAAATCCCCAGAAAACATGGGTATTAACTGTCTCCATTGCTCAATTTTCTGCGCAAACGTAGTTGGCTCGTATATCGGCAACAAATACGGTTTTACTGCCGATGGTAAAATCTCTCCCAACAGTTCTAAATTAAATACAACATCGGTATCTGTTTCTATATTATTCAAATAATTTTCTACTCGCTGAGCTCCTTTAATTCCTAGATTAAACGATAAAATTTGTATTATCTGGGATTGCACCTGTTTACTTAAATAATACATATTACTGAGCATAAATAAATCTTCCACAGATTGACCGTGAATTTCACTTATGTTAATTTGAAGCCACACCAATAATTCACTTGTATCCTTTAATAACCCAACGAATTTGGGGTATAAATCGTGCTCAGAATGAACGATTGAATTTTGATCCCATTGTTTAAAAATCTGATTACGAAGAGCAACGGGGGAATAGCTAATTAGGGACAAAATATCATTTACAGTGTATTTATTGGTTTTAATGATATCGATTGCTTGGAATTGATTACTCAACTCATTACTATTCAAAAGCCTACCCAAATCCACAATTCTACTTCCACTGATAATTGTATCTTCAATTACTTCCTCTGGAAGTGAAATTTCCTCTTCTACGGTTGATAGTTTATCATGAATATCTATATCGAAATTCTCGCTCTCTAACGTAGAACCTGTTTCTTCAACCTTTTCAATAATCTGAATTTCTTGAATTTCTAATTCAGAAGCTGCTGGTAATGCTTCAATTTCGTTTGGATTTAGATTCTCAACCGTGTGAGCGTCCATTTCAGGATGTTGATTCAAAACCGATGGAAAATCACTGTTTTCAGATAGAATTTGCAATAAATTCTTGTAAGGTGATTTGGGTTTATCTTGATTAACCTTGTTTTCAGAATACGTTGAATCTACGGAGCTAACGGCACTATATTTTTCAAAATACGCTGTAGCTGGAAGTACTTTCACACCTTCTAATTGATTTCCAATAGTGTTGGATGCGTTTGTTTCGGTATCAACAGGTTGATTTAATGCTATTTGCTGGTCGATGTTAAATTCTTTTGAACCATCCAATTTTTCAGAATCTATGAATACAGTCTCGGATTGAATCTCTTTATTTTCTTGGGTATCCAATTCTCTCATTGAAAAATCTTGAGTATACTTAGGATGAACTGTTCCGCTGTTAGGTTCTGATTTAATAATAAAAGATTCATCCATTGTCTCTTTTTCATCCCTATTGATTGGATAACCGATGGCTGATAATTGCAGGTTTTCTTTTAAGGTTGTAAATTTTATGGTGTAAATTTTTGCAATTCCTCTTGAAAGATTAAACCAAACCAAGGATAAAATCAAACTCGAAAAAATAAGAAATTCATTTATTGGAATATTCAAGGAAACCCAAGGCAAGTATTTAATAATCAAAGGAATCAGAATCATCGCCACAGCAACAACACGAATCTTATAACCTGTTAAAATTCTTCGGGTTGCAAATTTCTCTGCAGCACTGCAGTGATTCAGCGCCACATCCAACATAGCTTCTGAGATATTAGTCCCCCCCACCCAAACAACAATAAACAGGACACTTATAGCAAAATTATAAAACAGCGATTGTTCTTCGCCAAAAATCCGATTAGCGACTAAAATAACGGAAAATAACACTGTGAGGAATGGGACAATTAGGATATTTACTGTAGTTTTAATTCTCCGCAATTGAACTTTTCCAAATTCTTGAAAGACAACTATAAAAATATTAAACCAAATAACCAAAGAAATAAAACGCTGAAAATTCAATTCGTGGTTCAGGG
>JACCDK010149943.1_pt1 | contig 15728 bp, 14 predicted proteins | sample 7445871 | NCBI WGS metagenome assembly JACCDK01 (sample SAMN15323436, study PRJNA562643) | freshwater metagenome | isolation source: river surface water | place: USA:Blue River Watershed | collected 2017-08-15 | reverse complement strand
CGTCATGCAAAACTTGGGTGTATCTGCCGTCGGTGACAACGTCCAAACCCAAAGCCTTTGCTTTTTCAACTGTTAGATAAACTCCATCCATACACTTACTAGGCAACTAAACCTTTTTTGGCTGGGCGAACGACAACGTAGGAACCATTCGCGCCTGGGACAGCACCACTGACTAAAATGACTCCCTCGTCAACGCGCACTTGTACTACAACCAAGTTTTGAGCAGTGACCCGTTTGTCACCCATGTGGCCTGGCATTGACTGATTCTTCCAGATACGTCCCGGTGTAGAACGCATGCCGATAGCACCTGGGCGCCGGTGCATCATCGAACCATGCGATTGGGGTTGCCCCGCCGCGTGGTGCTTCCGCACAATCCCTTGGAATCCTTTACCTTTTGACCGGCCGATTACATCCACGACGTCTCCGACGGAGAACTGCTCGACACCCAACACCACTTCGGAAGAGCAGTCTTGGACACGGAACTCTTTTTGAAGCCGCTTGGGACCTACACCCGCCTTTGCAAACTGGCCCAACTCCGCCTTAGAGAGTCTCTGCGGCTTTTGGTCGTCAAAACCCACTTTGACGGCGTTGTAACCGTCGGTTTCAAGAGACTTACGCTGCAGCAAAACATTTCCATCCGCAAGAACAACAGTCACTGGAGTCGACTTGCCCTTTTCATCATACACTCGGGTCATCCCGAGCTTTTTACCTAGAAGTCCAACTTTCATTGTATTAAACTAAAAATGGTCAAATCTTGATTGCGATATCAACCCCAGCTGGTAGGTTTAACTTTTTCAATTCCTCAATCGTTTTAGCGGTCGGCTCCTTGATGTACAGTAAGCGCTTGTGCGTCCGGATTTCGTACTGATCCATCGATTTCTTGTCGACGTGAGGAGAGCGATTGACAGTGAACCTTTCTGTCCTGACAGGAAGCGGGATTGGACCAAAAACCTGCGCGCCCGTCCGCTTGGCCGTTTCAACAATCTCACCGGCACTGACATCAAGCGTTCTCGAGTCAAATGCTTTCAGACGAATTCGTATTTCAGAACCATTCATAAACTAATTACCTTTCTGGTCAAGTACAGCTGCCTTCACTTGTTCCGGAACCTGCTCGAAGTGAGATGGTGTCATGGAGTACGAAGATCTACCCTTCGACAGAGAACGAATCGCAGTCGCGTAACCAAACATTTCAGCAAGAGGAACCTCGGCTGTCACCACGGAAAGTCCTCCCTTGTTTTCAATCGAACTAATCCTGCCTCTCCGCCGATTGAGGTCACCCATGATGTCCCCTTGGTACTCCTCTGGAGTCGAGTTCTCAACCTTCATGATCGGCTCTAACAAAATCGGCTTCGCCTTCTTCATGCCATCCTTGAGTGCAAAAATAGCAGCCATCTTAAACGCTAGTTCGTTAGAATCCACATCGTGGTAGGATCCGTCGATGATATCGACATGAACGTCAATCACGGGGAAACCACCCACGACTCCATTTAAGACGGCTTCCTCAAGACCCTTCTTTACTGCTGGAATGTAGTCTTTTGGAATCGTCCCACCCACGACTTTGTTCTCGATCGTCAATCCCTTCCCTCTCTCGTTCGGCTGAACAGTGACAATGACGTGACCGTACTGACCGCGGCCACCCGACTGCTTGATTAGCTTGCCCTCACCCGTTGAAGAAGCCGTGATTGTTTCCCGATACGCGATTTGAGGCTTTCCAGCATTCGCGTCGACCTTGAACTCTCGGAATAAACGATCTCTGATGATTTCCAAATGAAGTTCACCCATTCCGGCAATGATAGTCTGACCGGTATCCTCGTTAGTGAAAACTCGGAATGTGGGGTCTTCTTCAGCCAAACGCTGCAGAGCGTTGGCCATCTTCTCCTGATCTTGCTTGGTCTTTGGCTCGATAGCCATCGAGATGACCGGATCAGGGAACGATGGCGGTTCCAAAAGGATTGGACGGTCTTCCGTGCAGAGAGTGTCGCCCGTAGTGATATTCTTGATTCCAACAATCGCTGCGATGTCACCAGAATAGCAGGTCTCAATATCCTCCCGCTTGTCCGCATTAATCTGAATAATCCGGCTGACGCGCTCCCGCTTGTTTGTTCGCGGGTTATACACCGTGTCACCTTTTGAGAGTTTTCCTGAGTAAACTCGGAAGAAAACAAGCTTTCCGACAAAGGGATCCGCCCACAGCTTGAAAGCTAAAGAGCAAAAGTCGCCATGATCTGAAGTCGGAGCCTCGATGGGTGCTGCGGTATCCGGATCCTGTCCCTGTGTAGCTGGTATATCAATCGGGCTTGGCAGGTAATCAATCACCGCATCAACCAGATACTGAACCCCTTTGTTCTTAAACGCTGAGCCCCCAATGACCGGGAAAAACTTAATCGCCATCGTTTGACGACGAATCGCAGCCTTAAGTAACTCAGGCGAAATCGGTTTCTCCTCGAGAAATAGCGTGCCGAGCTCGTCGTCAAGGTTCGCGATCTGCTCAATCAAATCCGAGAGAGCTTGTTTGGCAATCGGCTTCAACTCCTCTGGGATTTCCTCCACCTCATACGTGGAACCCATTTGGTCATTATCTGAATAAATGACCGCTTTCTGGTTCACTACGTCGATTTGGCCTTTAAGGGTGTCTTCTTTGCCAATCGGGATTAAAACTGGCCACGCGTTCGCGCCCAGTTTCTGACGCATCGTGTCGATTGCGTTATTAAAATCCGCGCCGACTCGGTCCATCTTATTGATGAACGCTATCCGCGGAACATTGTACTTTGTTGCTTGACGCCAGACCGTCTCAGACTGCGGTTGCACTCCCGCAACAGCGTCGAAAACCGCGATGGCCCCGTCCAATACCCGCAAGGAACGCTCAACCTCCGCTGTGAAATCGACATGGCCTGGGGTGTCAATGATGTTCACCCGCATTTTTTGCCCAGGGTACAGCTTTACGATGCTCTCCTGAACGGATTGCTGCCAGTAGCACGTTGTCGCCGCGGATGTGATTGTGATTCCACGCTCACGTTCCTGCTCCATCCAGTCGGTCACCGTCGTGCCTTCGTGCACTTCTCCCATCTTATGGATCATTCCTGTGTAGAAAAGAATGCGCTCTGTGAGCGTCGTTTTGCCCGCGTCAATGTGCGCGGCAATCCCGATGTTTCGGGTCTTCTCTAACGGATACTTGCGATCCGTGTGATTTGGGTTTGTAGACACAGTCTTAAGAACAGATTAGAAACGGAAATGTGCGAACGCGCGGTTTGCCTGAGCCATTTTGTGGGTGTCGTCGCGCTTTTTGATTGAGTTGCCTTGGCCCGAAGCAGCATCTCGCAGCTCATTCGCGAGAGATTTCGCCAAGCCAGTCGCTTTCCTTGAACGAGCATTGGTCACAATCCAACGCATCGCTAAAGCGGCGCCTCGCTCTGCGGAGACTTCCATGGGTACTTGGTAGGTTGCCCCGCCCACGCGACGGCTCTTTACCTCTAACCGTGGCTTTACGTTCTCGACGGCACGATTCAACACGTCAAGGGGATCAACGGAACCTTCCTGACGCGTTTTCTCAATCGCATCGTAAACAATACGCTCTGCCAGCGACTTCTTTCCGCTGGTCATCAGAGTCCCAATGAGGCGAGCGACAATCGGACTCCCGTAACGAGAGTCAATTTTAACTTCTTTGTGAATGACGCGACGACGACGTGACATAAATCGGAATGAGGATTTTCAAGCTTCCTACTTCTTACCCTTGCCCTTTGCCGCGGTCTCTTGACCTGGCTTCGGACGCTTAGCCCCGTACTTCGAGCGAGAGCGACGACGACCATCTACTCCGAGCGCATCAAGGGTTCCACGAACGATGTGGTACCGAACGCCTGGCAAATCTTTCACGCGGCCACCTCTGACAAGAACGATTGAGTGTTCTTGGAGGTTGTGTCCCTCGCCCGGGATGTAGGCAATGACTTCGTACCCGTTGGTGAGTCGGACTTTGGCCACCTTACGAAGAGCCGAGTTCGGCTTCTTGGGCGTACGCGTCATCACCTGAGTGCAAACACCGCGCCGAAAAGGACAACGCGTCATCGCGGGACTCTTCGATTTGATCTGGATCTTCTTACGCCCTTTTCGGACGAGCTGGTTAATCGTTGGCATGTTTTTGATGCGAGACGTGTTTTGAAAACTTCCCGTCGCAAAGTCTCGTGCGTGCCGCAGCCAAACCATCACAACGAATCAAGCCTCAGGCCGGAGCGATAAGTGAAGTCGAGCATCGGCGCCCGCTGGAGAAGATGGCCCAAGCGGACAAGTTGAGGCATCTAGCCTGTTTGCCGCGAGTGCACAGTTTCAACCGTGAGAGCGCGAAGGGGTGGCGTTTGTACGAGATGGTTGGGGGGAGGCTCAAGACCTTTTTTTAAAAATGTGTCCCAACCTGCGGGATTTTATCTCGCGGAAGCTTTTGGACGGCTTATCGCTTGAATGCCAACTGACAGGCTGTATTGAATCGCCGAATGCTCACCGCGACTCCACAGCTCCGTCGGAAATCACTGTGCCTGATTGTGATACCTTGTTGCCTGTACGCCGCAGTCAGTGCCAGTGCGACCACAACAAACGTAGATGCGAACGCCCGTGAGACGTCTTCCGCGAGGCAGTCCGGCGACCAAGCGGCCATGCTGACAGACTTCGCAAAACAGGAGCGAGGGCTCAGCGATTCCATCTCCAACCTCACTGGGTTTAGCAGGTTGCGTGGCCTATCGAGACGAGGCGACCTTCGGATGTTTCTGGGCAATCTCCGAGGCGCATTGGAGGATTACTCCGAGATGATTACTATCGATGCGGCGCAGGATACGCCCCATTGGCGAAGGGGAATCGCTTACTACTTCAACAAACGCTTTCAGGAGGGGGCGGACCAGTTCGAGCGCTACCACGCTTATGACGCGAGAGATCGGGAGAACGGTCTTTGGAAGTTTCTCTGCGACGTTCAATCAAAAGGTCTCGCGCACGCTCAGTCCAAGATGCTCCCGTACAAGCAGTTTGATCGTCATCCCTTCCCGCAACTGTACGCGCTTTACGGAGGCAGCCTAGGTCTAGCGGACTACAACGAAGCGGTCCGCCCTCATGTTGAGTCCTCCCGCATGGTGAAGTTCTTTCACCTGTACTACAGGGGCCTACATGTCGTGAGTTCGGACAAAAAAGCGGGGTTAGCGGACATCCGTGACGCCGTTTCGCTCTTCCCTGCTGATCAGGTCGCCGACACGGGACCGGGATACATGTGGCACTGCGCTCGTCTCCACTTGGACTTCATTGAGCGCCAATAGCTTGCGCTCGCATCTCCAAGCGACTGTTGAACCGCTCTCAATGTTCGCCACTTTGACCCCGCACGGCTTTGTTCGACCGGTTTGCGGTTGCACTAGGCAATACGAGTCGGGAGAATCGGCGGCTTATGACTCTTACAGAAAAGGTGCTGGCTCAGGCCGCCGGCAAAACATCGGTTCGTCCGGGCGACAACGTCTGGGTGAACGTCGACGTGCTGATGACTCACGATGTGTGTGGCCCGGGGACAATCGGTGTTTTCAAACGCGAATTCGGGAAGGACGCGAAGGTCTGGAACCGAGAAGGCGTGGTCATCATCCCTGACCACTACATTTTCACTGCAGATTCGATGTCGAACCGTAACGTCGACATCCTGCGTGAATTCGTTCGCGAACAGGAGCTTCCGTATTTTTACGACGTTATTGACGACCCCAACGGTTCTTGGAAGTTCGATGCCGCGAAGGGGCAAACAAAAGCCCAGTATGGCAAGCGCTACACCGGTGTGTGCCACACCACGCTCGCGCTGCGTGGTCACGTTCGCCCGGGAAGCATCTTGTTTGGAACAGACTCCCACACCTGCATGGCGGGAGCCTTCAACCAATTCGCCACAGGAATCGGGAACACCGACGCCGGATTCATCCTCGGAACGGGAAAACTACTCGTTAAAGTTCCTGAATCCATGCGCTTCTACCTAGAAGGCGCGCTTCAACCGGGGGTGATGGCGAAGGATGTCATTCTCCATGTCATCGGTGAAATCGGCTTCGACGGAGCAACCTATCGCGCCATGCAGTGGGAAGGCCCCGGCGTTCGCAACCTCAACATGGATGACCGGATGACCATCGCAAACATGGCCATCGAGGCAGGAGCCAAAAACGGCATCTTTCCCTGCGACGAGTTAACCATGCATTACGTCGCAGAACGCATGAACGCAAACAACCACAAGGGCCGCTTCAGACCCGTGGATTTGGATGCCGACCAAACGTTCTGCTACGACAAAAAGTTCGATCTCTCCAAACTCGAACCCACGGTGGCTTGCCACCCTGACCCAGGCAACCGCAAGACAGCCAAAGAGTTGGAAAGCGTCAAGCTCGACCGCGCCTACATCGGCTCCTGCACAGGCGGGAAAACCAGCGATTTCCTCGCATTCGCCGAGGTCGTGAAAGGCAAGACCGTCAAAATCGATACCTTTGGCGTCCCAGCCACCACACAAGTGGTTGAAGACCTCAAGACAACTCAATGGAACGGACAGTCCGTGTGGAGCATCCTCGAGTCGTCTGGTGTACGAATGACCGAAAACGCCTCCTGCGCGGCATGCTTGGGCGGCCCCGTGGACACCTTCGGCCGCCTCAACCAGCCGATGAAGTGCATCTCCGCCACGAATCGCAACTTCCCCGGACGGATGGGCAACAAGGAGTCGCAAGTATTCCTCGCATCGCCCTACACAGTGGCCGCTAGCGCGTTGAACGGCCACATCAGCGACCCCCGCGAGTACATCAGCTAAACCATCGAATCCTCCGAACTGACATGGCAAAAACCATCACCTCCCCCGTTTTTGTGACGCGGGACAACATCGACACCGATCAAATCATACCCGCCCAGTACCTTACACTGGTTCCAACGATTCCAGAAGAGTACAAAAAGCTGGGAACCTACGCCCTCATCGGCCTGCCAGACGATTTGTACCCGCAACGCTTTATCCCCGAGGGAGCCGAAGAAACGCCGTACAAAATCGTCATCGCCGGACGCAACTTCGGCTGCGGCTCCTCCCGTGAACACGCTCCAATCGCCCTTGGGGCAGCGGGCGTCGAAGCGGTCGTCGCGGAAAGCTTCGCGCGAATCTTCTTCAGGAACTGCGTGGCCACCGGCGAGTTGTACCCGTACGACGCTAACGAGCGCCTTTGCGATATCCTCAAAACGGGGGATATCGCGACGCTGGACTTCGACAACGACACGCTCACGGCCAACGGCGTAACCTACTCGCTCAAGCCTCTCGGAGAAGTCCGTCCCGTGATCGATGCGGGCGGCATCTTCAACTACGCACGGCAAAGCGGCATGATCGCCGCAAAGTAAGCTTCTTGGCATCAACGCATCCCGTCCACTCGGCGGGATGCGTTTTTTATTTATCTCGAACTCGTTCATACTGCCTGCACCCATGTGGAAGCGCTTTCTCTTAATGACCGTTCTTTTCGGAGCACTCGTCGCCGGACTCGGCTACGCGAAGTTCCTCCAGATCAAGAGTGCAATGGCGATGGGCGCCAAGTTCGCGCCGCCACCAACCGCCGTCACCACGATCACGGTAGAGCCCGGAGAGTGGGCTGACGCCATCTCGTTCACCGGTTCCGTTCGTGCAATCAACTCGCTAACGGTCGCCAGTGAGGTGGCCGGTATCATCGAAACGCTTCCGATTGAATCCGGAACCCTCGTTAAAAAAGGCGACCTTCTCCTCGCACTGAACGATCGCCAAGAATCCGCACAACTCCGCGTGGCAGAAGCGCGCCTCGCACTTGCCCAAACAGATGTCGCAAGAAAGCGCGAACTCAAAAAGGAGGCCGCAATCGCCGACGCAGATATCGACGCAGCAGAAAGCGAGTTGAAGCAGGCGGATGCCAACGTCGACAACTGCAAATCGGCTCTTGCCAAACGCAGCATCAAAGCCCCTTTCGACGGTCTTCTCGGCATTCGGCAAGCATCTCCAGGACAGTTTCTTAATCCAGGCACACCGGTCATTGCCCTTCATTCGGTCAACCCCATTCACGTTGAGTTCGCGGTGCCTCAGGGGCAACTGAACCAAGTGACTCCCGGAACGCTCGTCTCAGCAACGCTCGATCAGGGGGCAATCGATGCTCTGTCGGGTAAAATCACTGCCGTCGACGCATCTCTCGACAGCGCAACGAGGAACCTCACGGTTCAAGCGACGATTGAAAACCCATCCGGCCACTTGAAGCCGGGCATGTTTGTGCGAGTGAACATCCCCAAGCCTCTGCGCAAGAATGTGATCACCGTGCCCCTTGCCGCGATTCAGTTCGCACCATACGGCGACTCCGTTTTCGTCGTAAAACACGCCGCTGACGCAAAAGACGCCCCGCCGACGGTCGAACAGCAGTTCGTCAAAACGAGCGCCACGCGAGGCGACGTCGTCGTCGTCGAGTCCGGCCTAAAAGCGGGAGACGAAGTGGTCTCATCCGGGGTCTTCCGCCTCCGAAGCGGTGCCCCCGTCCAAATCAATAATGCCGTCGCCCCGGCAAACAGCACCGCACCGCGCCCGCCCAATAGCTGACGCCACGCTCATGGCCTTCACCGACCTCTTCATCCGTCGCCCCGTCTTCGCGATTGTCATCAACCTGCTCATCCTTCTCGCAGGTATCCAGTCCATCCGCTCCCTCAACGTACGCCAGTACCCCAAGAGCGACATCGCCGTCGTTAACGTTAAAACCCGCTACATCGGCGCCAATGCCGACCTCGTCCGCGGCTTTGTCACGACGCCGCTCGAACGCTCCATCGCCAGCGCCGACGGAATCGACTTGATCGAATCGCAGAGCGCTCAAAACCTCAGCATCATCACGGTTCACCTCAAACTGAACTACGACACCAACGCGGCTTTGACCCAAATTCAGTCAAAGGTGGCGCAGGTTCGAAACGACCTTCCTCCAGAGTCTGAATCACCGACCATCGAACTCACCACGTCGGACAACCAGTTCGCATCGATGTACCTCTCGTTTTACACCGAGGACCTCGACCCAAATCAGATCACAGATTACCTCACCCGCGTCATTCAGCCCAAACTCACCGCCGTCTCAGGCGTCCAAAAAGCGGAAATCCTTGGAGCACGCACCTTCGCAATGCGCATCTGGCTAAAGCCTGCACAGATGGCGGCTCTCAACGTCTCCGCCTCCGAAGTTCGCCGCGCCCTCTCCGCAAACAACTACCTCTCCGCTCTCGGCGGAACGCGCGGCTCCGACATCGTCGTGAACCTCGTCGCCAACACCAACCTCACCACAGCAGACGAGTTCAAGGAAATGGTCATCCGCGAAGACCAAGGCCGTGTCGTGCGCCTCAAACAAATTGCCGACGTTTCCCTCGGCGCCGAGGACTACGACAGCGATGTCCGCTTCTCCGGTCAAACCGCCACCTTCATGGGAATCTGGGTGCTCCCAACGGCCAACTCGCTCGACGTAATGAAAAGGGTTCGCGCCGAAATGCCGTACATCGAACGACAACTCCCCAGCGGCATGAAGGCGGGAATCCCCTACGACTCCACCCGCTACATTGACGACGCCCTGAAAGAGGTGCTCCGAACGCTCACAGAAACCCTCATCATCGTCGTAGCCGTCATCTTTCTGTTCCTCGGCAGCGTTCGCTCGGTCCTCATTCCCATCGTCGCGATTCCCGTCAGTCTCGTCGGCGCCGCCTTCATCATGCTGGTCTTCGGATTCACCCTGAACCTGCTGACCCTCCTCGCGATCGTGCTGTCTGTCGGGCTTGTGGTCGACGACGCGATTGTCGTCGTTGAAAACGTCGAACGCCACATCCACGAGGGGTCCTCGCCTCTGGAAGCCGCCCTGAAGGGCGCGAGAGAACTGCTCGGCCCCATCGTCGCGATGACCATCACCCTCGCTGCCGTGTACGCCCCCGTCGGCCTGCAAGGGGGGCTCACCGGAACCCTTTTCCGCGAGTTCGTCTTTACCCTCGCCGGAGCCGTCATCGTCTCCGGAATCGTCGCCATCACCCTGTCGCCCGTGATGTCCGGACATCTCCTCAAACCAGCAACTGGAACAGGAGGATTTGCAGGCGTGGTGAACCGCTTTTTCGACCGCGTAAAATCATCCTACGGGAACGTCCTGCGCTCGAGCCTGCGCTGGCGTCCGGTAACCCTCTTTTTCGCTGTCGCGTTCACGCTGCTCGGAATCCCGTTCTATCTCCTTTCTGGAAAAGAACTCGCGCCCAAGGAGGACCAAGGGGTCGTGTTCGGAATCGTGCAAGCAGCGCCGAACTCGACCATCGATCAAACCACGCGGTACACCGCGCTCCTCAACGATCTCTTCCTTTCCATTCCAGAAACCGCGACCACCTTTCAAATCACACAACCCTTCCAAGGATTCTCCGGCCTCGTCACAAAACCGTGGAGCCAGCGCGCCCGCTCCACTGATCAAATCCTCGGTGAAGTGTTCGGCCGCTCCGCTGGCATTCCGGGCATCCGCGTCATCGCAACCACACCCGCTCCCCTGCCCGGCGCGAGCAATCTTCCCGTCGAGTTCGTCATCTGCACCACCGCAGAACCACGCGAACTCGTTGGCTTCGCAGAGCAACTCGTTGGAAAGGCCCTCAAGAGCGGAATGTTCATGTTCGCCGACACCGACCTGAAGTTCGATCTGCCGCAAGCGGAAGTCGTCCTCGACCGCGATCTCGTTTTCGATATGGGCCTGAATCTTCAGCAAATCGGAGGCGACCTCTCCGCGATGCTCGGAGGAGCCTTCGTCAACCGATTCTCCATCCAAGGGCGCAGCTACAAAGTGATTCCCCAACTCGAACGTGCCGCGCGCCTAAATCCCGAGCAGGTCAGCGACATCTACGTCCCCGGCCCCGAAGGACGCCAGATTCAACTCTCCACCATCGCGTCCGTGCGCAAGACCGTCGAACCACGCACCCTCAACCGGTTTCAACAACTCAACTGCGCGCGCATCCAGGGGGCCTACCCCCCGAACGTCACGCTCGACAGCGTCCTCCGCTTCCTAGAAACCGAGGCATCCACCCTTCTGCCGCGGGGCTATTCCGTTGATTATCAAGGTGAAGCCCGACAACTCCGCGTGGAAGGTAGTCGCCTCAATGAGACACTACTTGTGTCGATGATTCTCATCTTTCTGGTGCTTGCCGCACAGTTCGAAAGCTTTCGATCTCCCTTCATCATCCTCCTCGGGTCCGTTCCCCTCGCGCTGACGGGTGCCCTCATGTTCTCGTTCCTTGGATTCACCACGCTCAACATCTACAGCCAAGTCGGGCTCATCACGCTGGTGGGGCTCGTCTCAAAAAACGGGATTCTCATCGTGGAGTTCGCGAACCACTTGCGCGACCGCGGAGTCCCACTCCTCGAGGCCATCGTTGAAGCCGGCACAACGCGACTGCGCCCCATCCTGATGACCTCCGTTGCAACGGTGGTCGGTCACTTCCCCCTCGTGCTGGCGTCCGGCCCCGGTGCAGGCGCGCGAAACAGTATCGGCGTCGTGCTCGTGTCCGGCATGATCATCGGCACGCTGCTCACGCTGTTCGTGATTCCCGCGATTTACATCGCACTCTCGCCCGAGCGTCGAACCGCCTCTGCTTAATCTCCGCACCATGAATCAATCCGCTCTGATTATCACCAGCACGCTGGTCACCGGAGCGGTCGGCGCCCTTTTTCTCGAGGGCATGGATTTCGTCGGTCACGCATTCGCTGCCCAACCGCTGCTCATGGCAACCCTCCCACTGGGCGCAGTCCTGAGCAACCGCCTCTACACAAAGCTCGACCCCGCGTCAGATGGCGGAACCAACGCCGCCATCCGTGCCTCGCAGGAAGACAAACCCGCAGCGCCGTCAGGCATGGCGCCACTCATCTTTGTCTCGACTCTGCTGACCCATCTGGGCGGCGGCTCCGCAGGAAGGGAGGGAACTGCCCTGCAACTCGGCGCAGGCATAACCGCCCTCGTGGCAAAGCTCGCCCGTTGCAACGCCATCGCGGGCGGACTCGCCACCCGCTGCGGACTTGCCGCGGGATTTGGCGCGGTCTTCGGCACGCCTGCCACCGCAGCCGTATTCGCTCTCGAAATGCACACCGGCCACCCCTCCCTTCGAGAAGCGTTGTGGGTTTCCGCCGCGAGCTGGGGGGGCCATGCGATGGCAACCCTCTGCGGAGCCGCACACAGCACCACGCCCCCCCCGGTGTTCGAGTCCTTAAACCTCGGAACTTTGGGCGGACTCGCCGCACTCGCAGTGAGCTGTGGCGTGCTCACGGGATTGTTTCAGCGCGGCCTTTCTCGACTGCGCACCGTTCGTGCGCAAATCGGCTCGGATTGGGCAATTGCCATCGCATCGACTGCACTCCTAGCAACGCTGGCCACTGCGGTGCCCAACGGATTGAGCTATTGCGGACTGGGAGCGACCTCGATGACGGAGGGTGCGATTTCCATTCAGAGTATGCTGTCCGATGCGACGGCAGCCCCGTTCGCATGGCTTTGGAAAACCGTGTTTACCCTCATCACGCTCGGAGCAGGAATGCGCGGCGGCGAAGTCACCCCCCTCTTTTTCATGGGCACATCCCTCGCACTCCACCTCGCGAGCGCCGGACTTCCCATGGCGGGCGTCGCGGGCCCCGTGGGCCTCTGTCTTGCCTTTGCCGCAGGGCTAAGGGCCCCGCTCGCCGCGATGATCCTCGGCTTCGAACTCTTCGGCTGGGAAACAGCCATCGCGGTTGCCCTCTCAGCGCACCTCTCAATGCTCGTGGCGAAAACGATAACCGCCCGTGAGAGCCGTCGGTAAGTGCTACCGCCGGGCGGGGGCCCGTCTCCCGTCTTGTGTAGCAAAAACCGCAAATCCCTGCTCGAAAACCGCCGCAAATACAGAATCTGGCCAGATTCCAGCATACACCGGAAAGGTGTCCCCCCTTCACCACCACCAAATAAACCACGTCCCATGAAAGCCCTTCTCGCGACGCTTCTCCTCGCCGTCTCCGCCTTAGCAGCTGCCGAACCCTTTCTCGAAAAACGAGATCTCTTCACCATCGGAGACAATCCTGATTTCAACATTTACCACATCCCCGGCGTCGTTGTGACGGCCAAGGGCACCGTACTCGCATGGTGTGAAGCACGGAAACGTCCAGCAGGCGTCAGCGATTGGGACGACATCCGCATCCTTCTCCGCCGCAGCACCGACGACGGTAAAACGTGGAGCGAGCCGCAAAGCATCGCCAATGTGGAGGGACCGAAACGCAAGAACCCGTTTGCCCTGCGCATGAAGAACGTGGAACCCACCGACGTGACCTACAACAATCCTGTCCTGATCGCAGACAAGGACGGCACCGTGCACATGCTTTTCTGCCTCGAATACGAGCGCTGCTTTTATCAGCGCAGCGACGATGACGGCCTGAGTTGGTCAAAGCCGGCTGAGATCACCGGAACCTTCGAGGCATTCAAAAAAGACTACGCCTGGAAGGTTCTGGCGACCGGGCCAAACCACAGCATCCAACTCAAAACGGGCCGGTTATTGGTACCCGTTTGGCGTTCGACCGGCGAAGGCGGCAACGCACACCGACCCAGCGTGACGGCCTCCATTTACAGTGATGACCAAGGTAAATCGTGGAAAGCCGGTGATATCGCCGTGCCCTGCACCGAGGAATGGATCAACCCAAACGAGACCGTCGCCATCGAACTCACCGACGGACGCGTGATGCTCAACGTGCGCAGCGAGTCGAAGGCCAATCGCCGTCTCATCGTCACCAGTCCCGATGGGGCGACGCAGTGGGGCACGCCAAAATTCGACGACGCCCTGATTGAACCCATCTGCATGGGAGGAATCGTCCGTTACCACCACGGCGGCCAAAACCTCATTCTCTTCTCCAACCCACACAACCTCGAAAGGGCAAAGGGCAAGGCCGAACCCGGGGGATTCCGCGACCGCACGAACGTCAGCATCAAACTCAGTCGCGACGAGGGCCAGTCCTGGCCCGTGACGAAACGGCTCGAAGAAGGGCCCAGCGCCTACTCGGACCTCGCCGTGACAAAGGCCGGCACCATCCTGTGCTTCTACGGCCGAGCGGGCGATGGCAGGGGAATGACTGCATGGTCAGGCGGCCGACTCACCCTCGCCCGCTTCAACCTCGAGTGGCTCCAACAACCCTAACGCCGAAGCCACCGTCGCAAGCGTCGACAGATACCACGCGACCCTTACAGACTTGGACGGGCGACGCGGATTTTGAAATGGAAAAAGCTTTGCAGGTGAGAAGCTTCATACAAGAATCACGCCAACTTCTCGCAACTGCGAAGGGGTGATCCGAAAGGGTTGTCCCACTTTTTCACCCCGATCCAGGCAGTCACTTTCGCTCTGGCCCGTACTGGCCAGCACCCCCGGTTTCACCAGTCTTTCAGCGTGTCTTCCGGACGCAGGACTCTCAGCCCGGGCAATAAATCGAAATGCCGGTCGTCACTCAAAACCGACGCCCCAATTTCCTTCGCACACATCGCAATCAAGATGTCCTGCGCGGGCAAAATCAACCCACGCCGATCGAGCGACCAAGCCTGCGCTGCCGCCTCCTCCCAAATGCGGTTGGTCGTGGGAATGTTCAGCAACACATCAAAAAAGGAACTCAGCCGGCGACGAATCCTCTCAACCTTTAAGCCCCGCTCAACCTCCATCCGGACCATCCCGCAAATGGCCAAATCGCCGTCCCCAATCCAGTCCGTCAACGCAAGGGACGGATCAATCCCTCGGCGCAAAAGGCCGATGTAAACGTTGCTGTCCACCAGACAGGGCCCACTCATCGCGATGATTCACCCGCCTTGCCCGAACAATAAACCGCCGACCTCTCCGCCACACGCATTGCGGCAACTTCGTAATCAGGATCAACGGCCCCCTTCAACTCCTCCGCACTCAGCCCCAACCCCGCCTTCGCAAACTCCCGAAAACGTGCCTTTCGATCCATCTCCCTCAACGCCATTTCCACCGCCTCCGTCTTACTCGCAAACCCAAACCGCTCAATCACCCGATCAAGCAAATCTTCATCAATGCGAATCGTCATTTTCATGCCATACTGAGTATGGCATTTCCGTCCCAAAGTCGCGCACAAATCACAAAATTCGTCCAAATCAAAGCCCAACGGCAGTCGTCCATCCGAGCCTCACCGCCTCCGAAGGCCCTCAGCTTTTGAGGAAGAGGAGCCGCCCGAGAAACTCCAAACGCCGAGCATCGCTAGAGAAACCCGTTCGCAGCGGAAGGCCTCCGCAGCCGCCGTCTCTCGGATGCGGTTGGTCGTGGGATGGTTCAGTAACACATCATGAAAGGAACCCACCCGGCGACGAGTCCTCTCCGTGCGTGAACACATCGTCATCGACCCCCTGCGAGACAAGGGAGACCATCGAACGCAGCGCGCTCGTCAAAACTCCGCGCATTCCTCCCACCCCAAAGCAACCACCATGAGACGACTAAGCTCTGTGATAGCCCCCGTGCTCTCTTTCATCGCCGCACTGGCACTCGTGCCGCACCTTTCCCTCACCGCAGCGGATGCCCCAAAACCAAATATCGTGTTCATCTACGCCGACGACTGGGGCTGGGGCGACCTCTCTTGCCATGGCAACACGTGGCTAAAGACTCCCCGCCTCGACAAACTCGCCAGCGAAGGCATCGATTTCCAGCAGTTCAATGTGCTCAGCCCGATTTGCTCGCCCAGTCGTGCGGCCGCCTTGACCGGCCGATTCCCAAGT
>JACCDK010685774.1_pt1 | contig 15732 bp, 17 predicted proteins | sample 7445871 | NCBI WGS metagenome assembly JACCDK01 (sample SAMN15323436, study PRJNA562643) | freshwater metagenome | isolation source: river surface water | place: USA:Blue River Watershed | collected 2017-08-15 | reverse complement strand
GTTGTATTCACCGGCGGTGATCTTCTTGTGCACCCACTGGTGGCTGGGGTTGAAGCGACGGGTGTGGCCGCACCTGGCGACCAGGCCGGTCTGCTTTTGCAGGGGCAGCCCCTCCTCGCCTTCCTTGAGCACATCGCACAGCGGGATCTCGACCTGCACGTGCTTGCCCGCTTCCAGGCAGGCCTTGGTCTGCGAGGCGTGCATCTGCGTGGGCGTGCACAGGATCACGGCGTCGACCTCCTTGATGGCCAGGCTGTCGGCCAGGTCGGTGGTGACGTGTTTGATGCCGTACTTGTCGGCCACTTCCTGGGTTTTGGCCAGGTCACGGCTGATGAGGGAGACGACTTCGACATCGGGAATGTTCTTGATGCCGTCGAGGTGCTTGATGCCGAAGGCGCCGGCGCCGGCGAGTGCGACTTGGATGGTCATGGTTTTCTCCAGTAAGTGTGCATGGGTGTCTGTCCGTCATCCCGGGCTTGACCCGGGATCCATGGATTCCCGCTTTCGCGGGAATGACATAAAGGACCCTGGGAATGACAGAAAGAACCTTGGGAATGACAAAAAAGAACTTGGGCCTGACAAACAGAATTCAGGTGTTTTCCAGGATGGCGTGGCCCACTGCGGTGTTGCTGGCCGGCACATGGTAGAAGCGGTGCGCGAGCTTCGGCGCCTTGCCGGTGACTTTTCCGTTGTTCACGTCGCTCATGGCGCCACGGGCGATCAGCCACATGACCAGCTCGATGCCTTCGCTGCCCGCTTCGCGCACGTAGTCGATGTGCGGCACCTGGGCGCAGGCGACGGGGTCGTTGATCAACTGGTCGAGCCAGGCGTTGTCCCATTCACGGTTGATCAGGCCCGCACGCGCCCCCTGCAGCTGGTGGCTCATGCCGCCCGTGCCCCAGATGTGCACGTTCAGGTCTTCGTCAAAGCTCTCCACCGCCTTGCGGATCGCCTGGCCGAGGTTGAAACAGCGCTGGCCGCTGGGCACGGGGTACTGCACCACGTTCACGGCAAACGGGATCACCGGGCAAGGCCAGGCGTCCTTCTTGGGGTCGAGCTCACCGCACATGAGCGAGAGCGGCACCGTCAAGCCATGGTCCACGTCCATCTTGTTGACGATGGTCAGGTCAAAGTCCTGCTGGATCACGCTCTGCGCGATGTGCGAAGCCAGTTCCGGGTGGCCTTTGACCACCGGCACCGGGCGCGGGCCCCAACCTTCGTCGGCGGGCTGGTACTCGGCAGCCGTGCCAATCGCAAAGGTCGGGATCATGTCCAGGCTGAAGGCGGTGGCGTGGTCGTTGTAAACCAGAAAGATCACGTCCGGTTGGTTGTCCTTCATCCATTGTTTGGAGAAGTCGTAGCCGGCGAACAGCGGCTTCCAATAGTCTTCTTGCGTTTTGCCCAGGTCCATGGCGGCGCCAATGGCGGGCACATGCGAGGTGTAAACGGATGCGGTGATTTTGGCCATGTGTTGTTCTCTTCGATCAATTGGGATCTGACCCCAATTAAGGTTTCTTGCCCGCTGCGCCCTGGGGCTGGTTGTGCGCCTGTGCGTCGCCGTTTTCGCCGATGAAGCGGTTGCCTTCGATCGAGCGGCCGCCTTTCATCATCATGGCGCGGTACTCGTCTTCGGTCATGCCGGTCATGGAACCTGCCATCTGCTGGAAGCTCTTGCCATCGGTTGCGCCGATCTTGGCCAGAAAGTAGATGTTGCCACCGGTGCGCATGCACCAGTTGAGGTCGCGCGCCAGCACGGCCTGCTTCTGCTCTTCGGTCATGGCCCACTCATCCAGGTAGGCGCGCTCGTTGGCCTTGAAGCGTTCACGATTCTCGGCCTTCATGAGCGACATGCAAAACTGGTTGAGCCAGTAGCCTTTGCGCGATTGCTCCGCGTCAAAAATGATCGTGCCGGGCACGTCGGTGTAGGGTTTGTCTAAAGCCACGGAATGCCTTTCTGAAAGTTGTCATTCCCGCGCAAGCGGGAATCCATGGATCCCGGGTCCAGCCCGGGACGACAGAAAAATCACTTCACTTCCTCGGGCCAGTAAAGCCGCATCGGGTTGTCCACCAGGAGCTTCTTCTGCAGCTCGGCCGTGGGCGCGATGTGCGGGATGAAGTCCACCAGCAGGCCATCGTCGGGCATGTGGTCCTTGAGGTTGGGGTGCGGCCAGTCGGTGCCCCAGAGCACGCGGTCGGGGAACGCCTCGACCACGCGGCGGGCAAAGGGCACCACGTCCTGGTAGGCGGCCTGTTCTCCGTTGAGCGCTTTCGGCCCAGTGACAGACAAACGCTCCGGACAAGACACCTTGCTCCACACGTTCTTGTGCTCGCGCATGAACTTGAGGAAGAGCTGGAACTCGGGGCCATCGATGGGCTTGCTCACGTCGGGGCGGCCCATGTGGTCGACCACCACGGTGGTGGGCAAAGCGGTGAAGAAGTCCCACAGCTCGGGCAGGTCCACGGCTTCGAAGTAGATCACCACATGCCAGCCCCATTGGGCAATGCGGCCGGCAATCTCCATCAGTTCGTCCTTGGGCGTGAAGTCCACCAGGCGCTTGACGAAGTTGAAGCGCACGCCGCGCACACCGGCGTCGTGCATGGCCTGGATCTCCTGGTCAGTGACCGTGCGGCGCACCGTGGCCACGCCACGCGCCTTGCCGCCGCTGCTGACGCAGGCGTCGACCATGGCGCGGTTGTCGGCGCCGTGGCAGGTGGCCTGGACGATCACGTTGCGGGCAAAGCCCAGGTGGTCGCGCAGGGCAAAGAGCTGGTGCTTGCTGGCATCGCAAGGCGTGTACTTGCGCTCGGGCGCGTAGGGGAACTCTGCGCCCGGGCCGAACACGTGGCAGTGGGCGTCCACCGCGCCTGCGGGCAGCTTGAATCGGGGTGTGCTGGGGCCGGTGTACCAGTCAAGCCAGCCGGGGGTCTTGATGAAATCACCGCTAGTCGGTTTGCTCATGTGAAACTCCGATCAATCGATGTACTTCAGACCCGCTGCAGCGAGCGGCTCGCGCATCTTGTACATGTCCAGACCCAGCACGCCGGAGGCCAGCTGGTCGCGCTTGGCGCCTTCGTTGGCTTCGCGCTTGAGCGCAGTCTCGAGCGTCTGGGCGGCCATGGCCTTGGGCACGCAGACGACGCCATCGTCGTCGGCCACGATCACGTCACCGGGGGTCACGTAAGCACCGGCGCAGACGATCGGGATGTTGACCGAGCCAGGAGTAGCCTTGATGGTGCCCTTGGACGACACGTAGCGGCTCCACACCGGGAACTTCATCTCGCGCAGCACCTTGGTGTCGCGCACACCGGCTTCGATGATCAGGGCGCGTGCGCCGCGCGACATGAAGCTGGTGGCCAGCAGGTCGCCAAAGTAGCCGTCGCTGCACTCGGCTGTGACGGTGGCCACCACGATGTCGCCAGGCTGAACTTGTTCGGCGGCCACGTGCATCATCCAGTTGTCGCCAGGCTGCAGCAGCACCGTGACGGCCGTGCCCGACACATTCACGTCCTGCTGGATCGGGCGCATGTAGGGCTTCATCAGGCCCACGCGGCCCATGGCCTCGTGCACCGTGGCGCTGCCAAGCGCTGCCAGCTGGTCGGTCACCTCGCGGTCCGCGCGGGTGATGTTGCGGTAAACGACGCCTAGTTCGTACATGTTTTGCTCCTGAATCAGTTGGAATCTGTCATCCCCGCACAAGCGGGGATCCACAGGCATGGATTCCCGATCAAGTCGGGAATGACATTGAAGAGATCGGGAATGACATTGAAGAGATCGGGAATGACATTGAAGGGATTGGGAATGGCAGCCTTATCACTTGCCTTTGGCCTTGAGTGCCGCGTCCATGCGCGAGAACACGCGGCGGGCGTTGCCTTCGAACACCTTGTAGCGCTGCTCGTCCGTCAGGTTGGGCGTGGCCAGCACATAGCGCTTGGTGTCGTCGTAGTAGTGGCCGCTTTCGGGGTCGATGCCGCGCACGGCACCGATCATTTCGCTGGCAAGCAGGATGTTGTCGACCGGGATCACCTTGGTCAGCAGGTCGATGCCGGGCTGGTGGTAGACGCAGGTGTCGAAGAACACGTTGTCCAGCAGATGGTCCTTGAGCAGAGGTTTTTTCAGCTCCTGGGCCAAGCCACGGTAACGGCCCCAGTGGTAAGGCGCCGCGCCACCACCGTGCGGAATGATGAATTTGAGCTGGGGGAAATCCTTGAACAGGTCGCCCTGGATCAGCTGCATCACGGCCGTGGTGTCTGCGTTGATGTAGTGCGCGCCGGTGGTGTGAAAACACGCATTGCAGCTGGTGCTCACATGGATCATCGCGGGGATGTCGTGCTCGACCATCTTCTCGTAGATGGGGTACCAGTGGCGGTCGGTCAGCGGGGGGCTGGTCCAGTGGCCGCCGGACGGATCGGGGTTGAGGTTGATGCCGACCATGCCGTAGTCCTTGACGCACTTGTCGATCTCGGCCACGCAGGTTTTCGGGTCCACGCCGGGCGACTGCGGCAGCATGGCCGCACCGATGAAGTTGTCAGGGAACAGCTGGGAAACGCGGTAGCAAAGCTCGTTGCAAATGGCCGCCCAGGTACTCGACACCTTGAAGTCGCCAATGTGGTGGGCCATGAAGCTCGCGCGCGGGCTGAACACGGTCAGGTCGGAGCCACGCTCCTTCATCTTGGCCAGCTGGTTGGTCTCGATGGTCTCGCGCAGCTCGTCGTCGCTGATCTTCAGGTCGGACACCTTGGGCATCAGGGCCGGGTCCTGGATGCCGGCGATCTGTTTGTTGCGCCAGTCCTCCAGCGACTTGGGCGCGGTGGTGTAGTGACCGTGGATGTCGATGATGAGGGGCTTGGCCAGGCTCATGGTGTTCCTTCCGGGAGACGATGCAATGGCCCCAATTGTCCAGCCCACCCCAGTGGCCTCCAAGCCATCAGCCCATCTACCAGCTAGAACAAAATTGCATATCCAACGACTGGATATGACAAAATAACCCTATTGGAGAGTGGTTCATGGACCTCAAACAGCTCGAATATTTTGTGCGTGTCGCCGAACTGGGCAGCTTCACGCGGGCCGCGCAGGTGCTGGGCATTGCCCAGCCCGCGCTCAGCCGTCAGGTGCGCCTGCTCGAAGTGGAGTTGCGGCAAAACCTGCTGGTGCGCAATGGCCGAGGCGCCACGCCCACCCAGGCGGGCCAGTTGCTGCTGGAGCATGGGCGAGGCATCCTGCACCAGGTCGAGCGGGCCCGGGAGGAACTCGGACGTGTGCGCAGTGGCCTGTCTGGCCGTGTGGCCCTGGGTTTGCCGCCGAGCGTGGCACGCGTGCTGGCGGTGCCCCTGACGCGGGCGTTTCGGCAGAAACTGCCCGAAGCGCAACTGTCCATCAGCGAGGGGCTGTCCACCGCGATGCAGGAAAATCTGCTCCATGGCCGTCTCGACATCGCTGTGCTTTACAAGCCCAGTCCGATGGCCGGGATCGAGCACCACCCTCTGGTCGAAGAAGAACTGATGCTGGTGCAGCCACGCCCGCCCGGCCTGCCCGAAGACCCGCCACCCGCTCCCATGCCGCTGCATGAGGTGGCCACCCTGCCCCTGGTGATCCCGAGTCGGCCGAATGCGATCCGCATGCATGTGGAAGCTGAAATGGCCGCCGTAGGCTGCCGCCCGAACATTGCGCTCGAAATCGACGGCGTCAGCGCGATACTGGACCTGGTGGAAGATGGCGCAGGCTGCGCGATCCTCTCGCGCAATGCGGTCATGCGCTCGGTCCGGCCATCGGCCTACGCACTGCGTTCCATTTGTGCACCCGAGCTGCGCATTGCACTCTCGACAGCGGTCAGTTCATTGCGGCCCACCACACTGACACAGCAGGCCACCCTGGAGCTGCTGCAGCAAACCGCACAGGAATGGCTGGGCCAGCCAGTCTGATACCGGTGGCCATCAGATCGGCCAGTGCCTGAGCACCCACAACAGGCTGCTGAGGCTGAAGAAGGACAGCACGGTCGTGACCAGCAAGGCAGCCGCACTGATGGCACCCTGACCAAAACGCTGAGCCAGGATGGTGTAGATACCCATCATCGGCATGGCACAAGTGAGCAGGGCTGCGGTGCGCAGCGCAGGGTCGGTCACCGGCACCAGCCACAGCAGCACCCCCATCATCACCAGCGGGTGAACGACCAGCTTGCCAAAAGCGATCTGCGCCAGCGTGGCCTTGAAACCATCGGGTTTGAGCCCCACCAGCGAGCCGCCGATGACAAACAGCGACAGCGCGCCACTGGCCGCCGAGAAAATGTCGATGGTGCGCGAAACCGGATCAGGGACGTGCAGTCCCGACAAGGACACCACAAAACCCGAAACAATGCCCCAGATCATCGGGTTGCGCAGCAGACCCCGCAGGGTCTGCACGAAGGCCTGACGCCATTGGCCAGGTGCGCCTTCACTGCCAGCCACCGCCAACAGCAAAGGGATGATGAGCAGGTTTTCGACCACCATGTTCAGCGCCAGCGACACGCCTGCCACGGTGCTACCCAAAGTCAGCAACATCACCGGGTAGCCCACAAAGCCACTGTTCGGGCAAGCCATGCCCATGGTCAGCACCGCGCTCAGTGCCAGGGGCTGGCGCTGCACGCGGCGCGTCCAGAACAAAGCGCCCACGACCACGACCAGCGTGCCCAATGCATAAGCCGCCAGGTACTGCCAGTTCAGGATTTCAGCCACACTGCGACGCGAAAGGGCATTGAACAGCAGCGCAGGCAGCGCCAGCTGGATCGTGAACTTGCCAAACACCTGCATGTCGGTACGGGTGAACAGGCCACGCTGGGTGAGGAAAAAACCCAGCGCAATCGCCAGATAGATGGGGCCGGTGATGCCGAGAATGTGGATGGCGGAATCCATGTGCGTTCAGGTCATTGCTTGGGGATGCCGGCCTTCTGGATCACCGCACTCCAGCGAGCGATGTCGTTGTCGAGCAGACGGGAGAGCTCTTCGGGGCTGCTGTGTCTGGCCATGACATGCAGCTCGGACAGTCGCTTGCGGACATCGGGGTGATTCAGTGCCTTGCGGGCTTCCTGATTGAGACGCGCGATCACGGCTGCTGGGGTTCTGGCTGGCGCGGCCAGCGCATTCCATGACGACACGTTGAAGCTGCTCAGGCCGGGCTGGCTGCTGACCAGCACTGTGCCGGGCAGATCCGCAGGCAAGGTGTCGCCCATGACCGCCAGTGCGCGGATCGCCCGTGCCTGGATCTGGGGCAGCACAGGCGCCAGGATCTCCACAGCCGCATCGAGCTGCCCACCGCGCAACGCGTTGATGACGGCGGGCGTGCCGTTGTAGGGCACCACCTGCACGATCAGGTTGGCCTGGCTGCGAAACAGCTCGGCTGCCAGGTTCTGGGTGCTGCCGATATTGATGGAACCCAGGTTCATCTGGCCCGGGTGGGCGCGTGCCCAGGCCAGCAGCTCGGCCAAAGTCTTGTGGGGAGAGGTCTCGGGCACCAGAACCGCCATGTCGAACTGTCCGAGCAGGGATACCGGCGCGAAATCCTTTCGGGTGTCAAAGGGCAGACTCCTGAACAGACCTGCACTGACCGCCGTGCCATTGGACATGAGCAGCAAAGTGTGCCCATCGGGCTCGGCCTTGGCCACCGTCTCGGCAGCCACGATGCCACCGGCACCTGGCTTGTTGTCGATCACGATGGGCTGGCCCAGGCCCTCCCCCATCTTCTGGGCCACCGTGCGCACCGTCAGGTCGGCCACACCGCCTGCACCAAACGGCACGACAATGCGCAGAGGTTTTGATGGAAAGGCCGCAAGGGTCTGGGCCTGGGCCAGCCCGGTGGCCAGCAGCAGTGCAAGGCCACAGGCCCGCAAGAGGAAACGACAGAACATCGGCAACTTCACCTCGCAATGGATCGGAGGCTATTGTGATCCATGGCGAGAAAGCGCTGGCCCCCAGTCAGCTCTGGCAGTCAGCGCAAAAGCGATAACCGCGGGCCGTGCCTTCAAAGGTCCAGCACCAGCCGGGACGACTTGCAGCGCGAGACGCAGACCATGATGCAATCCCCCTTCTCCTGTTCCTCAGGGGTGAGGTACATGTCCCAGTGGTCGGGTTCACCTTCCTTGACCTTGGTCAGGCAGGTGCCGCAGATGCCTTCGCTGCATGAAAAGGGCACATCCAGGCCAGCATCCTGCAGCACCTGCAGGATGCTCTTGTCGGGCGGCACCGTCAGTGTGATGTTGCGTTGGGCCAGATGCACTTCAAAGGTGTCTTGGTGGTCGCTCATGTGTTCACTCCAGCATGTTCCAGTTGCAGCAGGCGCTCGATCACGCGACGCGACTGTACGCCGCCCGCATCGATGTTCAGCATCAGCAGCTTGCGCTCGGGATGGCGCAGGATGTTTTCCTGCTGCAGCTGAAGCATCTCCATGTCTTCACTGAAGATCTTGCCTTGCCCCTGGCGGATGCTGTCGGTGAGCGCAGGATCGCCAGGCTTGAAGTTGCGCGCCATGCCCCAGTGGTACCAGTGCGAGGTTTCGGTCTCGGGGGTGATGAAGTCCACCACCACGCTGTAGGCCTTGACCTCGGCTGGCGCGTCAAAGCCGCCATGACCTGCCAGCGCCACACCGACGTCGATCATGATGTGGCTTGGCGGGGTGAAGCGGCAGATCTGCCAACGGTCCACCTTGGCCTGCGGGTCCAGGCCATTGGCGCGCATGGCCATCTGCCAAAAGGGCGGCGCCTGGATGCCGTCCATGAAGCGCTGGGTGATCACCTGCTCGCCATCCACTTTCGTCTCGCAAGGCGTCTCGTCGATCTCGGGCTGGCCGATGCTGGTCGAATGCACGTAGGTCTCGTGCGTGAGGTCCATCAGGTTGTCGATCATCAGCCGGTAATCGGCTTTCACATGGTACAGACCACCACCATAAGCCCAGGCCGGGTTGTCGAAGAACTCGAACACCGGCATCTGCGCCACGTCGGCTTTGTCCTGCTCCCCCGGCCAGACCCAGACGAACCCGTAGCGCTCGACCACGGCAAACGCTTTGACAGCAGGAAAACCGCGCACGCGCTGACCAGGCATGTGCACCGTCTTGCCATCCGCGCCCATTTCCAGGCCGTGGTAGCCACACTGCAAATGGCCCTTGCACACCTTGCCCAGCGACAAAGGCGCACCACGGTGCGGACAAAAATCCTCTACGGCCGCCACCTTGCCATCCGGGCCGCGGAAAAGAGCCATCTTTTCGTTGCAGATGGTGCGGCCCAGCGGCTTGTCGCCCAGGGCATCCAATTCGGCCACCGTACAGGCCACGTACCAGGTGTTCTTGATGAACATGGCGATTTCCTCTCGGTTCAATGCCGGCTCACGCCCAGCAGGCGGTCCAGCAGTTCGGGTTCTTGCCTCAGGGTGTCGGCGTCGCTGGTGTGCACCACGGTGCCGTGGTCGAGCACGACAGCGCGGTGGCTGATGGCCAGGATGGCCTGAGGGTGCTGCTCGACGATGATGGCCGACAGGCCTTCCTCGCGGGTAATGCGGGCGATGGCGCGCAGCAGCTCTTCAACAATGATGGGTGCCAGGCCTTCGAGCGGCTCGTCCAGCAACAGCAGTCTGGGGTTGAGCACCAGCGCGCGGGCCACGGCCAGCATCTGCTGCTCGCCACCCGACAGCTGCGTGCCCAGGTTGCCCTTGCGCTCGGCCAGGCGAGGGAACAGGGTGTAGACACGCTCGGGTGTCCACGCCCCAGGCCGGGCCACCGCCGTGAGGTTCTCGTGCACCGTGAGCGACTTGAAAATGTTGCGCTCCTGCGGCACCCAGCCAATGCCGGCAGCCGCCCGCGCGTGCGAGGGCAGCTGGTGCAGCGCCACACCGGCGAGCGAGATGCGGCCACCGTGCTGGCGCGTGGCGCCGGCCAGCGTGTCCATGAAGGTGGTTTTGCCCACACCATTGCGTCCCAGCAGCGCGAGCGTCTGCCCTTCGGACAGGGACAGGCTCACGTCGTGCAGCACCACGGCATCGCCGTAACCGGCGCTCAATTGTTCGACTTCAAGGAGTGGTCTCATGCCCTCACCTCTTCGCCGTGGCCCAGGTACACCGCCCTGACCTGTGGGTCGTTGGCAATCGCTTCAGGGGTGCCTTCGGTCAATACTGCGCCATTGACCAGCACGGTGATGCGGTCGGCAAACTCAAATACCAGGTCCATGTCGTGCTCGATCAGCAGCACCGACACATCGGCCGGCAAAGCCGCCACGGTCTGCAGCAGTTCCTCGCGCTCGCCTGCGGGCACACCGGCCACCGGCTCGTCGAGCAGCAGCACTTTGGGTTCGCAGGCCAAGGCAATCGCCATCTCCAGCAGGCGCCGCTTGCCGTAGGGCAGCGCCGACGTGTTCTGGTGCATCACCTCGGTCAGGCGAAACAGCGCCAGCAGCTCTTCGCAGCGGGTCACCACGCTGGCCTCCTGCCCCAGGCGCTGCCACCAACGTGCACCGAGACCGCGCCGCTGCGACACCACCATGGCCAGGGTCTGCAGCGGCGTCATGCTGGCAAACAGCTGGTTGATCTGGAAGGTGCGCACCAGGCCACGTGCCACGCGCTGGTGGCTGGGCAAGTTGCTGATGTCCTGCCCCAGCAGCTCGATGCGGCCTTCGGTCGGGGTCAGCACGCCGGTGAGCAGGTTGATCAGCGTCGTCTTGCCGGCGCCGTTGGGCCCGATCAGGGCATGGCGGGCGCCGAGCTGGAGCGACAGGTTCACATGGTCGGTGGCCGTGATGCCGCCGAATTTCTTGACCAGGCCATGGGCCTGAAGCACCACGGAGCTCATGCCTGTCCTCCGCAGGGCCGCCCCAAGGAGGACTGCGCCCCCTCGGGGGGCAGTGAGTACACGAAGTGACGAGCGTGGGGGCTCATGCAGCACCTCCTTTGAACCAGCGCGAGGGGCTGAGCCGCTCACGCCCCACCAGCATCAGCACCACGAGGAACAGCCCCATCCAGAACGTCCAGTACTGCGGCGTGATGCTGGAGATCACGTCGTGCAACAGTTTGAACACCACCGCGCCCAGGACCCCACCGTAGAGCCAACCCACGCCGCCGATCACCAGCATCAGCACCGCATCGGCCGAGCGTTCCAGGGCAAACACGTCGAGCGAGGCAAAACCGGTGGTCTGCGCCAGCAAGGCGCCTGCAGCACCAGCCACCCCAGCCGCCAGCGTGTAGACCACGGCCAGACGCGAAGGCACGGAGATGCCGATGGCTGCGGCGCGCAGCGGGTTATCGCGCACGGCCATCAGCGTGGCGCCCCACGGCGACTGCACCCAACGGCGCGCCAGCACAAACAGCACCAGCAGCACCGTCAGGGAGTACCACGCGGCCGTCTGGCCATAGAGGTCGAATTCAAAGCGGCCCAGCAGCGGGCCCATCATCACGCCTTGCAGACCGTCCGAACCGCCGGTGAGCCAGTCGAGCTTGTTGGCCAGCTCCAGCAGCAGCAAGGCCACGCCCAGGGTGACCATGAGCCGCGTGAGGTCGGACCCACGCAGGATGGTGACCGAACAGACGGCCCCCAGCACGGTGGCGGCTGCCACGCCTGCGGCCAGCCCCAAGAGCGGGTCGGGGTGAATGTGTTTGGCAAACAAGGCCGCGCAATAGGCACCAAAGCCCAGAAAGGCGGCATGCCCGAGCGTGACGATGCCGGTGTAGCCCAGCACGAGGTCGAGCGAGACGGCAAACAACGCGACGATGGCGATCTCGTTGACGATCAGCGCGTGACCGGGCAGCAATGCAGGCAGCGCGAACACCAGCAGCCACAGCAGCGGCTCGTACCAGCGCCAGCGGCCTTGCGACAGAAGTCGGGATCTGGCGTCCATCATCTCGCCCCCTTGCGCACGAACAGGCCCTGTGGTCGCCAGATCAGGATGGCGATCATCAGCGCATAGACAATGAAAGCGCCCAGCTTGGGCACGTAGTATTTGCCGGCCACATCGGCCACGCCCAGCAGCAGTGCCGCCAGCAGGGGGCCGGTGATCGAGGAAGTGCCACCCACGGCCACGACGATCAGAAAGTACACCATGAACTTGAGGGGAAAGGTCGGATCCAGCCCCAGCACTTCGGCGCCCAGCGCGCCGCCCAGGCCGGCCAGGCCCGAGCCCACGGCAAAGGTCAGCGCGAACACCTGGTTGACGGGAATGCCCAGACCGGCGGCCACGCGGCTGTCGTCCACGCTGGCGCGCAAGCGGCTGCCAAAGCGCGTGCGCGTGAGCACATACTGCAGCGCCACGGTCAGCAACGCGCACACGGCGATGATGAACAGGCGGTAGTGGCCCATGCCCAGGGCTCCATCCCAGAGCTCGGTCCGCCCCCGCAGCCACTCGGGCAGCTGCATGATCTGCTGCTGCGAGCCCATGAAGTAATCCACCGCCGCCACCGCCATGAAGGCCAGGCCAATCGAGAACAGCACCTGATCGAGGTGCGGCTTGCGGTACATCGGGCGGTAAAGCGTGCGCTCGAGCAGTGCACCCAGAGCGGCTGCGCCTGCAAACGCGATCGGCAGGCACAGCAGGAAGGAAACCCCGAAGCGCTGCATCAGCACCACCGTGATGTAGCCCCCCACCATCGCAAACGCACCGTGGGCCAGATTGATGAAGTTCATCAGGCCCATGGTGACCGACAGGCCCACCGCCAGGATGAACAGCAGCATGCCGTAGGCAATGCCGTCAAACAAAAGGGTCAGCATGGAGACTCCATGGTCAGCCACTGGTGCATGGCGCTGGCCACCGCTTCGGGCTGTTCCTGCATGGCCATGTGGCCGCAATCGGGAATGGACACCACGGCCGGACGCGCCGGGATGCAGTCGGCGATCGCCTGGTGCTGTACAGGGGGGGACCAGGCGTCAAGTGCACCGCAAAGCACCAGCACAGGCACCCGGATTTGCTGCAGTACCGGTGTGGCATCGGGCCGCTGGATGAGCGCGCGCAACTGGCGCTCGAAGGTGTCCGCGCTCTTGCGCTCGAACATCTCCAGGATGGCGTCGATCAGCGCCTGATCGCTGAGCCTGCGCGGCGCCACCATGCCCTTGACCCATTCAGCGGCCATGGCGCGCACGCCCTGTTCTCGGGCGATGGCCAGCAAGGCCATGCGCTTGCGCACTTCTTCATTACCCGCCGCACCTGCCGGTTTGGGCAGGTGGCCGGTGTCGAACAACCCCAGGTGCGTGACCCGCTCGGGCGCCATGCGCATGACTTCCAGCGCCACACGGCCACCCATGGAGTGCCCTGCCAGCGCAAAGCGCTCTGGGGCATGGGCCAGCAGCTGCTGGGCCATCTGCGTGAGGCTGTCGGCCGAGCCGTGGTCCACGACCCGGCAGTCGAAGTCGGCCAGCATCGCGGGGACAGACCCCCACGATGCGGCATCGCACATCAGACCAGGCGCCAGCAGGAGAACAGGCTTGCGCACAGACATCACTTGGTCTTGCCCGGATCTTTGACGTCCTTGATGGTGGCAAACTCCTGGTTCCAGAGCTGGCCATTGACCTTCTCGACCTTGCGGATGTAGATGTTGTGCACCACGTCGCGGGTCTGGGCATCGATGAACATCGGGCCGCGCGGGCTCTCGAAGATCTGGCCTTTCATCGCATCCAGCAGAGCCTGGCCTCCGGCACCCTTGCTGGCCTTGGCGGCTTCATAAATCACGCGCATGCCGTCGTAACCGCCCACGGCCATGAAGTTGGGGCGCATGCCGTTGTTGGCCTTGCCAAAGGCTTCGACGAACTTCTTGTTGAGCGGCGAATTGTGCGAAGCCGAGTAGTGGTGGGAGGTAACCACCCCGTTGGCCACCTCGCCCATGCCGTTCAAGATATCGTCATCGGTGATGTCGCCGGTGCCGATCAGCCGGATGCCGGCCTTGTCCAGGCCGCGCTCGGCGAACTGCTTCATGAGCGGGGCGCCGATGCCCGAGGGCACGAACACATAGACCGCATCGGGCTTGAGGTCACGCACCTTCTGCAGGAAAGGCGCAAAGTCGGGGTTGCGCATCGGCACGCGCAGGGTGTCGAGCACCTGGCCGCCATTGAACAGCAGGCGGTCCTTGAAGTATTTTTCCGCATCGATGCCCGGGCCGTAGTCCGACACCAGGGTCACCACTTTCTTGATGCCGTTGTTGGGCGCCCAGTCGGCAATCGCCACGGCCGCCTGGGGCAGCGTGAAACTGGTGCGGATGATGAAGGGCGAGGCCTCGGTGATGCTGGACGTGGCAGCCGCCATCACCACCAGCGGCGTCTTCGACTGGGTGGCGATCGGCGCGGTGGCCAGCGCCAGGGGCGTCAGGCCAAAACCGGCCAGCACGCTGACCTTGTCGTTGACCACCAGTTCCTGGGCGATGCGCTTGGTCACGTCGGGCGCGCTGGTGTCGTCCTTGACGATCAGTTCAACCTTCTTGCCGGCCACGGTGTCGCCGTTTTGGGCCATGTACAGCCGTGCGGCGGCCTCGATCTGCTTGCCGGTGGAGGCAAAGGGCCCCGTCATCGGCAGGATCAGGCCGATCTTGAATTTGTCCTGCGCCATGGCGCTGCCAGCGCTCAGGGCCAGGGTGGCGCAGGCCATGACGGTCAGGAATTGGCGTTTTTGCATGACCGCCTTGCGCCGGGCCGCCCCAAGAAAGGCGGAGCTCCCTCGGGGGGCAGCGAATACATGAAATGATGAGCGTGGGGGCATCGTTATCTCCTCGTTGTGAAATCAGTTGGGCCGGATCAGCTGCACGCCCGGCATGACAAAACCGCCAGGCTCGCGCAGCGCCTGCTGCATGTTGTGGCGGGCGATGCGCGAGTGCTCACGCATCAGGGCTTCGGCACGGCCGGCCTCGCGGCGCTCGATGGCGTCCAGCACCTGGCGGTGCTGGTGCTGCGCCACCACCAGCATGTCGCGCGCCGGCGCATTGTTGATGTGCACACCCACAAAGCCAGACGGCGATGCGAAGGGCAAACTGCCCGCGCGCTCGATCTCACGCGCCAGTACGCCGCTGCCGGGCATGTCGGCCAGCAGGCGGTGGAACTGCGCATTCAGACGCACATACTCGGAAAACATCTCGTCACTCAGCGACGGATCGAGCAGCACCTCATCGATCTGGTCGAGACAGGCGCGTGCCGCAGTCAGCGCGCGCGAGGCCACGCCCCGCTCGGCGGCGAGCCGCGCGGCCAGACCTTCAAGCGTGCCGCGCAGCTCGATGGCGTCGGCCACTTCGCGTTCGGAAAAAGTACGCACCGCATAGCCGCCCGAGGGCAAGGCTTCGAGCAGGCCTTCCTGTTCGAGCCGCATGAGGGCAGCGCGGATGGGTGTGCGGGAGACGCCCAGCAGGTCCACGAGGGCCAGCTCGGCAATGCGGGCGCCCGCCGCCAGTGCACCCGTCAGGATCAGCTCGCGCAGGCGCTGCTGCGCCTTGACGGCTTGGGAGCCGGCCTCCTCCGCAGGAGCCGGCAGATCACGTGGGGACCGAAGTGCAGACGACATGATGTGCATCAAGGACTGAATGGGGCGCATTGTATACAGCAACCCATTTTTTCAGCTCCAGATGCACAAAATTAAGGCAAAAATCCTGATTAATGTATTCAAAGCAACCCGGCAGGCGACTCCAGCGGCCTCCTCGATTACCGGTTCAAGCGGAATCCACTCTCCTTCATGCGGATTCTTTAGCGCTGCAGAACCTGCCACAGATGGGGAATGACACGGACAACACTGCGAGAATTTTGGAGCTTGCATTCCGTTT
>JACCDK010222529.1_pt1 | contig 15733 bp, 18 predicted proteins | sample 7445871 | NCBI WGS metagenome assembly JACCDK01 (sample SAMN15323436, study PRJNA562643) | freshwater metagenome | isolation source: river surface water | place: USA:Blue River Watershed | collected 2017-08-15 | reverse complement strand
ATTCCAGAAGGTAAGCGTGCAACCAAGGGTAAATCTATCATGAACTTTCTAGCACTAGGAGGTGAAGAAAAAGTTACTTCTATTTTGACAGTAAAAAAGGAAAGCAAATCTTCACCCGCGTCTATTATGCTCGTAACTAAGCATGGTGTAGCAAAGAAGATGTCTATCGATGGATTCAAAGACGTCCGTCGAAGTGGTATCATCGCTATTCGTTTGGATAAAGATGATCAGCTTATCTCCGTACTTCTGACTGAAAAGGGTGATGATGTAGTTATCGCTACAGCCGAAGGTCAATCCATAAGATTTAAAGAAAGTGATGTTCGTGAAATGGGCCGAACTGCAGGTGGGGTGACTGGAATAAAACTACAAAAGAATGATGAAGTCATCGGTGTTGATGTAGTCAAGAAAACCATCGAGAAGGGCGAGTTTTTGACCATGAGCGCCAATGGCTTTGGTAAGAAAACTTCACTCAAGGAATACAAAGTTCAAAAGCGTGGAGGGTCTGGAATAAAAACTGCTAAAGTTACTCCAAAAACTGGCAAGCTTATCGTAGCTAAGGTTGTCGGTGGGGAAGAAGCCGAACTAATAGCCATGTCCAAAAAAGGACAAGTCATCCGTACCGCCCTCGCCGACATTCCAAATCTCGGCCGTCAAACGCAAGGTGTCACCGTTATGCGGCTCCGAGCTGGAGACGGTATTGCTTCACTCGCGTGTATATAATCCATGAAAGAAAAACTGTATCATAGAGTGCCAGATAATATGAAGGGCGACGTACTCGTTCCAGCCAGCTCACTTCAACATTTAGATCAAGAGATTTATGATAAAGCCGTAGGAAAATACTCAGGGAGAGAAACCTGGTTAGATGATTTTATTCCATCGCTTAATTCTACATGGAGGGATGTCATAAATTTATCACCCGTACATCCCAAACACATCAGGAAAGCTCTTATTGAAGCGGGTAGGAGTGATTCACCTGAAATGGGGTTTTATGAGATTGATCCAACTGCATTAAGTAAAGATAATACTGTCATATATGTACCAAAACCAGGCGTAACTAAACCTGGGCCAGAGGATTATATTAAATATAATCCAGAAGATATTATAAAATATTCGGATCTCCCAGAAGAAACGAAGAGGCATTATAGAGAAATGGTGAATAAAGGGAAAAATCCTTTTTTATTTCAAAATGTTCCACACATTTTACATAAGGGAGAGATAGATGTATCTCGATCCAAAATAGTAAAAATTTAATGTAAAGGGGTATACTCGACATTCAGGACTAGTGGATAAGTTATTTTCGTACTATAATATGGACATGTTTTCCGATCCAGTGAAAAATTTAAAGACGCTTGCCTTAAGGGAAAGTGATATTGTGGCAGATTTGGGCGCGGGTACGGGTTTTTATTCAGTGGCAGCAGGGAAAATAGTTTCAAGTGGTAAGGTGTATGCAGTAGAATTGCAGAAAGATTTTATCGCCACCATAAAACACAAAGCCAAGGAGGCCCATCTTTCCAACGTGGAGTGTTTTTGGGGAAATATTGAAAAAATTGGCGGAACAAAAATAAAAGATGGTGTGGTGGATGTGGTCATCGCTTCGAATATTTTATTTCAAGTCGAAGACAAAATTATTTTTATTGAAGAAGTAAAACGAATATTAAAACGCGGAGGCCGAGTGCTTTTGGTTGACTGGGCAGATTCTTCGGGACTTGGGTTGCTTCAGCCAGTACCCAAAACCAAGGCTCGAGAAATGTTTGAGAAGAAAGGTTTTGTGTTTGAGCGAGATATTGATGCAGGGGCTCACCATTATGGTATGATATTACATAAGATATAAAGAAATGAAAGATAATTTTCAAATCATAATCGTTGTCGTGTTTATCATACTAGCTATTTTAGGTGTCTTGGTTTTTTCTGGTGCCATACCCATAGGGGGCGATGCTGAAAATTTAGGGCAAGGGACTGTGGTGATGTGGGGTACTGTAAAGTCAGCTGTGATGGCTACGTTAGTGGAGGATTTTAATCGGGCTAATCCTACTTTTGTACTACAATACGTAGAGAAAAATTCTTCTACTTTTGATCAAGACCTACTGGAGGCCATCGCCTCAAACCAGGGTCCTGATATGTTTTTTCAGCCAGATGATCTGACTTTTCGCTACGCAAATAAAATTATCGTAATTCCTTACCAAAGTTTTCCAGTGTCAGATTTTAAAAATACTTTTGCCGGCGCCGGAGAAGTTTTCTTATCTCCAGCTGGAATTTTGGCTTTTCCGTTGATTGTTGACCCGCTTATGATGTATTACAATCGCAGTATGTTGGACGCCGAGGGTATAGTAGCTCCACCCACATATTGGGATGAATTTATGAACACTGTGACTACTCTCACCAAGCGGGACGATTCAAACAAAATCTTGAAAAGTGGGGCAGCGCTGGGGCATTACTCGAATGTGGCTCACGCCAAAGATATTTTGGCGACCCTTTTTATGCAAGAGGGAAACCCCATTGTAACTGAGAAAAATGGAATTCGTGTGTCAGCCCTTTCGAGTCCAGATTATGATTTGTCTAATAGTTTGCAATTTTATTCAGATTTTGCAAATCCACAAAAGAGTAATTATTCTTGGAATAAATCATACCCTGTTTCCACCAGTGCTTTTTCTCGTGAGGATTTAGCTTTTTATTTCGGCTATGCTAGCGAGTTTGCTTCACTTGTAAATCAGAATCCAAATCAGAATTTTGGTGTAGCTCCGTTGCCACAGATCAAGAGTGCAAATTTCAAGCTCACTGGTGCGCGAGTGACCGGGGTAGCTATATCTTCTTTCTCTAAAAATTACAATACAGCATTTATAGCCGCCAGTCAGATGGCCACAGGGGACTTTGCCAAAAAGCTAGCTGAAGCATTGATGGTAGCTCCAGCTCGAAGGAATTTGTTGGCTGTAAAACCAAACGACCCCTATTCTACATATTTTTACAATTCTGCTTTGTATGCTAGGAGTTGGCTAGACCCGTCCGAAAAAGATACAAATGATATTTTTCGCGGTATGATAGATGGAGTGCTTTCAAATAGTTTATCAGCTAGGGAGTCGATTAGAGATGCGAGCGCTAGACTTAACCTACTACTTGTAAAATGAAAAAAATAATTAAATTTTTGATACCGGTGTTCGTGCTTCTGCTGATTGTCGTGCCAGTTTTGTCTTTTGCGGAAGGAATAGTTCCTTGTAAAGATAACTGTGACTTCAATCAATTCATGACCCTCATAAACAATGTAGTAAAGTTTATGTTGTTCAAGCTGGCTCTTCCTATAGCTGGCATTATGTTTGCCTATGCGGGTTTTATAATGGTCACCGCAGGAGAGAGTGCTTCTGAGGCTAGAACGAAAGCCAAGGGTATATTTATGAATGCGCTCATCGGCCTGTGTATAGCTGCTACTTGTTGGATTATTATATATTCAATATTAAAAGTTTTGGGTTATGATGGGGGTTGGATTGGATTTTAAAGATGATATAATTAATCTATGAAATTTATAAAGAAAAATTTAATCACCCTCATAGCCATTTTCTTCCTTGCGTTTTTGCCAATGAGTATGACTCATGCAGCAATAGGTAATACCGGCACGATTACTAATCCATTGGGTACAAATGGTCCGACAAGTATTGAGGGTTTTTTAGCTAAAATTTTAGAAGCAGCTATAAAAATAGGTACGCCGATTGTGGCATTGGCGGTGATTTATTGCGGTTTTCTTTTTGTTAAAGCTCAAGGTAATCCAGAAGAAATAACCAAGGCCAAAGAAGCTCTGATGTACACACTCATTGGTGCAGCTATACTTTTAGGTGCTGTGGCCATATCTAAACTTGTTATAGATACCGTAACCACAATAACTGCATAATTATATGAAAAAATATTTTTTGCCAATAATAGTTTTCTTAACACTAGTAGTGTTGCCGAGTTTTGTTTTAGCTACAGGAGGTTGCCCACCCGAAGACCCTTTTTGTACAGAGGGTCTTGGTAGTAGCGCTACTGGATTGGGTGGTTTGATAGTAAAGATTCATGACCTTTTAAATTCTGTAATCCCTTTATTGGTGGCACTTGGAATATTCTACTTTGTATGGGGGGTTGTAAATTATGTTATTGCTGATGATGAAGAGGCGAAAAAGAGCGGACGAGACAGAATAGTCTCTGGGGTTATCGGCTTGGCGGTGATCGTGAGCCTGTGGGGGTTGGTAGATATTGTCGTAAATACTTTTGATCTAGATGGAGTGTTAGCACCTTCTCTTGCGCCGATTACAGGAGACCAAGCTACTTGCAGTCTAGCTGGTAGTCCAAAATTCCAAGACGTTTTGTGTTACTTTACTGGAATAATAAACAATTCAATAATTCCACTCATGTTCGCGGTGGCCACGGTTGCCTTTGTTTGGGGTTCCATCAAGTTTTTCTTGATCGATGCTGACGAAGAAGCCAAGAGAGAGCAAGGCAGACAGTTTATGATGTGGGGTATTATTGCCTTGGCGGTCATGATCAGTGTGTGGGGCTTGGTGGGTATACTGGGTAGTACATTCAATATCCAGCGTAGTGTTTTACCCACATCCAGTCCAAATTAGTTGCTTTTATATTATAAGCGTTTGTAGTATAATTTAGGGGTCGTTATTAAATATTATTAGTTTAAATTTTATTATGAAAAAGAAATTAGTTACATTGTCAGGTTTGGTTTTAGGTTTAGCTCCTGTGGCTGTGCTTGCACAGGTTACTGGAGGTGCGCCTGCTAAATGTGGTCCTGGTAGTATTACAGATTTAAGTAGTTTGCTTTGTAAGATATCTGAATTACTAAGTGCTGTTATCCCTGTTTTGATTGCCTTAGGAATATTCTACTTTGTATGGGGAGTTGTATCTTATGTTATTGCCGATGACGAAGAAGCAAAAAGTTCTGGCCGAAACCGAATTATTTGGGGAATTATTGGTTTGGCGGTAATCATATCTGTATGGGGGCTTGTCAGAATACTTACAAACACTTTTGGTCTTAGTAACAAACAACAAATAGATTTTCCAACAGTTCCTTATTAGTTAGAAAAGTTAGTTCTCAGAAATAAAAATGCCACGACTTGATGCTTTTATCACCAAAGTTAACGGGAGGATTATAAACCCACTGATTAAGTTTCTTTTTGCACTTGCAATACTTTATTTTCTGTATGGCATGGTGCAGTTTATTATCAATCAAGAAAACGAGGAAGCAAAGACTACTGGTAAGCAACACATGATTTGGGGAGTTATCGGTATTACTGTTATGATGGGTGTCTGGACGATTATAAAAATAGTACTCAGGACGTTTAATATTGATCTTCCAAATTAGTATTAAAAATGGCAAAGAAAAAAGGCGACCCTCCGAGGTCGCCTTTTGCGTTGCGTTGGCTAGACGCGATACACAATTACTGGAAGATGTCGACGCCGGTAGCCTTCGGTTCGTCGGCACAGACCCTATACCATCCGTCTCCAAATGATACGGTTTTGGGTTTTTCTCCTGGACCTTCGGTTAGGAGGGTCCGGCCGGTCTTGATGTCGACCCACCTGATTCTTCCGCCCTGCGGGTAGGAGATCCAGTACGATTTCAAGAGCACCTCGACACACCCTGTCGAGTCGAACTCATACGGAGTTCGCTGTTGTCCAATGACGACTGTCGTCGGCGCTGTAGGGGTGTGAGTGTTTGGTCTTGTAGCCACACCCCAAATGAGGTAGGCAAAGGCGAACCCAGCGAGGCTCAGCGGTAGGAGGCACCCGATAGTCAGACATCCCCCCATGATCCATTCGGCGACACTGGTCTTGGTGGATGTGCTGTGTGAGCTTCCATGTTGTGATGATGCACTCATTTTTTACATCTTTCCGCGCATTAGGCGCTTTTAAAAGGGCTTACTTCTATATTGTATCACAATAAAACGAAAAAGTCAACCCTTGATAGGGCTGACTTTTTATCTAAATAGGCTTATGAAATTACCCGGTAGTGAAACTTTGCGATAGGCGTAGCCTGCATCTAAAAGATGCGTCACAAAGTTCTACTACGGGGTTAAGCGTGTTTTAGAGGTGAGTTGTGGTAGTCTTCACCTACACCTGTAACCTTTCTGACCAGGATTACGATCACTAGGATGAATATAGCAAGCAGTATCCATTGCATCAGTCCGGAAGGCATAAAGCTGTATCGGCCGAATAGGGAACTTGCTGCGAGGTCGCTGTATGCATTTACACCTGTAGAAGTAGTCTTGTTTGAAACTTCTGTATCAGTAGTACTGGCTTGTGGCGCGTTGGAGTAATTGTTTTGGTAAACAGGTTGGGTTTGGTAAACCACTGGCTGAGTCTTGTAGACTACAGGTTGAGTTTGATATACAGGGGTTACTGGTGCTGGGTAACTAGGAGCATGGTAGCTATTGTATTCGTTTCCACCATTTAAGCTCGGAGTATTGTAAGGGGTTACGTATCCAGCATAAGCATGGGTTTGGCGAGGTAGGGTAATCATACCAAGGGCCAAAATAACCAATATTACCAAGGCAATTCCGAGACCAAATATTAAATTTTTGTTTATATTTTTCATACAAAGGTAGTATAGCATATATTAAAATAAATGTCAAGTTCTATAATAAGAAAGTGCCGTCGGGTTACGACGGCACTGGCTCGAGATATCGAGCGATCACTTCACTCCCGGTGCTCCGGGCTTTTGGGGCGCCGGTGTGGGGGCGGGAGCGTTGTTGTTGTACCCTCGCACCGTTCCTCCCGTTGTGTTGATGGCCGGGGTGTTGATAATGGTGGGAGACCAGTGTCCACCACCGTATCCTCTCACGTATCCGCCGCCGTTGTAGGGCGTCACGTATCCACCGGTGTAGCCGACGTAACCGGAGCCGTAAGTCGGCTTTGCCTCCACTGCGGCGATAGTGCGATCTCGTTCCGCCAGGACCCCGACGTTGCAGGCTTCCTTGGCCACGTTATCGGTCATTTGGGCGCACCGATAGGCGGCGTTGGGCAGAAGCGGATCTGGCTTCCCGAGGCTGGCGCAGTTGCCATTGAGCACCAGGAACACGATCACGGACAGTATTTTAAAGAGCTGGTTCACGTTGCCTCCTTTAGGGGCAAGTAAGGTAGCCTAATTTGGCTAAGTCCTTATACTACAAGTATATCACACCAAAAGTAAAAAGTCAAGTACACAATTTAGCCTATAAAGACTTGTAATTTAGGCATTTATTACATATAATCTAACGTATCGCCCGAGTGGCGGAACTGGTATACGCGCACGACTTAAAATCGTGTCTCGCAAGGGATGTGGGTTCGACTCCCACCTCGGGCACTCTTACGGAGTTATATAAAGTTTGTTTTGAAAATTGAAAATATATGCGCCCTTAGCTCAGCTGGTAGAGCAGATCCCTCTTAAGGATAAGGTCGAAGGTTCGATCCCTTCAGGGCGCACAAAGTACTAACGTACTTTGTGCGAGGCACAGGACCGACGGGTCCGAGCCGGGGTTGCGAGATTTTTCAACAGAAAAATACTTGTGACCACTCGTACGAAAAAAAGCGACGGCAAATAAATTTTGGGCAAGTGGCGGAATTGGTATACGCGTTAGTCTTAGGAACTAATGCCGCAAGGCTTGAGGGTTCGAGTCCCTCCTTGCCCACAAAGAAAAAAAATACATTTAATATGTATTTTTTTTTGTGACAGAGTCATGTATTTGTCTTGACAAGCATTTTTGAAAATGATTTACTTTCAGTAGTACCGTAATACTCATGTGGTCACGAAGAGAGCCTCATGAGTAGTCGTTGAAATACGCTCTTCAAGGAAGTAAGAAGTTAGGTTATAGGAGACAAAAATGAGGAAGAACCTCATTCCGTTGGGCGGACTCGCTCTCGCGATCGCTCTCGTGCTGCTCTCTGTGGACGCCAAGGCGTCCGCTGGCGACTCGAACCTCGGCGACATCACGACGGACAAGAGTCCGCCGGGCGAAACGTCCCTGCTGGCCCTCTGCGCTGGTTCGACGACCGAACTCGTCGACAAGATGCCGTCGGTGACGATCAAGGGCTACGCCATCACCGAAGAGGCCGTCAACCCCGAGGCCGCGAAGCTCGCGGAGAACTACCAGGAGGTGGCCCACGAGGCAGCCACCAAGGTCTTCGCTTCCTTCGCCACCAACAACCTGTCGCCGCGCCGCATGAGCGCCGGCGATCTCTCTGAGCTCGGCAGCGTTCTGCGGCTCTAGAAGTATCCGCCTTTCGGGTTTAACCACCTGAAAGGCCAGGCCCGGTCCCACACGTTTTGTGGGCCGGGCCTTTCGTATTTTATTTATGAATTTTATTTTGAGGCCTGGGGCGGAATTGAACCGCCGCATATTCCTTTTGCAGAGGAATGCCTTACCACTTGGCTACCAGGCCGATATTAACTTTACATAAGAACTTATCTGACAACTTAACCTCTGCGCAGAGGAATGTCATATTCGCTACGCTCACGCCACTCTGCTACCAGGCCGTGATTACATCTTACTTTTCTCGAAGCAACTCGTCAATTTTTTGTCGATTCTTTTCTCCAAGGTCTAGCGCTACATCAATAAAGGGAATATTTTTTGTGCTCATATTTTTTTTCAAAAAATCCCGTAGGTCACCACGTCTTCGTTTTATAAACTCTATGGCTAACTCCTCTTTGGACTCAGGGAGTACTGTCACAAATATAGTAGCCTTTTTCAGGTCGGGGGATACAGTAGCGCCGGTCACAGTGATGAGTGAAGTATTGTTATTTTCTTTCAGTAGAAAAACCGCCGCTTGCTCCTTGATAAAATTTGCTACTTTTTCCTGTCTGCCGGTGGGCAGGTCTTGTCCGTACATGCTGTTCATATTATTTTTGTACTAAATTAAAAGATTCGATGACATCTCCAGGAGCTATCTCTATTTTTGACTCGATCATCATGCCGAATTCATTGCCTTCTTCTACTACACTAGTTTTTACTTTTCCTTTTTCTAGATTGACCACTTTTCCGCGACCAATTTCAAAATCACGACGCATTATTTTGATTGTGGCGTTTAGGTAAATACTTCCTTCGGTTACTTTTCCTCCGAGTATTTGGCGTTCCTTAGTTCGGCTAAAGGCTCGAATTATTTTTACTCGCCCAGTAGTTTCTACAGTTTCCACTCTCGGACGACGATTTTCCATCTCGACTTGTAACCACTCCGTAGCTTTGTAGATAATATCAAAGAAGGAGATAGTGATACCTCTTTTCTCTGCAGTTTCTACTGCGCTTCGGTCAGCTTTGACATTGAAGCCGACCACGATAGCGTTTTCTCCATCGGCAATATTTTTAATATCTGATTCAGAAACAGGTCCCACTCCACGACTGATGATTCTAAATTCTGCGCCGTCATTTTTGATGTTAGCTATTTCTTTTTCTAGTGCTTCGAGCGATCCAGCTACATCAGCCTTTAGTAAAACTGGAATTATCTTTTTACCAGTATCTTCTGCCGGTAAATTTTTATCAGTTTTTTTACCACTATCAAAGTTTTGAGCAAATTCTAGAGCCTCTTTTTTATTTTGGAATGATAAAAATTCAGCACCGACTTGAGGCATCTTGTCGAATCCAAAAATACGCACAGGGGAACAAGCGGTAGCTTCTTTTGCTGGTACACCTTTAAAATTTTCGATAATACGAGTAGAGCAAATACTTCCACCTACGACTACTGTCATGCCGTTGGCTAGTGTTCCATTTTTTATGACCAGAGAGGCTTGAAGCCCACGCTTGGAGTCTAGATTTGCTTCGATTACAAAACCCGTGGCCGGTTCGTTTTCTGTATACTGCCAGCCCTCCATATCAGTAATTATGAGTATGAGTGAAAGTAATTGATCGATACCAGTACCAGTCTTGGCTGAAATTTCTACGCATGGAGTTTGACCTCCAAAATTTTCCAAATAAATTTCTTTTTCAGCTAGTTCAATTTTAGTTTTTTCAATATTGGCACCAGGTTTATCTATCTTGTTTATGGCCACGATGACCGGTAGCTTCATATCAGTGATAGATTTCCAAGCTTCGATAGTTTGTGGCTTGACTCCGTCTTCAGCACTGACGACCAAGATGGCAATGTCAGCAATCTTGGCTCCACGTTCGCGCATTTTTGAAAATGCTTCGTGGCCTGGAGTATCCAGGAAGGTAATTTTTTTGTCTTTGCCTTTTTCATCTTTGTGGATTACTTCATATGCTGAAATACGCTGAGTTATTCCACCTACTTCACCATCTACTACATTGGTCTTGCGGATGTAATCGAGAAGTGTAGATTTGCCGTGGTCGACATGACCCATCACGACTACTACCGGGGGTCTATTTATTTTTATATTTTCTTTTTGCATATTATTTTACAGTAGCTTTATCGAGGGCTTCACGCTCTTCGGTAGTTAGTTCGTAAGTAGATTTATTGTTTTGCACTGGTTTAGCAAATATACTCATGCGTTCTCTGGAATACAAACTCGATATCACTACGCCGTCACCATTTTCGTCGAGCATGCCGATGGCAAAGCTCTGGTTGCTACCTTGGTCGGGGAATGGATTGAAGCGGATAGTTTCGAGTCCACGGATACTTTTACGTAGCTTGGCATTTATTACAGTAATATCTTTTTCAATTTTTTCTCTGGCTGATTTTAATTTGGTGATTTCTTCTTCTAGAACCAGAATCGTGTCTTCTAGGTCTTTAGCTTTTTTGCCCAAGAAAAATCTTTTTAGGCGTTTTTCAGTAGTGAATGCCCAAATCAGGCCGATCAAAGTAGTGACCCCAATCAAAACAAAAAAAGCTAGTGTGAGCTTTGCGTTCATACATTTTCAATATATACTATTTTTGTGGCTAAATCAATAAGAAAAGTATATATGGACTATGCAGCTTCGGCTGATCCAAACCCCAGTTCTATCCACGAGTTTGGGCTTTTGGCGAAGAAAAAATTGGAACATGCCCGGTCTGACGTGGCTAGTGTTTTAGGTGTGCGAAATTCTGAAATTATTTTTACTTCTGGGGGCACAGAAGGTAACAATTTGGCCATACAGGGAATTATATTAGCTTCGAAAAGATTTCATTTGCTTCCACATATAGTTACTACGAATATAGAACATCCATCAGTGCTTGAAACTTGCAAACTTTTAGAAAGAAGAAAATGGGCCGAGCTTACTATCGTAGAAGTCGAGCCAAATGGCATAGTAGATCCAAGAAAAATCAAAAAAGCTATCAAGTCAAACACTGTTTTGGTTTCAGTGATATATGCAAACAATGAAATAGGCACCATACAGCCGATTCGCGAGATTGCCAAAGAAATCCGACATTCTAGAAAAACTAGAGCCCAGAGCCTGGTGCCTAGCGCTTATCCCATTTTTCATACTGACGCTGTGCAAGCAGTAAATTATTTGGATTTGAATGTTGAAAAACTAGGCATAGACCTGCTTACACTTTCTGGTTCTAAAATAAAAGGCGCGGGCCGAGTCGGGGTGCTTTGTAAAAAATCTAGCGTAGAGCTTGAAAATATTTTTGGTGGGGGAGACCAAGAGATGGGGCTTCGTCCAGGAACTGAAAATTGGGCAGATATTTTAAAATTCTCCAGTGCCTTCAAAAAGATGCAAGGCGTAAAAGAAACAGAAGCAAAACGTCTAACAAAACTACGTGATTCTTTTTTGGGTAGATTAGAAAAGCTCGGCTTTTTAGTAAACGGTGACGTAAAAGAAAGATTGCCGAACAATGTGAATGTCACCTTTCCCAAGATTCCAAGCGACTTGTTGGTGGTAGAGCTTTCGGCGCACGGTGTGATGACCTCTTCAAAGAGTGCCTGTAAAAGTAGTGGTTCTGAGGGTTCCTATGTGATTAAAGCTTTGCGTCCTGATGCTGATCCTGAAATTGGTGGATTGCGTTTTTCTATTGGGGCTGACACAAAAAAAGAACATATAGACTACACATTAAAATCTTTGACTAATATTTTGAAAAAATTAAAAAAGTGGTATACCCGGTAGTGAGTTTTGGCAAAGCACTAATTAGTGCGCTCGCAAATGCGAGCATTGCCAAAATCTACTAACCGGGTATAATTAGTTTATGGATATAAAAGATTTAAATAAATCACAAATATTACTTTTGGCGGTTCTGCTTTCTTTTATTACCTCTATCGCCACGGGCATAACTACAGTGACCTTGATGCAAGAAGCGCCAGTTTCTTTTGTCACGCCTATAAATCGTGTCATCAAGCAAACCGTAGAAAACATAACTCCGGGTAACACCACTGTGCAGACAGTGGTAGTCAAGGAAGAAGACTTGGTAGTAGACGCCATAGCTAAAAATAAGTCGAGTGTGTTTTCAATTACTCGCAATGTTGAAGATGTAAACGGAGTAAATGTCGAGGCCAATTTTGGTGTAGGTTTTGTAGTAGAGAGTACTGGTATCATGGCGACTGATGCATCTTTTGTTTTTGCGAATGATAATTATTTTGTAAAAAATGATTTAGGTAAATTCAAGGCCAGTTTTCTCTTTGCTGATAAGGGGGTTTCTTATCTAAAGATTGGAGACAGGGTAGATGAAGGCGCACCAGTTACGGCTTTTACTGTAGGAACAGCTGGAGACATGTCTAAAGCTAAAATCGGACAAAAAATATTAGTTCTTGGTAATTCTATTTCGTCTTTTATTTTTGATGGTTCTCAAGATCTAAAAATTTCAGTTACTAAATCTATCTCTGGTGCCGTGGTGCTAGATCTAGACGGCAGTGTGCTGGGTATAGCTTTGTATGGTGAAGGGGCTTCTTTCTTGCCTATAAAGACTATAAATGAAGCAGTGATTGCTCACTTGGCGCAGTAATTTAGCAATAGTTTAAAGAATTTTAGTTTTTACTTTATATTTTAATTTGTATTTATGCCACCATTAAATAAATTTACAACTAAAGCCAAAGATGCCATCAAAAAAGCTCACGAGCTGGCTATCGAACGTGGAGTAAACCATGTTTCTTCGTTGCACTTACTCGCGGCATTGCTCCTACAAGAAGAATCAATGGTGAATTCAATTTTAGACAAATTGGAAATAGATACCATGCTTTTAACTGATTCTATTCTCGAAATGATCGAGCTACCAGAAAGCCATAGTACTCTTTCGCCGTCATACCAAATATACTTAAATCCTGATCTGGCTCAAGTGATCGAGCAGTCGGTCAAGGTGGCTGAATCTATGAAGGATGATTTTGTGTCTACCGAACATTTGTTTGTAGCTATTTTAGATGTAGCTAGTGAATCCAGGGAATCCTTGTCTAGATTTAGAATAAATAAAGAGAATGTGATGAAGGTTCTCGAAGAACTACGAAGTCAAAATATTACCGACGCTAGTGAGCCAAAGAAATTTAAATTACTTATAAAATATACTCGCAATCTGACAAAGTTAGCCAAGGAAGACAAGCTCGACCCGGTGATCGGTCGTGACGATGAAATCATGCGTATTATGCAAATACTTTCTCGTCGCACTAAAAACAATCCGATTTTGATAGGAGAGGCTGGTACTGGAAAGACTGCAGTGGTAGAGGGTTTGGCTAACAGAATCGTCAAAGGTAATGTTCCAGAATCTTTAAAAGAAAAAGAGCTTGTGTCCTTGGATTTAGGAATGCTCGTAGCTGGTACAAAGTATCGTGGAGAATTTGAAGAGCGGTTGAAGGGTATCATGAAAGAAATAGAACGTTCAGATGGAAAAATCATTTTGTTTATTGATGAGATTCACACTATCGTGGGTGCTGGTGGGGCTGAAGGCACTATGGATGCTTCAAACATGTTGAAACCTGCGCTTTCACGAGGTGAACTCCGAGCTATCGGGGCGACGACTCTACGAGAATACCAAAAACATATTGAAAAAGATCCAGCCCTCGCACGGCGTTTTCAACCTGTGTATATAGATGAGCCTAGTGCTGAGGACGCAATCGCCATATTGCGTGGCCTCAAGGAAAGATACGAGCTTTTCCACGGGGTGCGTATTACTGACGATGCTATTTTGGCTGCGGTGAATTTGTCATCTCGATATATAACGAACAGGTTTTTGCCAGATAAGGCTGTGGACTTGATAGATGAAGCTTCTTCCTCACTCAAGATTATGCTTGAAAACAAGCCCGCAATACTAGAAGATGCGCATCGAAAAATAATGCGTTTTGAAATTGAAAAAGAAGCTCTCAAGAAAGAAATTTCTAATTTTAGTGGAACTCGAACCAAGGAGGAAAAAGAAAAGGAGAAAGAATTGAAAAATAGAATCAAGAATGTTGATGCCGAGATAGGCAATTTGTATGAAAAAACCAAAGAACTCGAACTCAAATGGCAAAATGAAAAAGCTATTGTGGTAGAGATTCGTACGATTAAGAAAGAACTGGAAACTATTCGTCTAGAAGCTGAAGATGCTGAAATGAAGTCGGACCTCGCTCGCGCTGCAGAAATTCGTTATGGAAAAATTCCATCTCTTAAAAAAGATTTAGAAGCCAAGTTGTTGCGATTAAAGAAATTGCAAAAATCTCGTCGCATACTCAAAGAAGAGATAACTGCTGAAGATATAGCCGAGGTGGTGGCGCGTTGGACTGGCATACCGCTTTCTAAAATGCTTGAAGAAGAGCGAGAAAAACTTGAAAAAATGGAAGTGGAGCTTAATAAAAGAGTTATCGGGCAAGATGAAGCCATCAAACGCATGTCCGATGTTATTCGTCGCAGTCGTGCTGGTATCAGTGATCCAAATAGACCTATCGGTTCATTTATTTTCTTGGGTCCGACTGGTGTAGGAAAGACTGAGCTCACCAAGGCTCTGGGTCAGTTTATGTTCAACGACGACAAGGCCATAATCCGGGTGGATATGTCGGAATACATGGAGCGCCATTCTGTGTCCAAGCTTATTGGTTCTCCACCAGGCTATGTGGGTTATGATGAATCAGGTCAGTTGACTGAAGCTGTCCGTCACCGTCCGTATGCGGTGGTGCTTTTTGACGAAATAGAAAAAGCTCACCCAGAAGTCTTCAATATGCTTTTACAAGTCATTGATGAGGGACGTATGACCGATGGTAAGGGGCGGGTGGTAAATTTTAAAAACACAATCATAATTCTAACTTCAAACATTGGCTCACAATTTGTCGAGAAGATGGAGTCTATCGGATTCTCCAATAATTCGAAAAAGGACGATTATGCAAATATGAAGGAAAAAGTAATGGAGGCACTCAAGGATAACTTTCGTCCAGAATTTTTGAATCGATTGGATGAAATAATTGTTTTTGATGTACTTTCACCAGAAGCTATCGCTCAAATTGTAAATCTGCGTATTCAGGTGGTAAAAGATAGATTGATGAGTAAGGGGATTGAATTTGAAATCAACCCCGAGGCTCTTTTGTATCTTGCCAATGAAGGTTATAACCCACACTATGGTGCTCGACCGCTAAATAGATTGATACAAACTAAAATTCTAAATCCGGTTGCTTCATATATTATAGGAAATGGGGTAAAGAAAGGGGATACAGTGATTGTGTCAATGAAAAACAAAGAACTTGTAATTGATACAAAGAAAGCTAACAGTAAAAGACGACTGAGCAACTTAAAAAGTGGATCCAACTTTCGGCCACACTCTGCAGTCTAGAAAATTTAAGGTAATTTATTTCAATCCAAGCTTATGTTGTAAGGGTTTTTCTAAATTCTAATACTTGACTTTTGGAATTATTTATCATATAATATAGTCTGGCGTTCCTTACAGACGAATAGTTACTTTACTATGGGCT
>JACCDK011779081.1_pt1 | contig 15736 bp, 14 predicted proteins | sample 7445871 | NCBI WGS metagenome assembly JACCDK01 (sample SAMN15323436, study PRJNA562643) | freshwater metagenome | isolation source: river surface water | place: USA:Blue River Watershed | collected 2017-08-15 | reverse complement strand
GCTGTAAATCTTTCATTTCTTCCCAATTTATAACTTCTGTATATAAATCCAATCCAAGTCCATTGCACAGTTTTTCAATATTCCCAACGGCTTTGTCTGTATTCCAACCTGCGTCGACATGAAATAACAGTGGCCTTAGCCCCATGATTTCTTTTGCAACGTAAGCAGTGTAAGAACTATCTAAACCACCACTTAAGCCTATTATACAATCAAAGTCTTCATTTTTTCTTTTATCCTTTATTTTTTGGGCAATTCGCACTAAATGCTCCAAACCCCTTTCATCTGTAATCCAATTTGGTTGAATATTATTTACAAAATTTATATAATAATCACTCTCACCTTTTTCATTAAAAATAATATTTGGATCACTAGTATCCATAATTGTTTGAGTGCAGATTTGGTATTTCATATTTTCAATATATTTGTTGCCAAATTAAATAATTCATCAGAAGATCTTTTCCACGAGTACTTTTGAACTCTTTGAAAAGAAAGATCTGCTAATTCATTCCAAGTATTTTTATTATAAATTACTTTCTCCATTGTACTAACGATAGAAGTCACATCTTCAGGGTCAAACAAATATTCCCAATTTCCTATAACTTCTGGCATCGGTCCCCTATTAGAACACAAAATTGGCTTTTTTACAGTCATATATTCCAATAGAGTATTAGGCATATTCTCGCAACTCGATGCAAAAAGAAGAATGTCAGAATTAGACAAGAAATTTTGAATCTCAGATTGATCAATCGGACCATGAAAGATAATTCTAATGTCATTATTTGCCAAGTTTTTACATTTAGAATAATAGGAATAATTACTGAATGACCCAACTAAATGCAGTCTTAAATTTGGATTTTTTCTTAATAGGATATGAAAGGCATTGATAACTGTATCCTGATTCTTATAAAAATCAAAATTAGATACATAAACTACATCATAAAAATTATCTGAAAAAAATGTTAACTTTTCACACCTACTAACATCAAACAAATCAATTCCATGAGGAATTAAAATAGAATTAAAAGATGTTTTAGCTTCCTTTTCAATAACGATTCTCGCATAATTAGTAAGGAATACCGCCTTTGATGCATTTTTTAATGACCGAATCTGAACATACTTAAGAGCAATTAGACGTAGCCAACTTATTGAAAAAAAGTACTTTTTTAGTACTCCTTTTTCATAAGACAACATATCTCTTGACATTGTTATATTAGGCAAATATCTACAAACAGAACCGGCGTCTAGGTTAATAAGCAATTTGCAATGCAACTTTTTTAATTCTCTAGATAAAATAAATTTTTCCCAAAAAATCTGATAAGCAATACCAAATTTACTATCAAATGCTATGTGTTTTATAAATAATGGATTCTCAGGAATAAGATCAAGAATTTCAACATGACCCCAAATATGTATTTCAGAAAACTGATGGATATCAAATGAATAGTTCTCAAGTATTTTTTTTAGATGTACTAATCCGCCACCAGATCTCGTTCGCGAGGCATTAATACCGATTATCTGCAAACTCACGGCCTCTTAAAATTTTTAAGGTAACCATTGTAGACAAATCCAAAATGTTTCGATTTTTTTTCAGAACCTATATAAAAATTTTCATATTTAGGATTACTACTACTTTGACTATCATATTTATCTGATTTTGACCAAAATTGCATTACCATTTTGTGTAGATTACGTTGATCAATCGAAACTTTCGATTTTCTTAACCCCATAGAATATAAAAGATAAAGAGGCAAATCTATAAACCAAACAAACAAACGCTTACTAAACTCAGAGTAGGACCTCTTTTTAACTGAAATATAATCCCCATATTCTCTAAATCCTCCAATAAAATTAAATTTGTTTTTATAAAAATACTTTTCTAGAGTTTCTTGAGAGTGAATTCTAGGGAATTTATATTCTAGTGTCTGCCACCACAACACTTCTCCAAGAGTTGGGACAATTGACTCAATCAAAATACAACCATCATCCTCTAATATCGTTGAGCAGTTACTCAATAAACTATCTACATTCTCACAAAAAATTACTGAAGACCTAATTAATATTAGATCAAATTTTTCATTATAAACTTCATTAATTTTATCCTTATTATAGTCAAATCTTTTAGCTCTTATTCCAAAATGATCGCTAATTGCTTTTGCCGCAAGTTCTGAATGCTCTGTTGTACAACACTCAGAAGAAATATTGTTAAGGTGGCCAGGAACAAATCCAGGACCACCACTAATGTCCAATATCTTTTTACCACTTATGTCGTAATTGAAATAATTTAAGGTATCTAAAACCTGATTAATATCCGACAACCTTTTGTCTGTCACATTATTAGTCTCGTCAACAAAGGCATCATAAAATTTTTCGTATTCAAAATCTCCCTTATCAGAATATAAACGCATAAATGCTTTAGTAGGTAGAATACTTTTAGCTAATTTTCGAGGAATAAAATACTCAAATAATAATTTTGCATTTTTTTTCACATGTGTCACATTGGAACAATCTCTACAAATTAAACAATGATGTTTATAGGAGTTTACTACATAAACTTCTTTAGAGTGACAGTTCGAACAAAAAAAATTTGGTTCCATATTAATTATTTATTTTTAGTTTATTTATTCGGTTTAGGAAATTCTTCATTGGCAAATTATAACTTTCACAACTAAATTTATTTACAGCTGTTTCATATGCATTGTCTTTCATAACATTAATTTCAGAACGATTTAATTTTAATATACTGTAAATAACTCTTTCAAATTCAGCAGTAGAATCATTCTGAACAATGTACCCATTAAAACCATCAATAATATAATTACTTACATCACTTATATTACTTGTAATTACTGGACACGACGCAGCTAAAGACTCTGAAAGTTTAGTCGGGAAACCAGCCATATTTTTTCTAGATTTTGATCTATAAACTAATGAAAAATCCGAATTAGTAAAAATGGCTGAAACTAAATCATGTCGAATCCTACCATGAAGAATGATTTTATTATTTGCAGCTATTATTCTTTTGTAATTGCCGTAGTGTTGAATATCAACATAAGAAACACCGACGATATTTAATTGAATTCTAACACCATCTTCAATAAAAGTTAGAAAATTATTAATCATCCTTTCTAAATTGTCTTTTATATCATTTAAGGATGCTGGTATTCCCACATACACAAATCTTAATTCGTCCCGCTTATCATAATGTTCTGAATTTTTTGAGCTCTTGTTTTCTGTGATATCTATTAATGGTGGGATAATTAAATTATTTGAATGATAATAAAAGTCATTCAAATAAGAACTTATTAGTATTTTATTCGACACATACCTTTGGACAAAATGCATATTGACATAATTAAAAAAAGCAGGGAAGCAATATTTGCCTCCAGGAAACATTTCTCCATTATACCACTCTGTTAAATCTGATATATAAGTAAAGGAAAATCGAAATCTAAATAATAACATTCTCATTGTCAAATACAAAGGAATATTATAACCGATAACAATTGGTTGAAGAACAAGTAACTTTTTAAGAATTGAAATAGATTTCTGACCAGTAAAAGCCAGATAAAAAAGTCTTTTTAAAATTTGACTTCGTTTGATATCAATATCATCTGTGATTATATAACGCACGCCCAAATGGTAATAATTACCATCTTCATGCAAATCATCACTCAAATAAATACCTCCCCAACTTAAGACTAGGACTTCATAATTTAAACTCATGAGTACTTTAGCATTATTTAATACTCTAATCGCTGCGGCGTCTTGATTAGGGAATCGAACTGGTCCAGTATAAATGATTAACGGCTTATTTCGCACAAACATTAAAATAATAATCTGTAAATGTAATAAACTAATCCCTCAGTTTAATTTTAGACGTATAATGCAGAATAACTGATAGCGAAATAATAAAAAAAGAAGCAATAGATTGTAAGGCATAAGCAAAATTGGAATAAAACAAAGAATATGATAAAAAAACAAAAATTACTAAATAATAGAAACTCTTTGTTTTCAGAAACAAAACTAAAATTCGTTTGAACAAAAAACCAAACATTAATGGGAATAAGACTAATCCCAAAACCCCAAGATCTTTGTAAAAAATATAGAACATCGTATATGCATAATTCCATTGAAAATCCGCGCCAATATCAATTGTTCTCCCCAAAAATTTACCTAAAAGATTATTAGCATAATTTTGGTTGTTGTGAATAAAGTAAAATAAGTTATCAATTGAAGCAAATGTACCACTTCCATATAAAGGGCCAAACTGATATTGAGATTCGTTGTTCAAAGCAAAATCGAATGCCACAAAACCACCAGTATTATAAGTAATAAACTGTTTCGCAAAAACATTCCAATCAACTAAATTATCCGGATCTGAATCTAACGATGTAATCCCGCGCAGATTGGTTATGACGGCCATACCAATTATAGCAATTACTAATACGAGACTTAGTTTTATTGTAGCTTTAAAATTATTTTTTACATAATCACTAGCTATGTTCCTTTCTATATTCAGATATCCACTAATATTGATAAGATACAACAGAATGTATAAATAAAGAAATTGCTGAATTGGAGCCCTTCCAAATCCTATTAAGAGATAAGAAATCACGAGTAATCCGTAAATCATGGACCAAAATCTATTTATCCTATTATTTGTAATTAAAATTACCGCAAAGAGAACCTGAACATAAAAAACAATCACTGGAACATACCAAGACCATATAAATTTGAAAAATGGAATCGGCATGTTGTTAGATAATTCTTCAAAATAAATGTCACGAGCTTCCTTAGGTAAGACTGTACTAACAATGTAAAATCTCTGAAGAACATAAATTACCAGGCATAGTGTAAAAATCACATTTAGTTTGAAAAAAAAACTTTTTTGAAAATTAATATTTAGTTTTTTATTAAAACCGATTTTGACATTATTTGATGGATGAATCAAGTATCCTATAACCATTGAAAACATGCCTAAAGATTGTAAAAAATATGAAGACAAATTAACTACTGTCAAATCGTATGGATTCCAATAAGACAAAATTAGATTCATCCCGTACCACACAACATATATTATGATTACTCGAAAAAAAAATTTGCCTCCCGCCAAATACTTCGCGATAAGAAGCAAAAATAAAATGAATAAAAGAATAATCAATTTTCCCTGGTTTTCAAACTACTCATTAATGCTTATCTATTAGGGAATCTGCAACAAAGTCAATATCAGTTTCTTCCAGATTATAATAAAAAGGAAATCTAATTAAGCAATCAGAAAATTTATCAGATTGCGGAAGAATTCGTCCATCATGTTTAGTAGAATAAAAATCACTTTTGTGCAAACTCAAATAATGAAAAACTGCATGTACATTACACAACTTCAACCTATTAATTAAATCAATTCTTTGATCTAAATTTTTACAATTAAGATAAAACATATGTGCATTATTAAAAGCAAAATCAGGAACAACAGGCATTCCAATATCGTTTTCATCTGCCCAAACCTTTAAAGTTTCAAAGTAAATATTCCATATTTTGAGTCTCTTTTTTTGAATATCTCTTATATTTTCTAGCTGTGCCCACAAAAAGGCAGCAATAATCTCAGATGGTAAAAAGGACGAACCTATATCCACCCAGCCATATTTATCAACTTCTCCTCTAAAAAAAGAAGATCTGTTAGTTCCTTTCTCCCATATTATCTCAGCACGTTTGGCAAACTGCATATCGTTGATAGCTAGCATACCTCCTTCGCCTGAAATGATATTTTTGGTTTCGTGAAAAGAGAAAGCCGCTAAATGGCCTATACTCCCCAAGGCACGTTGCACACCATCTTTACCAGTATAAAAACTATCTATTGCCTGTGCTGCATCTTCTACTACATAAAGCCCATATTTATTGGCAATTTCCATAATTATATCCATATCACAAGCCACACCGGCATAATGAACAGGAACTATAGCTTTTGTTTTCGGGGTAATCAATGCTTCAATAGATGCCTCATCAATTCCCGGATGGTCTTTCCTGCTATCAGCAAAGATCAACTTCGCTCCACGTAACACAAAAGCATTGGCTGTGCTCACAAAAGTATAAGACGGCAAAATTACCTCATCGCCTGGTTGAATATCAATAAGAATAGCTGCCATTTCCAGAGCATCTGTACAAGAAGTGGTCAGTAAACACTTGCCAAAACCGTAAATTTCTTCAAACCATTTTTGGCATTTTTGAGTATATTTACCGTTTCCTGATAATTTGCCAGCTTGAACAGCATCGTGTATATAATGATTTTCTTTACCTGTTAAATAGGGTTTGTTAAATGGTATCATTTTAATTTTTTAAATATGTCAAAAGTAAATTCAATATTTTCAAAAGGTAATGATGGAGAGAAATATATTTTTTTTTTGTTTATTATTGAAGTGTCTAATGTTCCTTTGGATATTTCTATTTTTTTTAATATACCCGCTAGCAAAAGTAGACAGGACAATTTAAAAACAGTATCCACAATTAAATCAAAGCTTACAGAATCCCAATCTCCTACAGCAAATGCACCTTGATAAAGAATTTTTCCTGCATCCACCATTTCAACTACATCATGGCAGGTACCACCTACAAATTGAACGTTTTGTAGCTTAGCTTCGTCCAAAGTTTTCATTCCTATAAGTCCAGAAAATGCTGGCAATAACGAATAATGTAAATTAATAAACTTACCATCAAATTCAATCAAAGTTGCTGGATCAATAATTTTATGAATGTTAGTAACAATTAAATCTGGTTTAAACCTTCTTAATTCTGATTTTAGCTCCAAGGTGTGTTTTTGACTGTAATTAATTTTTACAAATGCAATATCTTGTTCTTTTAAAAAATCCTGAAACAAAATATCCCTATCCGCAATAACACTGGAAATCCTACAATTTAAACTTAATGATTTAATTGCATATTGAACAAACTTTAAATTTGCACCACCCCCTGAAACTAAAAATACTATACTTCTCATCTAAATGGTTTTAATAGTAAGAACTTTAGAAGGGTCATTTATTGGATTTGGAATATCAGACGAATAAACCATTACACCACTTCGTTTATCTGCACCATGCACTATTGAATCAATAATATCATCAACCTTACATAATGACTCGCAATATACAATATCAGGAAAATCAATAGATTTATTTTCTATGCTTACTACTTTACCAGGGTTAGCCACATTATAATAAACACCAGAAAACAATTTTTTAGGAATACTTTTATATTTATTTATATCAAATTGATTCAATGCAACATCTATTGTGGCCATCAAAAAATCAAAGCCAGTAGACAATTGAACCATGTGGCTCCCAATTAAATCTCCCCCCATTCTACCTGCACTTTCAACTACTCGAATCTCGCCGTTGTCTAGTAGATATACTTCTGTATGACTTGCTCCGTTCTTAATTTCTAATGCATTAAGAACATCTATGGTTACTTTAAATATGTTTTCTTCTATATTGGTATTAACATCTGCAGGTTGATGATGAGACATTTCAACAAAAAAGGGTTCACGAGTTGTGACTTTATCTGTAATAGCCAACGGATAATGTTTTCCCTTGAAAGAAATAAATTCAACCGAAAACTCACGTTCACTCTGTATAAATTCTTCCACAATGACACGTTTATTGATAGAATTATCCAAAGCTTTAAGTATTGCATTATTAACTTCAACAACAGAATTCACTTTTGTAACACCGCGAGAACCAGATCTATCGGTAGGTTTAACAATTAAAGGAAACTCAAATCCCTCATGATTTTCAAAATTATCCATCTCGTAGAAACTAAACCTTGGACAAGGAATGTTTTTAGACGCCAACGCTTTTCTCATTTCATACTTATCCGTAGAAATTAAGGTAGCTTCCAATGAATTACCTACGAGCCCAAGAACAGTCGCTACATAATTAACTGTTGGCATAGCAATATCGGTACCAATTGCGGTTATGCCATGAATGCCAATTTCATTACATTTCTGCAAAATGGCCTCTTTATCTAAAATAGATATTGGATAAAAATGAGATGCCAGTTCTTTACCAACAGCTCCATGTTCCCATGCAAATACATGCGTTTCCAAACCCATTTCGTTTGCTTTAAATATCAAAGGAACCTGTAAATAACTTGCTCCTAAAATGGCTAACTTTTTTTTACTTGACATTTCTATGTAAATTCATGAATGAAACACCCGTTGATTTTAATCCACATTTATCTATGGCAATTTTTCTGCAATTCTGACAATATTGCACATATTCCAAATCTCCTAATTTTAAAATTGAAAAAATACCAGTAGCTAAATCCATAGTATTTCTCAACTTTGCCACATACCCTGTCTCACCATTTATCACTAAATCAGCAGCTACGCCCATTTCGAAACAAACTACTGGTGTGCCACACATGATTGATTGGTTAATCATTGTGGGGCCAGAATCTTCAATTGAAGAATTGAGAAATAATGTAGCTGCATTATAAGCCATAACCAATGAATTATAATCTAAATTTCCGACAAAATTTACATTAAAACCAAAATCTTCAAATGTTGGTTTCAATGAACCGGTAACCAAAATTTGGACATTAGATCGCTCCTCAATCGACATTAAAGTCGACAAGTGTTTCAAAGCCATAGAAGCTTCTTTGCTTCCTTTTCTTTCTGAAGTATAATTGACAGAACCTAAAAAAATAACTTTTTTATCTTGGTCAATGTTAAAAGCAGACCGAGCAACATCCTTTAAAACGGGCTTAAATAAATTTTCATCTGTAGGTGATAATATAAAACCTTTTTTTGAATGTCTAAAGAGCGAACTACTCTCCAATTGTTGTTTTTGCCAAGAAGAAGCTGCTACAGGAACAAAATCACCTCTGGTTACTAGATCCTCTTTATAAATAAAATTTAAAGCTGATTCATCACTCGGATTTTGCGAGTATAGTGCAGGGCAACTTCCACAATTAAATTTATACCCTTCACAATTCCAAGCATAATGACAACCTCCAGTCATTGGTGCCATGTCCATTAAATATATATATATTGGAACATGATATATTTCTTGCAGTTCAAATAAATTCTCAAACGTTAAAAAATTTTGCATGAACATAATGATAATCGCATCAGGATTAAACCCAGAAACTGCTGAAACAATTCTACGAGTTGAAAATTCTCTTTTTCTAATATCAAATCCGTGGTCACAATATTTTGGATCAGTCTTGGATCTTAATGATAGATTAAAAGTTCTTAAAATTCGATTAATAAGTCTTAAAGGAAACGAAAATAACCAATTTTTGTAGCTTTCAAAGCGATTTTCAACATATGTTATCGATTTGTCAAGGTAAACCCCATGTTCTTTTGTTAAAACCTTGACCTCAATATCATGAATTTTAAGCGCATTCATAAAGTCAATGGCGACCCGACCGGAAGTCTTTTCTGGATTCGAAGATGTGATAATTAATACTCTCAAAATTAATTCATTATTTTATCCAATATCTTTTTCAGTAGCCCCCTCTTCTTAAAAATGAAGTTGTCAAAATGAAACCTATCATAGTTCTCATCTCTAATAACTTGCTCAGGGTGTCTCAAACAAACAAAGCTCGCATCAGACTTGAAATAAAATAATTCTGGATTCTTATTATAATTATTTCTAGAACTTTCAAAGCCAATATTTGATGCTAGATTACAACGTGGAGCAATTGAGAGTAGCCCATTAGCCAATCTGAAAATTGCAAATTGATGATCCCAAGTATTTATAGTTCCTTGTGAGATTAAATAATAAATATTACTAAATGTCCGTAAATGATACTTTCTTTCACGCTTAGTTAAAAATGAAAAACCTGACAGTTTATTTTGCAACATACTATGAAGATATGGCACCTCAATTTCAAATTTATCCCAGACTCTTTTCCAAGTCGCCCAACCCCATATATGACCGTACCTAGTAAAAAAATAATCTACATCTGTTAGTGTAGGGGTATATTGATTTCCACTTATCATGGCAATACGATTGTCAAATTGAAACTTAACAAGTAGCAACTCCATGAAATTAAAAAAAGACGGGGGCGCCACAATATCATCCTCAATAATAATTACACTTGTTTCTGACCTAAATACCCAAGAAATTGCATCAAAAACTGCATTTTTACAACCAATGTTTTGATCTCTAACCAAATATTGGACATCACATTGCCAATTTACTGATTTAACAATTTCAAGTACTTTATTGCATAAATCTACATCCGAGGGAAATCCTTCTCGAGGACCATCAATTGCAATGTAAAGTTTCGAAGGCTTAACTAGACTAATTGATGAAAAAGATTTTTTAGTAATTTCTGGCCTATTAAAAGCTATAAGAAGGACGGGCGATTGTATCGTCATTTTTTTAACCAATTTTTTATTTTAGATGTAACTGTCCAATTATTTACAACAGTCCTGATAAAAATCCTTTCAATATTAGTAATACTCAAGTGCCAATATGAAAAAACAAATAATAGAACAAATAATGTGGAAATCAACAAGAATCTTATAAAACCCTCATCCAAACATAATCTTATTATTAATGATAATAAAATACTAAAGAACAATGGTAAAATGATGGGCCATACAGCTTCTTTCAAAAACACAACGGGATTTATTAGAATCAATTTTTTTGCGTAATAAATTCGAGTATAGGTCAGAAAAAGGGAAAATAGAATAAACACATAATAAATAAATTGTGGTACAGCTCCCAAATAATAAAAAAAATAAGTTACCGGAATAATTAACACATAAATTAAACTCTCAACGATTTGAAAAGACGCAATATTCCCAATTGCTTTTATAGAATTTGTTAATTGAAAGGTGCAATTTTGAATAAACACTATAATTAATGACAACTTTAAAAATATCTCAAGATATCGCGGAACATTTCCTAACCATGACCCTAATAAAAAATGTAATTCGAAAAATACTGGACCCGCTAATAAAACGAATAATAAATTAGTATACTTTATACTTAAATATGTCAACTTTATCATGTGCGCGCGATTTCCGCTACCTTCACTTTTTATCAATAGAGGTTGAATTGCAGTACTTAGCATTGAAGAAAATGAACTGATCTGAGAAGTTACGTTATTAGTCAATCCCTCTGCTAAATTTAATTTTACACCAAAAAAAATATTTATTAAAATTGATTTGAATTGATTTACAGTCAAAGAAGCAAATGAACCAAAAAAGTTCCAGGACAAGAAAGATAACATTTCTTTGCCAACCGACCAATTCATATATCTACAATTAACCTCAATACTTCCTTTAAAATATTTCTGGCAAATAAAATATTTAGCAATGAAAAAAACTAATTGAACGATTAGCAATGAAACTGAATAAAAAATAATTGGACTGTAATCTACAAGCGTTAATAATAACGCTAGAGCTAATTTAAAAAATACTATAATTAGTTCTATAATCGACAATTCTAGTACATTTCCCTTGGAAAACAAAAGTGAATCTAAGGGTACCGCAATAATTAAGAAAAAAGTTGCAATCATTGATAAATTGTAAACAACATTTGCATCATTTACACTATTTACAGGAATATTTAGAGTGTTTTCAATTATATTCTCGCCGAAAAACAACATTAACAATAAACCCATGAATCCAATGATAATTGAAATACCGAAAATTGTATTAAAAATTTGGTTCGTTTTTACCTTATCACTGGCCCCCAAAGAATAGCTAATAAATCTAATTGCCGTAAATGAAAAATTTGATAGTATTATATTGAAAAACCCAACTAAGCCAATTATTAGGAAATAAATGCCATAATCAGCCTCGCCCAAGTTTTTTAACAATATTCTCGATGTAACAATTGTTAGAAAAATACTTAAACTTGATTTAATATAAAGTATTAAAGTATTATGAGAGAGTTTGATATGCTCTGATTTATTCATCAAATATCAATAAAGGCAATTTAAAATTAGTATTGCGTATTTAAAATACGATAGGTTCTGATGCAAAAACTTAACTCTATAATTTCAAATCTCAATTTAATTAGCAATCTTTTTAGTAGAATAATTTAGTTTATTTTGAAAAGGTTTTGGGTAAGAAATATTTCAGATATCAGCGTTCCACAGAGCGTATTTACCTATTTGAAAGAATGAAAACTATTTTTCTGTTTAATTCAAATGAAAATTAATCATCGTTCGTTTTCGTTTTCGTTTTCGTTTTCGTTTTCTTTTTCTTAATAGTCCTTTATCATTACAATTTAATTTCGAAATTACTTGTGATGGGCTTCTTCTTTTATGCGTTTTTTCGGCTAGAACTTAAAATATTCCCAAGTAATTCGCAACCATTCGGCGCGATGCTCCAATCGCAACTCAGCTTTGGCTTTGTTGATATCGGGCTGACGCTGTTTCGGATTATCGGTTGGCAACGGCTTATAAGTCACTTTTTGATCAGTGCCTCTTAATTTTATGATCTCCTTCGCAAACTGTCCAATCGTGATTTCATGGGGATTGCCCACATTCACTGGTTCAGCGCGCTCGCTCTTGGCACCAATCACCACGCGATCGGGCTTCATGAAATCGTGTACCGCCACACCTTCACGCAAAATTCTGGGTTGCTCACCACGTCAAACTCTCCGCTGTAGTTGGCGCGAATCGCGGCTTCTACTTTGTCCGCTGTGCCCACTGGCACCATACTGTTGTCTACAATCACCTTGTAGCCCGTCATGATTTTACCCAAATGGTCTGCCACACCCAAGACGCATTTCAAATCAGCCGCTCCGCCCTCACTGGGAGGGGCTGGCAATGCCAAAATGATCACTTGCGCATCCTTCACCGCATCCTCCAAACGGGTGGTGAATGTCAACCTTGCGATGATCGATGTCAACACAAATTACATCGTTGCCAGTTTCAGCGAAACAAGTTCCGCTGACTAAATCTACATAACCGGTTCCTACTACTGCTACTTTCATTCTACTTCCTCTGAAGTTATTAAACTCATTTTTTTAATTCTTGCTGATACCAATTGTAGGTGTTTTTTAACCCATCTTTAAATTTGATATTTGGACTGAAATTGGTTATTTTTTGTATCTTTTGAATATCTGCCTTTGAATGTTTTATATCACCTTTGCGTTCAGGTCCATAATTAGCAGAAATATCTTTTCCACTTATTTCGTTAAGTGTTGAGATCATTTCATTTAAGGAGAACTGATCACCACAGGCCATATTCATTACTTCGTGTAATTCCAGCTCCTCAACGAATAAAGATTTAATATTAGCTTGAATGGCATTCTCCACAAATGTAAAATCTCGACTAGTTTCCCCATCTCCAAATATTGTCGGCGAAGTGCCATCAATAAAATGTTTACAAAATATTGGGATAACCGCCGCATATGGATTGTTCGGATTTTGTTTTGGTCCAAAAACATTAAAGTATCTTAGTCCAATTGTGTGAAAATTATAAACTCTGCTAAAAACATCCGCATACAACTCGTTAACAAATTTCGTAACGGCATAAGGTGATAATGGACTTCCTTCGTTTCCCTCTATTTTCGGTAGTTTTGGACTATCTCCATAACTACTACTGGACGCTGCGTAAACCATCCTTTTTAAGGAGGCCGATTCTTTTGCAGCAATTAACATATTCAAGAATCCATTTATATTTACGTCATTCGTTGTACTTGGATCAGCGACACTTCTTGGAACACTACCTAATGCAGCTTGATGTGAAATAAAGTCTGTACCAAAAACAGCTCTTCTACAAGTATCTAAATCGCGGATATCTCCTTCAATAAATTCGAAATTCGGAAGTCCAATAAAATCTTTGATGTTTTCATAATATCCATTTGATAAGTTATCTAAGACTCTTACATGGCCTGCGCCATACTTCAATAAATATTCGACAAGGTTTGATCCAATAAAACCAGCGCCTCCAGTTATCAAAAATTTAAATTTAGAAATATCTTCTCCGTGGTACCGTGTATTGTACATGTTTTTATTAAACATAATCTATCAAATTACAGTCTAGCGTCAACTAGAGATTTTGGGTATATGCCTTTTACATCATAAATCACACCAGTATCACCAACCAAATTACGAACTGAGAGCCCACAAAACTTCTCGTGTGCAACAGCTAAAACAACAGCTGAATATTTAGAATCTTCTGAAATTTTTTTAAGAACTTCAATTCCATATTCATGCTTTACATCTTCGCTATTAACCCAAGGATCATGAATATCAACATGAACATCGAAACTATTTAGTTCATTATAAATATCAATAACTCTGGTATTTCTAAAATCCGGACAGTCCTCTTTAAAAGTGAATCCCAGTATCAAAACTTTGGAATCAATTACTTTTAAATCCTTTCGCATCATCAATTTCACAACCTCAGTTGCAACATGTTTACCCATTGAATCATTTAAACGCCGACCAGCAAGAATTATTTCAGGATGATACCCAACCTCTTGTGCTTTCTGGGCCAAATAATATGGATCAACACCTATACAATGACCACCAACCAGTCCAGGTTTAAATTTTAAAAAATTCCATTTGGTTCCAGCAGCTTCAAGAACCTCATTGGTATCAATACCCATTAAATTGAAAATCTTACTCAATTCATTAACAAATGCAATATTGATATCTCTCTGTGAATTTTCAATTACTTTGGCAGCTTCTGCTACCATTATGCTTGACGCCTTGTGAGTTCCAGCAGTAATTACTGATCTATAAAGTTGATCTATCACTTCTGCTATTTCGGGTGTTGAACCACTTGTAACTTTTAAAATTTTAGTAACCGTATGATCTTTATCTCCAGGGTTAATACGTTCAGGCGAATAACCACAATAAAAATCAATATTAAAATTCAATCCACTTACTTTTTCTAACACTGGAACCATTTCGTCTTCTGTAACTCCAGGATAGACGGTTGATTCATAAATTACGATATCTCCCTTTTTTAGAAACTGAGCGATGGTTTCACTAGCTTTTACCATTGGGGTTAAGACAGGCCTATTGTACTTATCTGTTGGGGTTGGCACCGTAACGATATATATGTTACAGTTTGCCAAGTCTGCAGAATTGGTTGATGGAAAAAAACCATTACCAATATTTTTGGTGGTTTTCAAAACTAATTGTAACTGTTCACTACCAATTTCAAGAGTATTATCTACTCCTTTAAGTAGCTCATTTACTCTATTATCATTGATATCAAAACCAATTACTGGATATTTTGCAGCAAAAGCAACTGCTAAAGGCAAGCCTACATATCCGAGTCCAATAATACCAATTTTTGAATTTTCTAATTTCATGCTTTATTATTTATTTGCGCACCAACGACCTTGATTTTGAATGTTTTTTAAAGATTTTTAGGGGATTCGCAATTCAAAAAAGCACTCATTACCAACACTTTAACGATTTACATTGATTACAAATATCTCTTTTCGGTCTGGACCACACTAATCAAATTGTGTCTTCCACCAACGTCGCAACAGCAATGTGATGATTCCCAGAAAGCCCATTAAAAACGCACCCCCAACTGCCGTTAGTAGTTTTGACGATTTCTTTTTTTCCAAAGGAAAACGGGGTTGATCAATCAATTGAATCAAAGGTTGTTCCTTGGCCATCAGGGTTCTGCTCAATTCCAAGTTCTTTAACAATTCTCCGTACATCGTAGAAAGGACCTGAATCTCCAACTGCTTTTTGGCTTGCGGTACTTTTGCCACGCCTCTAACCAAAAATTGGTTGCCATCCACTT
>JACCDK011027470.1_pt1 | contig 15737 bp, 9 predicted proteins | sample 7445871 | NCBI WGS metagenome assembly JACCDK01 (sample SAMN15323436, study PRJNA562643) | freshwater metagenome | isolation source: river surface water | place: USA:Blue River Watershed | collected 2017-08-15 | reverse complement strand
TATCAGCGTCTGCAAGAGGGCAGGCTCGCGCAAGGTCGCGGCAGCTATCGCGAGCATTCGGTACGTGATGCGTATCTGCAGCGTATCGTCGGCGACATCAAGCTCGCGCGTCCCATGCACATTGCGATTGACTGCGGTAATGGTGTGGCCGGTGCCGTCGCCGGTGACTTGTATCGGCAGATCGGTTGTACGGTGACGGAATTGTTTTGCGAGGTGGATGGCAATTTTCCGAATCATCATCCTGACCCTGCGCATCCCGAGAATCTGCAGGATCTGGTTCGCATACTCGCCGACAGCGATGCCGAACTTGGGCTGGCGTTTGATGGTGATGGCGATCGCCTTGGCGTCGTCACCAAAACCGGTCAGATCATTTATCCGGATCGTCAGCTGATGCTGTTTGCACAGGAAATACTCGGCCGTCACCCCGGCGCACCCATACTCTTTGATGTGAAATGCAGTCGCCATGTCGCCGAAGTCGTCAAAGCCGCCGGTGGTCAGCCGCTGATGTGCCGCACCGGTCATTCGCTGGTGAAAGCCAGGATGAAAGAAACCGGCGCACCTTTTGGCGGTGAAATGAGTGGTCATTTATTTTTCAAAGACCGCTGGTATGGATTTGATGATGGCTTGTATGCCGGCGCACGTTTGCTCGAGCTGGCCAGTCGGGTCAGTGATCCCGGTGCGATGCTCAATGCCTTGCCACAGTCCATCTCTACGCCCGAGCTACAGATTTCGCTACCCGAAGGCGAGAACCACGCGGTCGTGGCACAGCTGCAGCGCGATGCGCAATGGCCGGGTGCGCGCGATGTGATTACCCTCGATGGTGTGCGTGTCGAATACGCCGATGGTTTTGGTCTCGTACGCGCGTCAAACACCACGCCCGTGCTGGTCTTGCGTTTCGAAGCTGAAGATGCCGACGCGCTGCATCGCATACAGCAATCGCTGGGTGCAGCAATTCGCGCGGTACGGCCTGATGCAGTGCTGCCGTTCTGAATGCCAATGGATGCAATCAGGCTGCGTGCCTATTCCCTGATTTGGTGGCTGGTGTTGCCATTGGCACTGTTGCGGCTGTGGTCGCGTGGCCGCCATGAGCCTGGCTATCGCCAGCATATTGCAGAACGTCTCGGCATTTACTCTCCTGCGCCGGCCTCGCCCCTGATCTGGGTGCATGCCGTGTCGGTGGGCGAGACACGCGCTGCCGAACCGCTCATTCGCCGTTTGCTGCGTGATTTTCCATCACATACGGTACTGCTCACCCACATGACTGCCACCGGTCGCGCGACGGGTCAGCAATTGTTTGCTAATGAATCGCGCGTGATTCAAGCATATCTGCCCTACGACACACGATTGATGACACAGCGCTTCTGTGCACATTTTCGTCCGCGGTTATGCGTGCTGATGGAAACCGAAGTCTGGCCTTGTCTGATCGATGCCTGTCAGCATGCAGCCATACCGATCACACTTGTCAATGCACGATTGTCCGAACGATCATTGAAAAAAGCGCAGTACTTCTCCGGACTGCTGGGCGCTGCTGCGCGCAAAATCGATCGCGTGGCAGCGCAGACCGAGGCCGACGCAGGCCGTTTGCGCGCCATGGGTGCGCAACATGTCACGGTCACGGGTAGCCTGAAATTCGACATTGATCCACCAGCTAACAGGCTGGCGCAAGGACGCGACTGGCGCGCGCGATGGGGAAACCGTCCGGTACTGCTATGCGCGAGTACGCGCGAAGGCGAGGAACGCTTGCTGCTCGATGCCATGGTCACAGCCTCATTGCCCGAGGATTTTCTGGTTCTTATCGTTCCGCGGCATCCGCAACGTTTTGATGAGGTAGCCAACCTGATCGACGAGCGTGGATTCCGATGGATGCGTCGCTCGGCATGGCGCTCCGACAGGCTGCCTTCGGAGGTGAACGTGGTACTCGGCGATTCCATGGGCGAGATGTTCGCGTATTACGCCGCGTCGGACATTGCTTTCATCGGCGGCAGTTTGCTACCACTGGGCGGGCAGAATCTGGTGGAAGCACTGTCCTGCGGCAAGCCCGCCATCGTTGGGCCACATACCTTCAATTTCGCGCAGATCACGGAAGACGCGATTGAGTTTGGTGTGGCTGTCCGCATCAAGAATGCAGACGATTTGTTCACGCAGTTGCCGGAATGGCTGGAGGATATTTCCGGACTGCAGGACACTTCCGCGCGAGCGGCGCAATTCACGCAATTGCATCGTGGTGCGACGGAGAAGACACTGCGTCTGTTATCTGAGGTAATGCGTTAGCGCCAGATCAGTCAGGAAAACTGTTATGTCGAAAAAAATCAGTTTCGATCTTGCCGAATGATTTTTCCGAGTGATCTTCCATTCATCGAGAGCGTCGGTAGATCTTTTGCAAAAATGGGTTTTTTGCCGTTCCAAGTGATCGAATTGTCGGCTGTGAGTTTTAGCAGTAGATGATCGTGAACGTCAGGAATGCCAACGATTCTGGCGATGGGTTTTCCGTTGGAGATTACCTCAATCACTTCACCGCCCTGCGCACGAGCGAGCAAACGAGACAGGTTGGCTTTCAATACGCTGACTGACACCAACATGACGGATCTCCTAAGTGAGCCCGTATATTATCAAAGTGAGCTGATAGACAACGAAAGACACTGGATCCCGGCTTGCGCCGGCATGACAATTTTGAGGCCAACCATTCTAAAAACGTCATCCCGGCGCAAGCCGGGATCCAGTGGCGTTCAGATTTTTATTGATTAACGGGCATAGGCCAGCATCTCGATTCTGATAAGGCACGTCATTACAAGCTTTACTTCTGCGCTTGCTGACTGACCTCATTCAACCCACCCCCCAGCGACCGGTATAAATCGACCGCATTGGTGATCTTCAGTAGTTTGGTCTGCAGCAGCTGCTGTTCGGCGCCAAACAACTCACGCTCGGCATCGAGTACATCCAGATAACTCGCAATGCCGTTTTTGTAGCGTGCTTGTGCAAGCTCAAGTCGTGCTGCCTGCGAGGCGCGCACCGCTTCCTGCGCCGTGATTTCGTCTGACAATGTTGCGCGCGCCGACAAGGCATCGGCGACTTCACGGAAAGCGACCTGAATGGTTTTTTCGTAGCTGGCGATCGCGATATCGGTACGTACTTCGGCCAGACTCAGATTGGCTTTGTTTCGACCCGCATCGAAGATGGGCAGCACCAGTTGCGGCGAAAAGATCCAGGTGCCGGAATTACCTTGAAACAGATCGCCCAGTTCGGTACTGGCCAGACCTGCGCCTGCCGTGAGCGATATGCGTGGAAAGAATGCTGCGCGGGCAGCGGCGATATTGGCTTGTGCGGAGCGCAGTCGCTGTTCTGCAGCACGAATGTCCGGTCGGTGGGTCAGTAATTCAGAGGACAAACCAGCACCGATATTCGCAGTGACGGGCTGTGATGAAAGACTGGCGCTTTGTTCGGATGCAGGAATAGTGGTGCCAACCAGCAGCGCCAGTGCATTGACGCTCAATGCATGCTGGCGCTTGAGCGAAAGCACGGCAGTACGGGCCGTTTGCACCAGTGTCTCGCTTTGCCGTAATTCCAGTGCGTTCGTCACCCCTGCATCAAAACGTTTCTTGACCAGCTCATAGGACGTTGTGCGAGCCTTGAGCGTGCGTTCGGCCAGTGCGATCTGCTCAGTCAGGCCACGCTCGTTCAGCCAGGCTTTGGCCACTTCACCGACCAGCGAGACTTGCATGGCGCGTTGGGCCTCTTCGGTAGCGAAGAATTGCGCCAGCGCTGATTCCGACAGATTTTTTACGCGACCAAAAAAGTCCAGCTCGAACGCGGTCATGCCCACGCCCACTTGGTATATCGTCGTGTCACGCATGGTGCCTGCCAGCAGTTGGCGCGAATCCGATGCGCTAGCCGTGGCATTGACGGTGGGCTTTTGATCGCTACGCTGAATGTTGTACAAGGCACGTGCTTCATCGATACGCAGCGCGGCAGTTTTCAAGTCACGATTATTGGCAAGCGCTGCTGCAATCGTTTGCTTGAGGCCCGGATTGAGAAAAAAATCACGCCAGCCTACCTCGGCGACGGGTACCGCTGCCGCCTCAGGCGTCATCGTGACCGGAAACTTTTCCGGTATCGGCGCTGCTGGTTTGCTGAACTCGGGCAGAATCTGACAAGCAGACAGGGCGAAAGTCCCTGTCAGCAGCATCGTGGAAAGTTTTTTTGTGGTCATGATTTTTCTTCTTCCTGATGCATGTGCGCTGCATACAATTTGCGCTGTCGCTCATTACCCTTGAAGATGCGACGAACCACAACAAAAAATACCGGAACGAAAAATACGGCCAGCACGGTGGCAGTGATCATGCCGCCCATGACACCGGTGCCGATGGCGCGCTGACTGGCTGAGCCGGCACCGGTCGCCAATACCAGCGGCAGTACGCCCAGGATAAAGGCCAGCGAGGTCATGATGATGGGTCGGAAGCGCAGTTTCACCGCCGTCAGTGTGGCTTCAATCAGATCCATGCCATCAGCCTGCAGGTCCTTGGCGAATTCAATAATCAGAATCGCATTCTTCGCCGACAAGCCAATAATCGCAATCAAACCCACCTTGAAGTAAACATCGTTAGGCATATCCCGCCAAACTGTAAATGCAACAGCGCCAAGCACGCCCAGCGGAACGACCAGCAGTACCGCCAGCGGAATCGCGGTGCTTTCGTAGAGGGCAGCCAGTACCAGGAATACAGCCAGCAGGGACAGGGCGAACAGCAGTGTTGCAGTCGAGCCTGCGGCTTTTTCTTCAAAGGACTGGCCAGCCCATTCGAAGCCCACGCCTGCCGGCAGTTGTGACACCAACCGTTCCACCTCGGCCAGCGCATCACCCGACGAGGCACCGGGCGCAGCGTCGCCCTGCACCTTCATCGCAGGATAGCCATTGAAGCGCACCAGCTGCACGGGGCCCGTAATCCAGCGGCTTTGCGTAAATGCGGAGAAAGGCACCATCGCCCCTTGGGCATTGCGCGCGTGGAGTTTGTCGATATCCTCGGGCATCAGACGCTTGTCCGGATCGGCCTGCAGAATCACGCGCTGCTGTCGGCCTTGATTCGGAAAATCATTGACGTATGTCGTACCAAACGTAGCCGACATCGTGGTGTTGATATCACTGAGCGACACGCCCAGTGCATTCGCCTTGTCGCGATCGATTTCAAGGCGCAGTTGCGGTGAATCTTCCATGCCTTCCGGACGCGCGCTCTTGATGACTTTGCTTTGCGCCATCATGCCCAGCAATTGGTTACGTGCTGCCAGCAGTGCATCATGACCCAGGCCAGCGCGATCTTGCAGCCGCAGAGAGAAACCAGTGGCGTTGCCGAGCTCGCGAATCGCAGGCGGGTTGACGGTGAAGACAATCGCATCACGGACCGTCACCATCAGCGACATCGCTTTCTGTGCGATACCGGCCGAGCTGACTTCCGGTGTAGTGCGCTCCTTCCAGTCTTTGAGTGGGACAAACAGCAGACCACCGTTCTGGCCGTTACCCGAGAAGCTGTAGCCAATCACCGATACGATGCCTGCGACACCCGGTTCTTTCATAAAGTACTGCTCTGCCTGCTCCATTACCGCAAGTGTTCGGCCGGTACTTGCGCCCGGCGGCAGCTGCACGTTTGCCAGCAGATAGCCCTGATCTTCGGCAGGCAGGAAGGAGGTTGGCATGCGTGACGCCATCCACACCACGCAGGCGATGATCACACCGTAGATCACCATGTAGCGGCCGGTGGTGCGAAGCATTTTTTTTACGCCAGATTCATACGCTGTCGTCGTGCGGCGGAACAAACGATTGAACAAACCGAAAAATCCCTTGCGTTCGTGATGACCCGGTTCGATCGGCTTGAGTACCGTCGCACACAGTGCCGGCGTGAGCGTAATTGCCATCACGGCCGAGAACACCATGGCCGAGACCATCGACATCGAAAACTGTCGATAGATCGCGCCTACAGAGCCGGTAAAGAAAGCCATCGGCACGAACACCGCGATCAAGACGGCGGTGATACCGATAATGGCGCCGGTAATCTGGCTCATCGCCTTTATCGTCGCTTCGCGTGGCGGCAAGCCTTCCTCTGCCATGATGCGCTCGACGTTTTCCACGACCACAATCGCATCATCCACCAGGATACCGATTGCCAGCACCATGCCGAACATGGTCAGCACATTGATGGAGTAGCCAAACAGAGACATCGTCGCAAAGGTTCCCATCAGCGCCACCGGCACCACGATCGCAGGAATCAGCGTGTAGCGCAGACTTTGCAGGAACAGCAGCATCACGAGGAACACCAGTGCTACCGCTTCGAGCAATGTCTTGATCACTTCCTCGATCGAGATCTTCACGAACAATGAGGTGTCGTAAGGCACCACATACTCCACACCGGGCGGGAAGAATTTTTTCAGCTCCTTCATCTTCGCGCGCACCAGCTCGGCCGTTTGCAGTGCATTGGCCGTGGGGGTCAGCTGAATACCAATCGCGGCAATCGGCTTGCCGTTCAAGCGCGCAGCAAAGCCATAGGATTGTCCGGCGATTTCTACCTTGCCGATATCACGGATGCGCACTGTTGCGCCGTTCGGTAATGCGCGCAGCACCACGTTGCTGAATTCTTCGGGCGTCGACAATTGACCGCTGACGATAATCGAAGTTGCGATACGCTGCGAACTGGGTGCGGGAAGATCCCCGAGAATACCGGCAGAGAATTGTGCGTTCTGCTGGCGAATCGCAGCGACGACATCGGTAGGTGTGAGCTTGTAACCGACCAGTTTGTCGGGATCAACCCAAACTCGCATGGCGCGCTCAGTGCCAAACAGCTGCACCACACCGACACCGGGGATGCGCTTGATCTCATTGATCACATTACGCGCCAGATAATCACCCAGCGCGACGGGTGAGACATCGCCATTGGTTGCGCGCAGGTTCACAAACATCAGCAGGTTGCTGCGCGCTCGCGTGATGGTCACGCCCTGTTGCACCACGGCCTGTGGCAGACGGGCCTCGATACGCTTGAGACGATTTTGCACGTCGACAGCAGCGAGCTCTGGATTGGTGCCGTTCTTGAAGGTCACCGAGACTTGCGACTGGCCGTCCGACTGGCTCTGCGATTCGATGTAGAGCATGTTCTCCGCACCGTTCATCTCCTGCTCGATCAGGCTGGTGACGCTCTCATCGACTGTCTGCGCCGAGCCGCCGGGATACACCGCATTGACGATGATGGTGGGAGGTGCAATCTGAGGATATTGCGAGATGGGCAGGTTGGGGATCGCCAGAATGCCGGCCAGTAGTACGAAGAGCGCAATCACCCACGCGAACACGGGGCGATCAATGAAAAACTTTGCCATGGCGACGCGTCCTTAGTCTTTATTTGTTTTGCGGCGGTGCGGCTGTGTCGTTGCTGCCTGCATCAGGCGGGTTCCACGGTATTGGCTTGACGGTAGCGCCAGGTTTCGCTTTTTGCAGTCCTTCGACGATCACCTGGTCGCCGTGATTGAGGCCGCTGCTGATGATCCATTTCGTGCCGTAAGCACCATCCGTTTTTACCGGGCGCGGCGCCACGGTGCCGTTGCCATCGACTGTCATGACGATTGAGCCATCCGCAGTGCGCATAACCGCCTGTTGCGGCACGGTGATTGCACCAGCGCGTGTACCTTGTTCGAGACGTACGCGCACATAAGTGCCGGGCAATAGCGCGCGCTGCGGGTTGGGAAATTGCGCGCGCAGGATGACGGAGCTGGATGCAGGATCAACCACCGCCTCCGAGAAAAGCAGCTGTCCCGGATGTTCATAAGCTTGACCGTCTTCCGTTACGAGCGTCAGCTTTGCCTTTGCGCCGCCCTTGCCTGACTGGCTGACGATTTCTCTGAGGCGACGTGTTTCAACACTGGATTGGGTGAGCGTCACATAAATCGGATCAAGTTGCTGGATCACGGCCATGCTGTGCTGATCGTTGGCGGTCACCAGAGCGCCTTCGGTAATCAGCGCACGACCGATCCGGCCAGAGATCGGCGCAGTCACTGTGGCATAGGAAAGATTCAGTCTCGACGTTTCAACAGCGGCGCGCGCAGTGCCTATCGCCGCCGTGGCTGAGGCAACATCGGCGGCAGCCAGTTTCTGTGCGCTTTGTAGATCATCGAATTCCTGCTTGCTGATCGCATTGCTTTCTACCAGCCCGCGATAGCGATTGAGTTTGGTGTTGGCCTGAGCGAGATTCGCTTCTGCGCGTACCAGTCCGGCCTCCGCTTGTGCCGCCGTGGCCTTGGCGCTGTTGTAAGCGGCCTGGAAAGGTGCCGGGTCAATTTGAAAGAGCACTTGTCCGGCGCGCACATCGCTGCCTTCGTTGAACACGCGCTTTTGCACGATGCCCCCGACGCGCGCACGCACTTCCGCGGTACGCGTGGCCTCAACCCGGCCGGGCAGTTCGGTGATGTTGGAGATGTTCTCCGGTGCCACCGTGATCACCGACACCATCATTGGTGGTGGAGGACCGGCTGGCCCCGCCTTCGGCGCTTCCTTTTTGTCGCCGCATGCAGCGAGCAGTGCCAGTAGCAAGCCGGAGATGAGAAGTCTGCTGGATGTATTCTTGTTATTCATGAATTTCCGCCACATTAGAAAAAGCATCTGACCGCAGTGATGTTCGCCATCAGCCAAATGAAAGACATACAACCAGCGACCAAGGTTTTACAACTGACCGAGAGCCGCAGCCCCGGCCGTCATTGCCAACGGATCTATTGATGTCCCCACACACAATAGAGCCAGAGTCACTCTCCCGAGTGTTCAATGAATTTGTCTTTGCCGAAGCCTTACTTAGTCATGCACTAACTACAAAATCAACAAGGTGTATACGGCGCGTCTTTCTCCCTGCTACGCGCTAGCGCAGGCAGACTACATGCATCAGTGCTGCCTCAGGGTCGTCTGGCCTCGAACAATTCGTTGAACTGGGTCAGATCGGCTTCGCTCAAAGTACCTGCTGCTGCCTTCAGACGCAGACCGCTCATCAGCGTGTCATAGCGTGCCTTGGCCAGATCGCGTCGGGTCGAGTACAGCTGCTGCTGTGCATTGAGCACATCAATATTGATACGTACGCCAACGCCATAGCCGAGGCGGTTGGCATCAAGTGCCGATTTGCTGGAGATTTCCGCTGCCTCAAGTGCGCGTATCTGAGACAAGCCGCTCTGCACGCCCAAGTAAGCAGCGCGGGTACTTTGCGCTGCGTTGCGGCGGGTGGTTTCCAGATCGGCACGCGCCTTGTCTTCCAGCGATACGGCCTCGCGGATTTTGCTGCTGGTGGCGTAGCCGCTGAATATTGGAATGGTCAGCTGGACGCCGATATTGGTGGTGGTTGTCGTGATGGCCGACGTAAAAAAGCTCGTGTTGCGACCGTAGCTGGCGACTGCATCCAGCGTCGGCAGATGACCTGCACGATTACGGCTGATTTCCAGTTTCGCTATTTCTGCGATCAGGCCTTGGGCGACGACACTGAAATTTCCAGACTCTGCCGTTTGCACCCAAGGATCCATGCTGGCGGGTTCAGGGGGGCTCAGCTTCAGGCCGGTTTTCAGGCTGCCAAGAACCGGAGGAAGTTTGCCAGTAACTTGTGCGAAGGCATTGCGCTTGACTTCAAGGTCGTTGATGGCTGCGATTTCCTGCGCATGCGACAGATCGTAACGCGCCTGCGCCTCATGGGTATCGGTAATGGTCGCCGTGCCGACTTCGAAGTTGCGTTTGGCTGAGGCGAGCTGTTCTGCAATGGCGACACGTTGCGCCTGAATGAAGGCAATCGTGTCCTGAACAGTCAGCACATCAAAATACGCCTGAGCCACACGAATCATCAGGTCGCTTTTCGCCTGATCGAATTGCACTTCACTGACGGCTACTTGCAGTTTGCTTTGTTCGTAGAGATCGCCGCTCGCACGGTTGTACAGCGGCTGTCTGAGCTGCAGCTGATAACTGTTGGCCGAATAATTAATATTGGGATTGATGGTGGATTCGCCGTTGACCTTGTTGGCGGATGCCGTCACGTTCACGGAGGGCAGCAAGCCTGCGCGTCCCTGCACGGATTTTTCCGAATTGGCCTCGCGCGCCGCACGCGCACTGGCAAACTGACTGTCGTAAGTCTGAGCGGCGCGGTACGCTTCGATTAAATCCAGTGCTGTCGCATCCAGCGACAAGAATGCTGAGGCAATCAGAGCAGCGAGCGGAGTTTTACGCATTATTTTTCCAGTCATGTTTAGGTTCTAGTCTCAATAAGTGGGCATACTGCCATCGACCTGCATCGCCCAACCGTGGATGCCGCCGCTGAGGTTGGTGATGCTTCCAAAGCCGGCGCGCTCCAGAAATGCGCCGACCTGCATGCTGCGTGCGCCATGATGGCAGATACAGACGATGGGCGTTTCCGGGTCAAGCTCCTCCTGTCGCGCCGGGACACTGGCCATGGGCATCAGGACCGAGCCCTCAATGCGGCAAGTCTCGTACTCCCAGGGCTCTCGCACATCGAGCAGCAAAGGTTGCACACGTGTCGGGTCCGCCAGCCACAGGGCGAGTTCGGCAGCGGAGATATGTTCCATGCCTCAGAAGCGGAATGCCGAGGGCTTCTCGGCATTGCGCAGCGCTTTGATACTGGTTTCAAACAGTTTTACCGTGTCCCATGCATCGTCGGACACGCGCGTAATCATGCAGGCCGACATGACTGGCGCTTCACCGATGACTGCCAGAAGCCGTCCACCCACGCTCAGCTGACGCAAAAAAGCCTCTGGCACCACGGGTAATGAGCCGGAAATCATGATGACATCAAATGCCTGCGATCCGCTACCGCTCCAGCCGCGTGCCCCATCGCCCAGCGCGACGCTGACATTGCCGACGCCATAGTTGGCGAGATTTTTTTCAGCGAGTGCTCTGAGTTCCGGCACGATCTCGACCGAGATCACCTGTTTTGCATGATGCGCCAGCAGAGCCGCCATATAACCTGAACCTGCGCCGATTTCCAATACGGACTCATGGGGCTGTACGGCGGCTTCCTGTAGCAGACGCGCCTCCAGTTTGGGCGAGAGCATGTTTTCACCCTCCGGCAGGGGAATCTCGGTATCCACAAAGGCAAGCGCCTGATAAGCCGTGGGTACAAAGGCCTCGCGCCGCACAGCCACCAGCGTCTTCAGAATATCCAGGTCCAGTACCTCCCAAGTGCGGATCTGTTGCTCAATCATGTTCCGCCGTGCTTGTTCGATATTCATGTAAGAAACTCCTGCGCCCAAAAGAGCGAAATTTTATCAAAAGGGTTCATTTTTTCCTGAACCTGCTGGCGATATTGCTGCGGCTCCGTCCGCCTCATCCACAGAGGCAGCAGGACCGAAGCGCCTGCGTCCCCACTGAGCCAAATCATCCAGCCAAGTGTAGATCACGGGCACCACCACCAGCGTCAGGATAGAGGAGGTGATGATGCCCCCAATCACCGCCTGGCCCATGGGGGCGCGCTGCTCTGAGCCCTCGGCCAGTCCCAATGCCAGCGGCACCATGCCGAACACCATTGCCAGCGTCGTCATGAGGATAGGCCGTAGTCGCACATGAGCTGCTTCGAGCAGCGCTTCGCTGCGCTCCACGCCCGCTTTGCGCGCCTGATTGGCGAAGTCCACCAGCAGAATTGCATTCTTGGTGACCAGTCCCATCAGCATCACGAAGCCAATAATGGAGAACAAATTCAGCGTTGAGCGGAACAGCATCAACGACAGAAAAACGCCAATCAGTGTCAGCGGCAGCGCCGACATGATCGCAATCGGTTGCAGGAAGCTGGCAAATTGTGACGCCAGAATCATGTAAATGAAAATGATCGCCAGCAGCAGCGCCGACATCGCATAGCCGAAGGATTCCTGCATGTTTTTGGCTGCGCCGCCGATCTGGTAGCGATAACCCGGTTGCCAGCTCATTGATTCGAGTACCCGCTTGATATCGACGCCCGCTTGACCCGCCGAGCGGCCCAGCACATTGGCAGAGATTTCGACCTCGCGATTCAGGTCGCGTCGATTGATCTGATTGGCACCGTTGGCCGGCATGATGCTCGCCACCTGACGCAAAGGCACCATCCGCGGCGAGCCATCGGCATTCATCTGACTGCTGGCCAGATTCAGTCGAGACAGATCGGCGATATTGTTGCGGTCCGAAGGCGCAAGTCGCACCATGACATCATAAGTTTCATCATTCGGTGCACGCCAGCCAGTGACGGCATCCCCAGCCAGTAGCGGTCGCAAGGTATTGCCTATCTGTGCCACGCCTATACCCAGATCTGCGGCGACTTCACGATAAGGCTCCACCTGAATGGTGGGCTTGTTGGGCTTGAGACTCGAATCCAGATCCACCACGCCGGGTATCGCGCGTACGCGTGCGGTGGCTTCATCGGCGAGCTTGCCGAGTTGCTTGAGATCGGGGCCCAGTATGGAAAAACGGATTTGCTTGTTATCGCCGCCCACGCCATCGAGCTGACCGATATGCGTGATCGTAATCCCCGGAATGCGCGCCAGCTGTGCGCGCAGAGGCTGGCTCAGTTCTTTCGTACTGCGCTTTCTTTCGCTGCGCGGCACCAGTCGTGCGTACACCGTTGCATAGTTTTTTCCCTGCGCAGTGCCGGTATTGATCGTGGTGTACAGATCACGTACCTCGGGCAATGCATGCAGGGCCTGCTCAACTTGTCTAGCTTTGCTTTCGGTGAATTCCAGCGATGATCCGACTGGCGTGTAAAAAATGACACCGGTCTCGGAATAATCAGCCTGTGGCACGAACTCGGTACCGACCAGCCCCGAGGCCGGCAACAGCAGGCCAGCGACGAAGGTGGCTACGGCAAGTACCAGCGTGGCGATGCGGTGGCGCAGTGACCAGCGCAAGGTGACTTGATAAATTTTCGATAGCCACTGTACGAAGTGATCGAATTGTTCGAGCACGCGACCAATGGTGTGCGCATACCAGCCCCGCCTTGGGCCCTGACCGTGTACGGCCGGATCGTGCCAGATGGATGAGAGCATCGGATCCAGCGTGAACGATACAAACATCGAAATCAGCACCGCAGCGGCGACCGTGACACCGAACTGATGAAAGAAGCGGCCGATGATGCCGCCCATGAAACCCACCGGAAGAAACACGGCGACAATCGAGAAGGTCGTCGCCAGCACCGCCAGTCCGATTTCTTGGGTGCCCTCCAGCGCTGCCGTGCGTGGATTTTTATAGCGACCATTGACGCGCATGCCGGCATGACGAACGATGTTTTCACGCACGACAATCGCGTCATCGATCAGCAGACCCACGCACAGCGACAAAGCCATCAGCGTGATCATGTTGATCGTGAACCCAAACATGTCCATGAACAAAAAAGTACCGATCAGCGAGACCGGCAGCGTCAGGCCCGTAATCACTGTAGAGCGCCATGAGTTCAGGAACAGAAAAACAATCAGTATCGTCAGCAGAGCGCCTTCGATCAGCGTGCGACGAACATTCTCGACACCGACGCGAATTTGCCGCGAACCGTCCTTGATCACATCGAGCTTCACGCCCGGGTGCAGGGCATTGAGTGTGGGCTGCAGATCGGTGATCACTTTTTTCAGGCCATCGACCACATCAATCGTATTCTGACCCTGAGCCTTGAGGATATCGAGCGCCAGTGTGCGCTGACCATTGAAGAGCGCCAGATTCTCCTGTTCCTGCTGGCTGTCAATCACATGGGCGACTTGTCCCAGCAAGACCGAATGACCACCGCGCTGGGCGACCACGATACGCTCGAAATCTTCAGGGCGTTTGATACGGCCTTGTACCTGTACGACTTGCTCGTTGGCCGCTGCGCGCACACTGCCGGTCGGCAGTTCCAGATTTTCATTGCGCAAGGCATTGAGCACCTGATCCATGCTGATGCCCAGCGCCTCCATATCCGCTGGTTTAACCTGAATCTGAATTTCACGTTTGACGCCACCGACCAGTGTGACCGAGCCTACACCGCGTACATTTTCCAGACGCTTTTTGATCAGCTGATCCGCAATCGTGGTCAGCTCGCGCATGCTGTACTTGCCCTTGCCGGCTTCATTGGTCACCGCGACCGAGAAGATCGGTCTGTCCGCCGGGTCGTAGCGGGTGACGCGCGGTTCCTTCACTTCCTTACGGAAAATCGCCTTGATCAGCGCGACTTTTTCACGCACATCCTGCGCCGCCTGTGCCGGGTCGATGGTGAGCGCAAACTCGATAATGACAATCGACTGACCCTCATAGGAGCGAGAGGTCAGGCTGTTGATGCCATTGATGGTGTTGACCGCTTCTTCGATCTTGCGTGTGATGTCGGTCTCGACGGTTTCAGGTGCTGCGCCCGGATACTCCGTCTGTATCACCACGACAGGAAAGGTCACATCGGGGAATTGATCTACGCGCAGTCGCTGATAAGAGAACAGACCCAGCACGACAAATGCCACCATCATCATGGTGGCCAGAACCGGGTTGCCGATACTGATGCGTGTAAACCACATGGCCCCGGTTCCTGTCTTTCCTAGCGCGCGGCGGCCGGCGCGGCCACTCTGACGCGCGTGCCAGTTTGCAGGTTGCCCATGTCGGTGCGGATCACCTGCACACCAAAATCCAGACCGGAGACGATTTCTGTCAGATATTCATCATCACTTCGACCATCAATACCCACAGTAACGGGGGTCTTGTTCAATTGGCCATCCGCTATCGTGTAGACAAACGTACCCTGACTATCTTTGCGCACTGCACTTTGCGGCAAGGCCAGTATGCCCTGCTTCGCTTTCAGTACCAATTGCGCCTCCGCGAACATGCCAACGCGCAGTACATTCTTCGGATTGGCGACTTGTACATAGACCAGTACTGAGCGCGAGCCTGCCTGGGTAGAGGGATTGACACGAACGACCTTGCCATCGAATGTTTCCGGCAGGCCCTCGATATGCAGGCTTACCCGCTGACCGACCACAATCTGCGCAATGTCGCTGGTGGGTACTGCTGCTTCCAGCTCCATTTTCTGCAGATTCACGATGTCGAGCAGCTTGTTGTCTGGCGAAACTTTTTCTCCCGGCTGTACATAGCGCGCTGCCACCAGACCTGAAATCGGTGTACGAATGACGGTGTCATTCAACGATTTCTGCACGATATTCATCGCGCCGCGTGCGGCAGCCACATTGGCCTCGGCTGCAGCGTACTGACTTTCGGCATTGTCAAACGCATTGCGTGAGATGAAGCCTTTTTCTACCAGTACACGATTGTTATCGCGCGTCTTGGTAGCGATCTCGAGCTGGGCACGAGCCGCATCCAGATTGCCGCGTGCTTGGGCAACGCGCGCTTCATATTCGGTGCCATCGGTCACCACCACGATTTGTCCCGCGCGCACGGACTCGCCTTCGCGCACCAAGACCTGTCGTACATCAGCCGGTACCCGCGCTTTGACCGTGGCCATGTCGACCGCGCGAAGCGATCCTGACAAGGCAAGCGTTTGTCGGATCTCTACTGGAGCCGCGGTCACGACTTCCTGTGGCAGAAATTCCAGGGTCGGCGGTGTTGCCGCGACCGTTGCCTGCGCCGGTGCCGCCGGTTTTGCAGGGGCAGTGGATCGGTGCATCAGGCCCCAGACAACGCCGCCAGCGACGATCAAAAGAATGAGCAGGATGAGCCCACGACCAAGTTTTTTTGACATAGCGTTTTTAGTGGTGATTCGACGGCGGCTCGTGCAGCGTCTCGGAGTCACTCTCCTCAGGCGGCG
>JACCDK011181178.1_pt1 | contig 15741 bp, 12 predicted proteins | sample 7445871 | NCBI WGS metagenome assembly JACCDK01 (sample SAMN15323436, study PRJNA562643) | freshwater metagenome | isolation source: river surface water | place: USA:Blue River Watershed | collected 2017-08-15 | reverse complement strand
CATGGGGCCTGCATGGCCTTTGACGCGAGGATCGGCCAACAAATCGGCAGGTGCAGGGAATAAATCGGCGATGTGCAGTTCGGTGACTTTGTGGCCATTGAGTTCGCCTTTTTTGAGAATTTCACGGGCCAAACGCGCGCCGACAAATCCTGCGCCACCGGTTATCAGTAATTTCATGGTGAGTGCTTTCTAAAAATGGAAATAGGGGATTAGTGGTTGTCTTTTGGCACAAAGGCACCGCGCTTGCCGACCAGGAAGTCGAGGTCGCAACCTTCGTCGGCTTGAAGAACTGTGTCCACATACAACTTCCAGTAACCCGACTTCAGCGGCGGTTCGGGGCGAACCCATTTGGTTAAGCGCGCTTTCAGTTCTTCATCGCTGATGAGCAATTGCATTCTGCGCTCGGGCACATTGAGTTCGATCATGTCACCATTTTGAACCACGGCCAGAGGACCGCCGTCGGCTGCTTCGGGGGTGGTGTGCAAGACCACGGTGCCGTAGGCGGTGCCACTCATGCGCGCATCGCTGATGCGTACCATGTCGGTGATGCCTTTGCGCAGAACCTTGGGCGGCAGGGGCATGTTGCCGACTTCAGCCATGCCGGGGTAACCTTTGGGACCGCAGTTTTTCAAAACCAAGATGCAATTTTCATCGACATCCAAAGACTCATCGTCAATGCGTTTGTGGAAATCATCGCTGTCTTCAAACACCACGGCACGGCCGGTGTGAACCATCAATGCGGGTGTGGCTGCACTGGGTTTGATCACGGCGCCGCGAGGTGCCAAGTTGCCACGCCAGATGGCGATGCCGGCTTTTTCATTGACGGGTGCTGCCAGCGTTTTGATCACGCGCGGATCGTAGTTTTCTGCACTGGCCACATTTTCTGCAACGCTCTTGCCGCTGACAGTCAAGATGTCTTTGTGCAAATACTGTTGAATTTCTTTCATCACAGCGGGCAAGCCGCCGGCGTAGCAGAAGTCTTCCATCAGGTGATCGCCTGAGGGTTGCAAGTTCAAAATGTTGGGCATGTCGCTGCCCAGTTTTTCAAAGTCGTCAATGGTGAGGTTGATGTTCAGACGGCGTGCAATGGCCACCAAATGAATGACAGCGTTGGTGGAGCCGCCAATGGCGGCCAAGGTGCGGATGGCATTTTCAAAAGCTTCACGCGTCAAAATTTGTGAAATTTTCACGTCTTGGTGAACCATGTCCACAATGCGACGACCCGCTTCGCGTGCCAATACATTGCGACGGCCGTCGACCGCGGGGTAGGCTGCATTGCCAGGCAAGCCAATGCCCAAGGCTTCGACCATGCTGGCCATGGTGCTGGCGGTACCCATGGTCATGCAGTGGCCATGGCTGCGATGCATGCAACTTTCTGCTTCAAAGAAATCTTGCAGTTTGAGTGTGCCAGCGCGAACTTGCTCACTCATGCTCCACAAGCCCGTGCCGGACCCCAATTCTTGACCGCGCCATTTGCCATTCAACATGGGGCCACCCGAAACGCCGATGGTGGGCAAGTCCACACTGGAGGCGCCCATCAGCAAAGAAGGCGTCGTTTTGTCGCAACCCATCAACAACACCACGCCGTCGACGGGATTGCCGCGAATGCTTTCTTCCACGTCCATGGAGGCCAAGTTGCGATACAGCATGGCAGTGGGTCGCAGCAAAGTTTCGCCCAACGACATCACAGGAAATTCGAGGGGGAAGCCGCCGGCTTCGTAAACACCAATCTTCACTTGCTCGGCCAAGGTGCGAAAGTGGGAGTTGCAAGGGGTGAGTTCGCTGAAGGTGTTGCAAATGCCAATGACGGGGCGGCCATCGAATTGGTCGTGCGGCACGCCTTTGCCTTTGACCCAGCTGCGATAGGCAAAGCCGTCTCGGTCTTGACGGCCAAACCATTGTTGGCTGCGCAGGTCTTCGGGTTTTTTCTTGGGGCTGTGTGTCATGGCTTGGATGCTTTGAAAAAGTGGGTTGCAATTTGAAATATTATCGTATGATGATAAGGTAAATGCATTGATTTGTGCAAACAACGGCACTCGTGCAAACCCTCAAACCTGATGACCTTTACAGGGTCTGTCCTTTTGTGTTTTGGAGCATTCACCATGAGCATTCACCATCCTGAAATTGTTGTCACCTCTCGCATACCGCCTTTTTTGACCACCGGCTTGCAAGAAAACTTTGTGGTGCACGAACGTGACCACATTCGTGATCGCCAAGTCTTTGGCAGGGTCCGAGCTCTGGTGGGGGGTGGCGAGTCCAAAATCGATGCCGCCTACATGGCCTTGTTTCCAGCGCTCGAAATGATTTCGGTGTGCGGCGTAGGTTATGACGGGGTTGATGTGGTCGCTGCCAAAAAGCGCGGCATCATGGTGACGCACACCCCTGACGTGCTCAACGACGATGTCGCCGATTTGGCCTTGGGTTTGCTGCTGTCTGTCGCACGCAAAATCCCTGCCGCCGATCGCTTCACGCGCAATGCAGATTGGTTGGATGGGCCTTTTCAATTGACACGCAAATTGACCGGCGCCAAATTGGGCATCGTGGGCATGGGTCGCATTGGCCAAGCCATTGCCAAACGCGCAGCCGCTTTCGACATGGACATCAGCTATCACACACGCAACCCGCGCGCCGATGTTGCCTACAAGTATGTGGCCAATCTCGTGGATTTGGCCTCACAGGTGGACTATTTGCTTGCGATCACCCCTGGCGGTGCTGGCACCAAAAATTTGATCAACGCAGAAGTATTGAAGGCCCTGGGTCCGCAAGGCTTCTTGGTCAATGTGGCCCGAGGTTCTGTGGTGGATCAAACGGCCTTGATTGAGGCCCTGCAAAAGAAAACCATCGCAGGCGCAGGTCTGGATGTGTATGTGGATGAACCCAATGTACCTGCCGAACTTCGAAAACTCGACAACGTGGTGCTCACGCCGCACATTGCCAGTGGCACGGTCGAAACGCGCAAAGCCATGTCGGCTTTGGCGCTGGCCAATTTGGCAGCCCACTTTGCGGGTGAGCCCGTTAAAACGCCTGTACCGGAGTGCCGTACTTGATCAAAAACGTCCACGGCAATACCGTCGATTTTTTAGGTGAAGCCATCGTTGCGGGCAGGTACCCTGTCGGTGGCAGTTTGCCGCCCGAGCCAGTGCTGTGCGAGCAATTGGGCGTGAGCCGAACGGTCATTCGCGAGTCAGTGAAGTCATTGGTGGCCAAGGGGTTGATCTTGACTGGCCCCAAAGTGGGCACGCGGGTCTTGGCGGCGGAGCATTGGAATTGGTTTGACACCGATGTGATCGCTTGGCAAGCCAAAGCCGGACTCACGCCAGAATTTTTGCGAGATTTGCAGGAACTGCGCCGGGTTGTTGAGCCGGCCGCTGTGCGTTTGGCTGCAGAGCGCGCAACGCCCGCCGACATCGAAGGCGTTTCAGCAGCCTACGAGGGCATGAAGAGGGCCATCGAAGAGGGGGGTGATTACGTCTCGCACGACATGCACTTTCACACAGGCATGTTGGTGGCTTCGCACAATCGCATGATTGTTCAAATGAGCAAAGCTTTGGGCGCCTTGTTGCGCACCAGTTTTGAAATTTCTACCACACGCAAAGACGCGCCGAGAGCGGCCTTGCCTTTGCACAAAGCCGTTCTGGATGCGGTGGTTGCCAAAAACCCTGACAAGGCCGAAAAGGCCATTCGTGTGTTGATTGAGGGTGCGCGACAAGACATGGAGCATGTTCTCACCACGCGACGTAAACTTCCCAGCTTGTCAGGTCCTGCCAAACCGATCAAAGCGCCCTGAAGCAACATCCAACCGCTTACTGCACATGACACATTTCACCAAAGTCATTTTGTTCACCGACACCGATGGCAAAGCCCGCTTCAAAGAAGAAACATTGCCCATGGGCGAGGGCACCCCGCAAAGTCAATTGACCGAAATTTTTTCGGCCGAAGGCTATCAATTGCGCTACAGCCCTGTTGGTTTCAGAAGTCAATTTCACGTGACGGGCAAACCTCAGTGGGTGTTTATCTTGTCGGGTCAAATGGAAATTGGTTTGCAAGATGGCAGCTCGCGTGTTTTCTCTGCAGGGGATCATTTCTATTCTGCAGACACATTGCCCGAGGGGGCAACGTTTGACCCTGCCGTCCATGGGCATTGGAGTCGGCAGGTGGGGGATGTGCCCTTGCGAACCCTGTTTCTCAAAGATTAGACTTCGCGCATCCGACTCAACCAGAAGTTGATTTGTTGGCCCCTTGAACCCTCAGGAGAAGTGAATGGCCAAACAGTACCTTGCACAAAATGACCAAGGCCAAACCTTGGCTTACACGGACCGCAAGAAGTTCTGGTGGCTTTTGTCCTTGCTCTATCCTGTCTTGCCAATGGTGGGCATTGCCTTGTGTGCCTTGACTGGCTACACAGTGGCGTTGGCGCTGCCCATTTTGTTAAGCCACTTGGGCATGCCTCTGCTTGACGCTGTGTTGGGAGAGGATGTCAACAATCCGCCCGAAGCGGTGGTGCCTGCACTCGATCAAGATCGGTATTACCGCTGGCTCACGTGGGTCACTGTGCCTTTGCATTTTTTGACGCTGTTGGTTGCTGCTTGGTGGGTGGGTACGCAAGACTTGTCATGGGGTGCTGTCTTGTTGCTGGCTTATGTGGCGGGCATGCATTCAGGCCTAGGCTTGAACACTGGCCACGAACTGGGACACAAACACACGACCACGGAACAATGGTTGGCGCGCTGGGTGCTGGCTGTGCCTGTGTATGGTCACTTTACGGTGGAACACGGGCAGGGCCATCACCGTTGGGTGGCCACCCCTGAAGATCACGCCAGTGCCCGCATGGGTGAGAGCATTTACCGTTTTGCGTTGCGTGAATTGCCTGGCGGTATTCGGCGTGCTTGGCAAATTGAATCAGCACGCCTGAACCAAGCAGGTCAAGCTGTGTGGAGCTGGCACAACACCCTGCTGCAGTCTTATGCGATTGCCGTCACTTTGCAATCGGGGTTGGTGTTTGCATTCGGTTGGGTGATGCTGCCATTTTTGATGGTGCACAACATCGTTGCGTGGTGGCAATTGACCTCTGCCAACTATGTGGAGCATTACGGCTTGCTGCGTGACAAACTGCCCAGTGGCAAGTACGAAACACCCAAGCCCCATCACTCATGGAATGCCAACCATGTGGCATCTAATTTGGCCTTGTTTCATTTGCAACGCCATTCTGATCACCACGCCTTTCCTTCCAGGCGCTACCAATCACTTCGCAATTTTGAAAACCTGCCGCAACTGCCAAGTGGTTACTTTGGCATGTTTCCTTTGGCCTACATTCCACCACTGTGGTTCAAAGTAATGAACCCGCGTTTGTTGGCCTTGCCACATGTCCAAGGTGACCTGCGCAAAATCAACATCGATCCATCGAAGCGGGAGGCGCTTCTGCGGCACGACGCAACAGCCAGTCGCTCTTGATGGCCGTCAGGATTTGGGGCGGTAAATTTTGAACAACTGATCGGGCCCAATGCTGAAGTAGTCGGCAGGCCCACCGCCACGCATCACGTGTTGTGCGTTGGCCGTGTCGTAAATGCCATCGCGGATCAAGCGCTCTTCGATGTGAACGCCAATCACTTCACCAAACACCATCCAAGTCTCGATGGCATCGCCTTGTAGATTTTTCATCTGCAAGATCTGCGTGCACTTGCATTCAAAGCTCACGGGGCTTTGCGCCACACGAGGCACCTTGATCAAACGAGATGGCGCTGTGGAGAGACCCGCGATCTCAAATTCATTGACCTCTGGCGCCACGGCTTTGCAAGTTTGGTTCATGGCTTCGACTTGGGGTTGGGTGACCAAATTCCAAACAAATTCACCTGTGGCTTCAATGTTGTTGAGTGAGTCTTTTCGGCCAATGCTCGAGAAGCCAATCAGAGGTGGGACGTAATTGAAAGCATTGAAGAAACTGTAGGGTGCTAAATTCAAGATGCCATCCGCACTTTGCGAGGAGATCCAGCCGATAGGGCGGGGACCCACAATGGCATTGAACGGATCGTGTTGAAAGGGATGGCCGAGGCGAGGCTCGTAAAAATGTGTCATGGCGGTATGTTAGGAAGCGTTTTTGATGCGCTTGGCTTGGTTGGTAATTTCTGTGCGTGTTGTCTCTGACAAGCGATTCAAATTTTTCAATTGCATCAGCATGCGAGGATTTTTGGCCAGAACATCCACATGCCTGTTCAGGTAATCCCAATACAGTGTGGTGAAGGGGCAAGCTGTTTCACCTGTGGCCAATGCGGGATTGAACTGGCAAGCTTTGCAGTGGTTGCTCATGCGGTCGATGTATTTGCCACTCGCCACATAGGGCTTGCTGGCCATCACGCCACCATCCGCAAATTGGCTCATGCCCAAGGTGTTGGGCAGCTCCACCCATTCCACGGCATCCACATAGACGCTCAAATACCATTCATGAACTTCTTTGGGGGCCACGCCCAGCAGCAGCGCGTAAAGGCCTGTGACCATCAAACGCTGAATGTGGTGGGCATAACCGTGCGCCAAAGTTTGCTGGAGGGCATCGCGCATGCAAGCCATGTCAGTTTTGCCAGTCCAATAAAACGCGGGCAGTTTGGCGGAAGCCAGCATGTCGTTGCGTTCCAAGTAAGCCGGCATCAGAGTCCAGTAGATGCCACGGACATACTCTCGCCAACCCAAAACTTGCCGAATGAAACCTTCGGCAGCGGGCAAGGGCACCAGACCTTGTTGGTAGGCCTTTTCGGCCGCGTCAACAACTTCTCGTGGGTTGAGAAGTTTCAAATTCAGTGCACTGGAAATGTGGGAGTGGTACAGCCAAACTTCACCCTCCCACATCGCGTCGGGGTACAAGCCGAAAAAGGGCAGGCGGTTTTGGATGAAACTGTCCAAGGCTTGCAATGCTTGATTTCGTGTCACGGGCCAGCCAAAGCTGTTGAGCTCCCCCGGGTTGTGGCGCAATTGGTCTTTGACCAAAGCCATCACGTCCAACGTGATCTCGTCGGGTTCAAATCTCAGAGGGGGTGGCAGCTTGCCGGGCCCTTGTTTGCCAAAACTGCCGCGGTTCTCTTCGTCAAAATTCCATTGACCACCAACAGGCTTTTTGCCATCCATCAAGACGCCTGTTTTTTGACGCAACTCGCGATAGAAAAACTCTTGACGCAATTGCTTGCGACCTTTGGCGTGCTCAGCGAACTCACGGACTGTGCTGAAGAAGTGCGTATCGTCTCTGATCTCAAGGGTCAGGCTGTGTTGCTTCGCCACGGCGCGTAAACTTTGCAAGACACGCCACTCACCAGGTGCGGTGACCACCAATTTCTGAGGCTGGTGCAATTGAATGGCTTTTTCAAGTTCACCAGCCAAAGTGCCCGTGTTGTTGGGATCGTTCAAGCGTGAGTAAACGACGGGCCAGCTTTGGTCCTTCAAGCTTTGCGCAAAATGCCGCATGGCACTTAGAAACAGCGTGCTGCGTTGCTTGGATGAGGGGACATGCGTCGACTCCGCCATCACCTCTGCCATCCAAATGGCATCGAGCTTGGGATCAAAATCGGCCAATGCAGAAGCGTCCAGGTTCAATTGATCGCCAAGGATCAAAACCAGATGTCTGTATGACTTAGCCATGCTTTGCTGCTTGTGTGTGGTTGGATTTGTTTTTGCGACAAGCCTCTGAGCAATACAACACGTGATCCCAGTTTTTAGCCCAGGCCTTGCGCCAGGTCATGTCGCGACCGCACACTGCACAAGCTTTGCTGGGTAGGCTTTGTTTGTTGCCCTTGAACCTTGTCTTCATGTGGCATGGACCTTGAACAGCAAAAGCGAACGGGATGGGATCAATCCGCCTTGGCGCCAGAGCTTTTGACAACGGCTGCCCATTTGGGGACTTCGGCTTTTAAAAAGCTGCCAAACTCGGCCACTGTGTTGGGGGTGCTTGCCATGCCCAGTTGGGCGAAGCGATCGACAACTTCTGAAGAAGCCATGGCGCGATTGATGGCGGCATTGAGTTTGTTGATCACTTCTGGCGGCGTTCCTGCAGGCGCAAAAAATCCGAACCAAGTGTAGTCATCAAATTCTTTGTATCCCAACTCTGTGATGGACGGCACGTCGGGAAGCAAGGGTGAACGCGTGGCGCTGGTCACGGCAATGGCCTTTAACTTACCGGCCTTGATCATGGGCACAGCAGGCGGCATGGAGGTTGAAGCAATTTGAGTGTGTCCCGCAACCACGGCATTGATGGCGGCGGCAGGTTGGTAGGGGACGTGAACGATGTCAATTTTGGCAGCCGTTTTCAAGCGTTCCATCGACAGGTGTGTGGTCGTTCCGATGCCCGAGGATGCATAGTTCAATGGGGTCTTTTTTGCAGCCTCAACCAACTCCGTTAAATTCTTGATGTCGACCGTGGGATTCACCGTGAAAATATTGGGTGTTTTGGGGCCTAAGGCAACCGGCACAAAATCTTTCAGCGCATCGTATCCCGCTTCCGCATAAAGCGAAGGGTTCACTGCGAAGGCGACGCTGTGAACCAAGAGGGTATAGCCATCAGGTGCAGACCGTTTGACTTGGGCCGAGGCAATGTTGCCACCAGCCCCCCCTTTGTTTTCGACGATGAAATTTCCACCTGTCAATTCATTTAATTTTTGCGTCAATGTTCGCGCCACAATGTCAGTGGAAGCGCCCGGCGCAAATGCGACGACCAGGCTGACAGGTTTTGCTTTGGGCCATTCGCTTTGTGCCCAGCTTGTGATTTGCATGCAGGCCATAAGGCTGCAGCCTAAAACGGCTTTCAAAAACGTTGTCATGGTTGTCTCCTAAAGAGGGTGAGAGTTTCAGACGGAACTTGCATTGACCAAACAAAAATCAAACGAGACTTCTTTGAAGGGCGTTGTCAAACCAAAACGTTTTGCAACTTCGGCATCATGGCACTGCTGGACGTCCACAATCAGGCCTGGCCGAACCCCAAAAACGGTGTCATCGTCAAGGTAGTCAGAGCCAGCAGGAAACAGTTCGGTGACCAAGCCGACATAGCCCGGCGCGCTGACAATGATGTGAAAATGGGCGGGCCGCCAAATGTTTCGATTGCTGGCCGCCAGCAAAGCACCCACGGGGCCATCCGTGGGGACCGTGTAGGGATGGGGGCGAATGGTGAGTAAATTGAATTCACCATTGGCATTGCAATTGATTTTGCATCGCAAATTTTGAGGGTCTTGTTCGGCATCTTGCGCCGGGTACAAACCGTTGTCTGCGTTTTGCCAAAAATCAATTTGTGCGTTGGCAATCGGTTGATGGTGAACATCCAAAACGCGTCCTTTCAGCCACACGCGTTCTCCTGCTTGACCTTGGGTTAAATCGCAGCCGTTGGGCTTGACATGCGAATCGAGGTTGTGAAAGGGCCCCAGAACGCTGCTGGGCGTGCCGCCGGGTGGTTGAGACACCACATCCACCATGGACGAAATGCCCATGATGTCTGAGAGCAAGCTGAATTCGTTGCGCTCGTCCGTGGTGATTTGGGCTGCAGCTGTTAAGAACGCCAAGCCTTTCAACCATTCTGCTTTGGTCAAATGTGACTCGGCCACAAACGCATGCAAGTGCTTGACCAAAAGTCCCATGACTTCTGCCATGCGGGGGTCTGTGGCATTGGCAAAACTTTTGATCGCGTCTTGCGTGACTTGGAAGTTTGACAAATGATGCTGGTTGACCGACATGTTGACATCCTGAATGGGGGCCCCGGCAGGACCTTCAGGCACATGATACAAGCAAGCCATGGTTGCCCTTTACGCAGGGTCTTGGTGGGGCTATTCATGAGCGGATGGGCAGACTTGCGCCCGTCAACTTCATAATCCCAGAATCAGCGATCAACCCTCGAACCCTTCGCAGCATGTCCAAATTCATTGCATCTTCGACGCCCTTGAGCCCCGGAGACATCTCCGCGGTCATTCAAATGGCTTGGGAAGATCGAACCACGTTTGAGACGATTTTTGAAAGAACCGGCGTGACAGAAACTGGCGTGATCAAAATCATGCGCGCCGAACTCTCGGCCAGCTCATTCAAAATGTGGCGCACCAGAATGCGGGGCAGGGTGACCAAGCACCGCCAATTGCGAAGCACTGAAATGAAATTCGATGACCGGGCCATTGCCGATCACCGAAGGGCCAACTGCTGACGCTGTCTTGCTGATCAGCGTCCGAACGAGCGACCACCGCCGCCGCCATACCCGCCACCGCCGCCAGAGCGGCCACCGCGACCGCCGCCAAATCCACCACCGCCGCCCCCATGGCGACGTGGGCCACCACGGCCACCGCCTGCCAAGCTGTCGATGCTGGTGCGGGTTGGGTCGGGTTGCCCACCGCCACCGCCGCTGTTGCGACGAGGTGCGCCTTGACGCGCAAATTGGTTGGTCATCAGAGGGTCGATGTGACGCGGCAATTCGTCGCCACGGGGGCCACGGTCATTGCGACGGTCATTGTGGCGATCATTGCGCTCGTTGAAACGATCGGAAGGGGCGCCATCCAAACTTCTGTCGGGGCGATCTTGGCGATCACCACGTGGGCCTTGCGAGGGACCTCCCCGACGTGATGGGGGAGGGCCATTGCGCGTGCGACCTGCCGCACCTTCGGGACGCGCGTTGCCACCGCCCTGGCCACCCGAGCGACCGCCACGACCACCTTCCCCTGCAGCGCCTTTGGATTCACGAATGCGCTGCATCATGTCGGCGCGCGCAGCTTTGGCTGCGGCTTGCATCACATCACGGCTGGGTGGGCGACCCGCGCCGCCCCACAAAGTCTGGCGACCCATGGCAATCGGTTCGGCCTTCTCGCCTGGCTCGGGTCCAAAACCTTCGAGCACTTGAACCGGTATTTCTTGCTTGGTGAAGCGTTCAATTTCCATCATGAAACCTTCTTCGTCCAAACACACCAGACTCACCGCCTCACCGCTGGCGCCCGCCCGGCCGGTACGGCCAATGCGGTGCACATAGTCTTCAGAGACATTGGGAATCTCGTAATTCACCACGTGGGGCAAGTCTTCAATGTCAATGCCGCGGGCCGCGATGTCGGTGGCCACCAGGGCACGAATGTCACCGCTCTTGAAACCTGCCAATGCTTGTGTGCGCGCCGTCTGACTTTTGTTGCCGTGCAAGGCCATGGCTTTGATGCCATTCTTGGACAAATAGTCGGCCACATTGTTGGCGCCAAATTTGTGGCGGGTGAACACCAACACTTGACTCCAATTGTGTTGGTTGATGATGTGCACCAGCACTTCTTTTTTCTTGCCGCGACCCACAGGATGGATCACTTGAGAAATGCGCTGCACGGTCGTGTTGCTGGGCGTGACTTGAATGCTTTGTGGGTTCTTCAACAGCGTGGCGGCCAAGTCGCGAATTTCATCGCTGAACGTGGCAGAGAACAGCAGACTTTGCTTTTCTTTGGGCACCAGGGCCAAGACTTTTTTCACGTCATGGATGAAACCCATGTCGAGCATGCGATCGGCTTCGTCCAAGACCAAAATTTCAATGCTGGACAGGTCGAGCAGGCCCTGGCCTTGCAAGTCGAGCAAGCGACCGGGCGTGGCCACCAAGACGTCAACACCGCGCTTCACGCGGTCAACTTGGGGCTTCATACCCACGCCGCCAAACACCACCGTGGATTGGAGGCTGAGGTATTTGCCGTAGTCTTTGACAGACTCTTCAACTTGGGCCGCCAATTCGCGGGTGGGGGTGAGCACCAAAGCGCGGATGGCTTTGCCGCCAAATTTGTTGCGACCGGCCTCGGTCAGGCTGAGCTTGTGCAGCACAGGCAGCATGAATGCAGCAGTTTTGCCGGTTCCTGTTTGGGCACCGGCCAACAGGTCGTGCCCTGCCAAGACGATAGGAATCGCTTGGGCCTGAATGGGCGTGGGTGTGTCGTAGCCTTGCTCTTGCACGGCTTGCAGAATGGCCGGAGCCAAATTCAATTCTTCAAATTTCATGATGGAGCGCCAATAGCGGCGCATGGCATCGGTTTGTCAGGCTGTTGGGAGACAGCCGCCAGTCAAAGACCGATGGGATTCACAGGTGGGCATGGAAACCACAGGCGAGAGCCTGGGTCAAACCCCAGCAGAAGTGCTGATGTTGCGGCAACTGGAGGCGGCAACAGGCTGATTGTCGCATGAAACGCTGCGCATAGAAATTAATTCAAAAGATTGAATTTATAACCCAGATGGAATTTTTTGGTGTTTAATTTAAAGTTCATACCAAATCCATTGAATTCGCCTTCATGAACATCTCCTCATTTCAAGCCTTGTGGGTGGCCAGCCGGCACTTTGGCGTTCAATGCTTGATTCAAGTCATGTGCGGCCTGATCGCCATGGGCTCTGCGTCGGTGGCACTTGCCGAAACAAGCCGCTTAGATAAAGTGCTTCAAGCCAAGGAACTCAGAGCCTGTATCTGGCCAGAGTACTACAGCATTACCTACCGCAACCCCAAAACCCGCGAACTCAGCGGCATCGACATTGCCCTCACGCAAGAATTGGCCAAAGAATTGGGGGTGAAGGTGCGCTACGTTGACAGCAATTTTTCTCAACTCTACGACGCGCTAGAGCAAGACCGTTGTGATGTGGCCACCCACGCCATTGGTATCACGGCAGAGCGTTTGGCGCGCTTGCAGTTTTCGCAAGCCTATTTGAAGAGCGGCTTGTTTGCGGTCACGCTTAAAAACAAAGAAGGCCTGCAATCGTGGGACAGTCTCGATCAACCTGGTCGCGTGATTGCAGTGGCAGCTGGCACGCTGATGGAGGGCATCATGGCCAAGTCTTTGAAGAAAGCCAAATTGGTCAAAGTCCAAGCGCCGGGTACGCGAGAACAAGAAGTGCTGTCGGGCAGGGCGGATGCCTTCATGACCGACTATCCCTACAGCTTGCGAATGATTGAGTTGACCGATTGGGCGGCTGTCATTCCTGCGCCCAACAACATGCCCACCACCGAATACGCTTATGCATTTGCCAAAGGCGACAACAGTTTGCTGCTGCGCGTTGAGGCATTTTTAAGCAATGCCAAAAAAGATGGGCGTTTGTTGCAATTTGCCAAGCAACACAATTTAGACCCTATCGTGGTGTTGAAGTAAGCTCAACAAGCAAGCACTGAGTTCATGGCAATTGAAGTGGGTCATTCAAAGACATCGGCCGCGCTAGGGGTCTACCGGTTTGGTGCGGCAGTTGCCTTGTTCATTGGGGTCGTGTCGTCAGTGTATTTGTGGCAAGACAGGCAAGATACATTGGCGCGTGAACAAGCCCGAGGTGAGTTGCTGACACGCATTTTGTTCAATCATGTCAGTCGAACCTTAGAGTCCACCACCACCCTCATCACAGCCGTCAACCAATGGTCAGATGCCGACTTTCGGGATCAAGCCAAACTGCAAACGGCCATCGAAAAATCAAGCTTCATCCGATCTTTGTCGATGCTGTCGGAAAGCGGGCAAGTCTTGGCCAGTTCCGAAGAAGGGGTGGTTCATCACGTGGTGAAGTGGGCCTCTATGGGGCTTGAACGCGATGTCGGCAATGATTTGGCGGCGGGTCGCTGGCAGCCTGCGCGCAACCTTTTTGATCTGAACAATGGTCACGCGGGTCTGAAAGACATTGCCGTCTTACCTCTGGCTTTGCGCACACAACGGCCCAATGGCCAAGTTGTTCGTTGGTTGGCGTTGATCAATCCAAAGGATTTGATCGATGGCTTTGCCGAGTCTGTGGATGCCGATTGCGATGCTGTCTACGTGTTTGATTATGCGGGTCGCATTTTGGCCAGCAGTTCAAAGCGATGGTTTCCCAATGATCAGGTATTTGGCAACATGCCGGCTGTTCAAAGTGTGTCTCGCAATCAAGAGTTTGGGCGTTACCTGCAAACCCAAACGGATGCGAAACAAGATGTTGAAAAATTGGAAGTTCATTTCAGAACGTCAGCCAATTTACCAGTGACGGTGGCTGTTGCCATTTCACGCAGCAGCGTAGAAGCGCAGTGGTGGTTGTCTTCCAAAGGTGTATTGGCGTTGTCGGTCATGATGTTGATCGCCACATATTTGCTCACCAGGCACATTGCCGCCATTTGGGTTCGGCGCGAGCAAGACAGCTTTGCCATGGCGCGTGCCTTGAATGCAGCCGAAACTGCCAACCAGGCCAAGTCCTCATTCTTGGCGCAAATGAGCCATGAAATCAGAACACCGATCAACAGCATGGTGGGCATGACCGAGTTGGCGCTGGGGACCCCCTTGAACCCGGAACAAAAGGGTTACTTGGAGATGTCTCGCACGGCATCCAAAAGTTTGCTGCGACTGATTGACGACATTTTGGATTTCACACGCTTAGGTGCCAATCGACTGACCTTGGATCGCACGGCCTTTGATTTGCACACGGCCTGTCAGCAGGCCATGAAGGGCTTCGCTTTTCAGGCTGAACAAAAAAAGATAGACCTTTATTTGGTGATCGATCCCGAGGTGCCCCAGTGGGTCATGGGCGATCCATTGCGATTAGGCCAAGTCTTGCAAAACTTGTTGGGCAATGCTTTGAAGTTCAGTGACACAGGATGGGTCAAACTTCATGTTCAATTTTTGTCGGAGCTGAACGCGCAAGTCAGATGTTCATTTGAAGTGACGGACACAGGCATTGGTATTCCGGTCGAAAAAATGCATGTGATTTTTTCACCCTTTAGCCAAGCCGATGCGTCTGTCAATCGTAAATTTGGGGGCAGTGGTTTGGGCCTGTCGATTGCCAAGAACTTGGTCAATTTGATGAAGGGCGAGATCAGTGTTCATGCGCGCGAAGAGGGCGGCAGTGTGTTCACCTTCACGGCGCAATTTGAGCCGCTGACCCATGCCGACATTGAACACCAAGACACACGTCTGCAGGGTCATGGTTTTGATACTTTGTCGCACTCGGTGGATGTGGTGTTGATCGAGTCCAATCCGTTTGCCCGAGAAATTTTGAAAACACTGTTGGCATCCCAGCAAATCACACCTCAAGAAATAGTCACCCCTGCGTCACTGCAGACTTGCTTGGAAGCGTGGTTGCAGCAAGGCCTTTCGCGTCAAACATTGTGGGTCATTGATCACAGCATGCTGGCCTTCATTGAGCCTGCCTTCATGTTGGCCCAAGACGCTCAAAAGTGGCGCCAATTGTCCTGGTTGGTGCTGTCGGATTTTGGTTTGAACCATGATGTGCAAAACCTGAGCGCAGTGGCCCGCACCTTGGGCGTCAAAGTGGCCAATTTGTACAAGCCGATAACGGCCCAAGAATTGAACAGAACCCTGATTCAACTGACCCAGCGGGATGAGTTGAGTGATCAACTGACCTCAACTCAAAAGCCTAAAGCGCAACATGCGGGTCATGTCTTGGTTGTGGAAGACACACCCATGAATCAGCAGTTGGCGCAGTGGACTTTGCAAAAGTTGGGGTGCACAGTGGACATTGCCGAGAATGGCGAAGTTGCGCTGCAAAAAATCCGCACATCAGCTTACGATTTGATCTTGATGGACTTGCAAATGCCCGGCATGGATGGGCTCACGGCCACCTACGAAATACGGCGCATTGAAATCACCGAGGCTTTGCGAATGACGCCCATCGTGGCCATGACTGCCCACGTGTTGGACGAGGACCGCGTTTTGGCCCAAAAGGCAGGCATGCAAGACTTTCTCATCAAGCCAGTGTCTGCGTCTGAATTTCAACGCGTTTTGAAACGTTTTTTATAGGCAAGCTCACGACATGAGCCTGGCCGCAGTCGATAAT
>JACCDK011038017.1_pt1 | contig 15741 bp, 2 predicted proteins | sample 7445871 | NCBI WGS metagenome assembly JACCDK01 (sample SAMN15323436, study PRJNA562643) | freshwater metagenome | isolation source: river surface water | place: USA:Blue River Watershed | collected 2017-08-15 | reverse complement strand
ATGACGCCAATTGGATCACTGTTCGATATGCCAGCCCCTTTTTAGGCAGCACGTCCACCCCCACACGCAGAGATGTCAATGACTGGGCCAGCAGTTCACAGACCTATGGGATCTGGGCAGTACCGCCAGATGTAGGTAATCAAGTGCTAGTAACTTTTGTCACAGGCGACAAAAACAAAGGATTTTGGTTTGCGTGTGTGTTTGATAGAGAAGGACATGCCATGATGCCTGGCAATCCAGGCGGTGTTCCTGGTACAGACTTTGATATCAATTCAGTAAACAGCCCTACCCTCAAGAGCACCATTCGTAAAACCAAAGATGCCAATGTGCCTTTGTCCGAGTCCAACCGATTTGCAAAATTTGGCGAGCCTTTGATCAATAGAAAAAAAACAGTGCATGAGTTTTTGGCCAGCACTTACATAGAACAAGGATTAGAAACTGATATTGTGCGCGGCGCAGGTCGTAGCAGCAGCCAGCGTGACATCCCTAGTTCGGTATTTGGAATCAGCACGCCTGGCAGGCCTCTCAATGATGCTGCCACTGCTACAAACACACCTGACAAAAAAATATATGGTAGACAAGGTGGTCACTCTTTTACCATGGACGATGGAGATTACTTTGGGCAAAGCCAGGGCATGCGCATGCGAACAGCAGGCGGCCATCAAATTCTCATGGACGACACAACCGGTACATTTTATGTTATCAACAAGTCCGGCAGTTGCTGGATAGAACTAAGCAACACAGGGCAAATGAGTGTGTATTCCGGCGGCGGTGTTAATTTCCGTACCAGGGGCGATTTCAACATACACAGTGATCGCTTTGTTAACATATATGGCGAAGAAGGTATCAACATGTATACCAATGGCACTTTCAAAATTGAAGGCAAGGACGAAGTTGGTATAACCGGTGGTGGCCGTTTGTGTTTGTTTGGCGACCAGGACCTGGTACTGCTGAGTCAAAAAGGCGGCCTCAAGGTTGAAGTACAAGGACGGGTCAGCTTCAACGCCGAAGGCGACATTATACTTGACACCGCAGATTCTAAAACTGTGGGCATACAAGTCGGCAAAGCAGCCAAAGGACAAAAACCCACCAGAGGTATCACACTGTACGATCATGACGACACTGAGAACACTGGTGTAACCTGGGCCCGCAGACCTCGTGTGGTGCAAAGTTGTACGCCAGTTTTGCCTACTCATGAACCTTGGAATCGTGAAGGTTATGATATTTTTACCAATCAATCAAAAAATGTCACCGAAGGCCCTGCACCTATACAAAAATTCACAGGCAACAATACCAGGATAGGCAGTTTGTTCAATGCAGAAGTTCCTGACATAGGTGGCAGCCTTTCAGAAGAATTCTTGGCCAAATGGCCCGGAGTCAGCGTGGGCATAGGTAGAACAATTGGATCAGACTTGCTGCCCAAGACCAACAGTTTTACTTCTTTGAGCGCACCGAGGGGAGGCAATAGCGTGGGCAATCTAGACACAGCCAAACTTGGCAGCCTGCAAGCCAGTATTGCCTATATCGAAACACGCGGAGATCCTAACAGAAACGCTGCTGACTATCGAACACTAGATGCGGATCGCCGAGCAGGAAGATATCAACACAAAGTAGAAGATCTTGAACGCCTGGGCTATATTGCTCCGGGATCCAGTGCTTTGTATGGCAGCAATGCTTACGATCGCAATGATGTATGGACCGGCAAAAATGGCATCCAAAACGGTAGAGATTACCTGGAAAATCCTGGAGAGCAAGAACGAGCACAGGTATCACTTACTGAAAGAAACTACAGACAGCTAGAAGCATCTGGAGTGGTTTCACGTGACAGCCCGCCAGAACACGTGGCAGGCATGTTATCAGTGGCGCATGGATTAGGCCCTAGCAAGGCCATTGCCTGGGCTCGCACAGGTGACGGACGCACCAGCACAGGAGTGGACGGAGCAACCTATTATGCCACAGCCAGTTACTCTGTGCAAAATAGAGTAAGGTATTAAGGAATAGATTATGAGCAAAGAAATATTCAAAGGATTCAGTACCTACAGACGCAGCAAAACATTTCGTGTGGTGGATTTTGAACTGGTCAAGCAGGATATTTTCAATCACTTTAGTATTCGTAGAGGTGAAAAACTCATGCGTCCAAGTTTTGGTACACAAATTTGGGATTACTTGTTTGAACCCTTTGATCAAGCTCTGGTTGAAGCGGTGCAAGAAGAGTGCAAGTTGATTTGCGAAAGCGATCCGCGAGTGCGAGTACAAAATGTGCGAGTGGATGTGTATGATCAAGGGCTCAGCATACAGATTTCACTGGTTTTCAAGCCATTGAATCTGGTTGACGAGTTGTATTTGAAATTTGATCGCGATAATCAATTGCTAGTGCGTGAGTAAAAATAGCAGTTTTTACTTTCGGTAAATACGTTTTACAGGAACATTATACACAATGGCTGCTAATTCTAGACAAACCAACCTGCTTATTCAGCAAGACTGGAAGAAAATCTATCAAAGTTTCTCCAATGCTGATTTTCAAAGCTATGACTTTGAAACCCTGCGCAAGAGCATGATTGACTACCTGCGCACTTATTATCCAGAAGATTTCAATGATTTTGTAGAGAGCAGCGAATACATTGCGTTGATCGACTTGATTGCTTATCTTGGGCAAAATCTGGCCTTCCGCACAGATCTAAATGCAAGAGAAAATTTTATTGACACAGCTGAGCGTAGAGACAGTGTGCTCAAGCTGGCACGTTTGGTCAGCTATGTGCCCAAACGCAATGTGGCCTCCAGCGGATTGCTGCGCATTGACAGCATTACTACCACTGAAAACCTACAGGACAGCAACGGTATCAACCTAGGTAACTTGCCAATCAACTGGAACGATCCAGGCAATGACAACTGGCTAGAACAATTCAGTCTGGTGTTAAACAGCGCATTGGTTGATAGCCAAACTGTGGGCAAACCGGGCAACAGCCAAAGCATAGGCGGTATTTTGACAGACGAATACAGTGTGAACATCTTGAACAATGTCATACCCACATTCAGCTTTGAATCTTTGGTAAATGGCGCCAACATGAGATTTGAACTCGTGAGTCCTACCAGCCTCAATCAAGAATACCTCTACGAGCGTGAGCCACGCCCTCGCAGTATTTTTAACGTGTTATATCGCAACGACAATCTAGGCAACGACAGCACCAACACTGGATATTTTTTGCATTTCAAGCAAGGCACACTAAACAATGTTGACTTTACTCTGGATCAAAAGTTGGCCAATCGTGTGGTCAGCATCAATGTTGACAACGTGAACAATGATGACATTTGGTTATACCAAGTGGATGAAAACGGCAATTATGTGCAACTGTGGGAACGAGTAGAAAATGTCAATGGTGTGAATGTTGTTTACAACACCAGCAACAACAGATACCTGTATCAGGTCAACACCAGGCTCAATGATCAAATTGACATAGTGTTTGGCGATGGTGCTTTTGCCGACATTCCCAGCGGCAACTTCCGTGTGTTTTTTAGAACCAGTAACGGTCTTGACTACAAAATTGCTCCAACAGAAATTCAAAACATTTTGGTGCCAATTGTGTACGTCAGCAGATCCAATCGCAGTGAAACACTGACACTTCGTGCCAGCTTGAACTACACTGTTACAAACGCCACCCCAAGAGAAACTTTGTCTGAGATCAAGACCAAGGCGCCGCAACAGTATTACACCCAAAATCGTATGATCACCGGTGAGGACTACAACATCCTGCCGTTTACAAAATTCAACAGTATTCTCAAGATCAAAAGTACCAATCGCAGCAGCAGCGGTATCAGTAGATATCTTGACAGCCTTGATATCACAGGCAAGTATTCCAGCACCAACATTTTTGCTGAGGATGGAATTCTGTATCGCAACGAAACCATTGACAGCTTAGACTTTGTTCCACGTGCCACCGGCGATGTTGTGGGTCAGCTTAACGAAACTATCAACAATCAGCTGTTGGTAAATTACTACGAGGCATTCAGCCAGTTTATCTATGCCAAGCTTCGTCGCTTTACAACACAAGACGTTGACGTAAATGGTAGCTTGTTTGATAGCGCATGGCAACAAATGACTGTGAGCACCAACCAAAGCACAGGATTTTTTACATTGAGCTCAACATACGTGAGCACAATTAATCCTGCCACTGGCCGCCAAACGGCCAACACCTTGGCTTTGCCTGCTCTCAAGATTGGCTCAGCAAGCTCTAACAGTTTCAAGTTTATCAAACCTGGCAGCATTATCAAATTTAGAGCCAGCGGAAACTTGAATTCACAACCGCGCTACTTTAACGAGGCAAACGAAATCGTAGATGGCACTCCTAACAAGAGTGGTGACAAATTGTTTTTGTACGCCACAGTGATGAATGTGCTAGGAGACGGCACAGGCGAGGGAGTGCTTACCCTGGCCGACAGCGGGCCAATCACCCTCAGTAGCTTTGTTCCCACTGGTGCCTACGTAGAAGAAATAATTCCAAAAATTTACAACATCATACCGCTGGATATTTTGCGGTCCGCTATAACCTTGATCAACAGCAAGAAAAACTTTGGTTTACGATTTGACCAGATTACAGAAAAATGGGCCATCATACAACCGCAGGATCTCAAGCTCAAGCAAGACGGTAGTATTCTAATCAATACTGACGGCTATGATGCAGAGTACAGTGAAACCAGTGCCGGCGACACCAGCAGTTCAAGTGCAGACAGTTCTTGGATCATGGCATTTGTGTCAGGCAATTTTGGTTACAAGATTTACTACAGACAAATCAATTACATTTTTGAGAGTCAGCAAGAAACAAAATTCTACTTTGATCCTAGGGTAAGGGTATATGACAGCAAGAGTGCAACTACTTTAAGCGATCAAATCAAAGTGCTACGCAGCAACAGTGTCCCAGATGGCAACACTGCTTTGTACGAGGACAAAACCTGGTTCATTTACAAAATGATTGTTGATCCTGACGGCAGAGAAAATACCAATAAAATTTTGGTAAAGTTTGCTGATGTAAACAGAGATGGTGTACCAGACAATCCTGACTTGTTTGAGGAGCTGGTAAATCCTGATATCAATGAAGGCAACAACAAATACGTTTACTTCAAGAAGACCTACAACAACAACAATTATGTTCAGTACACTCCAATTGACAGTAGTTTGGTCAGTGTAGAATATGCTTCGCAGGGCGACATCGTACAGGCCTATAATTTGTATGAAGATGGGCAGATCTTTTATGCCACAGACGAAAATATATTTTATGATCTTACGGTTACTGCCACTAGAGGAGTAGAAACACGTTCGTTGACCGCCAGCGCCAACGGTGAAACATACTTGTGGTTGTTTGGACGCAGCGGCTTGTATTTCCAATATAGGCATGCAGCACCGGCAAACAGACGTATTGATCCCAGCCCCAACAACATTGTGGATTTGTATATTTTGACTAAAGGCTATGCCGCAGATTATCAGGCCTGGATCAGAGACACTTCTGGCAAAGTGGTAGAGCCTCAGCAGACTGACGTGGAACAACTGCGTTTGGCCTATGGCGAACTAGAAAATTTCAAAACCATCAGCGATACCATTATCTACAATCCTGCTAGGTTCAAACCAATATTTGGTGCCAAAGCCAATGAAAGCCTACGTGCTACAATCAAAGTGGTAAAAAACATGGAGGTTGTTATCAGCGACAATGATGTAAAAGTTGCTGTAATTGCAGCAGTAAATAAGTTTTTTGATGTGAACAATTGGGACTTTGGTGAAAGTTTTTATTTCAGCGAGCTCAGTGCGTATCTTCACACAGAACTAGCAACCAAAATAAGCAGCGTGATCATTGTTCCTAAAAATACCCAGCAGGCATTTGGTAATCTTTATCAAATCAATGCTGAACCTGATGAGATACTCATCAGTAGTGCCACCCCAGATGATGTGGAAATTATAACCGCTATTACCGCGATCCAACTTTAATAAACTGCAATGGCTATAAAAAGTATAAATCTTTTACCGCAAATATTCCGTAGCGATACCAACCGGAAATTCCTCAGTGCCACACTGGATCAAATGATCAGTGAAGGAACTTCCACACAGTCACTGAACAGCTATATCGGTAGACGCAATGCACCCACTTTCAAGACCGGTGATACCTATGTGGTAGAGCCCAGTGCTCAACGACAAAATTATCAACTAGAAAGTTCAATGGTGGTGGATGCCGGGCAAGGTAGCGTGAGTTTTTACGCCAGCTATCTAGATCTTCTGCAACAAATAGAATACTACGGCGGTATTACCGACGACCATTCTAGGCTGTTTAGCAACCAGAGCTACAGTTTTGACGGCTGCTTTGACATTGATAAGTTTGTTAATTTTACACAATACCTGTGGCTTCCAAACGGTCCTCCTGAGGTAACTGTTTCTGCTAGCAATGTGGATATTTCTCTCGAGTACAACGTGCTGAGAAGCTCGGCTATTCAAGGATATCAATTCACCGAATATGACAATGATAAGAATCCTATCATTACACTGGTCAAAGGACAAACTTACAAGTTTAGAATAAATCAGCCCGGCACACCTTTTTGGATACAAACCCAGCCAGGCCAAACCGGCAGCAGATCATCTGCGGCAGAAGCACTCAATCGCACAATTCTAGGATTGACCAATAACGGCATTGATTCGGGTACATTGGAATTCAATGTGCCTGTAAGCAGCGCACAAGATAAAATTGTAACAGCGCCATTGGCAGCGGTGGTGGATTTTGCCACAGACAAAAGCTATTATCAAATCCAAAGTCAAATGACTAACCAGCTGGGGCAAGCTGGAGGAATTGATGGTGTCAGTCAAGGGCTAGCAAACAAAACTTTGATTTTTGTCAATCAGGACACCGATGAGGACAGTTGGGAAGATCCAGGTAATTTTGACCTTGGTATAACCAACAATCAAAGTGGTAGTTTTGATTTTGATGGCGAAGGATTTGAAGCCGGTGCCAGAGTGCCTGGTAACCAGCGCCGAGGTATTTTCCGTATACGCTTGGTAGATGCCGGCAACGGTAGACAGATCATTAAACTAGATCCCATACAGGAAGTCACACCTGGACAAAAAATCTACATCAGAGCCGGCGACAATAATGCCAATGTAGAATTTTTGTTGAACCCTAGCAATTTGTACGAGCCCGCTCCGCCTATCACAGCACCTCTAGAGTTGTTGTATTATCAAGATGATTCCAATCCTTTATTCTTTGGAACAATTAGATTGGTAGATCCAGGCACAGAAATTATAGATGTCGATCAAGATATTATAGGCAGCGTGAACTACACCAGTCCAAACGGTGTGCAGTTTACCAATGGCTTGCATGTGCGATTTGATTCAACTGCTGTTCCTTCACGCTATGCCAACAACAACTACGTGGTAGAAGGTGTTGGTGCAGCTATCAAACTTGTAAACATTGGTAATTTTATCGCACCCGAGCAGTATGCAGTTGATACCGAACTGTCCAATCCGGATTACATCACAATCAGCAGAGCCAGTAGAGATCTCAATGCCTGGAGCAGAAGCAATAGATGGTTTCATATCGAAACAGTGGAAGCAGCAGCCAGATACAGAGAAGAGCCCGGCTTGCTTGATCTTACCGGCATACAAAGAGGCAAGCGTCCTATCATTGAATTTGATCCAGACATCTATCTATTCAATCATGGCCGAAGAGCCAAGAGCCCAGTAGACATTCTTGACTTTACAGTTACAAATGCGTTCAAAGAAGTTGAAGGCAAAAGCAGCTATGTGGTGCGCATGCCAAACGGTATCACACGACCATTAACACCGGGTACCAGAATTATTTTTGCTGCGGACATTGATCCCGAAGTAAGAAACAGAATTTACAGAGTGGAAGAAATTACCACCAGCAGTGGAACAAGATTGCATCTGGTTAGTCAAGCCACAGAGGATCTTCCAACATACACAGTTTCTGGAGCTAGGATAACTGCCAATTTAGCTTATGATTTTGTGCCCGCAGTCTCATTTGGCAATCCGTTGCCAGGTCTAGGCACCAGGCAGGCCACAGGTGAAGTTACACTCAAAGACACTGGCGTTGAAAGTGTTACAATTAATTTTAGCGGAACAAATTATGTTGCTGATCCATATGTAGAGATCAACAGTAATTTTGACACACAGGCAAATGTTGACATAGTTTATGCACCATTCAAACGTGTGGACTACATCCGCATTGACTCTCGCGGCACAGCATACACTAACACCAGTCCGAATGTCACTATTCAAAATCCCAATGAGTACTATGGCAAAGTCAGCAATGCAGCCATAAGCACAAATGGCAAGACATTTGAGTTCACTGGTATTACGGCATCGCAATGGCTGGGTATCCAACCGGGTGTGCAAGTTATTGCCAATGGCATAATAGGCGGCACAATCGTTACCGCAGTAGACGACGCGGCCAATCTAATCACCATAAACACTCCGGCTATTATTGCAAATATCCAAGCAGATCCACCGGTCACCGGAATCAGCACAGTCAATGACAACGATGTTTGGATTTTCAAGAGCAATGTTGATGCCAATACGTTTGCCACTGTGGCAACCACAGTGAGGAACGATTCCACAGTTGTTGTGGACAGCACCGGCATGCTGGATGTGGGCATGATAGTCAGCGGCGGAGCTTTGCCAGTTGCTATAACCAATATAAGAATTGATGTTGTGCCCACGCGAGTATTTTTGGCAGCAGCACATGATTTAGTGGACAGCGACGTTGTTTTGATTAGAGATGTGTTGGGTACCACAGAATTAAATTTTGCAAGGTATTTTGTCAAGGTAATCAGTGATACAATTATTGATCTTTACACCACTGAAACCTTGGTAACAACTGCTGCACAAGATAGTAGAAACTTCACGAACTACATCAGTGGCGGTAGCATAACAGCCTACACAATTGACTATGGCACTACCAAAGTCAAAAAAGTACTAAGCGCCAATACATTCACAACTACATCACCTGTAACAGTGAGAAGTGGCGCAAAACTAGTGTTTGGCGGAATCACAGCCACAGCATTGGCTCGCAGCGATGGCAACAGTTTGTATAGCATTGCAGTTATTGATCCTGGCAGCGGATATGAAACTACCCCCAATGTAGCCATAGATGCCAGTGGTGGTAATCCTGCTGTGGCATCTGCTGTGATGAACAACGACGTAATCAATTACATCACCGTGACCAACAGCGGAACAGGCTATAGAATTGCCAGCAATGTGACTGCAACTATAATCAGTGGGTTGGAATTGACCACAAATGCTGCCAGTACCTACGGCACCAATACTTTGTATTTTAGTGAAAACGTGGATCTCACACCAGTGCAAGAAGATTGGCTGGTATTTTTAGTAACTGAAGTAAATGGATCAGAGATTTACACCGACTTTGCACAGGTGCCCTACGCAGAAACTGAATTCAGCGGCCCCAGCTCCACTGACTACAGATTTTACATGGATGTTACCAAAACCAGGGCCACAATAAGAAAAGTCATAGAAATTGACACCGATAGGTTGATACTAGACGGCCCTATAAACAGTTTGGACAGCGACGGCGAAATCATTGATCTTCCTGCCAACAGCAAAATTTTTGTTACCGCTCAAAATAGATTCTTCACTGAAGATGGCGAAGGATCATCGGCTCGCGTGGCAGGAACTACAAAAGCCGGATATTTCAGCACAGCTGAAGTTGTAGAAAATGATATTTTACCACTAGACAATGTCAATGGAATACAGCCAGGAATGTATTTAGAAGACCTAGCCGGCGCATTGCCTGGCGGTATCACAGTGGTAGCAGTGGATGCATACATACGCAGAATCAAGTTGAGCCAGCTGATTACTTTACCATCCAACACGCCTATTCAGGTCAAAAGCAACGGTGAAATCGCAGCAGTACTGGCACCTTCGCCAATAGAAAGCATCAGTATCACTGACGAAGGTTTTGGTTATACCAGCGCACCTGCTATGACTATAGAGCCATTGGTGCCTGCTATAACACTGTTGGCCGCCTGTGCAGGCACTTCAACTCTAGGAACATATTTGAATCCTGTCACTAGAGAACCAGTGTTTTATGCTAGAAATCTCGTGCTCAGCGTGAGCAGTTACAATGACATTGTGCTTGGCAGCAAAGTTACCAGCCAATACAATAACCAAGGCGTAGGTATTACCACTGGCAGCGATGTGCCAGTTGTAGTTGATCTAGTGCTAGAACAAACAGCCAGTGCTGTGTTTGAACCAAGAATTGTGCTGGACAAAGCACAGGTTGAATTCAGTGATCTGGAAGTAACATTTACACTTGCAGCAGAAGGATTGGCATTGGTGCAATTGACCAATGCAGCCATTGACTATGAAGATGAAACTCCAGAGACCTATGACGTAGACGACAGTGTGTTGGTAAACATACCTGCCAATGAATCTCAAACAGCTACCAATGTAATTGCCTACAATCAATACTATTTTGATGGTATTAATTGGTTACCTGCACAACAAAAAGACAGCATCAATCAAGAACCTTTATACAATGCCTATGACATAAATGGAGCCAGCGCAGCCGACAGCACAGCCTATCCAGGTAGCAAATTTGTAGGAACTAAAATATTTGGTTATCGAGTAGGTGTTGGCAGACAAGACAGTATTTTAGGTTTCTCTTTGACCTACAGAAACTTTGAAAACGTTGGCGATATTGAATTCACTAACTTTTTCCAGTCAGACACATTTGCATATCTCGACGGGTTCGCTGAAGCCACAGTGCCTATCAGCAGTTTTGTGCTCAAACAACTCAATGGCAACGACGAAATTATTCGTAATATCTGGACTCCAGTAGAAGAAAAGAGCAAACAATATCAAATTATTACAGCTGAGTTTACAGGCGAAACAAACTATTTTGAAATTGACATTGATGCCCAAGACAGCGCAACAATTCCTTATTTCAAGGTTTATGTTGGTACAAAACTGTTATCTGATTCTACATACCAAATACAACAAGTAGGTGCAAGAAAAGCTGTAGTAATAGATGCCGACCAATTGGATGTAGACAAGACCGTTACAATAAAGATTTACAGCAAGCAGGTCAGCAATCTAGGATATTACGAGACTCCTATCAATCTCGATCACAATCCTTTGAACAATAATTTTGACTACCTCACCCTAGGACAGTTACGAAATCACCTGGTTAGCAAAAACGACAATCATTTTGGAATAGTGGGTGCCATACTAGGTAAAAACAATTTGAGAGATTTGCCTAACAAAAACTGGCAGGGAAGTATATTGCAACATGCTAGCCCGGTTTCGTTGGCCGGATTGTTTTTGGTAGACAAAGAGCTCAATGTTATACAAAGTATAGAACTTGCTCAAAAGGAATATGTCAAGTTCAAGAACAGGTTCTTGGACATGGCATCAAGAATGCAAATTGATGTGCGCAACATTCCTGCCAGTGTGGATGACATAATGGCAGCCATCATGGTTGGCAAGAGCAGCATGAGTGCTTGGTACGACAGCGACATGGTACCATATGGAAGCAAATTCCGCACAACCACAAATATTCCTGTACTCAACATCAGACAACGCACTTATCTGATTCCAAACACGTTTGACCCTACGGTGCTAAGCCGCAGAGCAGTGTTGGTATATCTTAAAGACACTGCTACTCGCACACAGACACAATTGTTAAAAGACATAGATTTTACTTTTGATACAGCCACTTCAAATATTGTAATCAAAGATCATGTACAGTTGACCTACACCACAGTGATTGTGCTGGTAGATTACAGCAACACCGCGGAAAACTATGTGCCTGAAACTCCAACAAAACTTGGCCTGTACCCCAAGTTCACACCAATGTTGATGTTGGATGATACCTATAGAACACCTATTAACGTTATCCAGGGACACGACGGAAGCCTCACGCCAGCATTCAACGACTACAGAGATGACTTGTTGCTTGAACTAGAAAAAAGAATCTACAACAACATCGAGATTAACTTTGATACTACCCTTTTAGAAGTATATGACACTGTACCAGGCAAGTTTAGAAACAATGATTATAGTCGGGCTGAATTTAATCGACTGATCACTCGTTCCTTCTTGGGATGGGTAGGCAGTAATCGTGTTGACTATGCTGAAAATAAGTTTTTTGACAGCAATGATAGTTGGACTTGGAACTACAGTAATTTTGCAGATCTAACAGGCGAGCAATTGCCTGGACACTGGCGCGGCATTTTCAAATACTTTTTTGACACCGATAGGCCACACTTGTGTCCTTGGGAAATGCTGGGCTTTAGCGAAAAGCCAACCTGGTGGGAAGACGAATACGGGCCTGCACCATACACCGGCGGCAACTTGGTAATGTGGGAGCATCTGGAGGCAGGATACATTGCACAAGGTATCAGACAAGGATTTGACGAACGATTTGCTCGTCCAGGCTTGGTGAGTATTCTGCCAGTTGACAACAACGGACAAATAATTTCTCCTATCCAATTGTTGGTAAGAAATTACAATGCCGTGCAAGTGGCAAGTCCGTTCGCTATTGGTGACCATGGGCCTGTAGAAACAGCCTGGCGCCGCAGCAGCGATTATCCGTTTGCGCTCCAGCGAGCAATGATTTTGGCACGCCCTGCCTTTTATCTAGGCACACTGTTTGACAACAGCAGATATCAATTCGACGAAGCACTGGGTCAAATTGTTGACAGCAGTAGTCGTCAAAGAATCAGACTGGATCAAATCAATGTTCCAGATTCTGGTTTACGAGGCAATGAAGTTGTGCTAACAGCTGGCTACGGCAACTTTGTTAGAGACTACCTGGCACAACAAGGCATAGACGGCAGTAGCCGCATGCGAGAAGCTTTTAGACAGTTAGACGTGCGACTCAGCTATAAAATGGCTGCATTCACGGACAAGCAAATGCTGGAAGTGATTGCAGAACAAAGCTCGCCGGGCGGTAGTGGTAAGAGCATCGTCATTCCAAATGAAAACTATTTGGTATATTTGAACAAGAGCACTCCTAGACGCAGGCTTGTGTACAGTGCAGTGATAGTAGAAAGGTCAAACAACGGTTGGAAGATCAGCGGGTATGATCTACAAAATCCGTTTTTTGTTTTCACCCCTAATGCTCCCACCGGGTCATCATACACCATAACAGAACAAGGACTCACTGTTACAGTTTTCAAAGATTCAGAGTTGTTTAATTCTGCTATACCTTATGGCACAGAATTAAACAGTATCCAAGAAATGGCAGAGTTCTTGGTTGGGTATCAGCGTTACTTGCAAAACCAAGGATTTGTGTTTGAAGACTACAATGATATCCTAGGAGTCAATAAAGATTTTGATCTAAGCATTCGTGAATTCCTAACCTGGAGCAAGCAAGGTTGGAAAACCGGCAGCGTTCTAATTTTGAGTCCTATAGGCGGCAACCTGGTAGTAGAAACCGAATTTGGAGTGATTGATCAACTCACAAATAAATCCAGTGGCAATAGATTATTGGATCAAAATTTTAATATCATCAAGCCCGGAGAATTTTCTGTCCTGAGAGACAGCGGAAGATTTGCTGTTAACACGCTGGCGGCAAAAATGATAGCCTTAGCGGATCTCAGTCTAGTAGATTATGAGCATGTGTTGATATTTGACAATTTCACTGTGTTCAACGACACAATCTATGCACCAGAAATTGGAAACAGACAGCAAAGACTCAAATTGATAGGTTACAAAACCGGCGAATGGAACGGCCAATTGTATGCTCCTGGGTATATCTACAACAATGAAAATGTTGTAGAATGGCAGGCAGGTACCAGTTACCTCAGCGGTAGCTTGGTAAGTTACAAAAATCAGTTTTATGTGGCCATTGGCAAAGTGCCTGAATCTAGTAGTTTTGATTTTACCAATTGGAAACCAATTGACAAAAACAGTATTAAAACCGGACTGCTCAGCAACTTTGCAAACAATGCAGATAGATTTAGATATTTTTATGATGTAGACCAGTTGAACAGGCATGAGTACTTTGACCAGTATGCCAATGGATTAATTGGATTTAGAGACAGACAATATCTACAGGACCTGGGCATTGATCGCACCACACAGGTCAAGTTCTTTCAAGGTTACGTAAAACAAAAAGGAACCAAGAACGCCATTACCAGTTTAACTAGTGGGCAGTTTGATCGTGTGACCAGCGAAATTACTCTGTTTGAAGAGTGGGCATTGCGAGTGGGTGAGTATGGTGCTACTGGTAGTGATCAATATCTTGAGGTAGTGCTCGACGACGCATCGTTTACAGAAGATCCCAGCACTATCTATTTGTTGAACAGAGATCAACAACCACTAAGTGGTGTAAACAATTTCAACAACTTCAGCATATATAGGACCAGTGAAGAAACTTACACAGCCAATGTGATCAAGCCTAGATCCGATTTATTGCCTAGAATCAGTGACAATGTAACTGCTGGATATCCACGCTTTGATGACATTGATGGCACTATATTTGATATCAATGATTACCAAAGTTATTTTGACTTGATCAGTCAATTGGGTGCAGGATACAAAGTGTGGGTAGCAGTGGACAACAACAAAAGCTGGAATGTGTATCGAGCCACTGAAACAGATGTACTATTGTTAAGCATTGCAAGAACTAACAATAATCGCTTGTTGTTTACGTTTGACAAACCACACGGAACAGCAGCAAATGAGCTTATTGCTATCAAAAACTTCAACGACAATGAGTTTGATGGATTCTATCGTGTTATATCGGTGCAGGATAACTTGAGTGTGCTGGTAGACGGCTATCGTGCTCTCAGTACCTTTAGTCAGTTGCAATCAGTGGAAAGCACTGGTGTTTACTTCCGCATGGTTAGTGTGCGCTATCAAACCGTACGTGACATCATTAACTTTACTCCGCCTCATGGCTGGAGAGACAAAGATAAAGTTTGGATAGACAATGACACTGACACCAATGTCTGGGGAGTGTTTACCAAAACAGATGGTTGGGATTTCAACCAATTGCTGCCGTTGCGCCAGGGCGAAGATAGATTTGAAGAAGGCTACGGTAAAGAAGTAAAACTCAGTGTGGACAATCAAATCCAGCTGGCCGGTACCCCAAATTTTACCAACGGATCATTGAGCGGACTCAAGGTCATTGATCCGGGCGCTAACTATGTAAGTCCTGTGGTTATCGTGGGACCACCTGAGGGGTTGAATGGCGTACAAGCTCAATTTAATGCTCTAAAAGACAACGGAAGGCTGACCAAGGCCAACGTTATCACAGCTGGTTCAGGTTATACCATATCACCAAATATCACCATCACTGATGAATGGAACACAGTGACCACTGCTCAAACGCTGAACGAAGAATTTCTTTATCTCAGTGCAGGCGATGCATCACATGTTTACATAGGCGATGCTGTAACAGGCCCAGGTATTCCTGATGGCTGGCAGGTAATCGAAGCATTTGATGTTGTAACAAACAAAGTAAAAATTGATGGTCCTAGCTATGCTGGATTGACATCTGCCACAAACATTCCAATGGGCACAGGAGAAATTACATTCGTTACACAGCTCAGTGCCGAATTCACTCCTATAGTTGCCAATGCAGGGATCCGTGCATATCCTTTTGGCAGTGTTACAGATTATCTGGAAGGATATGTAGTTAGTTTTACAGGCACCAATCTAGTTGCCAATATTGAAATAGTTCAGGGATCTGGAACATATACGTCTTGGACCATAACCACTCAACT
>JACCDK011104255.1_pt1 | contig 15742 bp, 11 predicted proteins | sample 7445871 | NCBI WGS metagenome assembly JACCDK01 (sample SAMN15323436, study PRJNA562643) | freshwater metagenome | isolation source: river surface water | place: USA:Blue River Watershed | collected 2017-08-15 | reverse complement strand
TGCATTTATTTCAAATGGAAGATCATTGGGAGAAACCAATTTTGCAATTATCAAATGGTGAAAACAAGCGCCTTCAAATGGTAAAGGCTTTGTTGAAAAAACCTGATTTTTTATTGTTTGACAATCCATTTTTAGGTCTAGATACCGATGGGCGTGAGTTGTTAAACCAAGCTCTTTGTGAAATTCATCTACAAGGAATTCCATTTTTAGTCATTAATTCTCCTGGTGAAATGCCTTCAATCATTACGCATGTTATGGTATTGAATCAAGGAAAATTAGTTTGGAAGGGGTCCAAAGAAGTTTATCAGGCCTCTCTGTTTGACCAAGAATCTATAGCTGACTTCGAATCTAATTTAAATGAATTGATTCGTACGCGACAAGTATACGAAGATTTTCAAATTGCCGTAAAGATGGAGAATGTTCAAATATGTTATGGAAATCGAATGATTTTGAAAAATCAAAATTGGGTTGTTAAAAAAGGAGAGGCTTGGGCTTTACGGGGACCCAATGGTGCAGGAAAATCAACGATGATCAGCATGATTACTGCCGACAATCCTCAAAGTTACTCGCAAGCCTTATGGCTTTTTGATAGAAGGAGAGGAACCGGAGAAAGCATTTGGGATATAAAAAAACGAATTGGTTTTGTGAGTCCAGAATTACATTTATATTTTAAAAATACGGGTATTTGTATTTCTGTGGTAGGTTCTGGTCTATTGGATACGCTTGGCTTATTCAAACCATTAAGCGATGAACAAAAAAATCGTTCATTCAAATGGATGCAAGTTTTAGGTATTTCCCATTTAGCCAATAAAGAATTTTATAAAATATCCCAAGGAGAACAGCGAATTGTTTTATTAGCAAGAGCTTTTGTAAAAAATCCACCTTTGTTGATTTTAGACGAACCATGCCAAGGATTAGATATTGGGCAAATTGCTCATGTAAAAAAAGTGCTAGATTATATTGTCAAACATTCAAATACCACATTGATTTATGTGAGTCATTATGTATCTGACATTCCAACATGTGTGAAGCAAGAAAAGGAGCTTAGTCTTGAACCAATAAACCAGCAGCCCATTGCGTAGCGTAGACGCTTTTAAATAGTTTTGTTCTTGTTTCAATCATTTTTTCAATTGATTCCAAGGTTTTTTGTTCTCTTGAATTTATCATAAACAAAGAACCTTCTCCATTTTGAATGCGAATTTCTTCAGCTCGAGTTAGTTGTTTGTAATTTTCCACCAAGGCCACTTGAACTTTAACTTGTTCCTTTAAGTTCTCAAATTCTGTATGGTATTGCTTTACTTTTATTTGTATGGAGTTTCTTTTCAGACGTTGATTAATTTGCTCATCTTGGAATTTGATTTTCGCTTTTTCATATTCCCCACGTCCGAATCTAAGAGGGATGGGTAATTCAATTTTTAAACCAGCAATGTAATTGTTACTAAATGAGTTTTCTGCAAAAATGTTTGAAAATTGGTTCCCTGGACTAAGTTGTTGATAATCCAAATTGATTTTAGGAAGTAAATTTTGAAATTTCAGTTGCTTTTCAATTTGCAGTGCATTTAATTTAAAATCATATGATTTTAATTCAGGATGAAAGGTTTCTGCCTTTTCTAAGATACTTTCTAAATTTAAGTCAAAATCTTTCCAAACTTGTTGCTTATCGATTGCTGTGTCTGGTTTGATGTCAATTGCTAGAATTACATTTTGTTGTTGTTCATTCCATAAGTAACTAGACAAAGCAATACTTGATTTTTGAACATTTAGTATTGAATTGTTCAAGTAATTTTGATAGGACTGAATTTGGGTATAAGCTTCAAGCGTGTCGATGCTTGGTCTTTCACCTAATTCAAAAGATTTTTTAATTAATTGATAACGATTTTGACTGATTTCAAGTGTTTTTTGTGCATTTTCTGCGATTTGATGTGCTTTCGACCATTCCCAATAGGCATTAGAAGCTTCATACATCAAATTATTTAATATAGCCTTTTGTTCTTGAAGGCTCATTTTATTCATTTGTTTTGCTTGATTGAGTGCTGCTCTTCTTTTGTCAATCAAAAGATCTTTGGCCAATGGAATGCTAACTCCAATAAAACTACTTGAACCAAACGTTTTGGTTGGGTCAACTTTTGAACCTTCGTAATTTTCAGTTCCAACCGTGAATTCAGTTCCGAACCAAGTAGGAATGATCAGTTCAGGCGAATTGTATTGGTAATACGTTTTTCCATCAAATGTTTTTTTTGAAAAATAATGAGTGAAAATTGGATCAAAAGCACCTCTAGAAGATAAAATATCTGCTTCAGATCTTTTAACAGACAGTGTTGTCTGGATATAAACTGGATGGTATTTTTTTACAATTTCTAGGTATTGAACAATTGATAGCTGTTCGTTTTCAGCCAAAAGTCCATAAGTTACAAAGCAAATCAAAAAGGCTAGAATGTTTTTTTTCATCTTATTTTGATTTCTTTTTTTCTGATTCTTTATTTTGGTAATAGTCAGGAGGGAACCCATTGATATTTCTCCAAATTTCGTAGCCAATAGCCACATCTTTCAATAATGCGATTCCCTGTGCACCCATCCCTAAGGTTAATTCCTTCGGCCAAGGCCTTTCTTTAGGATCTGGGGCCACCAACACTCTGTATAAACCGTTGGAACTAACTGAAGATTCAATGGCAAACACCTTACCTCCAAAAGTTCCATAACTTGTTTGCGGCCATCCCGAAAATACAATTGCAGGAAAACCATCGAAAGTGAATCGAACCTTTTGACCTTTTGAAAGTAAGGGAATGTCCATTGGGCGTATGAACATTTCAACAGCCATGTCTCTCTGGGTTGGTACAATTTCTGCTAATGATTCACCTTCTTTTAAAATTTCTCCAATACCCGACTTTTTAGCCTGAACGATTTGGCCATTTTGAGGGGCAATGATGTAATATAAGCCTTGGCGAATACTGTAATTGCTTAATTGGTTTTCAATTTTTGCCAAATCACCTTCTGCAGTTGATTCCATTCCAAGCGCACTTAATTTATCCCCCATTGCTTTATTGGCCTTATCTTGGTATTCTTGTTCAATACCATTTAACTCCAATTTTAAATTATCTAGTTCTTGTAAGCTGACATTAATTTTGTTTTCAATGACCGTCTTTTTAGCTTGTGCATTACGAAAACTTACCAACCTTTGTTGGTATTGTGTTTGAGAAACCAAGCCTTGTTGAAACATTTTTTCTTGTCTATCTAATTGGTCTTTTGTCAATTGAAACTCATTTTCTAGGGCAATTAATTCAGCTCTTTCTCCTGCTAATTTATTTTCAGTTTGTTTTAATTTATTTTTGGTCTGAATGATTTTAATGTTTTTTGCCCGATTGATGGCATCGACTTGGTTTTGGCTTGTAGTTGCCTTATCATGGTAATATTGAATATTTAATTTCTTTACATCCAATTGCCTTCTTGTCCGATTGACCAATTGAGGATCTAAATATTCTGTTTTTACTTCAGAAATTAAGGCAATGGTATCTCCAGCTTCCACAAAATCACCCTCCTTTACCCACCATTTTGCAATTTTACCTGCAATGGGAGAGTTAATTTCTTGGGACCTATTTTCTTGCTTGATAGTCGTTACCGTACCCTTTGATTTAATATTTTGGGTCCAGGGTAAAAACAAAAAACCAACCAAACCCACTAGCAATCCATAAATCCAAGGTTTAATAACCTGGTCTTTTTCAATTTGGTATATTTTATGATAGGATTTAAATTCCATTGATTTTTAATTAGAAAGTTCCGTTGATTAAATTCAATTGTTGATTGCATTTTGAAGCAAATTCTGAATCATTGCTAATGATGATACACGTTGTATTTTTTAGTTGTAAAAAATACTCCATTACTATTGGTTTTAAATCTTTACCAAGATCAGCCCACGGTTCTTCCATCAATAATAATCTTGGAGAATTCACTAAAGCTCTCAATAGCAATATTTTCTTTGTATTTGTGAAAGGGATTTTTTTACCAGTTGGATCCAAAATCGTATCAAATCCATTTGGAAATTGCTCTAAAAAATTACCAAAGCCTAATTTTTGAGCTAAATGTATAACATCTGTTGGATGGATACCCTTTCTGCCTAATTCTATGTTTTCCCAAAGTGTTCCTTGGAATATATCCTGCTGTTTTAATAGGATTCCAATTTGGTTCCGTAAGGTATATAAGTTGTAATTTTGAATAGGTATATTGTTGATTAAAATAGTACCTTGGAAATCGGAATAATTACCACTTAAAACTCTGATTAATGTGGATTTACCACTACCATCTCCACCTGAAATACATATTTTTTCATTTGATTTTACACTTAAATTTATATTTTCGAGTACTGGATTTTTCTCGTCAAATCCAAAACTTAAATCTTTAACTTGTAATTCATGACCTTCTAAGGAATTTTCCAGTTGAATACTTCCACTCGATTCCAAGGGTGCCTCAGTTATTAATTTAATTTTTTCAATCCCTGTTAAAACATCGTAAAAACTATCTAAAGAGCTGATTAACTTGCTTACTGCACCAATAACCATTAAAATAACAATTTCGGCTGCAATAAATTCTCCAATATTTAGTAATTGATTTAATAGTAAATACGTTCCAATACTCAACATGGAAAAAGTTATAACTACTTTTGAGCTAATTAAGCTTATAAATTGAATCAATAAAATTTCAAAATGCTTCGTTCTGGCACCTAAATATTTTTCTACATTATCATCTGTTTTTTGAAGACTTATTTCATTGATTTTTCCGAGTTTAAAAGACTTAATGGTTCGCGCAATTTCTTCAAACCATGCGACAACTTGGTATTTATAGTTGCTTTCTTCTAAGGATGTAGAAATTCCATTTTGGAAAGTAATTTTAAAGATTAAAAATAAAATAACAAGCAAAAGAATTCCTAATGCCATGAAAATCGGATGGTAAAGGGCTAATAGAATTAAGCCTAATATAATTTGAATACTAGCCAATGGAATGTCAAGCAATATTTTTGAAATCCCCTTTTGAATGTTTAACGTATCAAAAAATCGATTCACCTTTTCTGGTAAATAAGATTTATCCATTTTTTTAAGATCCAAACGAGGAATTTTACTAGCAAATTCAAAAGCGATATCTGCAAATATTTTCTGTTGAACCTTTTCGATTAATTTCATTTGGTTCATTTGGATAATGCCAGAAAATAAAACACCGAGGGTTACCATACCGATTAAAACATAAATAGAAGTAATCATTTGAGCCCCCATCACCAAACCGATGATTGTTTGAACGCCCAATGGTAAAGTAAGCTCAACCATGCCACTTAATAAGGAAAAAACATAAATACCTTTAATCTCCTTTTTATATGCATATAAAAATTCAAAAATGGGTTTGTGATTTTTCGACGTTTCTTTCATTTTAATGATTTTTTGCAAATATAATATACTTTACTTAAATAATAGTAATACTATAATAAAATATTGTTTTAATATTTTTTTAATAATAAATTTTTAATTTTAAATAGTCTTACTTAAATTTGTGATGTCAACGTTTTCAAAATGGATTTATTGCTTCAATTTAGGGTAAATAGTAATTTATTTCTGAGGGATCCTGAATCTTCAGTGATTGGGAAGCAAATTGTCCGTAAATCGATTGACTTGATAGATGATCTTGGTTTTGAGCATTTTACCTTTAAAAAACTTGCCATTGAAATTGGTACCACAGAAGCCACCGTTTATCGTTATTTTGAAAACAAACATCGTTTATTACTTTACATTCTTAATTGGTACTGGTCTTATGTTGAATATTTATTTTTAATTCAATTAAGAGGTATTCAAGATCCCAAAGAGAAGTTAGTTAAAGTTTTAGATATTTTAACTAACCATTTGTCAAATGGTTTTGGAGAAGTTGATTTTGACCAATCCAAGCTCATTCAAATTGTGATAAAGGAAGGCAGTAAAACTTATTTGGTAAAGGACGTAAAAGAAATTAACCAAGAAGAAGTCTTCAAACCTTACAAAGAAATTTGTGAACAAATTTCACAAATTATTGTAAGCATCGATTCACAATATCTTTATCCGCATTCATTAGCAAGTACTCTAATAGAAGCAGTTCATCATCAAACTTTTTTTTCAATTTATTTACCCAAACTGACAGACTATTCAAAGCATAATTCTAAAAATTATGTTTTTGAATACCTTAAGAATCTGGTCTCTTCTTTATTAAATTACTAATAGGGAGGAGGCCGGTTGGGTAAACCATTTTGGTCCTTGCGCAGTCATATACACGCAATCTTCTAAACGAATTCCGAATTTCCCTGGTATGGCAATGGTTGGTTCAATGCTAAAACACATCCCAGGTTCTAATAAGGTTTTATTATTTTTTACCATATATGGCCACTCATGCCCATTCATGCCTATACCGTGACCAGTGCGGTGGGGTACTCCTGGTAGTTTATATCCTGGGCCAAACCCAGCATCTGTAATAACCTTTCTGGCAGCTTTATCCACCTCCTCGCAGGCAACACCCAATTTTGCAGCTCCAAAACCAGCTAGTTGTGCTTTTTGTTCTAGTTCCCAAATTTGCTTTTGATAATCACTTGCAGGTCCGAAAACAAATGTCCGAGTAATGTCAGAGCAATAGCCACCTATTCGACAACCAACATCCATCATGACAGTATCTCCTTTTTTTAAGGGCCCTCTTTTTGAACTTCCATGAGGGAAAGAACTTGCTATCCCAAAATTGACATCTGCAAAATCATGTTGGGCCCCCATTTTTTGATGTGCATATGCTATTTTCTCAACTATTTTCGCAGCAGTTGTACCTTCCTCTAAAAATTGAATGGCATATTGAATAGCCTTTATTGTCGCATCAGATGCCAACTGCATCAATTCAATTTCGTGATCAGATTTGATAGAACGACATGGAATTATGATATCGTTTCCTAGAACAAATTGATAATTTTTTGTACTACTTCTTAACCCTTCTGCAATGAAAAAGCGGGCTTTATCTTCAATTCCTACTTTTCCAGGTTTCATGTTGCGCATTTTAAACTGCTTCAATGCCAATTCAAAAGGATTTTCGTGTTCATCCCATGTAATTACATCTCCTTTTAACTTGGGCAATTCATTGAGCCGGTCTTCTTCAAAAGCAGGACAAATGTAAAATAAGTCACCATTAGAAGGAATTATAGCCAATAATGATCGTTCACTTGGGTACCAACGTAGTCCGGTGAAATATTCCATGCTGGTGCCTGCATCGAGAATCAAAGCACTTAATTGCTTGGTTAACATCAATTGTTGTGCTTTCCTTACCCGGGCTATTCGTTCATCATCTGAGATGGATTTGAATTTTATGAGTTCAAAGGAGGGTTCTTGTGAACTCATAAAATAGGTTGGCGAGTTCGCCAAACCGAATAATAGACCTGAATTTTTTAAAAAATCTCTTCTGCTAAACATGAAATTAGAATTTAATCCCCAAGTTAAATCCTAATCCTCGAATACCAGGAGCAATTGAATTGGCAGAGAAATTTACTTTATCTTGGGAAACACTAAATTCAAATGGAATGGGGGAATCGTTTTTTGCTTCTTCAATTGTTTTAGTTAACTCAGCTTGAAGTAGGGTATTGATGGAAGGATTTAAATTAGCAATTACATTACCTTTCATAATACCGGCATGAGCCCCAATAATCCAAAGGTCAAGTACAAAAACCTTAGATAGATGTTTTTGAACCCCTAACAATAAACCACCCGAAAGTCCTGAGAGATTACCTGAAAATTGAGCTCGATTGGATGTTGAAATTCTTGTGGCAGGATCTTCGATATCTATGGAAATTGGAACGGCAAAATCAAAATTGTTTTTTCGAATATATGGTGCCATATAAAATCCACTTTGCGCCTTTTTTCCAAAATAATAGCGAAGTTCAATGGTATATGCTTGATTGCCAAGATTAAACTTTGTAAAATCTGCGCCTGGATCAGACACTAACGTATTTAATTTGTCAGCAAATGGAATCATTCCGTTTGGCATGAACCTTCCATTCAATAAGACAGTGGTATGTTTGCTCAGGGCACGTTCATAACTGATACTATAATTGTTGATGAAAAGAGAGCTTAAATTAATTTTCAAAGCATTTTTTTGAGAAAAAAGGGGCATTGAAATGAAGAACAGAAGTATTATTTTTTTCATATAACGAAGCGAATTTATGTATTAAATATACAAAAATTAAGTAATTATTCCATAATTCATCAACCAAGTCTATTATTTTTCATTTATATTTATTTTTTAAAACTTTAATGCTTAAATCCTATTAATAATGGCAATTTATAATCTAACAATCAACGGAAAAAAAGCCCAGATAGATGCTGATCCAGACACCCCTTTATTATGGGTTATTCGTGATTATGTTGGTTTGAAGGGAACCAAATTTGGTTGTGGCATGGGTCTTTGTGGGGCATGTACGGTGCATTTGGATGGGATGGCAATTCGTTCTTGTCAAACTCCTGTTTCTTCGGTTCAATCGACAAGTAAAATTGTAACCATTGAAGGAGTAGCAAGTATCAATGCTGTTGTTCAGCAAGCTTGGATTGAGGAGCAAGTTCCTCAATGTGGATATTGCCAGTCTGGACAAATCATGTCGGCAGTTGCTTTATTAAAGACGAATCCGAATCCATCTGATGAAGATATTGATAATTTTATGAGCGGCAATATTTGTCGTTGTGGAACTTATAATCGTATCCGCAATGCAATTCATAGGGCTTCCAATGAAATTAAAAAATAAATAAGATGTCAACAAACACACAATCATCCGTAAATCGTAGAGATTTTATACGTTATTCTGGTTTGTCGGGATTTGCCTTAATTTTAGGTATTTCATCAAGTAATGGATCAAACCAAATTGAAAATTTGGGTTCGATTGAAGACCTCAGCATCTCATTAAACCCTTATGTACTTATTGAAAAATCTGGAAGGATTACCTTATTCAATAACAAGCCTGAAATTGGGCAAGGTACCCAGCAGTCAATTACAGCTTTAATAGCCGAGGAATTAGAATTAGGTACTAATCAATACCAAATCAAGCAATCGAGTGGACAAAAAATTCATAGCGAAGCTCAATTTGCTGGTGGAAGTTTTTCGGTACGCACTAGCTTTCTGGAAATGCGTAAGATTGGTGCTGCTGCTAAAGAAATGTTAATTACGGCTGCCTCTAAACAGTGGAATTGTCTGGAAGCAGATTGTTTTGCTAAAAGTGGAAAAATTTTCCATCGACCAAGTGGGAAATCATTAGGTTATGGAGACTTGGTAGAGGCGGCTTCTAGATTAGAAGTACCAAAAAATCCAACTTTAAAAGATCCTAAAGATTTTAATTTAATTGGTAAGAACATTCAAAGACAGGATATTCCAGCAAAGGTAAGAGGCGAGGCCCTATTTGGAATTGATGCTGATTTACCAGGAATGGTTTATGCTTCTGTGGAAAGAAGCATAGTTTTTGGCTCAAAATTGAAAGGTTTTGATAAAACGGATGCTATGAAAGTAGCTGGGGTTTTGGATGTGATTGAAGTCGAAAGAGATTTAGGGGCTTATAAATATACAGGAATTGCTGTAGTGGCTAACAATTATTGGGCTGCTTTGAAAGGAAGAAAAGCATTGAAGGTTTCTTGGGACCACCAAGGGAAAGACCAATTTAATAGCAAGGCTTACCTTCAATCCCTTCGAAATTTGGCTAATTCGGAAGGATTGGTACAACATGCCAATGGTGATTTTGATAAAGTTTTTACTGAAAGTAAAGATCAAGTAGAATCTTTATATGAAACACCTTTTGTATCACATTCGCCTATGGAGGCAATGAATTGTACTGTTCAATGGAAGGAAGGAAATAAATTAGAGATTTGGGTTTCTACGCAAGTCCCCTCAGGCGTGGTAAGTGATTGTTCAAAAAAATATGGGATTAAAGAAGAAGATATTCAGTTGAATGTGTGTTTCAGTGGTGGTGGATTTGGTAGAAGGTTGGCAATGGATTTTATTATGGAGGCTACTGATTTAGCAAAAGTAGTTAAGAAGCCTGTCAAATTAATCTGGACCAGGGAAGATGATACCCAATTGGGGCCATTTCGCCCACCAACGTTTTCGGCTATGAAAGGTTCAGTATTGGACGGAAAAATTAATGCCTTTCAGCATAAGGTGATTTCACCTCCTTTATTTCCAACGTTGGATAAGTCGAAAGCCGATTCTACCATGACAGAAGGTATAAGTGAACAAAAATATGAGATTCCCAATATGAAAAATCTATTTGTTTATGCGGATATGCATATTCCTTTGGGTTATTGGAGATCTGTTACAAGTTCTACCTTGGCATTTGCTCATGAATGTTTCATAGATGAATTGGCAATAAAAGCTGGAAAAGATCCTTTAGCTTTTAGGTTGGGAATGATGACTAAGGATTCGGATGCTAAAAGAGTTTTAAAGAAGTTAAAGGAAGTTTCTAACTGGAATCAACCATTGCCAAAGGGAAAAGGAAGAGGAATAGCCCAATACGAATTTTTTGCTGGATTGGCAGGTGAAGTAGTAGAAGTGACAAAAATGGGAGACAATTCAGTAAAAATTGATAAAGTGTATGTCGTTGTAGATTTAGGAACTGTTGTGAATCCGGATAATACGAGAGCTCAGATGGAAGGCGCCGTAGCCATGGGGATTACAGCAGCCATTAAAAATGGAATTACCTTTGAGGGAGGGAAGGCAGTACAAAGTAATTTCCATGATAACCCTGTTATCCGAATGAATGAAATGCCTGCAATAGAAGTTCATATTTTGGCGGAAGGCGGCAATCAAATGAAAGGTGTAGGAGAACCTGGTTTACCACCTTTAGCGCCTGCTTTGGCAAATGCTATTTTTGCCGCTACGGGCAAAAGGTTACGTAAGTTACCTTTAGAAATAGAGTTTGTTTGAGAAAGTAATAGGTAATAGGTAATAGGTAATAGGTAAGAGGTAAGAGGTGTTTTAGGTAGATTTTATATTTAAAATAAAAAATCGCAGAAGAAATTTCCTCTGCGATTTATGCACTTTGTTTTCTAAATTGTAAAATCATTTTGGGACGTTTTCCAATATTTCTGTCAAGTGAATATCTAAGGAATTTGACAAGTTATATATCTGATAAATACTTGTGTTTACTTCCCCTAATTCAATTCTGCGAAGCTGCTTACTCTCAATATTGGCGTCTAAGGCTAATTTTTCAATTGTAAAGCCTTTCGATTGTCTTACTAAACGGATATTTTGACCGACTAACTTATTAAGGTCTTCTTTATTCATTTTCATAACACTAATTTTCACAATCTTATTTTGCCTATCAAGGTCAAATTTGACCTAATTGTAATTTTGGACATTATTTTGGAAACTAAAGACAATTTTACCCTATAAGCAATTGCAAAAAAATACCATATTTTGTCACTACGTATTTTTTTATTGACTAATTTGCTTCAAAAATTAATCTTTTGGTAATCAAATGATTGATTAACTGATTACGTATAAGTTCTAAAAATTATGTAGGTAAATTATCCTATGTACTATTATTTTTTGTTTTAAATTAGTAAAACAGAACAAACCATAATTTTCTGAAAAAATTACACTTATTTTTGGACAAAATTTAAATGGTTTAATTAGAGTTTGATAAATACGTGTTCGCTTTAATATTTTATCTTTTATTTATTTAAACAAAGCAATTGCTATTTATTAAGCTTTAGCTTTTCAATATCTGTTGATAATGAAAAAAATTACTTTCTTCCTATTATTTTATTTGTATTGTTTTTTATTATTTTCTCAAACTGCTCCCGAAATAACAGGCAAAAGTTTAACCTTACCTCGATTAAGCACAGCCCAAAGAGATGCTTCAAACTCAATTGAAGGACAAATAATTTATAATACGACCACCAAACAATTAGAATATTTTAATGGATCCTATTGGTTTTATGTTTGGTCATATCAAAATCCCTATTTAAGTGGTTTGAATTCATTAAATGTTAAATTAAATGTAAGTTCAAGCATTGAATTTACCCTAGCCATTGATTCAAAACTAACTGCAAGTTATCAGGCAACGGGTACTAATATTACTATTGCCAATCCTTCTGGTTCGGTTAGTGCTAATAAATTGGTCATCAACTTTACAGGGACGGCTGTTGGTGCAGGTAATTTAACTCTGACAGTTACTGATTCACAAGGAAAAGTTATTACTCAAAATGTTAATATATCCATATTTCAACAGGAATTAACCAAGTCGTACGTTGAAACAACATTAACCTCAGCTTATCAATCTTTACTTGGCTGGACCAATAGTTGGTCGCCATTTACTATTTCTCCTTCCAATTGGTTATTTAATTTGGCAACAGATGAATTTCATAAAGGTTCTGATCCGGGGGATCTCGTAGAATGGTCTCAAATTGAAAATTTTCAATGGTTACCCACCATGACGGCCCTTGGTGATAAATGGACGGCCTCTTACGAAGGAGTTAAAAGGGCAAATGAAGTTATACGATCGGTTAGGGGATATTTAGCTTTAAACCCTGCTGAAGCGGCCTATGCAAAACAAATAGAGGCAGAGGCAACATTTCTTCGGGCATATTATCATTTTGATTTATACAAGATTTTTAAAAATATTCCATATTATAAAGAATTTGATACTTTTTATCAGGTTCCAAGTTCCGGGTCTGCCACTGTTTTATTGGCAATCATTGCAGATTTAGAAAAATCTGCATCAGATTTGCTAGATCAAAAAATGGCAGCAAACCGAATTGATAAATATGTAGCCATTTCTTTTTTAGCAAAGGCTAAATTATACAAAGCAGATTATCAGGGTGCCTTAACTGCCTTTAATCAAGTAATCAATTCTGGTCGTTATTCTCTGAATCTTGATTTCCATGATAATTTTAAAGAAGATTCGAATTATTCATCCGAATCGATATTACAGGCAACAGTGAACTTTGGTGCTCCATCTGCAACTGGATTTCTTAGAGGGGATCGATTAGCCTTACCTTATGGAACATCTCCCTCTCAATGTTGTGGTTTTATGAATGCCCCATATGATTTGGCCTATGCTTACCGAACGGATGCCAATGGATTGCCCATTTCAACAAGTAATGTAAGTTTAAGCCGCATTCTTGCCGGATCCAATATGCCCTTGGATCCTAGAATTGATTGGACAATGGGAAGGACGAATGTGCCATTTTTGGATTGGGGATTGCATAAAGATGACTGGATGCGAAATGCTGCATTTGCCGGTTATTATTCAGCAAAAAAGAATACTATTGCTACTTTAGGTGGTACTCGAGTAAATGAATTTTTAACCAATCTAAATTATAACCTAATGCGTTATGCCGATTTGTTATTAATGGCGGCGGAATGTGAGGTTCAAGTTGGTTCACTTGAACGCGCACGAACCTATGTAAATCAGATTCGAGCACGTGCAGGAAATACTGCTCAAGGTTCAAGTTCAATTTCGGTTCCAATGAATTCCTCTCAGATAACTTGGGCTACTTATCGGGTTGGACAGTACACCCAGACCTGGACGGATAAAACAACTTCCTATGACGCGGTTAAATTAGAAAGACATTTGGAATTAGCGATGGAAGGTCATCGTTTATTTGACTTACAACGCTGGGGAGATTTAGAAAAAGTAATGTATCCTTATATTCAACGAGAGAAACAATTAGCAAGTGCATCTTTAAATGTTAGTTATCCTAATAGTAAAAATTATGCATTTCCAATTCCTCAAGCTGAAATAGATAAATCCAATGGAAATATTCGTCAGAATCCAGGGTTTTAATTAATTATCAAAAAAGCCCAATATTTTTTGGGCTTTTATTTAGATTCAATAGGTCCAAATTTTCATTATAATTTACCTATTTTTCTCCATTCAGATAGTTCTTCTTTAAATCGATCATTGATTACTTCCAATTTAGTATCTATTCTCATCGTTGGACGTGTTTCAAGGTTATAAGCTCTCCATTCTGGTGCATTAGTTGCAAAAGGTTTACCAGTCTTTGCAAAATTTGTCCATAATTCTGCAAAATGATGAGAAGCTATCGCTTTTTCAGGACGAGAACCTCCAAAAAAACTTGGTCTTTCTATAGTTTCATTATTGAATTTAAATGAAATGTCCATCGCATGTGGAGTGCCCATTGGATAATCTGTGCCAGGTATTTTTACTTCCGATTTATAACCAAAATTATATAAGTAGACTTTTGCTCCACCTTGTTTTACCTTTTTTTCTGCAATTTCAATGGATCCTAACCCCATCATTGTAATAGATGAAATGGCTATATAAATTTCTGCTGGACTAGCTGCTGGTCTTGATTTACGGTAGGTTTCAATGATACTATTTGTATTTTTTCCATAAGTTGGCTCCAATTTTTTGTAAAGAGCCTCAAAATCATAAGTTGCAAATTCGGTTTCTTTTCTTTCCCATGCAAAAAATGCCCATTCGTCTTCGTTCCAACCAACTAATAAGGGTTTATTTTTTGAAATTACAGGTGCAGATGGATCGAATGGATGATTAGGAAGGGTTTTGCCATCTACGACAGGTCCGAAACCTCCATAATTTCTTCTCATTAAATTTTGATTTTTATTTTTTTCTACAAAAGGTGGAACAAATGGAAGTTTTGCTTGTATTGCTAATAAATCTGATGCAGGAACCTCTAAAATTTTTTTCCAGTCTTTGGGTTCAATCTTTAATTCCTTTAAAAGCATTAAAGTAGTCTCGGCTGCAACTTCTTTTGTAGTCATTCTAACTCCTGGTCCACTTTCAATGGAAGCTTTATTAAAATAAGGGGCCGCAGAGGGCATGGCATACAAGCATGAAGTTTTTGCGCCTCCACCTGATTCTCCCCAAATCATTACATTATTAGGGTCTCCACCAAAGTTTTCGATATTTTTGTTCACCCATTTAAGACCATCAACAATATCTAACATGCCATTATTACCTGAACCCTCGTATTCTTTTCCAGCTAATTCTTCTAAATATAAAAAGCCAAACAATCCTAATCTGTGATTAGTTTCTACCACGACTACATCAAAATTTCTTGCTAAATTAGCCCCGTCTTGTCCTTGCGAACCACCTGATCCAATAACAAATCCACCTCCATGATTATAAAACATTACAGGTCTTTTTTTGCCATCATTAGCGGGTGTCCAAACATTTAAGAAAAGGCAATCCTCTGATGGAGCAGGTTCATTTCTTCTTGGATTTTGTATAGCAGGAGCCCCTAGGGTTAGAGTTTCTTTTATATCGGTCCAATGTTCCAAAGGTGCAGGTCTTTTAAATCTTCTCTCTCCAGATACTTTACCGGCATAAGGAATTCCTTTAAAAATATTAACTCCTTTTTCTCGGAAACCTTTAATTTTTCCAAAATTTGTATCAGCGATGATAAACTCTTCTGGACTGGAATTGGATAAAGCTTGATTTGCAATTGACAAACCAATAAATGAAATTCCAGTTTTGCTTATAAAATCTCTTCTTTTCATATTTTATTATAAAAACAGGTTTATATATTAAGTTCATTTAATCCTTCTTTTAGATATAAGTTTTTACCTCTCCATATCAAAACACCAGAAACAGTTTTAGGTAATTCAATTTGAACGCTCCATTTGCTATTTTCAAATTTATAACTCACTGATATAATTCCTTTTGGATGTGGCATTGTTCCTTTAATATCTGTCAATTCTCCTAGATGAGGATTGATTTTTACTTTTGAAAAGGCTAATC
>JACCDK010823069.1_pt1 | contig 15743 bp, 14 predicted proteins | sample 7445871 | NCBI WGS metagenome assembly JACCDK01 (sample SAMN15323436, study PRJNA562643) | freshwater metagenome | isolation source: river surface water | place: USA:Blue River Watershed | collected 2017-08-15 | reverse complement strand
TTGAGTTTGATTAAACTTTTAAAGTCGTTGAGTGAGGAAAGGTTGTACAATAATAAATGATTTTACTAGTGCAATTTAGCCCTGTAAAGCAATTTGTGAACAAAAAAATGGCAATTCTAATTTTTCGTTACTCTCAACTTTTTCAATATCGCCTTGTTCAAATGGCATTTTCATCATAAATGGAAATAATACCAAAACCCTTTTTCCGATTTGCTTTCTAAAAACAGGTATCTCAGTTCTTAAATAACTTATTCGAAATGCAAAGTTACCAATTTGAAGGGCAGCTTTAAAGAAGTTACTTGCTGCATAATCTAATTGATCTCTTGTAATATCAAATGATTTTCTAACAACTGGACCTCCAATCATATAATTTAACTTTTTGTAATTTAACTTAGTTGCTTCGATAATAAATCCTTCGGGGATAATTCCTTTTTGTATGAATTCATAAATCATTTTACTGAAAAATAATTTTTGATTAGATGTTGTTGAAATTAGTATTATTTTCAGAACAACCCATTGACTAAGCACGAAAGCATTTTCTGGTTCTAAATTTTCTAACTCTAATCGCTTACTGAATAAATTATCAAAAATTACTTTAACCTTTTGCTCAATGTCGGACATCCAACCATTATTGCATTTTATGCATACTTGTTTAACGGTAAAGTCATTAAATCTTATTTTTCTGTCATCTGATGAATTATTTAATAATTGATCCGCGTAATCGTTCGAATTTGAACGCTCAAGAATGTGGAAACTTGGGGTAAATATACTATCTTCAATTTCCAAAAGATTAAAAATCCATTTTGAATAGATGTGTTCTTTCGAAAGTTCTGTTGATTGGCAAAATAAACATTCTCGTTTATTCATTATTTTGTTATTTCATTCTTTCCAAAATTGAATTTCTAAACCATTCAAACGCTGCAGGTTCATTATAAGAAATACCATCTCTTAAAAGCCCTGAAATGTCACCGCTGAACTCAAGGTTATTTTCTTTTTCATTCAAATTTGACAGAAATTGTTTATATGTTGGTGGTTTATTATCTGAGAACTTCATGTATGTATTATAAACATCAATCATTTTATCGTATTCGATGTCAAAATTTTGTGAGGCGTAGAATAGATCAAATAAATCACGTCCTTTTCTTCGTTGATATAAAGCCCGTAGTTTTGTTCCTAATAGTTCCTCCAAATCGTATGTAGTAAGTAAAGCAGAGCCACTAAACCAACCGTTTTGGATTTCAAAAGGAACTTGCTTCCATGATAAAACATTAAAATGTTCTCTACAATTTATCTCTATTTTAAGTTTTAATCGCGTATCAGGATTGAACTCAGAATTAAATCTGTAGAGGATTGTGTTATTATGAGCCTTTGGCTTAACTACTCTTTTTTCTTCGAAGAAATTAATTACCTTATCTATGCGTTGCAGAATTGGTTTAATTGGGCCCTCTTTGATTTGAACCAAATCAATATCCTCAGAATAACGTGGTGCTGGGTCTAAATATAATTTATGTAATGCAGTCCCACCTCTAAATGCTAGATTCTCACTTAAAAATTCATCACTAAATAAAGCGACCAATGTCCGGCCAATAATTAAATCCTGTTCTATGTATTCAGGAATCTTCCAAGGAGCAGATCTACTCCATTCTTGAATATATCGTTTTGGTATCATAAGTCAGTTTCTATAGATATATTTTCAATTACATTCCAATTTGCATTTAAGTTTCCCTTCTTGGGAAGGTGAACAGAGAGAGGAATTGCAAAAACTTTTCTTTTTTTTAATTGTTGAATTAAAATCTTTGTATAATGTGTATTATGTCCAATAATTTCCAATAAGTATCCTAATCGCTGTATAGTTGTAGTTGAAGCTTGTCCAATGGTCATTTTTAATCGCTTTTGATCAAATGATTCCACCAATTCATCTAATATCGTTGCAATTCGATTTATAGTAATATTTCCATAATTAAGTAAATCGATTATTGTCAATTCTGGACATGAAACATTCAAATACCCTGCATCTGTTTTACGCTGAATTATTAGTTCAGGTAACCAATTCTTTTTTGTAAAAAAGTTAATTACTATTTTGTCATGCTTGATACTTCTTATTGGTGGATAATCTGTAATTACATAATACTCCATAATTGCCTGATGTGAAGCTCCTTGAAGAGCCGCTGCAGAAAAAAGTCCAATGTAGTATTCCTTTTTTAAGCTTTTCATCAAATCATCTAAAAAAAGCGTTACTGGTATTATTCCAACATGTGAATATTCAGCAGGTATGATGATGTAAAATTCTTTTCTAATTGGTATAATTTTACCCTTAGTTTTCAAACGATAAAGGGATTGTTTCAATGCCTTTTCCGAACAATCAAATGCTTTTTGAACCTCCTTGAAAGTAAATGAATAACTCCCGATAGCACGTTGTTTCTCAATAAATTTTTCTACATTCTCCATAACCGTCAAATTACTAAAAGTACGAATTTGCAAAATCATACGTTTTATGTAGTATTTTGCAAATATACACTTTTCGTTTTATGATTCAAAAATTAAATATTTGACAAGTATGTTAGATGTAAAAATCTAATTTAAAATTAAAAACAAAAAAACCAACTTGGTTTCCCAAAGTTGGCTTTTCATGCAGAACCTTATTTTTTCGTCGAATTCTTTTTCACTGGCTTCGTTTTACCCTTTTCCCAAGGTTCATACTTACTACCATCTCTTTTACTATCTTGACCTTTCTTTTTTAGGTCATCATTCCCATATTTCTTTGCCATAATAAAAAATTAAATTGTTTTATTTCTTCCATTAAAAACTCTTAACTCTCAACCCTTAACTCTAAATTTTCAACTCTCAATTCTCCATTCTAAATTCTAAATTTCCACACCGAGCCTTTCTAGGTGCAATCCGTTCCGCCGAAGGAAGCCACGAAGTGAATCTGTAATCTACAATCCGCAATCCTCAATCTATAATCCGTAATCTGCAATCAACCAACCCTCAACTCTCCTCCCAATAGCTGTCGGAACTCAATTAAATGCCATTCCTTTTCAAAATCTCAAATGTCGCATTATGTTCACGTTCAAAAAATAGCGAAAGTCAAACTTGGGTACCGTGAGGAAGCCGAAGGATCACCGATACGGTCAAGTTTGATGAGTGAATTGCATGAACTGAACATCAGCGACGAGTTTTATTTGTTTCTTTCTTTTGCGGAAAAAGAAAGATAAAAAATCACCCCCTATGACACGCCACACAACAAATCTTGCACCCATCCACATTCGTGTAGCCTAATGCACGAGCCCGTTGCAGAGCAGTTGAACAAAACACAGACTCTCCCAATTCCACAAATTGAGTTAACTGATTAAAATGAGGACACGATTCCTGGTGAACCTCGTGATTCTTATTCGGATTAAGCCGACGTTTATTTAAACGAAACTTTGCCATAGTTTAGTGATTGAACCACGAAACTACAAACAAGAACAACGAGCATTTTTTGCTAAAACAGCAGTTTTTTCATGAAACCTTTGAAATACATGGATTTTAGTTTTTCTAAAATAGTACAACTACTAGAAAAAAATAGTATAAATCCTAATCCCCAACCTCATCATCAGAGGAGAAATCCTTCATTCGTGAACGCTTACGTTCATTCTTTTCAAGCTCAATCAGTTGTTCTTCTTCAGCAATTTCTTGATCTGTGCGAGCCTTATACAAACCTAGCAAAGTACTCTTTCGTGCCAATTCCAGTGGGTTTTTAGCACCAATTCGCTTCAATAGGTCAGAGCGAATCGCATCGATTGATTTCTTAGAAAGATTCATTCGGTGAGCAATCTCTTCGCTGGTCTTACCATCACAAATCAACTTCAAAACCAACATTTCCCGAGAATTTAATTGATATCGAATGGAATTTTCTCTGAATTTAAGAGCATGATCAATGTTGCCAAAAATTGCCGATTCAACCAATTCATTCGAATGATTTCCTTTGAATTTCACATCAAATAACGCGTTTACCATTTCATCAAAAGAACAATCCTTTTTCAAATAACTTTTTGCTCCCTCGTGTATCAACTCAGATACAATCCATGGATCCTCGTGCATACTCAACATAATGGCTTTAACCTCTGGATAATCACGTCTAAGAATCCGTAAGGTTTCTCGACCATCCATAACCGGCATATCCAAGTCCAGAAGAACAACATCAATTTTGTGTTCAGGCAATTTAGATAAAAAATCTTCGCCATTTTCAGCTTGTAGCGCAACAACAACTTGAAGTTCTTTTTTCAGCGTGTAGACCAACGTTTGTCGAACCAATGTGTGATTTTCAACAACCGCTACTCGCACGGTATTATTAGGCTTTCTGTAAATCGACTTTTTCATCCGTTGAATTCGTTTCAGTTAAAGGCATTGAAAGTATAATGGTTCCACCGGGAGAATCACGTTGATACAACAATTCTCCGTTAATCATTTTCAAACGTAAAGCAATTGATTCCAGTCCCATTCCATCGCCATGTTGCAAAAGATACTCATATTCCGATTGGCTGATAGCAATACCATTATGTTTCATTTTCAATAATAGGAGAGAGGCATTCTTCTCCAAAATGAGATGAACCGATTTCGGATGCGAGTGTTTCAAAAGATTATTCAATAATTCGAGGATAATGGAGTAAAAATTAATCTCATGTTGCTGATTAATTACCAAGTCGCCAATAAGCTTAGAATCAAATGTACAAGAACTACCAAGAGCTTTCTCAGTCTGTTCAACCAATCTTTTGAGCGTTTTCACCAACCCAAACTTAACCAAGAAATGAGGAATCATATTATGAGAAATCGAACGAATTTTATCAACTGACTGTTCTAGTATTTCCAACGTAAACAACAAATCTTCGCGGTAAGCCACATCTTCAGGAACCTGTTGAACTGTACATTTCAAATTTCGATTTGCCATGGCCAAAACAGCACCCACCTCATCATGCAAGTTTCGAGCTATTTTCGCTCGCTCTTGTTCTTGTGCTAATACAACTGCATTTGTTTTTTCTAATTCCTTGAAATATATTTGTTGTTCAAACTCATTCTTCTGCTTTATACGTTTTTTTCTGTAGGAAAGTATTAATCCTAAAAGTGTGAAAATTAAACTTAGGCTAAATAATGTTCCAGAAAATACTGCAATTAGAATTAATTTGTCAATTTCCATATAGATCTAGCTATTAAAAAGTGAAATATTATTGTCCCTAACTGCATTATAGGCCAAATAAAGAAAAATAATTGACTTAGGTCTTCTCTAATAATGCTATCAAAAATCATAATATATATTTGAATCCCGTTGTAAATAATTAATCCAGATGCAAAAATAAAAGGAGCATCATTTATTAAAGAATCTTTTTCGCTCTTAAAATATCTTTCAAAAATTGTTGCAATAGATAATCCAGAGAGAACTATTTTACAGAATAATCCATAAATACCAAATCCAATTTCTGGGGTATACTTTGTGATAACAAAAAAGAAAAAAGTTATATTAACGCTAAATATAAAGTGCAATATTCGTTTGTATCTATAACTAAAAGTTGTCCAACCTTTCAAAATAAATAAAACAAAAGAAAACTCAATTAATGAATGACTTAAAAATAAAACGTTTTGATTAACACTTGTAAATTTGTAAAGTAACAGATTTAGGATGTTTATTATCAGAATTTCAAATGAGTACGCCTTAATAATTAAGTTTATTTTTTGCCTCGATAATATTATTGATATAGTCGGAAGAAATGAACTTCCGACTACTAAATATCCTAAAAAATCATTAACTAGTTCTATTAACAATATTAACTATTTAAAAGGTTCTTCCCTGAACATCTCGGTGGGCATGGAAATGCATATTCTAGAATTATTCCATCAACCATATCATTCTCATCACTTCCGGCTCCTACCGCAATAATGTTCTTTTTTCCATCATTACCAATTCCATAATAAAATCGTATACCCATACAGCCTTTTTGATTTAAAATTTTTAATATTTGGTTTTTACCAAAAAATTGCCCGATAATCTCTCCTGCAGGAATTGTTTTTCTGTAATTTGCAGTCCATCCGGACGCTTCTGCTAGGGTTACCACAGAACCCTCATCTCCATTAAATGCCATAATTGTAAATTTTTAAAAGTTTCTCAAAGTTAAATAGTTGACAGGTGTAGGTAATTCAGCATTTTTAAACTTGAAAACATAAACATCCCAAAAATACTGCAAATGACGCGTTTTTTCATGTAAAAATATTAGTACTTATACTAATATTTTATAGTACAAGTACTATTTTTTATTCTAGTATAAATACTATAAAAGAGTAAATTACTACATGAAAAAATGTTGTTTATTACCATTAATTGTAAGGTAAATAGGGGAGTGAAGAATTTGAAAATAATTCAATTAATGAGGCATCCCTAAGAAATATTAAAAAAATAATGAAATGAAAAGGAAGCCATATTAACTACCTTCATCTAAAAAAGTCAATCAGTTATACAATGAGTAAAGAAGAGCGCGAACTTAAGAAAGGTGAAAAAGCATATTTTCAACGCTATTTAAATGATTTCGAAAAAGAAGCTCAAAAATCCTTAAAAGAGATTGAGCAATTAAAAAAACAACTTGTTGATGGAAACGGAGTCAACGATTCCTTTCAAAAAATCGAAGAATACAAGGTTAAGATAGCAGAAATGTATGAATTCATTTTTGCAGAAGATGAGAATGGGGACACTATTTCAGATCATCTATCCGATTTTAAAGAACATGTGGATAACGAGTCCAAAGAAATTCATGAGCTCAAAGTCAAAATTGAAAAGTATAATGATCAGCTTTATGGAAAAGAAGATGAAAATGGAAATAAGATACCAGGTGTTATAAACAAGATTGAAAATTTTCAAAAACAATTACTTGAAAATATTGAGACAAACGAAAAAAAGCAAAAAGCCTTATTCGAAAAAATTGAAGAATTACTTCAAGGAGCGAGTACCGTAGCTTTGGCAAAAGCTTTTGAAGAACATAAAAAACAATTCGATAAACCAAATCAACTATGGCAGAAGGTATTTATTTGCACATTAGTTGCACTTATGCTATTTACATTTATATCTTTCTTTATCGCAAAAGCAGAATTAAAAGATATGTGGAAGATTACATTAGGAAATCTACCTTTTATTGGGGCTGGGGTTTGGTTGGCTATCTTCGCAAGCAAACAACGAAGTCAAAATATTAGACTACAACAAGAATATGCTTACAAAGAAGATGTAGCCAAACTATATTATGGTTTGAAAAATGAAATCGAACAACTCGATAATACGGAGTTAGGACAACGATTAAATGAAAGTGTAATTCAAATTCTAGTTGATACAGTATCCTACAACCCCAGCCAAACCTTGGATAATCATTCTCACAATGATAAAGGACCTATTTTAGAAGCACTGAAAAGTATTTCAGAGACAATAAAAGTAAAGTAATTAAAGAAAATCAATAGTTGGCATTTAATTAAGATTGAATTGTAAATGAAATGATTAACTATTAAATAGAAGTTTTTCTCATCAAATCTAAACATGAAAGCTTTATTGGTGTATGTTGAGAAAATCTAATTATTTCAAAAATCAGATCATTCACTCAATACTAGAGCAAACATTAAAAATAGTATTACACATCAAATCAATGGTATATGTACTATATATTTCTAGTATGTATACTATTTTTTGACCAAATCAAAAAACAATTATTTTTCTTGAAAGACAAGTTGAATAAGTGATTAAACATTTTTATTTGGTTTGTTTTTCTCTTTTTAAGGTAATTTATCAAAAACCAACAATTCTTTATTTTCAAAATTTGACTCCTGAATAATTGTTAATCGGAATAAATTGATTGAATAACAATGAATTCAATTTAAAAATTAATTCAATTAGAGTTCATGAGACAATGAAAGGACTGAACATCCAATGTGACAATAAAGGAGAAAAAATTGACCTGAACACTCCTAGAAAAAAGAAGTAGGGCATTTAAATTTATTTATTATGAAAAAATCAATTATTTTTTTTAGTTTTCTAATTTGTGTATCAAATTTATTTGCTCAAAAAAAAGCAATTAAAGTAAATGCGAAGGAGTCTCAGGGTTATTTAATTCTTGAGGATGATTCATTAGATATTGAATGCTGGTTAGTTAATTTTAGTGAGAGAGTTTGGCAATCAACTGATAGTTTTGAATTAAAAGAATTGGATCAAATCAGAATTTGTGGTAAAAATTATGTCACTATTCCTACAAATTATTTTGATGAAAAAAGAGATATTAGGGTATCAATTTATGGATTCGATTCGAATGGCAATAAGTCAATTTATGAGTTAAATCAAGGAATTGGAGTTTATGAATGTGCAAATCCTGAAATGGGTTCATTAAGAAGATGCGGAGTGATTTGTGATGGACAATGGCTCGGTTATGCCTATGCTTATGAAATTTATTTCAATGAATATTTTAACCCTCAACAGCCTAATGGAACTGGTTCTGGCGTAGTATTGGTCGATGATATATATCAATTCTCAGATGGATTTGTAAGTATTCCATTTTATGCAAATGTACCTGTTGACCAAATCGATGCTTTTATGGAATTAAATTATGGATATGAATTTAGCCAATTAAATCAAAATTCTGTTAACGTATCTCCTATATTATACTCGCAAAATTCAGGAGGGGTTGTATATAGTCCATTTAATCAAGTAATTCCATATAATACCCCTTACAGAAAAATAGCTAAAAACCTCAGCAAATGGAGAAATTATAGCCTTGATATGACATATCCCAATTTATTAATAGGTCAAACATGTAATTTTAATTTAAATTATTTCATAAATCTAGTCAATTCAAATCCAAATTATTCGGGGCCTGATTTAAATTGCTATGGTGAAAATTTTTCTCTACAGGATGGTGAAACATCCGCATTTAATACAAATTGCTTACCTAGTCAGCTTATAAATGGTCAGTTGGTGATTGATTCATTTAATGATGCTTTTGCATTGATTGATGCAGTTGAAAATTGTTTAGGCAATGGTAATTCATCTAATGGTAATTGGTGGGATGTTGCGGAGGCATCATTTGAATTGGCATTTGTAAAGAATAATGGCTCTGGTAGTAGTGAGAATGATGTTTTTTGGGCTTATTCTAAAACAGAAGGACTTATTAAAGGCTTTTCTGGAACACTTAAAGATGGACTGTATAAACTAAACATTATCAGTTCGGAAGGAGTTTATTTTCCTTTGATAGTTCAAATAAAAAAAGAGCAAGTTTTCACTTGTATGCAAAAAGATTTGCTTGATGTAAACATTTATCCTGTTCCAGTTAATGACAATTCTTTTACCATCGATTTAGAGGTTGGTTTTACAGGTAAAATTAAGTACGAATTATTAGATTCAAATGGGAAAATTCATTATTCTGAATCATTAGATGTTGTTCAAAATGAACAGAATAAGAAGTATAAGATCAAAGTAAAAACTAAAAACAACTTACCTCAAGGAACATTATACAATAGGTTCACATGCCCCGATGGTTCTGTTTATTCTAAGACGATATTAAACAACTGATTTTTATTTAATTTTGTTTTATGATTAGATTAACATTAATCTTGCTCTTAAGTTTTAAAGCTTATTCTCAGACGGTAACCATCCTAAATGATCGATGTTTTGGAGGTTCTTTGGAGGATGTTTTTAATGGCCAAATTTCTCTATCTGATGGTCGTCATGTTCTTTTTGGTTACTCCAAATCAAATATTTCTGGCACAAAAACGGAAAGCGGTTATGGAGGTATGGATGGCTGGGTAATTTTACTGGATCAAAACAACAATGAAGTTTGGCAAAAAACGATTGGTGGAATCTATGATGATTTTTTCAGCAAAGGAATACAGCTTACTAATGGAAACATTTGTTTACTAGGTACATCTGCATCATCAGCTTCAGGGAATAAAACTTCTGTTAGTAATGGAGTAGAAGATGCTTGGTTAATTCAATTGGATTTAAATGGAAACATTTTATTGGATAAATCTTATGGAGGATTGGATACCGATAATGGAAGGGGATCGATAATTGAAGGAAACGATGGTTTCATTTATTTATTTTGCAGCTCTGTTTCAGGCATTTCAGGAGTTAAAACCGAACCGAATATCGGTATGTTTGATATTTGGTTATTAAAATGTGATGCCGCAGGAAATATCGTACAGCAAAAAACAATCGGTGGAACGGCTACCGATTACATTTGGAATGTTGTGCAAGATGTAAATGGTGATTTCATTGTTGCTGCCCAATCTAGTTCTGGTATTAGTGGAGATAAAACGGAATCCAATATAGGATTGCAAGATTTTTGGGTTCTTAAAATAAATACCAATTTTCAAATAATCAATCAAAAAACAATTGGAGGAACTTCCAGTGATTATCCAAATTGCATGATTTTGAAAAATGGTAATATTATTATAGTTGGGAATTCAGATTCAAATGCTTCCGGAAACAAAACGGAAAACAGTTACGGATGGTCGGATTATTGGCTAGTGGAATTAACCGCTAATTTTGACATAATTCGGGAAAAAACGATTGGTTCCGATTTCGATGATTATGGGTGTTCGGCAAATTTGTTGCCTAATGGAAACCTCTTTATATGTGGATATAGTGATTCCCCTTCCAATGTATTTAAATCCCAAAACAACATTGGTGGTAGAGATATATGGTTTTTCCTATTAGATGATAATTGGAATATAATTTATGATAGGACTATAGGTTCAACTGGCAGTGAAAGCGGTTGCATAGCAAGTGGTTCCGATCTTTCCAATTTTTCCATCTTTTGTAATTCAAATGGGGCAGCCAACAATGATAAGACTTGTCCAACCAATGGTCAAATAGATTTTTGGGTGTTAAGTTTAAACTCAGATTTATCAGTTTCAAATATTTTGGATTCAAAAATCGTGATATATCCTAATCCAGTTAATGGAAATATTACAATTACTGGTATTGATAATTCCATGTTAGGCTCCAAGGCTAAAATATTTGATCAAAACGGTAAGCTTATATCTAATTTTTATCTTGGATCTTATGAACAAAGCTTTGACCTTACCCTTATAGAAAATGGTATCTATTTTTTGGAAATTGCTGACATTAAAACTAAAATATTGATTTTACATTAGTCAAAAAAAGGATAAGTTATTTAGATCTTGAAATAAACAAATATTTTAAATCCCAAGTGTGAACTTGGGATTTTTAATGTAAATTAAATACTCTTTAGATTACACTACTTTAATCCCAAAAGTTAAATATGAATTTTTTTTATTCGAACCGTTTTTTCTAATAATAGCTTGAGAAAATATAGAAGGTTGTAAAAATTTGTTTACAATGAAAAATAAAATTAAGCGTAGTATTCAATACAACATTTCTTGCCTAATTTCAATGATATTTCATCCCAATTACACAAGAATCTATTTATTTCCCCGAGTTATCATATTCTTCATTGTTGGAGTAATACTCAGTTTTATTCTAAGTCTCATTTAATATAACAAAAGCTAATTCACCCATAATCCCTGTTGACTAAGTCAGATAGAAATTAAATAAAGTAATCTACTTATATTAAAAATGTACGGGCGTATATTATTAACGATAATAGATTTAGTAAACCTAAAACAAACCCTCGCTAAGATTAAAATTTTGGTAATTATACTATTTTTCTTTAGTACTTATACTAATTTATCAAAGTAATTCATCTCTTCTAAAATTTAACAACACTAAGCATAATCAAGGATAAGCAACGATCAATAGCACAATAAATTATTTTTTGTAGCTAATTAATAAAAATAATGCGAATAATTAAAAAATAATTTTGAAACAATTAAAGTATTATTTATCAATAAATTAAATTTTTATGCGCTTAAAATTTTTATTATTCGTAACACCAGTTGTTTTTTCTTCAATATTAGTTTTCGCTCAGTCACCAGGATCAGGTATTGGTGTAAATCAATGGAAAACCAACGGTAATTTTGCAGATGAAAATCATTTTATAGGTACTAAAAATGATTTTCCAATCAAATTTCGGACAAACAATATTGAAAGGCTAAGAATCTCACCCGATGGAAATGTGGGTATTGGTATTTCTGATCCTATTGAGAAATTGGATGTTTTAGGAAATGTTTTATTTAGAAATAATTTAATTTTACCAGGGATCCAAAATTCAAATATAACAAGCAATCAGCCACTATTTATAGATGGAAATGGTGTAGTATACAAAGGAACTATAAATCAAATTGCGGAAGTAGTTTATCAGCCAAAATTATGCATTGATGGTCCAATACCAAGCCCTACTTGGTCTAATGGTGTTAACAAGATTTATGTCGCTTGTCCGCAAGTAAATGTTGGTATTAATACTTCTTTACCACGGGTTAATCTTGATGTTCAAGGGATTTCATATACAAATTCTATAAAAATCGGAACTGTAGACCCACTAACTTCAACGGTTAGATTTCACATGAAATCTAACGCTTTACCATCTAGCACATCCACACAATTATTGATTGAATCTGAACAACAACAATTATTAAGCTTGAATTATCAAGGTCTATTAATTTCACGAAGTCAAATTATAGATGTCTCAAACAATTTAACAACACCATTTATCATTAAAAATTCAAGTCAGAAACTTTTACAAGTAGATAATAATGGCTTACTACATGCAAGACGAATAAAAGTAGACACAGATAGTTGGGCTGATTTTGTTTTTGATAAAGAATACTATTTAATGCCTCTTTGCGAATTAAAAAACTTTATCAATGAAAACAATCATTTACCAAATGTGCCCTCTGAAAAAGATATTATAGCTAATGGAATTGACTTGGGAGAATTTAATAAATTACTTCTACAAAAGGTTGAAGAACTTACAAGATATATTCTAATTCAACAGGACGAAATCAACGAATTAAAAAAAAATATAAACAAATAACACATTTATGAAATCAAAATATTTTTTTTGGATACTTTGTATAATCTTAATTTTCCCTGTAAAGGCTCAATTTATGCAAAATGGTGGATTTGAAGTTTTTAATAATAACTTTTCTGGTGAAGCAATTGACCGCGCAAATGAATGGCACAATGTATTTAATAGTCCTGATTTACTCCATAATCAAGTTACAAGTAATAATGGCTCTTGTAGGACAGGTCAAGGTTGTGCCGGATTTGGTTTAACTGGTGTTTATAATGCTGAATTTTTCTATGGAACTACATTTACATTAAATGCAAATACAAAATACGTTTTAACATTCTATGTAAAAAATGGTTCGATTACAAACACGTTGCCTATTTGTGCAAAAATAACAAGTTCTCCGCCTTCACCAACATATGATTGTTCAGATTTTGCTACACCCCAGACTGCTGTTTCAAATTATCTAAATAATCCTATCAATCAACCTGAAATTATCTTTAAGCCTATCGGTATAGAATATAATAAAGTCACTTATTGTTTCACACCGCAAGTGTCTAGTAATCATTATATTACTTTTGGTATATTTCCAAATCAAAATTCTTTTAATTCAAATTATTTTTACTTGGATGATGTAAATATTAGCCAAGCAACAATAGAGCAACAGAATCTTTCATCTCAAGTATCATTGGTGAGTACATCCTTGTGTGTAGGTAATCCAATTATTGTTGATGGATCTAATAGTCAAAATGAAACTGAATTTCAATGGGAAATTGCTAAATTGGTAAATGGTCAACCAAATGTTATTTCAGTTGGTCAAACCCAATTTGGATCGGCTAGTTCAATTGATATTAATTCTGTATTTAGTCTCATAGGACATATACCATCTCCAGGGGATTGTTATAGAGTAAAATTAACAGTTAAAAACGGTTGCAGTGATGAATCCATCATTGATTTCTGTTATGAAGATCCGAATGTAGATTTTTTAAATAATTCATTATCTCTGTGTGAGGGTACTAGTGTTGATTTAACTGTTACGGGTCAAAGCGATTGGTTATATACTTGGAGCACTGGTCAAAGCGCAATGGGTCTGAACTCAGTATCTGTTATTCCTTCATACCCTAATTCATCTTATTCAGTTACAATAACAACCCCCTCACAATGCACTCATGTTGAAACGATTGATTTTGTTGTTTATTCTGCAAATAATGATGCGCCTGAGATGAATGGAATCAATGGAACTGGTGAATATGTATTATATGCTAATCAGGGAGACATAATAACTTTCTCATCTCAAATATCGAACGATAATTCAAATGAAACCTTTATTGCAAGTCTTTTATCAAGTAATATTCCTACAAATTTCTCTCAAATATCATTGGATAATAACAATCACCAAATTAACTTCTTTTGGAATACAGGACAATCTTTTGTGCCCAATTCTTCAACAGGAACATATCAATTTGTTATTAAAACCGATGATAATAATCAATGTACAAATTCTGGGGTAAGTTATCATACATTTCAAATCATTATTATTTGTGATCAATGTCCTATTTGTGTAAATTATGAAAATAGATTAACTTTAAATAATCCTCTTCCAGACCAAACAAAAACCGGAAAATGTATTGAAGCAGGTCTTACTCAGCCAGTTGAAACTGGTTCTGCAGAGATTTTGTTTCAGGCAGGTCAATATATTAATTTAGGTCCGTTTTTCTCATCTGGCCCTGGTTTTACTGCACAAATAGACCCATCAACATGTGTGACAGATTGTGAAGAATGTTGTTTAAATTGGGTAGGGTTTACTTTAGATGAAATTCCTAATGGTGTCTACATGAATTTTGAAGATAATATAATAGAGAATGATATTTTTCAAATTACGGATAGAAACCATCCATTTTGTGCATTTAATGCAAAAGGTTATTATTTAAGAATTTATAATAGCTCGAACAATACGTTATATGAGAATGAATATTCTACTAATAGTTGTTGCCCTTTCGTGTCACCTGCTCCAGAAAATCCTGTTTCTCATTCCTCTATTTGGTGGGATGGATATACAAATAATATTTTTGGTAATAGTGTACATCCAAATGATGGTGTATATTTTTACTTATTAAAATTATTTGGTTGTAATAGCGAAGTTGGGATTTATCAGGGATTTATTCATATTATGAGTTCATCTGGTTTGATAAATTCACCTGAAACAATAAGTCAAGCAGTTCAAGAAAATTACAAAAATGATATTGCTAATATCATAATTCAAGATAATAGTAATGAAATCGAATTAAATTTATATCCAAATCCAACTAATAGTAGTTTGGAAATAATTGGAATTAAAATTGATGATTCAATAGTCGTGCAATTGTATGATAATAATGGTATTCTCATCGAAAATGCAGTTAAAGTAAAGAATAATCGTTTTAACGTCACATTTTTGAGTTCTGGGGAGTATTACTGCAAAATAATTGTAGGGGGGAAAACAATTACAAAGAAATTTATCAAATTGTAATGTATATTCTTGACAATTAATCTTTGAAATATTATAACAACTTTTTGTTTTTTCTTTCATGTTAATATTTATTCAACTTAAATTAATGATTATGAAAAATTTAATTTTTATCTCTTCAATTATGCTTCATTTATTTGGCTTTTCTCAAAATAAGTTTGGCATATCAGCTAGCATTTCCAACCAAGGTCAAGTTGATAAGACTCTGGAGGACTTTTATTCTCTAAATTTCCCTTATGGATTTGCAATTCAGGAATATACCAACAAAACAGTAGGTTCCAACTTAAAGTACAACCTAAGTTTGTCCT
>JACCDK010965040.1_pt1 | contig 15747 bp, 8 predicted proteins | sample 7445871 | NCBI WGS metagenome assembly JACCDK01 (sample SAMN15323436, study PRJNA562643) | freshwater metagenome | isolation source: river surface water | place: USA:Blue River Watershed | collected 2017-08-15 | reverse complement strand
GTCCTGAGTAAGAGTCAGAACAGTTTCAAAGGTAGCTCCCTGATCAACAACAAGATTTACTTTAGTTCCCATAGCATTAAATAGTTATTTCTACTATTTATACACCACAGAAATTAACCGTTTATATCGCCGTTGTATCTGGAAGTCCAAATAACTAAGTTATATTTAGTTCCGGAAGTTACTTGTCTACCTTCGTGCCCATGAGTTACCTGTCCAGGCCACAATACGATGTCACCGACAGGCACATCTTTATTAGAATAGTTCTGTCTATGGAAATAAGTATCACCACCTTCATAACCATCATTTAGTTTAATGATGCCGGAAACTAATGATGCATCATGGTGACAGCTTAGATATGATTGTGATTGCTCATTGTATTTAATAATGAACATATCTCTGATATCATACAACTGTAACGGCCACCAATATTTCTCAATCGCTGGACCAATATTCTTAAGTAGGTGCTCTCTTATTTCGGCAAACAGCTCAGGTGAAAATTTATTAACTCTAATTTCTTGACCTGGGAACTTATCACCATCTAGAGATTTCCAAACACCAAACTCTTCTGATAATTTAATAATGTCAGAACATTGCTGTGGGGTAAAAAAATCACCAGCTAAAATATCTGGACCAACTACCTTGAGGTTGTTTGTTATAGGTTTAAAATTAGGTTTATGGTAAATCTTATTATAGAGATTCAAAAATGCTGTCTTCGATTCACCGCCACCATTACCATGTAAGATGCAAGGGCATGTATTGGTAGCTGTATTATACAACTGCCCGTTACCTAGTAAGCATACTTCTTTTTCAGCAAAGCAAATACATTGAAACAGATAGTTCTCATAATCTAGCTTTATAGTTAGATCATCACTACCTAAAGTTTCTAGATATCTTTTCTGTAGATATAGTTGATCGTCATCACAATCGTTTATTTTATTCTGTAATAATCTTGCAATAGCCCATCTATAGCCGATGTAACAACCGCTGTTTAAAAATCTATATTCAGTATGAGATTCAGGAAACTGATCGGCAATACTCTTGTCTGGCCAACATGCCTTTTCTGCTGCAAATAAAATGTCACAATCTGCTTCATAAAATCTACCGACAATAGTCTCTATATCGTCGTTGATCATTACATCATACCCATCTACAAATAATACGATGTCTCTATCTTGTATGTTGTCGATGAAATCGTATACAAGGTTTAGCTTCTGGCCACCACCAGAGCCGTTAGCCATATCGCCACCGTTCCACTGTCTACCTAGACCAAGATTAACAGCACTGATATTGAATTTTTTGATAGAATCAATAAGCGTATACATCTCATTATTATCTGTACCTACCGTGAGAGGTACAACTGATCTGATAGGGAATGTATTTGACTCTATATCTGAACCAAACTCTTCTCTTGATGCTTGAGTAAAATAAGGTTTAGTAAATGCAGCAATCTTTGATTTTTTCTTATTAAATCTTTTGATAAGAAATTCAAAATTCTTCTTTATTACTTTTGCATCACTTAATAAGTTGCTTTCGTCGATACCGTTAAGTATCGGAAAAAATTCATCTACCGGTATTACACAATCTTGTAGATTAAGGGAGAGTAAATATGATGCAAACTCTGACGTGATTGCGTAAGCACTAGCGTGATAAGGATACACCACATCGGTAAGTTCAATACCATTAAACTTATTGTTTCTATGAAGACCTGGTGACATCTCTTTGTAGTGTAAGTACACCATATCATATTCACTAAGAGCTGTTTCAATATCAGCATCGACCATCTTCCTCATTGCTATAGAATCATCTTCTAATACAATACCTGGTTTACCGGAAGCAGCTATTTTTTTCCAAACTTCAATATGGGAGAGAGTGCAGGCAATTTCACCTTCTGTTAATTCTCTTGCTAGTAATGGGTCAGCCCATTTTCTAAAAGGTCTAACATTATTCTTTTCAAAGTCAAACTCTTTACCGTTGATAGCATCGACAATTTCATATTCATACCCTGTAAGCTGTAATCTAATATTTTCTCTTCTATCAGCTCGCTCTTTTAAATTAATTACAAAAATATTCATGTTATCTCCATTTAGGACCTTCGATCCAACTTACAAGCGAGTATCTTACACCCTTAGTGACGGGCTTGACTCTATGTTCAAAAATAGAAGGGAAAATTAAAATAGAACCTTGTGGTGCAAAGAGTTCTTGTTTGAGTGGATCACAACCCCTAAATTCAAACTCACCGCCCTCATATTCTTCAGGTTTTGAAAGTTGAATGCATATTGATAATTTTCTATCATTAGGTGTCAGGCTACTGTGAAATGTATCTTTATGCCAAGAGTAATGTCCAGCATGGGAGGCGGGATATGATGAAAACTGTATGTCGTTCAAACCGTAAGAGATATCTACACCGAAATTAGTTTTGTTAGCCTCATTAGTATATTCATTAATAAGACTAACTATATCGGTGTCTGTTTTCTTATTGAACCAAGAAACAAATGACGCCCTGATGTCACCATCAATTGCCCCACCAGCTGTACCTATGACACCGGGGGTTGTATTATTTCTTAACCCTCTTTCGATTATATCGTTACAAACTTCTTCACTTAATTCACTTGACCATACTAACCATTGCGATTTCATAATAAACTTTCATATTAATTAGAACTCATCTATTGTCATTGTAACAGTTTCATCATCTAGAGCACTCTGAAGAATTTCACTATAATTAGGAATTAATGTATGAAATAGTTCATCGCGAACGCTGACATATGTCTCAAGATCAACAATATCATCAAGCTTTGGATGATCAGCAATGTCACGCCATACTACTTTATCAGCAATATAACCTCTAATCTTCTCCCTCGATTCTTCAGCATCACCGATACCGGCAAAAATTAATTCTTGCTCTTTAATAATTAAAACGTCGAGGGCTTTCAATGCACCATCTCTCTCAAACTTTAATTGCTTGATAACATCATCGCGCATATATTGAGTTGATACTCTGACATTGTTACCTTCAATAACGATAAATCTACGCAGTGCTGGGTGAATACTTCTTATCTGGGTAATAATGTGAGGATCATCAATGAACCAGCGACCATATTTTTTCATTGTTTCCATTATATCTTCTTTGATATAATTAAACTCAAAGTATTTGTTTTCTACTCTATCATATGTGTAATACATTGTAATACCTCAATTAAGAAATGTAATGCACACGTACTGTGTATGCTGTATTAACGCTAGCAATACAGCTGCATTTGTAGTACATCTGTACAATTAATCTGTGCGGTCCGCTCCATCTAGTACGGTGCCAGTAACCATGTCCGCTTGGACCTGTCCACATAGACCAACCCCAGTCAGCAATGTTTGAAACAGCACAGGGGTTAGGGGCGTTAACAGAGAGGGAGGTACCTTGCCAAGACAGGAATAGGTTCTTATATGCGTACTGAGCATCCCAGGATTCAATATCAACACCTGAATCGTAATCGGCGAATGTCTGGTTAGGTGATGTTACTGTGACACTGAAAGAACCAAGTGTACCTACAGTACCTGTTGCACCTGTCGGTCCTGTCGGGCCAGTTGGCCCTGTTGGACCTGTAGCTCCAGTAAATCCTTGTGGGCCTTGTGGACCGGTAGCACCAGTTGGACCGGTAGCACCAGTTGGACCTGTTGGGCCTGTTGGACCTGTTGGGCCAATTTCACCCTTTTGACCTTTATCGCCGGTATTACCTTTATCGCCTTTTTGACCTTTGACACCGGTAATAAGGAATGTAGATGAATCTGTATTAGTGAATACTACGGTGTTGTTTGCATCGGTGTAGGTAGCACTAGTGACTCTTTCACCTTTCTGACCTTTATCTCCACCTCTATAAAAAGCTAAGAATACTTTATCGTTATTAGAGAATAGAGTTGTACCGCTAACGTAAGCAACAGTTAACTGATAGAACCCGGTTTGAGCAGATGCAGCTGAAACGTTGAATACTGAAAACTTACCAGGGTCATTAGCGCTTCTTAGAAGAATTGAACTTACACCAATTGTATCGTCAAATGTAGCAATATAAGAAGCGACATTAGAGGTACCAAGTTCATTATTATCAACTGCTATTTGTGTAACAGAGGAGAGGGTACCACTGTTGAATCTTAACGTACCTGCGCCTGGATCAGTACTTGTAGTAGTGTTATTACTGAAGACGTACGTTAAGTCACTATATGAATGAAGTGGGAAAAAGTTTGAACCATCATTGGTAAATTCCCATCTATCGTTTGTCTCGTCCCATTTAATACTAACATCAGTACCTGTACCTCTATTGACGGTAAGGAATGCATTAGTGGTAGGTGAGCCTGATACGTCCTTAAGCATCAAGATTTCACTTGTGCCTAGATTCAATTCAGTTGCAAATGTAACAATACCATCAACGATAAGGTTACCACCAATGTTAACGTTGTTTGAAAAGGTAGCAGTATCTGTTACTGTAAGATTGGCCCCGATAGTTGCCTCTTCAGCAACATTAAGACCGTATTTGACTCTAAAATTTTGTGTATTTGCTGCCATTAGCTTCCCTTTCCGCTAACTACTTTTTTTATTTTTATACGAAAGTGGTTCTAAAAATTCTGAAAGTAGCACCACTGACGTTTGTGTTTGCGTTTAAAATTACGTGTGTGGCGTTAGCTGAAGCACTAAAAGTAGCGAATTGAGAGTCGGTGTAGATGGTACCATACTCTGTCATATGTGCGTTGCCAAAGCCGTAAATAACTGATATCTCTGTAAACGCCTTATTATTAGCATTACTACTATCTGTTATATTAATACTATATTTAGCACCGGTGAATTCTGAAGTACTGAATGAGTCAACTGTATTAGTAGTTGCATTGTTAGGGAATGTAAGTTCAGACGTCTTGGCAAATAGTCTTACCTTTGAATCAAATGTGACAAAGTTATTTAAAGTAAGGTCACCAGTCATAACAGCAGAAGCATTAACACTAATGTTAGATGTGGATGTTATACTTAAAGTGTTTGTACTGATAGTAAGATTGGCTGTACTTATACTAACGTTTTGTGTGCCTGTACCTAACGATGTATTAGAGGTAATGTTAAGGCTATTTGAGCTAACATTGGTTGTATAACCAGCAATAGAAACGTTTGAAGAAACGGTTGAGTTAGCAAAACCAATTGAAAGCGATCTAACATTGGCTGTGTTACCAGATGTACCACCTCTTAACAACTCTGTTGAAAGAGTGTTAGCTGCTAAAATACCTAGTACAGAACCGTTACCAGAAGTGTTTGAACCTGATGTAGTTGTTGATACCGTTACAACTTCGTTAGTAAGGGCGTCAAGAAGTACGTTGGTTTTTGTAACCCATCCTGCAAATGTATCTGTTGTAATAGAAACGTTAGCGACTGTTTTAGACATGTTTATCTTCTAATAGTTTAGCGACGAGCGCTTTAAGCTCGTCTATTTCCTGTTGCATGGTGTTGACTTTAATCCTGTCAGCACGTTGTTGCTTGTAGAGTTTATACGCACTAGCATTGGTATTTATTAGTGCGTTTGTATCCTCATCTCTGTAAAAATCTGCGTTTTGAGTCTTAACTAATCTCATACTGATGTTGCAATTACTCGGATATCATCTAGTTCAGGTACGAGATAAGAATTCTCTGCCTTCAGTACAACTTTAATAGCAAAGTATTTGTATGAGTCGTGTGCGGCTCTAGAGATATCGAAGTATCTTACAATACTTGAATTCTTACTATACTTAAACGCCTCTTTCTTACCTGTAACCTTCTCTATTGAACATCCGATGGTGTTAGAAGATGGTGCAGTTGATAGAACAAGATGTGTGTTATTCGCAACAGAGCTTACTGGTATAATATCGTAGTCTGTTGTTGAACTAGTATAAACAATCTTAACAATATCATTAGCAGTAAGATCAGAACTGAATGATGTTCCAGAACCTACTACTGTTGTACATGCAGAATTAGATTGCACTTTACCAGCAAGCACCGTTGCTGATGGTGTACGTTTAAATGTAAACTCATATTCTCTTAGATCACTTGGATTGAGAGAAGAGCTAAACAATGAGCTTGAAGTCACCATTTCAAGTTCTGACCAATCCTTATCTTCAAAGGAATCAGAATCAGCTTGGTTTAAAACCTTTGCATAGATCTTAACATCTGTTGTTGCAGGTCTGTATGCCTTAATGTATACTTTAATATCTTCAGCATCTAAGTCCTCAGCCAATTCTAAACTCTTAGAGATGTACTTGCATTGGGCATTACCGTAACGAGTATTCTCATTAGTAGAAAGGTTGTTAATAATATTCTTCTGTAACAACACACTTGCTGGGTTAACGTCAACAACAGGTGAAGTATCAGTATAGTTAGAAGTAAGTGTTAATGTTGTACTAAATGACTTATTAACTGAGGTACCAGAAATCTCATTTGATCTACTCTTAATAACTGATGAGTCGTTAAAACCAACTGGGTTTCTGCTACCGAGGTTAAGAGTGCTAGAAGATGTGCCACCTGCAGCCTTAGTGAATGTACCAGATAGGCTTACAGCTGTTCCTGGAATATTCAATGTGCTGATGAATGGTGTAAGTACAGTACCGTTAACGTTATCAATACTAATAACCTTCGCTAGTGCATCAGATCTATCACCTACGATGTAACCATAATAGGTAGAGTTAGAAGTACGTACAAGGAAGTTACTGTTTGAAGAATTACTATCTTCAATGAACAACTTACCCTTGTTAGCATTATATGATGATAATGTACCGCCTACGACCTTTTGCAAGCTTACACTATTAGAAGTAGAATTGCTTACTGATAGTAATGGAGGTCTGTTAACAGTAAATGATGTTGAATTAGCAGATACAACTCTCAATACATCAAAATCTGGATCAACAGAGTAATGGGTACTGTCACTGATAGTTGCATTAAATGGTGCGTCAACAGAAAGTGCTGTCGCTGAAGCAACGTTAGTAATTAATCTTACTTCATCACCGATCATAATGAAGTCACCATTAGCATATGTTGTAGTGAAATCAGTAGTTGAAGCGGTAGAGTTAGTAACTGATGTACCTGTTACCTTAACGTTAGCAGTACCTAGAGATGCATTACTTCCAAATACAAATAGCACTCTATCATTAGCTGATAATGTAGAGGTTAAGCTGTTGTTAGTAGTAACAACATAAGACTGATTATTTGTTGTCAAAGAGGTGTTAATGTAAGTGTTGGTCATCTGAGCAACATCTTCACCGGGTGTAAATGAACCACTGACAGCATTAACTGTTAAGAATTCATAATCACCGTTATTAAGAACTAATGTACCGCTAGAGCCACTAAAGTCTGCTCTGTTAACTGTGAACTTAATATCTTCGTTCTGTACAGCAGTAAATACTTTATCAGATACAGAGAAGAACATGGTACCAAGACCCCAGCTCTGATTGCTGATTAGAGATGTATTAGCTACATCAGGTACACCAGTTTCAGCTGTCCAAATTCTGTACTCTGGAGAGTTACCATCTGGTGCTAGAATAATAGCATAGTCCTTATCTGCTCTTACACAAACAGGTGAATCAAATGTAAACTTGGTTGCTGTTGTACCATTTGAGCTCACATTAATGTCGCTAGAACGCTTGTACACTCTAGAGAATGGCAATACAATACTTGTAGGATAGCCAGAATCGCTAACCTCTCTTACCATTAAAGTAACACCCTTTGAAGAGTCTTTCTGTTTAAAATAAACATCAATGGATGAAAGGTAGATATAATCAGCACCCTGTTGTCTCTGAACAAAGAATGTCTGTGATAATGGGTCAGTACTTTGTGGTACAGGTATTTCTGTTATTCTTGTAACAGTATTGCTGACTGAGAAGCTTACACCTGATGTAGATGTATTGACTGTTCTTATATCACTAAATGTTTGGGTATTAAAGCCTGAACCTGTAGTATCAAATGTCTTAGTACTAAAGGTTAGGTTCTGTGCTGTACCTGAAGTTGTAAATGAACTGAACTTACCTGTTGCTTTTGAAGTAGCAGATAGTTCACTTGCTAGTGAGCTTACGTCCATTAACAAGAACTCTTTCTCACCAGTAGTAAATGTATCACTTGGTAAGGTAACAATTACAGCAATCTCACCTGAGTTGTTAGCAAACAAGCCTGGAGATGAGCCTTTATTGTAAAGAGGGCTAAAGTCAGACAAAGACATATTAGAGAAGTTAGACACTTTAGCTGGTTCAGAAGCTGAAGTTAAGTCTTCCTTATCAAAATACACATAGTGTTGTGCACCTGGTCTCAAGCCAGAGCAGTAAATAGCAACTCTTTGACCGCGAATGTATGGGTTAATATGAACACTAGTAAGTAAGTTATTAACCTCTTGTGTTGATGAAACGACTGGAGGTGTAGAAATGTTTACTCTTGAGTCCTGATATGTTTGTCTGACGTTACGGGTCCAGTTTGTTCTGGTTAACTCGTTATAACCGTCAACAATATATCTACCAGACGCATCAGTAGTGCTATAGTTTACTCTTGTTGATGAAGAGGTATTAGCATATGATGTTGCAGTACCTAGTAGCTTTGTTGCTGCAGTTACCTTGCTGTTAATTTCATTCTGTGCATCTACAAGAGAGGCAAGAGGGTCAGCAATATTAATATCTACAACTGTAGTAGCTTTAACTTCAGAGTCAAAGAAGTTGTCCACCTTAGGTGTAACAATCATCTTACCTTTGAAAGACCAGTTTTGTTCAACTAAGGTTCTTTCTTTGTTAGCGATGTTTTGCTTAATAAGTTCCTTCTCTGTGTAAGGAAGCATTACTAGGTCACCGATCTTAGTTACACCTGAACTTGAAGTAGAGTTGTACTTAAGATTAATTGGGTAAATCTCTTGTTGTGGGATTAAACGTGAAGTGTTTGTATCAACTAACGCCTTATATTCACCGTCGTTAAGATCGGAGATATTATAGTTGTCAAATGAATCAACAAAGAATCCATTCTTAAATACCGCGATAGATGAGTTAGACTCACTAGGAATAGAAGTAGTGGCTGCATTAGCCTCTAATGTATTAAGAAGGGTGTAGTACTCTAGTTTCTGTAAGCGGTTCTCAAGCTCGCCAATATCCTTCATGGTGTAGCGTTGGGTTTGAAGAAGAGAGATGGTGTTCTTCAAATCTGGGCGCTTGGCAACACTTGATGCCTTTGCTGAAAGACTTGGATAAGGGGTAATCTTGATAATACCAAGATCCATTGAGGTGCGTTCTCTTTGAGGTGGTAATGGGTTATTAGAAGGAACACCTTCAACAACTCTCATTCTGCCATCTTCACCTACAACAATCCTATCTACTCTACCAAGATATGATTGAATATCACACCCAAAGCTTCTTGAAGGAGATGGGAAGAACTTCTCACCAGTTACAAGAGTTTCAGTAGCTGATGGATCAATAGATGCACCACCAGTAGTAGAAGAAAGAACAGCAGTATTTGCAACAATAGGTCTGAAGTCAATACTATCTCTTAATGATAGTGCTTGACCAGATGTTCTAGAAACGTAAACTGGAATGCTCTCAGTTCTGATCTTGTTGTCTGGTAGTGGTGTGGTGCTATCATCAACTGGATATGATTCAGTAGATAGGTACTTACCTGACGAATGAGTAAATGCTTTTACTTTAACAAGTAAGCAGTTAGATGAAGTAAGATCGATAGTAGAGCCTGGAGCCTTACTGATGTATGCTAGACCGTAGTAATTATCTTTCTGACCGCTATCTAATTCAAATTCAGCTGCATAGTTAGTTGTTGCATCAGAATATGTATTACCTGATCCAACATATACACCTTCGATGCTTAACACATCAGGTATACCTAAGCACCATGGGCCAGTTGTAGAACCGGAAAGCTTGCTTGTAGAGAGTTTAACATAAACAGGGTTATTAAGTGACTTAACACGTACACCTGGTTCGAAATTCTCTAGATCGTGATAAACCGTAAATGCGGTGGTTGAGTTAATTGCTGCACCAAGATCAACAGTAAGACTTGTTGTAGAATTAACAGTAATAGATTTTCCGGTTCTTGTAAAATCAACAGGCACATTGGCTGGGTAAGCCATGTAGTGGCCATTTGAAGTGGCACTGAATCCCGCAGCGGATGCTAGCGTTAACAATGTATTATTGCTAATAGAAGCAACACGAATAGGACTGTTAGTTCCAATCTTAATATAGTCGCCTACTTCATAGGTTGATAGGAACGTTGTAGATGTTCCTGTTACGTTTGTTTGACCGGAAGTTGTTGCAACTGTACCTGCACCGTTTGAAGAATGATAAGCAGTTGCTGTTGGAATAACGATAAAGTCGTCTGCATCAGCATCGGTAAGAGTACCAACACCATATGGTAGGGTATTACCACCAGAGAAACTGATTGTTACGGAACCGCCAGTAGTAAATGTACTATTAGTTGAGGTTCTAAAGATAAATTCTTCTTGGTTAAATTCACGAACAGCAAAAGTACCTGAGTTGAAAACAAGAATGTCATTCTCAACATCTTTAATTGTTGCAGCACCGTTAGTTAGAACAACGTCGGCTAATGCTGTAGAACCGATGCTTAATGATCTTGTATCTTTAAATGCATAGCCGCCAGACATTCTAACATCAAACACATATACTTTATATTGTGCATCCGGTGTACCGATCTTACCAGAACTATATTCAATAGATCTTACTTTAGCTGTACCAATCACTGAGCCAGGTGATGAAGGTGTACCACCACTATTATCAGTAACATCTGTACCCGCTGTGTTACGGAGGTTAATAGAAGTACCTTCTTTGATCTCAAATAGACCAAGCAACTCTTTAACCATAATGTAACTACCAAACTTAGTATTGATAGTTTGATTAACTGTATTTGAGTAATCTGTACCTTTTCTTGCAGCTACTCTAATAGAGTTAAGAGTCTCAATTCTTTGACCTCTTACATAAGCAGTACCTGATCCAACTACAACGTTAAAGTGTGTGGTATTACCAGTAATGTCTTCTGTATTAAGTTGGAATGGTTTGATTACATAATCACCACTCTCTTCAAACGTTCTTCTAGAAAGTTCGGTATTGATAGAATTGAACTGAGTGTTAGTTCTATCCTTAACAACGTTACCATTTTCAAATTCTAATAGAGATAAGAACTCAGTATTAGCCTCGGCTTCGGTTTTAGAAAGAACAGTAAGTGTTGGTGTTAGCTTAAGTCTATTTGCACCTGGTGCGGCAAAGTTAGGTGTACCAGTTGCAAGATCAAGAAGAGTTGAATCAGCGTTGCTATTAACAACAGCCTCAATAGTTCTGAAACCGACTACCTTGTTATTTGCAATAAAGCTATACTTCTCAAGGACTTCTTCTTGAGCATCAACGCTAATAAAGAAGCCTTTTTGATAGATGATACCGTCTGATGTCTTAACAGCAGCACCAGTACCGACTGAGTTAACTACGGAAGCAACCGTCAATTCGGTAATATAATTCTTAGCTGTTAGTGCACCACCAGAACCTGTAGAGGTAGTGATAGAGACGTTTGGAGTAGATGTATACCCGGTACCCTTTGATTGTACAGATACATCGGTAATCTGACCGGTAGCATCAGTTGTAAGTACAGCTGTAGCACCAGAGCCACCACCACCAGAGAAGGTAATAGTATCAGAATTAGAATATAGAGAACCAGCAGTAACCACGCTTACATCTTCAACAGTTCTTTGTCTACTGAATACCTTAATGGTCTGAGCATTAGCGTAAGCTTTCTCACCAGAGGTACCTGTGTTAATATACTTAATGTAAAGCGTGTTAAGATCAGGGTCTTGTGATTCAAAACCTGTCTTGTAATTAACAACTAATGATTGTAAGTTAGCGCTCTCTTGAATAAGGAGAGTATTAGCGTATGAAGGTAAGCTTACTGGCTGACCATCGTTCTGACTATCCAGAATCTTAATGTAGTCATATCTAATGTCAACAGTAAGAGAACAGCCTCTAATAATAGTACCAGTCTTATAAATGTTATCACCAAATCTTTCGATCTGGCTTTGTAAGATGGTTTGTAATTGTGTTAATTCTCTAGCCTGTACCGCTACACCTGGGCGAAATAAAACGCGATGATAGTTCTTAACCTCACCGCCATTGTCTGCATAAAAGTCATCAAAGTACGGTGTAACGTTGAGATTTGTATCTAAAGGCATGCTTTCCTCTTAAAAATTGAGAATCAATCTAATTGTTTCAGATTGACTATTTGATCTTGATATTGGAGTATTATTTTCTATGTATAATACCTTTCCAGAACCTTTTACAAGATCAGGTGTATACTTGTTGCTACCTAAGGTAATAGTATTTGAGCCGTTATAAACTTGGAGTTGTTGGGCTGGGTCGGCGTTAATAGGACCTTTTTCCGATGTGAGGAAAATGTATGAACTATTAGCTGAATGGTAGTAAGCATTACTTAACGCTATATCATCTTGATATAATATTGCATCTTCTGGAATGGTACCAGATGTAGATGTATAAGAAATTCTAGTTCTATTATCTAATGTATTCCAGTTATTAAAACTCTTTTCACCGACCTCAATAGCAGTAACGTTAGCAGTTGCACCAGACGAAGCCCCAACAACCATCTTACCTGTAACAAATTTAGGTGTACTATTAGATAACGTTACGTATGGAGTGCTGTTACCAGACTTAATGCCTTGTGCTAAAACTGAGGTGTGGGAGATTTGCGCAAATGATGTTGTAATAGAAGCATTTGATGTAAGTGTAAGACTGGTAGAGTTTGTTACACTGCTTACTGTTTTAATCTTGCTAAGGTTAGTAGTAATGTCTGTAATAAGAACTAGATCGCCGGCTACTAGAGCATTACTAAAGTCAGTACCAACACCAGTAACTGTAGTGCTATTTTCAGTAGCAGACACCGTACCGATAATCTTTTTTCTGTTTATCTGATAGATTACTTCAGTATTAGAGAATGTACCAACTTCAGTATCAAGTGTGAGTGTTACGTTCTTAAAATACGGATCTTTAATAATAGCAATCTTACGGTAGTCGTTTTCAGTGGTAACATAACCACTTTCATTAGTATTATATGTTACACTAATACCTACGGACTTAGCACCTAGTTCAGATGGTGCATCAAACCCGTGACCGCCAATTGGAGGTATAATTACCTTAACGGTAGCAGTATTAGAAAGACCACCAGTATTACCATTAACAGTAGCAGTACCGTATGTGTAGTTGCTACCTCTATTAATAATATTAATTTTGGAAATAAAGTTATTAACAGAAGAGTTAGATGATACAGTAGCATATGCAACTGCACCAGTTCCATCACCGCTTACTATTACGTCTGGGGCAATAGTATACGATGAGTTTGATGCAGGTGCTGTTGTAAATGCTGAATTAACAACTGCAACTCTTGTTGATGCATTGTAGTTAATAATTCTTCTTAATTGACCGGCACCAGTACCTGAGGAAATATACAAGGCACTACCAACGTAAAAATCAGTATTAGATGATGCGCTGGTTGAAAGTCTGTAGGTAGTTGTATTACCGGCAATAGTAGGAATAGATTCTCTTATATCGTCGGTTTGGAATTGACCGGTAAGCGTTGCGATATAATCAGAACCAGTGTTAGTAATTCTAATAACATCAATTGCCCCAGCAATGGTGCTACTTGAGACATTAGCGCTAGTGTAAATAGGCATGTAATCGCTTGTAGCGAACTTATTAAATGTAGTGTTGGAAACTGAATACATTAGTTTCCAAGTGTAGCCATCGTTTGTTGTAATAAAGTTACATGCACTCTCTGATGTACTAGAAGGTACAGTATTAGAAGCAACACCTCTATTATTATCTAAACACTTATAAACATAGGTAGGGTCGCCTAATACAGCAACATAGAATTGCTTTGAAAATAGGCTACCATCGTCTTGATCGTAGTGATCGTAAACCGTGTTTGATGTCCAAATATATTTTGGAACCATTAAGTTTACATCACTAGGAGATACTTTTTTACCGAAGATAGCTTCGTTGTAAATATCAATCTCTACCTCAGAAATATTATCCGTAGGTGTTGGTGTAGTAGTATCACCATTGGCATAGCTGGTATGCTTAGATGCAAGAACGTAATATATGTTGTTAGCTGGCTCACTAAGTGATTCAATAAATTGCTCACCTAAGTGTGCTCTTAACTTATTAGGTATAAGTGTTGTCATGCTTGTGTAATGGTCATTGAGGCGCTGATATCGAGATTAGCAATAGGTGATGTTACAACTCGACCGAACAATTTTTTACCGGAGATGTGAAGTACTTCTTTAAGAACTTCGTTGTATTTGTCAAGAGGTAAACTTGTTTGAATCTCATAAGAGTAGTTTTGATAATACTCACCATCGTGAATATATTTAGCATCGTCTAAGAAACCTCTTGTTGATGAATAGTAGCCGGCACCTACACCTTGAGTTGAAACATTAGCCGACCCTGATGCAGCTCTTAAACCGTCAAGAGATAATAAAGTAAGACCTTCATTATTCTCATATCCAAAGCCAGAGTCAACAACAGTAGCGATTGTAATTGTACCATTAGACGCTACAACGTTAGCACTAATAACAGCGTTGTCTCCAATAACGTTTGAAGTTGTATCTTCTGTTACGCTAACGACATTAGCCTCAGCACCTGAAGTAACACCGATAACTGTCTCCCCGCTCTTAAAATCTGTAAAGAGACTTAAACGTCTGAGATTAAGAGTGTTGTTAGATGCAGCTGTAACTCTAGCACGAGCTGTAGTAGAAGCAGTGCATGCACTTGCATTTGTAATAGAGGAAATGCTGCCTGTAGTTAAGCCGTATAGTTTATAAATGCTTGAATTAGATGCACCACTTATTGTAGTAGAACCTGGAGTAGGAGATGCATTACTTGATACTGACCCGTTTGTAAATGTACCAAGTACATTCTTAACAATAAGGGTTGTAGAATTAGAAGTAACCAATACACCATTCGCAGTTGTACTTTGAGTAATTTTATTTCCAGGTTCAAAGTTAGTGTTTGACGAAACAGTCAATACGCTCACATTAATAGTGTTTTGCCAGGTCCCGGTATTACTTACTAGTACTGTTGAGTGAACATTAGAAACTAAATTACGAGTATGTGAATAAACAATACCTGTTGCAGTATTAGAAATACCGTCAGTTGAGTATGCAATTTCATTCACCTCGTATTGGAGGTTAGTATTACCAGAATATGCATTAGAAGTAATGACAACACCAGACTGTGAGGTAACTTGGTTAACATATTCACCTACAACAAAACTACCACTATTAACACCTATCTCTAATAATATATCGCGTTTACCTAATGATGCAACAGCAGGTTCGTAAGCAATGGTGAATGGGTTAGCGTTATAATCCTCACCGGGGTTAATAGCTGATAGTGTAGATATTGATCCAATTGCTTTTGTTTCAAAAAAGAATAAATCAATTAAAGGTGTAGTAATGTTACCATCAAGGTATTTTGGGAAGCCATACTTAGCACCAGGTATGAGGTTTGCACCAGTGCCCACCCCGGTTGAACCACCGGTTGAATTAACAATAGAAACTGAAGGGGTTGTTATGATACCATTGCCGGTATTAGATGATAGTATTACTTGAACAATATTACCAGATGCATCAGTAATTAAAGAAGCATTACCTGCACCAAATGACCCTGCGCCACTATTACCACCAGTAAATGTAACGATGTTTGTGTTGT
>JACCDK011116605.1_pt1 | contig 15750 bp, 16 predicted proteins | sample 7445871 | NCBI WGS metagenome assembly JACCDK01 (sample SAMN15323436, study PRJNA562643) | freshwater metagenome | isolation source: river surface water | place: USA:Blue River Watershed | collected 2017-08-15 | reverse complement strand
GCTCGCACAGTCTGGTTACTCTGCGCACCAACCCTTCATGATGTTCTACCAACGATTCGCTCACGTTGCCGCCATCTACAACTACGAACCCCATCGATAGATGCCGTCACGCAGGTACTTATCAAGCGAGACAACATTTCACCGAGCATGGCAGATTTTGCGGCTCGTGCTAGTCAAGGACATATCGGGAGAGCAAGATATCTAGCAACCAACGAATCAGTCCGCAGCAATAGAAAAGTGATAATGCAACTTCCACTCCAACTTGGTTCGCTCGCTGCTGCTTTTCAAGCCGCTCAAATACTCGTTGATATTGCAACCACTGAAGCACATGCAACATCCGAGGAACGTGACGAGAAAGAAGTTGAGAAGCTCCAAGAAGCTTACGGAAAAGGTGCGACCGGCCGAGGGTTGGCGACAGGTGCTGCTAAAGCGGTAAAGGAGTTAGAAAAGGAACAAAAGTCTCGAGCAACGCGCATGGTGCGTGACTCAATTGATGCAGCGCTTCTCGATCTGGCAACCTTCTATCGTGATGTGTTGATGGTGCAAGCGGGTGACGCGGGATCAATGATTAATCCAGATATACAACCTGAGATAGAAAGTTATGCTTCAAATTTTCCAGCGCATTCAGCGGTCCAAAAGATGAGCACCATAATGGAAGCCAGAAGCCTTCTGGCTATGAACGCAGCCCCCTTGGTGACGTGTGAAGCGTTAATGTGCGAGTTGGCGCGTAAATAAGCGGCATTTGAAGCCCTTAGCGATGGTCAGTACCACCCCTTGTGATGGTGCAGAATTCCACTATGCGCCTAGACCATGTCTCTTATGTGACTTCCCACGAGCAATTAGCTGACACCGTGCAACGCCTTGGCTCTCGCTTAGGCAGCACCTTTGTCGACGGAGGAATTCACCCTCGCTTTGGGACACGCAACTTCACATGTGCACTAAAGAACGGTCAATACATTGAGGTTGTATGTCCACTCGATCACCCCGCGACAGAGCAAACACCTTGGGGTAAAGCAGTTTCAAAGAAAGCCAATGAAGGCGGCGGTTGGTTCACGTGGGTTTTTAGTACCGAAGATATAACTTTAGTAGAAGAAAAATTTGGGCGTAAAGCAGTCGAAGGTCATCGTACGCGCCCAAATGGTTCAGACTTAAAGTGGAAGCAAATTGGAGTTAAAGAGATTGCAGAAACTCGCGAATTTCCATTCTTCATCCAATGGCTATCTGCGGATCACCCTTCACAAGATGGAACACCATTTGCAGAAATTCAGAAAATTGTTATTGCAGATGATAATCAGCTTGCCGACTCTTGGTTTAAAGGTGAAATCCTTTCTTCACTTGGTGATGTCAATATTGAGTGGGTAGATCCACTATCAAACGAGAATCAATCTGGAATAGTAACCCTTCACCTTTTGACGCCAAGTGGACCAGTGGTACTAGATTAGTTACTCAAATAATTGAATATGCAGTCTAAAGTTTTCTGTAAGTATTTTTGATTGCAAACACATAGCTTTCCTATCTGCGGCTATCTATTTGTCCAATTTCTATCTCCTAGATACAAAGTTTCAATAAACCGTTAACTAGGCAATAATTATGACAACTGGATTTGTAGCCGTCATCAAAAGAGTAGCGTATATCAATTGTGACTTTTGAAAATGGTCAAAGGACCAGTCAATTGAACCCTTAAGCAATGTCGTAGAGTAAGTAAAATCTGGATATACCCAACGATGCTGAAAAGAAGAACACAAAACAGGCGTATGCCAATAATTTACACACTACTATAACGAGTGTGAATATGAAGTTGAAACCTTTCCCCAAAACCCGAAACTCGGCTAAAGGGGGAGATCGATTTGAACTTTAAAAGAATTACTTTTTTGCAAATAGAAAACTTCAATAAACCAAAGCCTTTAGAGACCATTGAGTGGGTGTTAGAAGAAGTTCGATTGTTGGAATATAGCGATCTCATTTTGCTGCCAGAACTTTGGGTTAATGGAGCATTTGACTTCAGTTGTGACTCTCTTAATTTCAACCACAATCATTTAATAACTGAACTCCAAACACTTTTGAGGGAAAAGTGCAAGGAGGCACACTTGGGATCTTATGTTGTAAGAAGCAAGGACGGTTTGACAAACCAATCATTGCTTTCCAAACCAAGCCTCGGAGCGAACTTCATTTACGATAAAAGAAAACTATTTGGGTTTGGGGAAGGCGAGTCAGGGAAACTCAACCCCGGTCACAAGCCATGCTTAGTTCCGAGTGATTCAGAAATCTACGCGCTTAGCACTTGTTTTGATTTGCGGTTCCCCGAGATATATTCAGAAGACCGAAAATTAGGTGCAACAACTTTCTTGTGCACAGCAGGATGGCCTAAATCAAGAATAGAACATTGGAAGGCACTTGCAACTGCGCGGGCCATAGAGAACCAATCTTATTTTATTGGCTGCAACGCAAGCGGAACTTCTGGAGGTGTAGCATTGGGTGGGAATTCAATCGTCGTCAATCCAAACGGCGAAGTCCTATTCATGGCGGATTCCGAACCCGGGACTTTTACCTTTGAATTAGAGTTTAAATCAGTCGCTCAATGGCGCGAAGCATTTCCAATTTTTCAAGGATCTTGAGATTTCCTGCCGGTAATTTAGCAGCTTGCGTGCACAAATTGGAATCGTTACTGTATTCATAAGTAGTCAACTGCAAGAAAGTTAAAAGTACCAGCGAGCCCGGCAGACTCAAAAAATCGAGAGACATACCCCATGCCCGCAACCCATCTGACACAAGAACAACCCTCTTTTAAGCCAAGATGTGTCTATAACCTTCAAATCCGTTAGAGCTCCATCCCGCTAAAAAGATGTTAATTAGTCGCTACTAATTGTTCTCAGCAGCAAAGATTCAGAGATCTTGAATTTTACCTCGATTTCATCAAATGATAGTAATGCAATTTTCAATATCTTCGAGTGAATTCAATATAGATACATCCTGAAGGATTGTATTGGGGTACTTACTAAAATCCCCATGTTCTATGGCTGTCAGGAAAGATCTAATTTCTTTGACATATGGCTCCTCTGGGTTTATGTAACCGTCCATTATGGTGCCTATAGCTAAATCTTCAATCACGGGTGAGCTTAAATCGATGGAATTTAGAGATATTGATTGATTAAACCCATCGAATGTGATTTTTCCCTTAGTGCCTATGAGAGTCATTATTCTAGTAGCACCAGGCTGCGAAATCACTTCAATTGTAAGTGAACCAATTACACCACTTTGATGAGCGAGATTCACTTGGTAAATGTCGTCTATATCCAGACCTCCATTTCCCAAATTGGATCTAAATCCTGAAATCGGAGTTACACTTCCGAAGATTTCTGTTAACCATGTCAATTCAAAAGGCACGATTTCGCGACACGCACCGGTCTCCCTTTTCGAAACATAAAAATCATGCACCGACTCCCAAGGATGCCAATTTGGTAAGTATTGACCAACTTGGTAGTTGTAATAAATTGGTTTACCTATCAAGCCTTCATCGACAAATGCGCGAATTCTCTCGGGACCTGGGTAAAATCTATATGTAGCTGACGGTGCAAGCAGGAGATTTTTCTTGCTGAATTCTTCCCCAAGACTAGTTAGCTCCTCTTGACCCATGACGGATGCCTCTACAAAACAGTTGGCACCGATGTTTAATGCCTCTCGAATTGGCCCCAAATGTTTATCCGGAGGAGTACTGACGAAGAAAACCACACTACTATCGAGTTCGATGACCTTACTTATACTTTCAAAAGTGTTGATTCCGTAAAGGCTCTCGCACTCGAGCCTGCGATCTTGTCGAGTGTCAACCCCAATAATCTTAAAATTCTTGTCGATAGACATTAAATTTCGAATTCTGCGCTTTCCCATTGAACCCAAGCCGACCACAAGATAAATCATCTTAAACCTCTTTCTATGTACATGTGTTCTGCCATCTGAAACTCACCCAAGGAATCCACTTCAACACAGACATTATCTGGGACTTGGAAACCTAAAGTATTTGGCGGATAAAAAGTTTGAAACTTCTTCAGTGCCTCAACCTTCACTAGATAAAAAATTCCATAGGGAAAGAAGAGATTTTCTTGCTCCTGCCGCCTCTTTTTTGGGTCAGCGCTTGCGCGTAGCGGTTTTAATGTCCGACCCTGTAATTGAAAGAGTGAATCTAACCCAAAGTTTAATTGTCCAACCGAAACACAGGCATCAAAATCACGTGTATACCGAAGAAAAAATGAAATACCCTGGTCTAGTAATTCACTTGTCCTTAGTGGCGCGGTGGGTTCTACCAGAATCAAGTATTCCCACGTCTTTCCAAAATACTGTTCCTGAATTCGCAGAAAGTCCAACGCTACATCAATGATCCTGGCATCATCTGTACTCAGACTTGGGAGCCTAATTGGGTTGGGAATCGTGGGGAGTGACGCGGCGGCATGAAATATGTCGATATCATCTGTGGATACCGCTACGTCAGAAATCAAATTAGACCTACAGGCTTTTTCAAGAGCAATTTGTGTGAGAGTCGAACCCGCGAATGCTAATTTATTCTTGTTTGGCAACCCTTTTGACCCTGAGCGCGCTGGAATCAGGGCACACACTTTATTCTGCCCCATAGTTGTTTTCACGAATCCATCTCTCGGCACTTAATAAATCAGCTTCTTGTCCGATATCCCACCATTCTGATGAGACGGTCCAAACCTTCACTTTGAAACCACCCAAAATCAGATTGTTGAGAAATTCAGGCATGTCCATATGTGAACCACTCGTCAGGAGCTTCAAGATTTTGGGGTTGAAGCAATAAACTCCCCCTAGAATTTGGTAGTCACGGACTGGTTTTTCCTTTATCCCAATAACTTCGTTTCCCGCTAGCTCCAATTCCCCGTATTTACCAATCTCGGTTCTTGGTACACCCGCAATCGTGACGTCCGCCCCTTGGGCAAAGTGAAATTCCAGCATAGAGGCGTAACTTTCGGGGAACACTACATCTGAGTTTGTGACCATCACTGGCCACTCTCTTGGATTATCTAGAAGTGATAATGCTCCACAAGTTCCAAGGGGCTGGTCTTCAGTAATATAGTCAATATCTAAACCCCACTTAATCCCTGAGCTGCAATGCGAGCGAATTAATGCCGCAAGGTGATTCACGCTCACGATCACGCGTGACATTCCTTCCGTCGCGGCCTTCTCAAGGATGAAATCAATAATTGGCTTGCCCGCAATTGGGACAAGCGGTTTAGGCAAAGTTTGAGTGTACGGTAACAGACGTTTACCGCGCCCACCGGCCATTATTACAAAGAGACAGTTTAACGTTGTACGGGCCCTGGTGAAAAGACCAACGATTCTTTGGTTTTTCTCTATGATGGGGATTGCATCTATGCCATGTTTCCTCATGAGTAAATCAGCTTTATCTTTGCCCTCTGCGACGTGACAAGTAACTGGATTTTGGTTCATTATTTTCGACACTGGAGAATTCAACTCAACACTCGTTTCTAGAAACTTGCGAAGGTCTCCATCCGTTAGAACGCCAACTAACTGAGATTTGTCGGTAATTAGTACAATCTTCTGCCCGAATTTATTCATTATAAATATAGCTTCCCGGATTGGGTCCGAAGGAGATAAAGTCAATTTGAGAAATTCAGAGTATTCTTGAATCATCGCACAAAATCCTTCAGTTGTAGGGCTAGAATTAGCTCTGAGGGTTTCAATATCGCCATTCTTATGTTCTCCAGAAAATTGCGCAAAACCCTCATATTTACCCTAACCGCATCCCATCCTATACACTTTGCCATCAGTTAGTGGATTTGGGAACTTAGCAGACATCAAATGGCTGGCTTCAAACTATAGCCCTTTGAAGGTAATTCACATGTCTGCAGAAGTGGTTGGCGGGAAGGTTAATTGTCCAGGTGACCCCAGAGCAGTCATCTGCTCCACGACCCCCTTGCCATCCCAAAATTTTTCCTAGATTTCAGGATGAACTTGTGCCCAGCCCACGATGTTATTACGGAGCAAAAAAATGATGTTGGGCTACGCAAGGGAAATCGCCTACTTTAACTTGTTGATCGTTTGTCTGCGTTAGTTCACAATCTGCCCAATTATGAAAATTGGATAAAGAAGTGCAGATCCTAGTATTCAACCAGGTTTAGGCGTCGACATCTGGATTGCAATGTAAGATTGTTCTATGCAGGAGGAATCCGAAAACAGAGGTATTAATTTCTATTTCTTTGCTCTGAGCCGTGCTGATTTTTGGCTCATCTATCCTCTAGCGGAGGAATTCAGCCGAAGGCAACTTGGAACAACGACACTAGTCATCTCAAGCTTGGGTGGAAGCGACGAAATACCTACCTTTAGCCCTGAACTGAAAGTACATAAAGTTCTGGACGACACAAATTTGTCAAATAGTAGTCCATCTGAAATCTTCCAAGCGCTCATTTACCAAATCACAACTAACATAGATTTTACCCAAAATAGTAAAGCGTTTTTATTAGGCGATAGATATGAAACTGTTGGGGTGTCTATGGTTTTAAACCTGCTTAACATACCTTTTGCCCACATAAGCGGAGGCGAGAGTACTCCAAATTCTCAAGATGATTTGTATCGTAAGTGTATCTCGATATTGGCAACCGTTCATTTTCCACCTTTGCCGGAGCATGCCAGAGCGTTAGTGCAGTTAGGGATAGATGAAAAAACGATCTTCAATGTGGGCTACCTTGGTTGGGACAGTGCAGACTCAGCAAGGAGAATTACCGAAGAGTATTTGAAGTTAACAGAAACTTTTCATACCATATTGTTCACTTACCACCCAAATACAATGGATTTACAGAGAGTACTACAAGAAATCGAAATTCTCCTTGAGGGTCTCGAACTAATATTGGCAGGTAGCCCGACTGCATTTGTACTAATCACAGCCTCAAATCATGACTTTGGTGGGAACGTGATAAACAACGCGTTTAAGGCATGGACTTTGAATAATTCAAGGAGCCGATTTGTTGAGCAACTGGGTGAACAATATCTGGCAATCATGGAAAAATGTCAACTTGTCATGGGTAACTCTTCAAGTGGAATAGTTGAGGCACCAAGAGTTGGAACGAGGACTCTAAATATTGGAGATCGACAACATGGGCGAGGTTATTCACCGACAGTTACCCACGCTCGACTTCTGCCCGAGGAAATATCCTCTCTGGCGCTTCAACTACTCTCACAAAAAGAAGTTTCTTCAGAATCACAGGAATCGCAATTAGATCCACTAGTAAGAAATAAAATTATTGATCAAGTGATCATACTTTTAGAAAATGGAAAATTCTGATGGAAAGAACTTATGTAATCGCTGAAATCGGCGTCAATCACAATGGAGATTTGAACGAAGCCAAGAGGTTGATTCATGCCGCAAAGTCAAGCGGAGCAGATGCTGTCAAAGTTCAAATCTTTAAAGCAAAAAATGTTGTAAATGAACTCACTGAGCTTGCCCAGTACCAACGTGCTTATGGGCTGGCAAATCAACTTGATTTGATCAGAAATCTTGAGTTGCCCTATAAAAGTTTCATAGAGCTTCAGGAGGAATGCCAAAAAAATTCGATAGATTTCTTGGCATCAACATTTGACTCAGAGAGTATGAATTTCGCAGTAGATAGCTTGAAACTAAAATATTTAAAAATTGCATCAGGAGAAATAACTAATTCACAGCATTTGTTTGAAGCTGGCTCCTCGGGACTTCCAATAATTCTTTCAACTGGAACTGCAAGCATTGGTGAGGTCGAACAAGCTTTGAGCGTCATATGTTGTGGAATTGTAGGGTTGCCACCGACGCAATTCAATGAAATTTCTGATGTCCTCGCAAGTCAAGAAAATTGGGAATGTGTTGGAAGCCGCGTGAAGCTGATGCATTGTTCGAGTAACTACCCAGCAAGTTTTTCAGAGCTTAATCTAAAAGCAATTGAAAATCTTAAGAAATCCTTTGGATTAGAAGTTGGATATTCAGATCATTCTCCAGGGTCGCTAGCTTCAGTAGTGGCTATTGCCCTTGGCGCTACCCTGATCGAAAAGCATTTAACTTTGGACAAGAAAAGCGCCGGCCCTGATCATGCCGCCTCACTTGATGTGAAGGAATTTTCACAAATGGTCCAAGATGTACGTGTTGCCGAGTCAACGCTAGGAGACGGAAGAAAAATTCTCTCGCCGGCAGAGTTTAGTACCAGAGAAGTCATCCGCCGAGCAATATTTACAACTAAATCATTACGTATTGGAGATGCCGTCACAATAGAATCAATAAATGCGATCCGTTCTCAAACCGGCATTAAATCAAGATACTTTTTCGAAGTTATAGGACGCACTTTAGCGAAAGATGTAGCAGCGAATTCGCCTTTATCCTGGAGTGATCTCAAGTGACATTAGCGAAACTGGTAACAAACCAGGTAATTTTCAAGGCTTCTCAGATTTGGGGCGTTGACTTAAGGGTAGAAAATCAGGTCCATACAAGCTGGACAGATGGTAAAAACTCAATTCCCGAAATGGAAAATTCTGCTCAGCGAAATGACCTAAGAGTGCTTGTTTTCACCGAACATACTTCTTCAGATTCTGGAAATTGGTTCCCTAAGTTTGTGAATGAAGTGAATAGCCTGCCAATAAGTGAATTAGAGATTTACGTGGGTACCGAGGTGCGAATAAAGGATTTTTCGGGAGGCATTGACTTAAATGAAGATGTAGAGCAACTTTCTCAAGTTGTTCTGGCCAGTGTCCACCGCTTTCCAGATAAAGCGGGTAAACCAATAGAATTTTCCAACATTAATCACTCATCGAGTGTATGCGATACAGAGCTCGCTCTCATGAGTGCCGCAATTCGAACAAAACGTGCACACATAATCGCACATCCATTTGGGATGAGTTTGCGAAGATACAATCAGAAACCTACCGTGCTGCATTGGGAGAAGCTCATTGAAGTTGCGACAGAGCACGAGGTTGCGCTTGAATTCAACTCAAAATACCATCAGGATGATTTCTCAATTTTGGAGCGATTTATTGATAGCGATTGTCTTATAAGTCTTGGATCAGACGCTCACTCTATTTACGAAGTTGGCGAATGTTCCAAAAAAGTCATTAAATTCCTAGGACTATGATGAGAAAAAAAGTCTTGGTCACAGGCGCAGGTGCAGGTGTGGGACAAGGAATCCTTATAGCGCTACAAAAGTATAAAACTAAGTTCAAGATATACGCAAGTGATGCTTCCCCTTATGCAACAGGACTCTATTTTACGAAACACGCATTCGTCACTGGTAAGCTAGAAAATGATTCTGAGTTTGAGAAATTCCTAAAAATAATTAAGCATTATCGAATTGAAGTTATTTTTCCTGGTAACGAGTATGATCTAATCACTCTGTCGAGTAAAAGAGATCTAATCCAAGATTTGACGGGAGCCCTGGTGATATGTTCTGATCCAGATGTCATTGCTATTACTAATGATAAGTGGTTAACTTACGAGTTCTGCTTGAAGAATAGGATTTCAACCCCCGTAACATTTTTGGTGAATTCATTGGCGGAATTAGAAGTAGTTCACAAAACTATCGCATTTCCTTGGGTTATAAAGCCGCGATTTGGGACGGCATCAAGAGGAATTTCTTTTGTAAACAATTACATAGATGCGCAAATTGCACTTCAAGCTACCGAGCATCCCTTGGTTCAGGAGTTTTTACAGCCAATAGATAACGAATTCACATCCGAATACACATGTAGCATATTTAGGGATAAAAAGGGAAAGCTCCATGGGCCATTTATCGCTGAACGAAATCTGAAGAGTGGCTCAACCTGGATTGCCAAAGTGTTAAGAAAAGAATCGTTGCACGATTTTCTATTTCAGATCGCTGATTGCCTTGAATATTCGGGGCCTTTAAATATTCAGCTCATAGAGACAGAAGCAGGTCCAATGCTCCTCGAATTGAACTGTAGGTTTTCAGGTACAACGGGGATAAGGTCTCATTTCGGATTCAACGAGCCTGAAATGGCCGTAAGGTCATTCTTGCAGAATAAGTCTCTTCGGGATGCAAAGATCAGCGAGGGTATCGTCTTGAGATATACAGCAGATGTTGTGTTGAACAATTACAACATTAAAAAGCAAATATGAAAATACTTATAATTGGTGGGACAGGGAGACTAGGACTTGAGATCAGTACCGCACTTAAACACGAAGGCCATGAGGTTCATGGAACTACATCAAAACCAAAGCCTGGCTTTATCACATTAGATTTAGAAGAACGGTTATCAAACCAAACTGTAAATCTGTTGATTAATGGTGTGGATGCAGTTATCTACACTGCTGCTGATAAGAACGAGTACTCCTTGAACTCCGTAGAACATCATAGACAGAACGTAATCAATGCGCAAAACGCTCAAATAGTTGCTTCATCTTGTATTAAGGCTTTTAAGATGTTCGTTTACTTATCTGGGGCAATAGTTTATGAAGATCACATAGGAGTTGTAAACAAGGAATCTTCCCCACTCGCAAAAAGTAGCACAAGCTCATATCAAAATTCAAAAATCTTAGCTGAGAATCTTTTGAGTACTCTGTCACCTGAAGATCAGGGAATTGCAATCATCCGACCACCAAGTATCTATGGCGGAGATGTGCGAGCACCTGGTCTAATTGAATCTAAGTGTATTCAGGCGGTGAATTCAGGGGAAATAGACATATTTCAACCAGAGTTATCCAGATATAATTTTATTCATGCTTCTGATCTAGCTTCTTTTCTAGTATTGATTTTAGAAGATAACGTCTCCGGGGCAATTAATGTTGCAAATTGTGAGAGTTATTCTGTTCGTGAAATCGTAGAGACTGTATCAATTTTGACGGGAGCTCGAATTGTGAGGAAGCCTGGACAGGGAGTTTTTGACGAAGAGGAGAAATACAGACTAGAACTCTCCAGAATGAAAAGCGTTGGCTGGGAGCCTCACATCACCTTACATGAAGGAGTATCTAGCATTCTGGAGCGATTAGGAAAAAGAACTGAGGGATAGTGCGAGGTTAGGAAGTACACTTTTAGAGTCAAATCCACTCATTCCCTTCGGGGGAACCTCAGGGCATTTTAGCTCGAACCTGATAACCTCTATCGGATTTTTACCATTCTTTCCAATGACCTTCATGAAGCCTTGGGTCTGACGAAACGAGTTTTTCTCGAAGACTCTCACCATCTGAACATTGGTTGCCGCAGTACCACCAACGATTATCACATCCTTTGAGAGACTGAAAATCAGGGAGCAAATCAATTCCACTATTCCTGATCCTAAATTTCTACCACGCATCCTCGGTGCAAGCATTATGCCAATTTCGCAAGTTAACTTGTTCCTCTCATCCAACGTGTGCGTAACTTTTACAGTTCCAAGAAAATCGTCTCTCAATTTCAGTAGGAGGAAATCAATATGAGAATTTGAAAGTGTCCGATAGTTGTCTGATAGAATCTTGTAAGACTTAAAAAAGTTTCCGTAGGATGGTCTACCAATAGCTTTTGCAGTCTCTGGATTAGTAACACTTAGCAGGTAATCTCGGTTAAATGAGTCAATAAATCTGAATTTTTGAATGGCCAAATCTTTTAACAATTAGGTTGGCCAGTTCGCTAAATTTATGCCAGCATCAATGAGAGCCACCCTTGTCCTTTTTAATTGAGGCCCCATGAAATTAAAAAGATGTGAAGCGACAATTGCCTCCGGTTGACACAATTGAAATGCCTTAATTATTTGATCCTCTGTGTCCATGCCTCCAGAAGGAATCAACTTGACTTCAGTTTTTGCCTTTAAGAAATCGTATAAATCTATATCAACTCCAAATCCCGTCCCATCGTGGTCTACGGATCCAATGATAATTTCCTTAATACCAAGATTCTCTACCCTTACCAAAATATCTTCCAAGCTAAGGTGATGTGAGCCTTGCAATTTTCTAGAGTAAATCTGAAAATCGCCTTGTGCACCGGCTCTCTTGAAATCAAGTGAAGCAACTACGGCGTTAGCTCCGTATTGACCTATCGTCCATGCTGGCAAGTCTGACTCTTCCAGAATTGCGGAGTTAAATACAATCCTATCGGCTCCAAGATCAAAGAGTTGCTTTACCTGAGACTGATGACGAATCAGACCACCGACAGAGATAGGTACAAAAAAATTTGGTAAGAGTTTCCTTAAGTCTGTTTCAAGCGTGCACGTTGAACTTGAATCCGAGACATTTAGAATAACAAGCTCATCAATAGAATTCGTCACTTCTCCTATTTGAAATATTTCAAGAAGCCAATCAATGCCTCCAACTTTCTGTAAAGAGAAATTTCGACTCAAGCAATACTCGCCGTCATTAAAGAAAAGAGAAAAAATGAGTCTCTGTTTTGAAAATTGATTAATCATAATTTCGGAGGCTGTCGATAGCGCGACCCAGAAAAGCCACTCCAGCTAAGTGACTTTTCTCGGGATGGAATTGAATACCCATGACATTCCTATTCTGCACTACAGCCGCCGCCGTTTGACCATATCTATAAGTGCCAAGCACATGGGTCTGACTTTCTGGGAAAAAACCATATGAGTTTAGAAAATAGAAGTCACTTTTCATTTCGGTATTTGCCAATTTTCCACAGAAATCTACAGAGTTAAACCCGATTTGTGGTAGTTCTTTTTCATCAAAGGTCAATTTCTTAACCTCGCCAGGAATAAAATTCAATCCTTGTGTAACCTCAAATTCATATCCCTGAGTGGCGAGAATTTGCATCCCACTGCAAATACCCAAAATGGAAAGCCCCTTATGATATCGATTTGTGAGGGGTTCTATGAAATCATTATCTTTAAGCGCACCCATTAGTGCCGGGAATGAGCTCACACCAGGGATGACAAGGATCTCAGGTCCATTGATTTCTCCTGGCTTGTCAATAGAAGAAAACTCGAGGTTCAGTGCGGTGAGTGCGTTTTTTACCGACCCGAAGTTTCCCACCCCATGATCCAAAATTCCTATAGTCATTTTTTAGAACACATGAAAACTAGGTTTCCAGGTCATTCCGACTTTAGTAAACAGTTCCTTGTTAGCCCACTTATCTAGCACAGAGTGAAACTCCGGTAGTGTCATTTTATAATAATCCAGATAAGAATCCAGATGTAGACTTGGAAATTCTCCGTCGAATGCATTGACCAGAGTTTTCGCCTGATCTCGAGTCATCGCGCCACGTCGAATTTCGTTCCCAACTTCACTTGTTGTACGACCGAATCCAAACTTTAGGTACATTAAATAGAAATACAAGTGAATTAAATTTGTATCTGTAGCTGAGAAATTTTCTATCGCTCCGATATTTCTGGTCTCACGTTCGGTAAGCCCTAGTTTCTCCTTAGCAACTAAATAATGCTCGTAATTGACGAAATTTTCAAAATATGACCAGTGACATACAGCAGGCTTTAGTGCTTCAATCTCATCGCTTTCAGGATATGTATGCCAGTATAAATCAAGGTCTGAAAATGATTCCTTATAACGGTTCGGGTCCGTACCACTAAGGTAGTACTTCTTCCCGTGCTCAATGTCGTAGGTGGGAGAATCTTTGAGTTCTGTAGATCCACCGTATTCAGATTCACCTTCTTCTGCATACATGACAAATGGAATATCCATTGCAACTGCAACTCTTAGAATTGCAGTTTGGACCGCAATCATAAACGCATGCATGGGTATTCCTTTGCTAATGAATTCATGTCGATCGAGCGTACTCCCTACAATGGGATCAGGGGTAACAAAAAGATGGGAGTAACCTCTCGCAATAAAATTCTTAATATTTTGTTCACCTATTGGATCCTCCATAGGAGGTCTGATAGTGACGCAAATGGGGTTCATCCCAAACTCATGTTTAAGTTTGTATGCAATGTACGCGCCATTCTTGCCACCACTGTATGGCACAATTACGTCGAAGCCACTCCTCTTGCGATACTTATTGCAAAGTCTGATTAATACTTCTCTTCTTTCTGACCAATCTACATCTGGTTTTTCTTCAGCCCAGGTGCAAGCATTACAAATTCCCAGGTTATTGAATTGAATTCGAGGTCGGGTGCTAGGCATTAAACATTTTTTACAATACGTAATCATGAATGCACCTATATCTATCTAAGTAACAAGATCTTAATTATACTTCCGGAACACTGGCTTAGCTTCTCGGCCAATGAGTAGCCGCACCTGATTATTTTGGTGTTGTTTTACACATACGCTGAGAGCATGATTCAGCGCCTCTCCCATCCGCATCAAATCATGATTATTGTGGCTATAGCTCGGTGCTATCCAAGGCATGAAAACTCCTTTCTTAAACATTTCTTGATTAAAAAGTGTCCTGTAATACTGAGCGCTGAAGTTTGAGTCCCCATTCCAAGCCATATTCAACAAAGGGGGAATTCCCTTCAGAGACACCAAGTGAGAAGCACCATTTTCTTGAATCCTGTGCCGTATAGATTTTGCCATCTTTTTCCCATATTCAAAATGAAAAGCAGTGACATTTTTTCTTTCATAGATTCTAATGGAGCTAATCAGTGCTTCCAGGGCGATGTTTTCAGAACCATTAGTTGATGAAAGTAGAAAAACTCGCTCCTCTGATTCTTCAGTTATGCCAGCTATTGACATAACTTTAGGTTTTCCTACGAGAGCTGCAACAGAAAACCCATTAGATATCGCCTTCCCAAAAGTGATCATGTCTGGCTCCAAGCCGAGGTTCTGTGAAAAAGAGGGGAACCCACAACGAAATCCAGTGATCATTTCATCCAATATCAGCAAAGCACCATTTGTGACGCAAAGCGCTTGAGCCTTAGTTAAAAACTCATAAACGCAGGATTTGCATTCCTTTAGCTCTTCAATGCATGATATTTCTTGGCAATTAGCGCAAAAACTATCAGGCGTGCATGGCTCCATTATCACAGCGGCAATCTTTCCAGGGTGCTGTCTAAAAAGATTTCTTAATGACTCAATGTCACCATAATCGAATTTCAATGTGGACTTATTTTCTTCAGGTATAGTTCCACGGCTCACTTGGGTTGTGCTGATAAACCAATCATCAAATGAGAAAAATGGATGCTGTCGCGGGATACAAATCAAACTTCTGGATGTGTATGCCCGAGCAAGTTTTACGGACGCTGTCGTAACATTCGACCCATTTTTTGCAAATTTAACCATCATGGGATCAGGAAATATACTGAGAAAAACTCTTGCAGCTTCGAGCTCCGTTAGGCTGGGCCGACTAAACGAATTTCCCTTCCTCATGGACCATAATAGTCGCAGAGTTTGACGTGGGTACGTGTGACCAAGTCCTACGGACCGGAGGCCCATGCCGAAGTCCAGGAATCGTTTACCTTTTTCGTCCCAGAAGAACTGACCGCGTCCACGTTTTACAGCCTGGGGAGCGTTGGAAGGAAATTGGTCAAACCCCCGAGAATACGTATGAGATCCGCCAGGAATAAGCTCCAATAATTGCTGAGTGACGCTGACACTTTTTCTTGACCGAACCACAGTGACACTATACAGCTAGGATAGGGTCGCTCGAATGGGATGATTGGACAGGGAGTAGCTGATTAAAATTTTTGTAAGTGGGGCGGAAGGCTTCATAGGCTCACATCTCGTTGAAAGTTTGCTTCGGGCTGGAAGCGTCGTTCGAGCCACAGTGCAATACAACTTCCAATCCAACATAGGTTGGCTACAAGACTTATCAATTACTGAAGATGAACGAAATCGTCTCACTATTGTTCCATTGGATATTCGAGATGCTAATT
>JACCDK010855455.1_pt1 | contig 15762 bp, 15 predicted proteins | sample 7445871 | NCBI WGS metagenome assembly JACCDK01 (sample SAMN15323436, study PRJNA562643) | freshwater metagenome | isolation source: river surface water | place: USA:Blue River Watershed | collected 2017-08-15 | reverse complement strand
TCACAGAGTGCTAAATTAATCTCAACTTGTGAAATTTATTTCTCAGGTGGATCGATCTGTCAATAAAAGAGGAGACTTAAATGTCAGAAAAGAAAGTTCAATCACGTCGTAAATTTATCGCCACGTCAACAGCTGCTGCTGCAGGCGCTGGTGCACTTGGCTTCCCGATGATTGCTAAAGCGCAAACAGTTAACTTGCGTTTCCAATCAACATGGCCAACAAAAGATATTTTCCATGAGTACGCACAGGATTTCTGTGACAAGATCAACAAAATGTCTTCAGGTCGTCTGAAGATTGAATTATTGCCAGCCGGTTCAGTTGTACCAGCGTTCAACTTACTTGATGCTGTGAGTAAAGGTACTTTGGACGGTGGTCATGGTGTGGTTGCTTACTGGTATGGTAAGAGCCCAGCTTTAGCGCTATGGGGATCAGGCCCAGCGTTCGGTATGGACCCTAACATGGTGCTTGCATGGCACGAATACGGTGGTGGTAAAGCCATGTTGGAGAGCATCTACAAATCATTGAACATGGATGTGGTGTCATACCTTTATGGCCCAATGCCAACACAGCCTTTGGGCTGGTTCAAGAAGCCAGTGGCTAAGGTAGAAGACATGAAGGGTCTTAAGTACCGTACAGTGGGTCTCTCAATTGATATTTTCAAAGATATGGGCGTTTCAGTGAATGCTTTGCCAGGTGCTGAGATTGTTCCTGCGATGGACCGCGGTCTATTGGATGCTGCTGAGTTCAATAATGCTTCTTCTGACCGTCTATTGGGCTTCCCAGACGTATCTAAAGTATGTATGTTGCAATCATTCCATCAGTGTTCAGAGCAGTTCGAAATTCTTTTCAACAAGAAGAAATTCGACTCTATGCCAGGTGAATTGCGTGCCATGATCACTGCAGCGGTTCAAGCTTCTTCAGCTGAAATGAGCTGGAAAGCCATCGATCGCTATTCCAAAGACTACATTGAGATGCAACAAAAACAAGGCGTTAAATTCTATAAGACGCCTGATCCAATCTTGCGTGCTCAATTGGCGGCTTGGGACAAGATCATTGATGCAAAATCTGCTGAAAATGCTGATTTCAAACGTGTTCTTGAGTCAATGCGTACCTTTGCTCAACGTGCTTGCCGCTGGCAGAACGATACCAGCGTGGATTACAAGATGGCTTACAACCATTACTTTGGTCCAAAAAAGGCTCCAGCTAAGAAGTCTTAATTCATTTTTGATGTAAGATAAACACCCACCTAGGCATCTAGGTGGGTGTTTGTTGTTTGAAACATATAAAAATAATACGAGAGACATATGCAAAAATTTCTTTTGACCGTGGATAAAATTTCCACACGAGCTGGCCAGTTCTCAGCTTTCGCAGTTGCCATTTTGACTGTGTTGATCTGTTGGGAAGTGTTTTCTCGTTACGCATTGAACAACCCACATGACTGGGTGTTTGATATCACATATATGTTGTACGGTATTTTGTTCATGATGGCGGGTGCTTACACTTTGTCTAAGAATGGGCACGTGCGCGGCGACGTTCTTTATGGGTTTTTCACCCCAAGAACTCAAGCCAGCTTAGATTTGCTTCTTTATTTCTTATTCTTCATCCCCGGTATTGTTGCCTTGGTTTATGCGGGCATCAATTTCGCGGCTGATTCAATTGCGATCAGAGAGCACACCACTCAGACAGCAAATGGCCCTCCTTTGTATCCCTACAAAATGATTATTCCAATTGCGGGCGGCTTATTGCTTTTGCAAGGATTTGTAGAAATTATCCGCTGCATCATTTGTATCAAAACTGGCGAATGGCCAAAACGTGAGCATGATGTGGAAGAGGTTGACGTCGATAAATTAAAAGCCATGGTTAGCCATGAAGATGAAAAGAAGGGCGCCTAATCATGCGTAAGGAACTTTATTTTGGTTTTAGCATCATGGCCGCCATTGTGGTGGGTACATTGATTGCAATGCCATCATTCTCCGAAATGACCAATGGTCATTTAGGTTTATTGATGTTGAGCTTGGTGGTAGTTGCCATCATGATGGGTTTCCCTACTGCCTTTACCTTAATGGGTATGGGCATGATCTTTGCCTTGTTTGCTTATCTCAGCCAAGGTGAGGGCTCTGCCCAGGCGGTTGATCGCACTTTGGCCTTGATGGTTCAGCGTGCTTTCTCGGTGATGACCAATGATGTATTGATTTCAATTCCATTGTTCGTGTTCATGGGTTATTTAGTTGAACGCGCTAATTTGATTGAGAAGTTATTTAAGAGTTTGCATTTGGCTTTGGCTCGATTACCAGGTGCCTTGGCGGTAGCAACCTTAGTGACTTGTGCCATTTTTGCGACAGCAACAGGTATTGTGGGTGCCGTAGTGACCTTGATGGGGCTTCTTGCGTTGCCTTCAATGCTAAAAGCAGGCTATAGCGTCAAGCTCTCTGCGGGCGCAATTACTGCGGGTGGTTGTTTAGGTATTTTGATTCCTCCCTCAGTGATGCTGATTGTGTATGGTGCAACTGCTGGCGTGTCAGTAGTCAAGTTGTATGCAGGTGCTTTCTTCCCAGGAATCATGTTAGCCACTTTGTACATTGGCTATGTGATTGTGATGGCAAAGATTAAACCTGAACTAGCGCCGCCGATGGCTGAAGAGGATAGAGCGGTTACGTTGACTCCGCCGTCGGAAATTTTGGCGAAATACAGTCAGCGTGCATTGCCAGGTTTGTTGGCAGTCATGAAAGGCCGTGCTGCTAGCCAGATGAGCTTAAAAGAATTGTTCAAGCAATTCTTGATCATCATTGGACCATTGGTGTTCTTCGCAGTGGTCATGACAGCGATGTACGGTGTTGCAACAAAGCCAGTTGAAGTGGCTGTGATGACTGAAATGGTCAGTGATGGCGGCATGATTAGCTTAGAGTCAGCCGACGATGCCAATCAACCTGAAGCTGAGAGTGTCGCTTTGCCACCAGGCGCAGAAGAAGATGCCAAAGCTAAACCTGCTGCAGCTTCTGCTAACTTGTCCGCTAGCGGCGTTTCAGAAATTCCATCTAGTGATGCTCCTGCCGAGCGTGCACCAGTTCCTTTGTGGTATTGGATTACCTTGGGTATTGGTTTGCTCATTGGTGCTTTGTTCTATTACTTCTTAACACTAAAGCGCTTAGAAATCTTTAAGATGCTTTTGGGTTCGTTCTTCCCATTGGCTGCATTGATTTTGGTGGTATTGGGTGCGATTGTATTTGGTTTGGCAACACCCACTGAAGCGGCTGCTTTGGGTTCATTTGGTGGCTTTGCCTTGGCATGGGCTTACAAGCAACTCAACATGGAAGTCGTTAAAGAATCCGTCTTTTTGACAGCCAAAACCAGTGCGATGGTATGTTGGTTGTTCGTGGGTTCATCGATTTTCTCAGCAGCGTTTGCGTTGTTGGGTGGTCAAGAGTTGATTGAGAAGTGGGTCTTGGGCCTTGGTTTGAGCAAGATTGAGTTCTTGATTCTCTCGCAAATCATCATTTTCTTATTGGGTTGGCCGTTGGAGTGGACAGAGATCATCGTGATTTTCATGCCGATCTTTATCCCATTGTTGGCTCACTTCCAAGTTGACCCATTGTTCTTCGGCCTCTTGGTTGCATTGAACCTACAAACGGCTTTCTTATCACCCCCAGTGGCAATGGCAGCCTTCTACCTCAAAGGGGTTGCGCCTCCTCATGTCACACTCAACCAAATCTTTGCAGGCATGATGCCATTTATGGCGATTCAAGTACTTGCATTGGTCTTGCTGTACATGTTCCCAGCGATTGGTTTATGGTTGCCTGAATTGCTCTACAAGTAACTAAAAGCATTTCAGCAAGGTAAGTAAGTGCCTTCAATGAACAAACCCCGCAAAATGCGGGGTTTGTTTTTAATGTATGTAAAATGCTGACTTCGTTATCAATTTAATCCGATTGATACAGAAATATAGAAGTAAATCAGTGGTTAAAAATACAACTATTTGCGTCTAAAATATTGAATTAGGTTTGCCCGAGTGACGAAATAGGTAGACGTAAGGGATTTAAAATCCCTCGGCTTAAACAGCCGTGCCGGTTCGATTCCGGCCTCGGGCACCACAACACACCATTCAATCAAATAAAAAAGCCCCTGGTATCGCTACCAGGGGCTTTGTCTTATTTGCTAGAAATTACTTCTTTGCAGGCTCAGCGGCTGGGGCTGCAGGAGCTGCAGCTGGTTTTTTATCTTCTACATGAACAGCTTCAGCGCCATGCTTTTCACCACCCATATCAATGTCGCCATCTCCTTTTACTAGTAAATAACCAGTTGCGACCACTAAAACTAAAACCATGATTGCGATTGCGCGATTACTCATTTTCTTACTCCCTCATTAAACATTAGTAATTGATAAAAATTAATTGATGCCTCTGTAGTTGGCATAAATATTAGAAACTGCTGAAAAGCCCAGACAAACCAATCCGCAGGCTAGGACATACTCAACTGATAAGTTAAGTAGAGTATTGATAGCTGGAACCATGACGACCAAAGCCATAGCACACACCAATCCAGCTAAAACGTAAAGATACTGTTTGATAAAAAGACCTAGAGTGATGGCCACAATCACCAAAATTAAATTGGTGGCTAGATCATCAATCAAACGAAAAACATTTTGCATTTCTTGATTGTTGCTGGTTTGAGCCACAACAAACATCATCACGATGCCAGATAGCACCAGAAGATTGGGTAGAATTTTTTTAATGAAAATCATGCTTGGCCGCTAGCAATGAATAACACTTGAAAACAAACAAAGAGTAGAAAACCAGTCGTCAATGAAACGGCAGCTAATTTTTTTAAATAAATCGGCAAGCTATCGTTGCTATTGATTTGTGCTGTTTTGAGAAAAATTTGATCAAAGCGTTTCCATACAAATACACCCGCAGCTACGGGGAAGAGTATCGCGAGAATTCCAAAAAGAATGACCATTTGATGTACTTTGTTTGATGAAGAGGATGGCTGATTCTAAACCCAAGCACTTACGCCAAAATTATTCATTTTGGGGTTTTTAGACCTTTTAGATAGGTTGAGTTGAAATTCAAAAATCTATTTCCACAGTGAAAAAATGGTTATTTTGTAGGTGTTTTCCCTTAAAAACTGCGCTTTGTAAGAAAAGTCCAACCCTTCAAAAAATATTATCGCCACCGCAGTTTCATTTTAATAATATTTTTTTGAGGGAATCATCATGGCAACAACAAAAGCCGCACCGATGACGGCTGAAGAGCGCAAGGTTATTTTTGCCTCTTCACTTGGCACGGTATTCGAATGGTATGACTTTTATTTATATGGCTCATTAGCTGCCATTATTGCGAAGCAGTTCTTTTCTGGCTTAGATGCTGGTTCTGCTTTCATTTTTGCTCTTTTAGCGTTTGCGGCCGGTTTCATCGTCCGTCCTTTCGGCGCTTTGGTTTTCGGTCGCTTAGGTGACTTGATTGGCCGTAAATACACCTTCCTGGTTACCATCTTATTGATGGGCGGTGCGACATTCATTGTTGGTATCTTGCCAACGTATGAAACAATTGGTGTTGCTGCTCCAGTAATTTTGATTGTTTTGCGCATGTTGCAGGGTTTGGCGCTAGGTGGTGAGTACGGTGGTGCTGCGACCTATGTGGCTGAGCATGCTCCTCATGGTCGTCGCGGAGCTTACACAGCTTGGATTCAAACAACAGCAACATTGGGTCTATTCCTTTCATTGCTTGTGATTTTGTTCACACGTGAATTCACAGGCCCAGCATTTGAAGTGTGGGGCTGGCGTGTTCCTTTCCTTGTTTCAATTTTGTTATTAGCTGTGTCTGTTTACATTCGTTTGTCTATGAATGAATCACCAGCTTTCAAGAAAATGAAAGAAGAAAACAAGCTTTCAAAAGCACCTTTGACAGAATCTTTTGGTCAATGGAAAAACTTGAAGATTGTGATCTTGGCTCTTTTTGGCTTAGTTGCTGGTCAAGCGGTGGTTTGGTACACAGGTCAGTTCTATGCTTTGTTCTATTTGACACAAGTGTTGAAAGTAGATCCTAAGACAGCTAACTTGATGATTGCTGCTTCATTGGTTATCGGTACACCATTCTTCATTGTGTTTGGTTCTTTGTCTGACAAGATTGGTCGTAAGTTAATTATTATGGCTGGTTTGTTGTTAGCAATCATTACCTACATTCCAAACACACCAGTGTCAATTTTCAATGCAATGACACACTTTGCAAACCCAGCTTTGGAAAAAGCAATGAAAGAAGCTCCAGCAACTATTACAGTTGATGAAGCTGAATGTACTTTCCAATTCAACCCAACAGGCACAGCGAAGTTCACAAGCTCATGCGACATTGCTAAGCAAGTGATGGCATCAAACTCAGCTAGCTACTCAACTATCCCTGCAGCTGCTGGTACGGTTGCAACAGTGAAGATTGGTGAGACAGTGATTGAAGGTTATTCATCAAAAGGTTTACCTGCTGATGAAGCTAAAGCCAAAGACGCTGCTTTCAAGAAGGCTGTTCGTGATGCGTTGAACGCTGCCGGATATCCAGCCAAAGCAAATCCTGCTGAAGTAAATATTCCTGCAGTATTAGCCTTGTTGGTTGTTTTGGTGATTTATGTGACGATGGTTTATGGTCCTATCGCAGCGATGTTAGTTGAGATGTTCCCAACACGTATTCGTTACACATCTATGTCATTGCCATACCACATCGGTAACGGTTGGTTTGGCGGATTAATGCCAACAATCGCGTTTGCTTTGGTTGCGCAAAACGGTAACATTTACTACGGTTTGTGGTACCCAATCGCAATCGCAGCAATGACTTTCGTGATCGGCATGTTGTTTGTCCGTGAAACTAAAGATGTTGATATCTACGCGAACGACTAATCATCATTAGTCAGCAGTAACTGAAAACCCAGCTCCTAGAGCTGGGTTTTTTTATGCCCCAAAATATATTCCAAGCTTGAACTCAAGAAAAGGAATGAATTTCCCATTAGAATCATTTTTGTAATATTTGAAAGCAATTAGGTTGAACGTGAGATACGAAGACAGTTTCTCATCAGTGATTGATTTACCCATGATATTCAGCTTTTAGGTTCATTTCATGCCGTTGTTAACGAAAAAAATACCTTTAATTAAGCCCACAAAGACTCATCAGCGATTGGCTGTTTTTTTGTGTGTGCTTGGTTTGGCTGCCGTCTCTTGGTGGCAAAGTGTTCAGGCTGAGCCTCAGCCTGCAGAAATTTTGGCGATTTATTTCACGCCACCAGCAGGGGCTGCCTCAGGCTTAATTAAACAGATCGATGGTGCCAAGAAATCCATCAAAGTCATGGCCTATGGATTTACCGCTAAAAATCTCGCAGAAGCGCTTGTACGTGCCAAACGTCGTGGGGTAGATGTAAACCTCATTCAAGATGAAAAGAGCTCTCAAAACAATCGAGAGACCTTGCCAATTCTTATGGCAGGGGGAGTTGAAGTTCGAAGTGACGGCAAGCATGCAATTCAGCACAATAAGGTCATGTTGATTGATGATGACATTGTCATTACTGGAAGTTATAACTTCACCAATTCTGCGGAAAAGCGCAATGCTGAAAACATCATGATTGTGCGTTCGAGTTATGCTGCCAAACGGTATGCCGACAACTGGAAGTCCCATTGGGAACATTCGGTTCAAGTGACCGAGCTACCCCAAGAGCGATCAAAACGATAAATCGTTAAAAAATAAAATCAATACTCTATGAAAATGCGCAAAAAATCAGAATTGTCCACCAAGGTTTGTTTAACCTGTGGTCGTCCTTTTGCTTGGCGCAAAAAATGGGAAAAGGTCTGGGAAGAAGTGAAGTACTGTTCTGATCGCTGTCGCGCAAACAAATAAATCACTCTTTACAATCCCTCTATGGCAAACCGCAAAAAATCATGGATTGATCCTGCTGATGTCTCTCGCATCATCGAGATGGCTTGGGAGGATCGCACACCATTTGATGCAATTTTACAAACTTATGGTTTGAATGAATCCAGGGTCATTGACTTAATGCGCCAAGAAATGCAACCGAGCTCATTTCGGATGTGGCGCAAACGTGTGACGGGTCGTGGCACCAAGCACGCAGCACTCAGAAGTAATCAAGTGAAACGCGCGTATTGCCCTACACAATATAAGCCGAAATAAGTCCAAAGAACTTAATTGGGTTCTGTCACAAAACCAATTTTGCTTAAACCAGAGCGCTTGGCAGTGGATAACACTTGTGCCACAGCTTCATAACGCACATTCTTATCTGCTTTGAGCTGAACCTCGGGTTGCGGAGTCTTTTTGGAGGCTGTTTGCGCGTAGATTGACAAGGTATTTAAATCTACAGGGGAGTTATTCCAATAGATTTGACCATTGGCCGCAATGCTCAGATTGATGGACTCAGGTTTAACATCATTGCGTTGACTGCTGGCTTGGGGCAAGTCAACTTTCACGGCATGTTGCATCACTGGGATGGTGATCATGAAGACGATTAAGAGCACCAACATCACGTCGACCAATGGGGTCATATTGATTTCAGCCATGGGTGGGCTCTCATCATCTCCGATGGGTTCGTTACCAAATGACATGATCAATCCTGATTGCTTGTGTGAGCGTGGCTAGAAGTTCCAGAACTCACAGTATTTTTGACCGTAGCACCGGTGATGAAGTAAGCATACAAGTCATTGCCAAAGCGATTGAGTTCAGCAATCAATACTTTATTAATGCGACTAATCGCGTTGTATCCCAAGACTGCTGGGATAGCCACTGCTAAACCCAAGGCGGTCATGATCAACGCTTCGCCAATCGGACCGGCGACTTGATCGATGGTTGCTGTGCCTGAGGTGCCAATGCCGACCAGGGCATGATAAATACCCCAAACAGTGCCAAACAAACCAATGAATGGAGCTGTGGCACCGGTTGAAGCTAAAAAGGTTAAACCTTGTTGTAGACCGCCGACCGATTTATCAATGCTGATTTTTAAGCAACGGGTGAGCCAATCCGAAGCATTGATAGTCTGATTCAGTTCGCTGCGAGCGCCGGCCTGCTGTGAGTGGTGTTGCATGGCTTCTTTGGCGCTGTGAGCCAAATCGCCATAGGGATTCATTTCCGTGGTCATTTGACTCAGAGCCACATCAAAAGAGGGGGCATGCCAAAAACATTCCACTTCTTTGGCCATCTTTTTGGTTTTGTACAGATTGAGTACTTTGGTCAGAATAATGACCCAAGAAATAATCGACATCACCAATAAAATGATCGCCACAAATCGAGTGACAGCGTCACCTTGTGCCCACATATTGGCTAAGCCAAAGGTTTGATTCATGTCATTACTCCAAACGGAAAATATAAGGTTGTATAGCCGTTACTTTAATGGCTTTTCCAAATTCAATAAATGGCCGGCAACGTACTCGCATCCCCGCATCCAATGCAGCTTGATCTAAACGCTGAATTCCGCTGCTTTGCGCCAAATTCACTTTTTCAACGGCACCCACTTCATTGATAAATAAACGCACCAAAGTTTTACCTTCCTCGCCCATGCGTCTGGATAAACTCGGATAAACAGGTTCAGGTACGCTGCACTGAGCTTGGCTTAAAGATACTGTTTTGGGGTCTCCAGTGCTACTGCCCCCCAAGCTACTGGCGGGCAAAGTATTTTCTTGAGGCGTGGGTGAAACGTTTCCCACGGTTGTGGTGATAGGAACCGGCACTGTTTCTTTTTTCTTTTGATCAACTGGTTGGGTTGGAGTGGGGCGTTGAATCGTTGACTTCTCTTTTTGTGGATTGGCATCCAACAAGCTCGCTGTCACGGTATCGCCCATTTGAGCCGCTGACTTGGTGCGATCCATGCCCAACTGAAAACCAGTGATCAGCAAGACATGCATCGCAATCACGAAAGCCGCGATTTTGTTGCCGAGAATCCATTGACGAAGTGAACGCATCAAATCAAATGATTAAAAAAGTAAATACTAAGAAATAAAGACTGTTGAAGTTTTAACCGTATGTTGTTCAAAAGCACTCGGAATCAATTGTTTGGCATGAACCAACAAAGCATCAGCATCCAGGGTGGAATACAAACGAATGATGCGCGGTGGCGCTGATTGCAACAAATGAAATTCTTCTAACTTGCGACACAGTTGTTTAACCACAGCTTCACTGGTATCAATGATTTCAACTTCGGGCCCCACTATCTTGCGGATCAGTGGCGCTAAGAATGGATAATGCGTACATCCCAAGACCAGAGTGTCAATTGAAGCACTTTGCATCGCAGATAAATGTTGACGCAACAAAGCCTCTGTTTCAGGGCTGTCTAAGGCGCCTGATTCAATCAAGGGAACCAAACCCAAGCCGGCTTGAGTGATCAGTTCGCAATCATGATCTAGACCATCTAAAAGGGCTTTGAATTTGTCACTTTTAAGGGTGTTCTGTGTGGCCAATACCCCGACCTTGTGATTCTGGCTTTTCGTGACAGCGGGCTTGATGCCTGGCTCAATTCCAATCACTGGAATGGCTGGCATTTCATGGCGAATATGAGCAATGGCTTCAGCTGTGGCAGTGTTACAAGCAACAATTAAAGCCTGACAACCTTCTCGCACCAACCAATGACACAAATCGAGACTGCGATTGGCGACCCAATCACTGGATTTTTCGCCATAGGGTGCGTTGGCTGAATCAGCCAAATAAATGTAATGGTGGGCAGGCGCTTGACGCAGGGCTTCGCTTAGGACGGTGAGACCACCGATGCCGGAATCGAAAACCCCAATCGTTGCCAAGCGCTGCTAGCCTTTAGCGATCAAACGCTTGCGACTGGAATTTTTCCAATCTTCGCTTGCCACTCTTTGGGTCCTGTGTTGTGCACAGAAGTTCCTGTGGAATCCACCGCCACCGTCACAGGCATGTCTTGGATGGTGAATTCATAAATGGCTTCCATCCCCAAATCTGCAAAGCCCACAACTTTGGATTCTTTAATGGCTTTAGAAACCAAGTAGGCGGCACCACCGACAGCCATCAAATAAGCAGATTTATGTTTTTTGATGGCCTCAATCGCGACTGGACCGCGCTCAGCTTTACCCACCATAGAAATCAAGCCGGTTTGAGCCAACATCATTTCTGTGAACTTGTCCATGCGTGTCGCTGTAGTGGGGCCTGCAGGGCCTACCACTTCTTCGCGCACTGGATCAACAGGACCCACGTAGTAGATCACGCGATTCTTAAAATCAACAGGTAACTTTTCACCTTTGGCGAGCATGTCCGCGATGCGCTTGTGGGCGGCATCGCGACCAGTCAACATCTTGCCATTCAATAACAAGGTTTGACCTGGTTTCCAGCTGGCCACTTCTTCCGGTGTCAATGTATCTAAATTGACACGTGTAGATTTTTCAGTATTGGGTGTCCATGCCACATCGGGCCAGTCAGACAATGAAGGCGGTGTTAAAACCGCTGGGCCATCACCATGCAAATGGAAATGAACGTGACGAGTGGCGGCACAGTTTGGAATCATGGCTACTGGCAATGAAGCTGCATGAGTTGGGTAATCCATGATCTTCACATCCAAGACAGTGGTTAAACCACCCAAGCCTTGTGCACCGATGCCCAAGGCATTGACCTTCTCCATGATTTCTAAGCGAAGCTCTTCAATGCGAGTCTTAGGACCGCGAGCGATCAGCTCATGGATGTCCACGGGTGCCATGAGAGATTCTTTGGCCAGCAACATCGCTTTTTCAGGCGTGCCACCAATACCAATCCCCAAGATGCCTGGAGGACACCAGCCTGCGCCCATGGTTGGGACCGTTTTGATGACCCAATCAACGATAGAGTCTGAAGGATTGAGCATGTACATCTTGCTCTTGTTTTCAGAACCACCCCCTTTGGCAGCACAAATCACTTCGACGCCGTCACCTTCCACGATTTCATAATGAATCACCGCAGGCGTGTTGTCTTTGGAGTTTGTGCGCTTGCCAGCTGGGTCAAGCAAGACCGAGGCGCGTAGTTTGTTGTCAGGATGGTTGTAAGCACGACGGACACCTTCGTTGACCATCTCAGTCACGCTCATCTTGGCGTCCCATTTAACGTTCATCCCAACCTTTAGAAACACCACAGCTATGCCAGTGTCTTGGCAAATAGGGCGTTTGCCTTCCGCGCACATGCGGCTATTGGTCAAAATTTGAGCAATGGCGTCTTTGGCTGCTGGGCTTTCTTCGCGCTCATAGGCTTTGCCTAAGGCAGAAATGTAATCGAGAGGGTGGTAGTAAGAAATGTACTGAAAACCATCAGCAATGCTTTGAATGAAGTCGTCTTGGCGAATTGTGCTCATTGTCTTGTTTATAAAGGTTTGAAAGATTCCTATTTTACCTAGGGAAAGTGGCTCTTTACAGGATTGACTTATCTGTTTAGTGTAAGTGTCTTGAGAATCGGTAAATTCAGGCTGATAAGCCCTAGGACTAACCCTGATAGGGCGGTAACTTTCGTCCAATTGTCAGACAACTGTCAGTCCATGCCCCTAATCTCAGAATTTGTCTAAAACACTGCCTAGAAAGTAGGAGAAAAGTATGTCCGGTATGGAACAGATGTTGGTTGAAAATCGCGTATTTAACCCACCGAAAGCGTTTGCAAAGCAAGCAGCCATTACAAGCATGGAGCAGTACAACGCCATGTGCAAAGCCTTTGATAAAGATTTCAATGGCACATGGGCTCGTTTGGCCAAAGAGAATCTTTTTTGGAAAAAGCCCTTCACAAAAGTTTTAGACGAATCTAAGGCGCCTTTTTACAAATGGTTTGAAGATGGTTTGACCAATGCTTCATACAACTGTATCGATCGCAACATCAAAAATGGTATGGCCAAGAAAACTGCCATCATTTTTGAGGCGGACGGCGGTGAAGTCACCAAAGTGACTTATCAAGAATTGCATGACCGTGTGGCCACATTTGCCAACGGTTTGAAAAAACTCGGTATCAAAAAAGGTGACCGTGTTGTGATTTACATGTCCATGTCGATTGAAGGCGTGGTCGCAATGCAAGCCTGTGCTCGTATTGGCGCAACTCACTCAGTGGTGTTCGGTGGATTCTCAGCCAAATCATTGCAAGAGCGTATTGTGGACGTCGGTGCCGTGGCTTTGATCACTGCAGACCAACAATTGCGTGGCGGTAAAGCTTTGCCATTGAAGACTATTGCCGATGAAGCATTGGAATTGGGTGGTTGCGAAAAACTCAAGCACGTGATTGTGTATAAGCGTACTGGTGGTGATGTGCCGATGAAAGCCGGTCGTGACAAGTGGATGCATGATGTGTCTGCAGGTCAACCTAAAGTATGTGAGCCAGAGTGGGTGAGTGCAGAACATCCTTTATTTGTGCTTTACACATCAGGTTCAACAGGTAAACCAAAGGGTGTACAACATTCAACAGGTGGTTACCTCTTGTGGGCCATGCTCACGATGAAGTGGACCTTTGACTTGCGTGACAGTGACGTCTTCTGGTGTACAGCTGACATTGGTTGGGTCACTGGCCACAGCTACATCGCTTACGGTCCTTTGGCCTGTGGTGGCACACAAATTGTGTTTGAGGGTGTTCCAACTTATCCAAATGCTGGTCGTTTCTGGGAGATGATTCAGCGTCACAAAGTATCTATTTTCTACACAGCACCTACAGCGATTCGTTCATTGATTAAGGCTTCTGATACAGATCCAGCCGTTCATCCAAAGAAATATAACTTGAAGAGCTTGCGCTTATTAGGTTCTGTGGGTGAGCCGATTAATCCTGAAGCATGGATGTGGTACTACAAGAACGTAGGTAGCGAGAAGTGCCCAATCGTGGACACATTCTGGCAAACAGAAACCGGTGGTCACATGATCACACCATTACCAGGTGCCACACCTTTGGTTCCAGGTTCTTGCACTTTGCCATTGCCAGGCATCATGGCAGCAATTGTTGATGAAGCGGGTGGCGATATGCCGAACGGTCAAGGTGGTATCTTGGTGGTTAAACGCCCATGGCCTTCTATGATCCGTACCATTTGGGGTGACCCAGAGCGCTTTAAGAAGAGCTACTTCCCAGAAGAGTTGGGCGGCACGCTTTACTTGGCGGGTGATGGTGCGATTCGTAATAAAGACACTGCTTACTTCACGATCACAGGACGTATTGATGACGTCTTGAACGTTTCAGGTCACCGCATGGGTACGATGGAAATCGAATCATGCTTGGTCGCTAATCCATTGGTGGCAGAAGCTGCCGTGGTGGGTCGTCCAGATGACATGACGGGTGAAGCCATCGTGGCTTTCGTGGTTCTCAAAGGCAAGCGCCCAACAGGTGAAGAAGCGAAGAAAATCGCTACTGATTTACGTAATTGGGTGGGTAAAGAAATTGGACCCATTGCCAAACCTAAAGAAATTCGTTTCGGTGACAACTTGCCTAAGACTCGTTCAGGCAAGATCATGCGCCGCTTGTTGCGTGTCTTAGCGAAGGGTGAGGAAATCACTCAAGACACATCAACACTTGAAAATCCAGCCATCTTGGAGCAACTCAAGCAAGCGATTTAAGTTTCCTTAAAGTAGCAACTTGTAGTGATTCAGGCCGGTTACCCTAGGGTGCCGGCCTATTTTCTTGGCACTGAGTCATAATCTGCCTATGCAAATGCGTTCCGAGTCCAAAAAAATCGGTTTTTTTTATCTGTTGTTCACGGCAGGCTTTTTGCTGTTCGTCTATTTTTTAGGGTTAATGGAGCGGCGGACCGGCCCAGGTATTTGGCTGGGTTATGTGTTCCTATTTGTCACCATAGCGATCTATGCCAGTATTGGCTTGATTTCTCGCACATCAGACATCAGTGACTATTACATCGCAGGTCGTAAGGTACCTGCGATTTTCAACGGCATGGCCACCGCTGCTGATTGGATGAGTGCCGCGACCTTCATTGGTTTAGTCGGGATCTTATTTAGTTCGGGCTACAAAGGCTTGGCCTTCATTGTGGGTTGGACCGGGGGCTTTTGTTTGGTAGCCATGCTGATTGCACCTTATCTGCGCAAATTCGGCTCTTACACCATTCCTGATTTTTTAGCGATTCGTTATAGCCAAGGCAAAGAGGGTGGAAGTCGAACAGTTCGCATGGTGGCTGTTTTCACTACGATTATTTGTTCATTCGTGTATTTAGTCGCCCAAATTCAGGGGGTTGGTTTAATTGTCAACCGCTTCATTGGTGTTGAGTTTGGGGTAGGGGTGTTCTTTGGTTTGGCCGGTATTTTGGTCTGTTCATTTTTAGGTGGTATGAGGGCTGTGACCTGGACTCAGGTTGCGCAATACATCATTTTCATGATTGCTTTGTTGCTGCCTTTGAGCATGATTTCATATAAAAAACACAATTCCATTTTTCCTCAAGCCAGCTACGGAAAAGTTCTAGAAGAAATCGAGTTCCATGAAAAAGATTTTGAGGTCACTGCTGAGGAAGTCAAGGTGCGTGATTTTTATCACAAGCGAGTTATCTCGCTGGATAAGAAAATTCAAAATTTACCGCAGTCCTTTTATGACGGTAAGAAGCAAGCAGAAAAAACATTGCAGGATGCTAGAACTCAGCAGTTACCCCTCAAAGAATTAAAAGCCATTGAGAAGAGATTAGCTGAATATCCTAGAGATCCTGCACATGCTTATGAAGTATGGCAGACCCAAAAAAAAGAAGCCCAAATTAAAAGTCAGGCTGCCATTCCATCTATGGATCCAAGTTCCAATAAAGGGGTGGGGGTTTCTAATTAAGACAACGTCAACTTTGTGCTGCTTATTTTCTGTT
>JACCDK010023650.1_pt1 | contig 15763 bp, 13 predicted proteins | sample 7445871 | NCBI WGS metagenome assembly JACCDK01 (sample SAMN15323436, study PRJNA562643) | freshwater metagenome | isolation source: river surface water | place: USA:Blue River Watershed | collected 2017-08-15 | reverse complement strand
GTCTGGATGGAACGCCTGGCGGACTTCAGGCCGCACCTGTGCGGCGCCGTCTGGCACGGCACGGCCACGCGCCTGTCCGATGTCTACCTGCAGCTGTTTTGCGACGACCCCAAGTCCGCCGAGATCGCCTTGATCGACCAGGCCGTCGATTACGAAGCCCGCACCGTGACCGGCTTCAACGGCGAAGCGGTCGACGCCCTGAGCTTTTCCAGCCGCTGCCCCGAGCTGGGCGAGATGATCGGTGTCCACCTCATGATCCATGACCACGACCACCTGCGCGGCGCCTTGCGACGCGATGCCCGGGGCCGCCAGCCCCGCGGCGACCTGGCCGACCTGCGCGCTCTGATGGCGGCGTCCGAACCCCTCCCCCCGTCGGAGTCGATCCATGGCCGCCCCTGAAACCCGGCGCCGCCTGCTGCTGGGTGGGGTGGCTGCGGCAGCCGCCGTCGCCGGGGCTGGGGTGGCCGGGTGGCGGCTGCGTCCCGCAGGGTCCGCGGGTGACCGCGCAGAGGCCCTGTGGCCGCTCACGCTGGCCACGCCCGCCGGCGGCGAGCTCACGCTCGCGAGCCTGCGTGGCCAGCCGCTCCTGGTCAATTTCTGGGCCACGTGGTGTCCGCCCTGTGTCGAGGAGATGCCGCTTCTGGATCGATTCTTCCGTGAAAATTCTGCATCTGGCTGGAAAGTGGTCGGATTGGCCATCGATCAACCCAGTTCCGTGCGCCAGTTCCTGGCGCGCACGCCGGTGAGTTTTCCGATCGGGATGGCGGGGCTGGAAGGCACGGAATTGGGCCGCACCCTGGGCAATCAAACGGGCGGTTTGCCTTTCACTGTCGTGGTCGGCCGGGACGGCCGGATCCTTGCGCGTAAAATGGGACAAGTCACGCCCGCCGACCTGGATCGCTGGAAGGCGGCGTCCCTCACCTGACCGACCGGGCCAAGATGACGTCAATAAATCAAAAAAGACGTCAAAAGCTGTAAATAAGCGAAAATTGCGGTACATTCGCCGCTTTTCACCTGCCCTCAAGGATCTCCGGAGCCCTTTCCCCATGGACCTGCGCAAACTCAAGACGCTGATCGACCTCGTGTCCGATTCAAACGTCTCCGAACTGGAAATCACCGAAGCCGAAGGCAAGGTTCGTATCGTCAAGGGTCAGCCACCCGTCGTGCAGGCGGCCCTCGCACCCGCCCCGGTGGTCCTGGCGCCCGCGGTGGCTGCCCCGGCCGCCGCCCCCGCGACGGCCGCTCCCGCCGCGGCCCCGGCCGCCGCGCCTGCGGCGGAACCGGCTGGCCACACCGTCAAGTCGCCGATGGTGGGCACTTTCTACCGCTCGTCCAGCCCGGGCGCCAAGGCCTTTGTCGAGGTGGGAAGCCAGGTCAAGGCCGGCGAGACCGTCTGCATCATCGAGGCCATGAAGATCCTCAACGAGATCGAAGCCGACCAGTCCGGCACCATCACCCAGATCCTGTGCGAGAACGGCCAGGCCGTCGAGTACGGCCAGCCCCTGTTCGTCATCGAGTGATGTTCAAGAAAATCCTAGTCGCCAACCGGGGCGAGATCGCGCTGCGCATTCAGCGCGCCTGCCGCGAGATGGGCGTGACCGCGGTCATGGTCTATTCCGAGGCCGACCGCGAGGCCAAGTACGTGAAGCTCGCCGACGAGGCCGTCTGCATCGGCCCGGCCCCGTCGCCCCAGAGCTACCTGAACGTGCCGGCCATCATCTCGGCGGCCGAAGTGACCGACGCCGAAGCCATCCACCCCGGCTACGGCTTCCTGTCCGAGAACGCCGACTTCGCCGAGCGGGTCGAGAAAAGCGGCTTCCAGTTCATCGGCCCCACGCCCGAATCCATCCGGATCATGGGCGACAAGGTCTCGGCCAAGCAGGCCATGATCAAGGCCGGCGTGCCCTGCGTGCCCGGTTCCGAAGGCGAGCTGCCGGAAGATCCGGTGCAGATCCGGCGAATTGCCAAGTCCATCGGCTACCCCGTCATCATCAAGGCGGCGGGTGGCGGCGGCGGGCGCGGCATGCGGGTGGTGCACACCGAGGCGGCCCTGATCAACGCCGTGCAGATGACGCGCGCCGAAGCCGGCGCCGCCTTCAACAACCCGGCGGTGTACATGGAGAAGTTTCTCCAGAACCCGCGCCACATCGAGATCCAGGTCCTGGCCGACAAGCACCGCAATGCCGTCTACCTGGGCGAGCGCGATTGCTCCATGCAGCGGCGTCACCAGAAGGTGATCGAAGAGGCCCCGGCCCCCGGCATCCCGCGCAAGCTGATCGAGCGCATCGGCGAGCGCTGCGTCGCCGCCTGCAAGAAGATCGGTTACCGTGGCGCGGGGACCTTCGAGTTTCTGTACGAGAACGGCGAGTTCTACTTCATCGAGATGAACACCCGCGTGCAGGTGGAGCATCCGGTGACCGAGCTCATTACCGGCGTGGACATCGTCAAGACCCAGATCCGTGTGGCGGCGGGCGAGAAGCTGCCGTTCACGCAGCGTGATGTCCAGATCCGCGGCCATGCCATCGAATGCCGCGTCAATGCCGAGGACCCCTACAAGTTCACCCCGTCGCCGGGGCGCATCACCCAGTGGCACGCGCCGGGCGGGCCGGGCGTGCGGGTGGATTCGCACGTGTACAACAACTACTTCGTGCCCCCGAACTACGACAGCATGATCGGCAAGATCATCGTGCACGGCGACACCCGCGAGCAGGCCCTGGCCCGCATGCGCACCGCCCTGCTCGAGACGGTGGTGGAGGGGATCCACACCAACATCCCGCTGCATCGCGAGCTGATGGTGGACGCCAAGTTCATGACGGGCGGCACCAACATCCACTACCTGGAAGAGTGGCTGGGGCATCACAAGCGGTGACCCCCCCGAGGCGCCTGCGGCGCCTCCCCCCAGGGGGCGCCCTCGGTGGACCGGCCAGCCGCATCCACGCGGGCACTGGAGGTGGGGTGCATGTGGCGGGTGGGCGATGGTTAGACTCTCCTTATGTTCGAACTCTCCCTGCTGGCACCTGAATCGCGCGTCGAGGACGTGTCCGACGCGCTCGATGCGCTCGATGCCCTGAGCGTCAGCGTCGAAGACGCCGACGCGCACACCGATGCCGAGCAGGCGCTCTTTGGCGAACCGGGCATGCCCCCGCCCAAGGAAGGCTGGCAACGTTCGCGCGTGGTGGCCCTGTTTCCTCAGGAGGCTGCAGCCCAGGAGGCCGCACGTCTGCTGCCATTGCAGGATTTCTTCGAGGGCTGCCGTCTGCTGTCCGTGGCCGCGGTGCCCGAGCAGGACTGGGTGCGCCTGACCCAATCGCAGTTCGCCCCGGTCGACGTGACGCCCGAGTTCTGGATCGTGCCCACCTGGCATGAGCCGCCGGCGCAGGCCCGCCAGGTGATCCGCCTCGACCCGGGCCTGGCCTTCGGCACCGGCACCCATCCCACCACCCGCATGTGCCTGCGCTGGATCGCCACCCATGCCCTGGCGGGCCAGCGCGTGCTCGATTACGGTTGCGGGTCGGGGATCCTGGCCATCGGCGCTGCCAAATACGGTGCCACTGACATCGACGCCGTCGACATCGACGACGCTGCAGTCCGCGCCACCCTCGACAACGCCCAGGCCAATGGCGTCACCCTGAAGGCGGGCCTGCCCGACGCCGCCACGGGCCGCTACGACACCGTGCTGGCCAACATCCTGGCCACGCCCCTGAAAATGCTCGCGCCCCTGCTGCGCGCCCATGTCAAGGACGGCGGCGACCTGGTGCTGGCGGGCATCCTGGAGCGCCAGGCGGATGAGCTCACGCAGGCCTATGCGCCCTATTGCCGCCTCGAGGTGGCCGACGCCCAGGAGGGCTGGGTCCTGATGACGGCGCGTTGCTGATCCGGGGCCTGGGGGCGCTGTCTACAATTTGGGACATGAGCCTGATCGCCCGTTGCCCCGCGTGCGCCACCCTGTTCCGGGTGGTCCCCGATCAGCTGAAGATTTCCGACGGATGGGTGCGCTGCGGCCAGTGTTCCGAGGTGTTCGATGCCACGGCCTCTCTGCAGGCGGCGCCCCCTGCGCCGGTCCCGCAGCAGGCGGATGGCGTCCGGGGGAGGCAGGAGGGGGCAGGGGCGGCCGAAGTCCCGGCGCCGGCCCCTGTGGAGGTCGCGGAGCCAGAGCCCGAGCCGCGGTCCGAGCCGCAGCGAGAACCCGAGTCCAGGTCAGAGTCCGAGCGACCGCCCACGCCCGCCCTCTCCGCACAGTCCGAAGGGCCGGTCGCTGTGATGGATGCACCGACGCTGGCGTCCGAGCCGCCTGCGTCCGAGCCGCCGGTGATGGCCGCGGGCGACACCCAGGACGCCGCGCAGTTCCCGATGGCCGCCCGCGAGGCCGAGGGCGATGCGGATCCGATCCTGGAGCCGGGCCCGTTGACAGACGATGCCACCGGCCCGTCACTCGGGCGGGCTGCCGGCGAGCCTGGCGGCGATCCTGCGCTGGGGCCGACACCGGTCTTGCCGCCCCTGGCCGAGCCGCCGCTGGAGGATGTCTCCTTCGTGCGTGATGCGCGGCGCCGTGCCTTCTGGGGCAGCCCGGGCATGCGTTGGACGATGGGGGCTTCTTGCGCTGCTCTGGGCCTTCTGCTGGCCGGCCAGGTGATGTTTCACCACCGGGACCGCCTGGCCTTGCAGGTGCCCGCGCTGCAGCCGGCCCTCGCCGCCTTGTGCGCCTCCTTCCAGTGCCGTCTGGGCCCGCCCCGGCGTATCGAGTCCATCGCCATCGAGAGTTCCGCTTTCACGCGCGTGCGGGCCGACGCCTTCCGCCTGAGCCTGACCCTGAGCAACCAGGCCGACATTCCCGTGGCCACGCCGGCGCTGGAACTCACGCTCACCGACCTGCAGGACCAGCCCGTGCTGCGTCGCGTCCTGCAACCGGCCGACCTGGGGCCCGATGCCCCGCAGGCCATCGCTGCGCGCACCGAATGGACGTCCACGCTGACCCTGGCGATTGCGCCGGCGGCCAACCCCGCGCGCGTCGTGGGCTACCGCGTGCTGGCGTTCTATCCCTGAACCCGTTTCCTTTTTGAATTGAGCAAGGCGTACGACACCATGGCTGCCGTGATTTGTGGATCCCTCGCGTTTGACACCATCATGAACTTCGAGGGGCGCTTCTCGCAGCAGATCCTGCCTCACCAGCTGCATATCCTGAACGTCTCGTTCCTGGTGCCCACGCTGCGACGCGACTTCGGGGGCTGTGCGGGCAACATCGCCTATGCGCTCAAGCTCCTGGGCGGCCAGCCCCTGCCCATGGCCACCGTGGGCAGCGATGGCGCCGACTACCTCGCGCGCATGAAGGGCCTGGGCATCAGCACCGAGTTCGTGCGGCAGGTGGACGACACCTACACCGCCCAGGCCATGATCATGACGGACCTGGACAACAACCAGATCACCGCCTTCCACCCCGGCGCGATGATGCAGGCGCACATCACCCGCATCGCCGCGCGCCCCGACATCAAGCTGGGGATCATCTCCCCGGACGGGCGCGACGCCATGCTGCAGCACGCCGAGCAATTCAAGGCGGCGGGCATTCCCTTCGTGTTCGACCCCGGCCAGGGCCTGCCGATGTTCGACGGCAAGGAACTTGCGGCTTTCATCGATCAGTCCACCTGGGTCACCGTGAACGACTATGAAGGCAAGATGCTGTCCGAGCGGACGGGTTGGAGCAGCGCAGACATTTCAAGGCGCGTGCAGGGCCTGGTGGTGACGCTGGGCGGCGAGGGCTGCGAGGTCTGGATCGATGGCGAGAAGACGCTGGTGCCGCCGGTGAAGGCCAGTGCCGTGGTCGACCCCACCGGCTGCGGCGACGCCTGGCGCGGCGCGCTGCTGCACGGCCTGGAGCAGGGCTGGTCGCTGGCGAGATGCGCCGAACTGGGCAACAAGGTCGGCGCGATCAAGATCGCCAGCCGCGGCCCGCAGAACTACAGCCTCTGAGCGGCACCCCCCCCTCCCACACAAGCCCAGATCCCAACCCTCGAGACCGACAAGGAGACCTCATGTTTTCACACATCATGGTGGGCAGCGCCGACCTGGAGCGTTCACGCCGTTTCTACGACGCCGTCCTCGGCACCTTGGGCGTCAAGCCCGGCGTGGTGGATCGTCATCGCGTCTTCTGGCGGTCGCCGGGCGGCACCTTCGGCGTCACCATCCCGATCAACGGCCAGCCCGCCAGCGTCGGCAACGGCGGGACCCTGGGGTTCGTGTGCACCTCACCCGAGCAGGTGCAGGCCTGGCACGATGCGGGGGTGGCGCATGGCGGCACGACCTGCGAAGACCCGCCGGGCATCCGCCAGGGCGCGGCGGGTCAGATGTACCTGGCCTATCTGCGGGATCCGGACGGGCACAAGCTGTGTGCCACGTACCGCTTTCCGAAGGCCTGAACGGCAGGTCCACGCCCCAGGCGCCCCAGGGCCACGATGCGGGCCCTGACCAACGGGGAGGGGCAGCGACTGGTGCGTGTGCCGCTCAGGCCTGAACGCGCCGGCGCTCGCGCCACGCCAGCCATTCGCCCACCATGCCCTTGCGGAAGGCCAGCACGCAGATCACGAAGATCACGCCAATGATCACCGTGACCCAGGCGCCCACCTTGTCGGCCAGCAGGTTCTGCAGGCCGATCACGATACCGGCACCCAGCACTGGCCCGAAGAAAGTCCCGACGCCGCCCAGCAGGCTCATGAGGATCACCTCGCCCGACATGGACCAGTGCACGTCGGACAGCGACGCAAAGCCCATGACCACGGTCTTCATGCCGCCGGCCAGGCCCGCCAGCGAAGCGGACAGCACGAACGCCATCAGCTTGTAGCGATCGACCTCGTAGCCCAGCGAGATGGCGCGGGGCTCGTTCTCGCGAATCATCTTGAGCACCTGGCCGAAGGGCGAGGTGACGATGCGCAGGATGGCCAGGAAGCAGGCCGCGAACACGGCCAGCACCACGTAGTACAGGGTCAGGTCGTCCGTCAGCGGCAGCACGCCGAACAGCGCACCGCGCGGCACGCCCTGCAGGCCGTCCTCGCCGCCGGTGAACGGGGCTTGCAGCGCGATGAAGAACACGATCTGCGCCAGTGCCAGGGTGATCATGGCGAAGTAGATGCCCTGGCGGCGGATGGCGATGAGGCCCACCAGCAGGCCCAGGAGCGCACCGGTGGCCACGCCCGCCAGCACGCCCAGTTCGGGCGACCAGCCCTGGGCCTTGACGAACCAGCCGGTGATGTAGGCCGCGCCGCCGAAGAAGGCGGCATGGCCGAAGGACAGCAGGCCGGTGAACCCCAGCAGCAGGTTGAAGGCGCAGGCGAACAGCGCAAAGCACAGAAGCTTCATGCCGAACACCGGGTACAGGCCGATGAAGGGCGCCGCGATGGCCAGGGCCAGCAGCACGAGGTAGGTCAGGGCGGTCGTCTTCGAGGACATGTCAGGCCTCCTTGCCAAACAAGCCGGCCGGCCGCAGCACCAGCACGATGGCCATGATCACGAAGACCACCACGTTGGAGGCCTCGGGATAGAACACGCGGGTGAAGCCCTCGATCACGCCCAGGCCCAGGCCGGTCACGACCGAGCCCAGGATGGACCCCATGCCGCCGATCACGACCACCGCGAACACCACGATGATCAGGTTGGACCCCATGAGCGGGGTGACCTGGATGATCGGCGCAGCCAGCACGCCCGCCAGGGCCGCCAGGGCCGCGCCCGCGCCGTAGGTCAGCATGACCATCAGCGGCACGTTCACGCCGAAGGCCTGCACCAGCTTGGCGTTCTCGGTGCCCGCCCGCAGGTAGGCGCCCAGGCGGGTGCGCTCGATCAGGTACCAGGTGCCCAGGCAGACGATCAGGGAGGCCAGCACCACCCAGGCGCGGTAATTGGGCAGCACCATGAAGCCCAGGTTGGTGGCGCCCGCCAGGGCGTCCGGTACCGGGTAGGACTGACCGGATACGCCGTACTGGTCACGGAAGATGCCTTCCAGGATCAGCGACAGCCCGAAGGTCAGGAGCAAGCCGTACAAGGGGTCGAGCCCGTACAGCCGTTTGAGGAAACTGCGTTCGATGACCACGCCCAGCGCGCCCACCATCAGGGGGGCGAGCACCAGCGAGGCCCAGTAATTGACGCCCCACTTCTCCAGCATGATCCAGGCGGCGAAGGCGCCCACCATGTACAGGGCGCCATGCGCGAAGTTCACGATGTCGAGCAGGCCGAAGATCACGGCCAGCCCGAGACTGAGCATGGCGTAGAAGGCGCCGTTGACCAGGCCGAGCATCAGTTGCCCCAGGAAGGCCTGGATCGGGATGCCGAAGATTTCTGTCATGTTCAGCCTCCGCCGAGCCGCCTCAAGGAGGCTGAGGCCCCCTCGGGGGGCAGCGAGTACACGAAGTGAGGAGCGTGGGGGCGCATGGAATACGGGGAGTCAAACGCGCCGGCGCCCCCGGAGGGAACGCGCGGCGCGTGGGGTGGGTCGTGTCAGGCGATCACTTCCAGAGAGCGCACTTGCTCTCGGCCTTGGTGGTCCAGGCCTCTTCGCCCTTCATCACCTGGACGACGTTGTAGTAGTCCCAGGGCTCGTTGGACTTGTCCGGCGACTTCACCTGCATCAGGTACATGTCGTGGATCACGCGGCCGTCAGCGCGCACATAGCCGCCCTTCATGAAGATGTCGTTGAACTTGGCCTTCTTCAGGTGGGCCAGCACCTTCTCGGCATCGTCGGTGCCGGTGGCCTTGACGGCGTTGAGGTACTGCAGGGTGGCGGAATAGTCGGCAGCCTGGATGGAGGAGGGCATGCGCTTCATCTTCTCGAAGAAGCGGCGCGACCAGGTGCGGGTCTCGGGGCTCATGTTCCAGTACCAGCTGTCGGTCAGGTACATGCCCTGGGTGGTCTTCAGGCCCAGGGAGTGGATGTCGTTGATGAACACCAGCAGGCCTGCCAGCTTCATCGTCTTGGTGATGCCGAACTCGTTGGCCGCCTTGATGGAGTTGATGGTGTCGCCGCCGGCGTTGGCCAGGCCCAGGATCTGGGCCTTGCTGCCCTGCGCCTGCAGCAGGAAGGAGGAGAAGTCGCTGGCGTTGAGCGGCGCGCGCACGGCGCCGGCCACGGTACCGCCGGCGGCCTGGACCACGCGGGTGGTGTCGGCCTGCAGCTGGTGGCCGAAGGCGTAGTCGGCGGTCAGGAAGTACCAGGACTTGCCGCCGGACTTCACCACGGCGTTGCCCGTGCCCTTGGCCAGGGCGGTGGTGTCATAGGCCCAGTGCAGGGTGTAGGGCGTGCACTGGTCGTTGGTCAGCGCCGAGGTGGCGGCGCCGATGGCGATGAAGGGCTTTTTCTTCTCGGCGGCGACCTTGGCCATGGCCAGGTTGGTGCCGGAGTTGGTGCCGCCAATCAGCATGTCCAGGCCCTGGGTGTCGAACCACTCGCGCGCCTTGGTGGCGGCGACGTCGGGCTTGTTCTGGTGGTCGGCCGAGACGATCTCGACCTTCTTGCCGGCGATGGCACCGCCCATGTCGGCGATGGCCATGCGGATGGCTTCGACCCCGCCCTGGCCGTCGATGTCGGCGTAGACGCTGGACATGTCGGTGATGATGCCGATACGGATCACGTCACCCGAGAACTGGGCGTGCGTGGGCAGGGCGGCGGTGAACAGGCCGGCGGCCAGGCCGCAGGCCGCGGCGATCTTCTTGAGTTTCATGAGGTGACTCCTTCTTCTGAAAAAAAACGGTTCCCGGCGCGTCAGACGCCGAGGTATTCCTGCAGCATGGACTGGTTGTCCTGCAGCTGGTCCTGCGCGAATTCGCGCACGATCTTGCCGTGCTCCATCACGTAGAAGCGATCGGCCAGGGGTGCAGCGAAGCGGAAGTTCTGTTCCACCAGCACGATGGTGTAGCCCTTGGCCTTGAGCTTGCGGATCATTTCGGCGAGCTTTTGCACGATCACCGGAGCCAGGCCCTCGGAAATCTCATCGAGCAGCAGCAGTCGCGCGCCGGTGCGCAGGATGCGGGCGACCGCCAGCATCTGCTGCTCGCCGCCGGAGAGGCGCGTGCCCGGGCTGGCGGCGCGTTCCTTGAGGTTGGGGAACATGTCGTAGATCTCGGCCAGGCTCATGCCGCCTTCACCCACCACGGGGGGGAGCAGGAGGTTTTCCTCGGCCGAGAGGCTGGCGAAGATGCCGCGCTCCTCGGGGCAGTAGCCGACACCCAGACGGGCGACCTTGTGGGGCGGCAGCTTGCTGGCCTCCTGGCCGCGCACCTGGATGGACCCGGTGCGCCGGCCGGTCAGGCCCACGATGGCGCGCATGGTGGTGGTGCGCCCGGCGCCATTGCGTCCGAGCAGGGACACCACCTCGCCTTCGCGCACGGTCATGTTCACGCCATGCAGCACGTGCGATTCGCCGTACCAGGCGTGCAGGTTCTCGATCTGCAGGAAGGCGTTGGAGGCCGACATTCAATGCGCTCCTTGCAGCTCGGTGTCTGCCGAGCCCATATAGGCCTCGATCACCTGCGGGTCGCGCGACACCTCGGCGTACGGCCCGTCGGCGATCACCGCGCCCCGTTGCAGCACGGTGATGCGGTCGGCGATGGAGGACACGACGTTCATGTTGTGCTCGACCATCAGGATGGTGCGGCCGATGGACACTTTCTTGATCAACTGCGTGACGCGGCCCACGTCCTCGTGGCCCATGCCCTGGGTGGGTTCGTCCAGCAGCATGAGGTCGGGCTCCAGGGCCATGGTGGTGGCCAGCTCCAGGGCGCGCTTGCGGCCATAGGGCAGGTTGACGGTGAGCTCGTCGGCGAAATCCTGCAGGTCGACATCCGCCAGCAGCTGGCGGGCGCGGTCATGCAAGGGGTGCAGCGAGGACTCGGACTTCCAGAAGTGGAAGGAGGTGCCCAGGTTGCGCTGGAGTGCCGCGCGCACGTTCTCCAGCACGGTCATGTGCGGGAACACCGCGGAGATCTGAAAGGAGCGCACGATGCCGCGACGCGCCGTCTGCGCGGGCTTTTCGTGGGTGATGTCCACGCCCTGGTAGGTGATGGTGCCGCGCGTGGGCGGCAGGAATTTCGTGAGCAGGTTGAAGAACGTGGTCTTGCCTGCGCCGTTGGGGCCGATCAGCGCGTGGATATGCCCGCGCCGGACCTTCAGGTCCACGTTGTTGACCGCCACGAAGCCCTTGAACTCCTTGGTGAGGCCCCGGGTCTCCAGGATGATGTCGTCTGCCAAATCGCGCTCCCGCATTCAGAGTGGGCATTTTGTGTGCTTTTTGCCCAGTGCGAACTTTAGGACCCCATGGCGTGCGGCACCACGGGGGTGAACCCCTAGGCCGCAGGCCGCGTCAGGGCGATGGCAGGCCGCCGGACGCGATCAAACCGCAATAGCCTACCGCCGTGGTTGGCTATTCGGGTTTTTTTACATGTTGCGCCGGTACTGCCCGCCCACCTCGAACAGGGCCGAGGTGATCTGGCCCAGCGAGCACACGCGCACCGCGTCCATCAGCACCTCGAACACGTTGGCGTTGTCGATGACCGCGCGCTGCAGGCGGGCCAGCATGGCCGGGGCCTGCCCGGCATGGCGGGTGTGGAAATCCTGCAGGCGCTGCAACTGGCTGCGCTTTTCTTCCTCGGTCGAGCGGGCCAGCTCCAGCTTCTCGGGGATCGGGTCGCCCTTGGGGTTGCGGAAGGTGTTCACGCCGATGATCGGCAGCTCGCCCGTGTGTTTGAGCATCTCGTAGTGCATCGACTCGTCCTGGATGCGGCCCCTCTGGTAGCCGGTCTCCATGGCGCCCAGCACGCCGCCGCGCTCGGCGATGCGCTCGAACTCGGCGAGCACGGCCTCTTCGACCAGTTCGGTGAGCTCCTCGATGATGAAGGCGCCCTGGCTGGGGTTCTCGTTCTTGGCCAGGCCCCACTCACGGTTGATGATCAACTGGATGGCCATGGCGCGGCGCACGCTGTCCTCGGTGGGCGTGGTGATGGCCTCATCGAAGGCGTTGGTGTGCAGCGAGTTGCAGTTGTCGTAGATCGCGATCAACGCCTGCAGCGTGGTACGGATGTCGTTGAACTGGATCTCCTGCGCGTGCAGGCTGCGGCCGGAGGTCTGGATGTGGTACTTCAACTTCTGCGAGCGCTCGTTGGCGCCGTACTTCTCCTTCATGGCCACCGCCCAGATGCGGCGGGCCACCCGGCCCATCACCGTGTACTCCGGGTCCATGCCATTGGAGAAGAAGAAGGAGAGGTTGGGTGCGAAGTCGTCGATGTGCATGCCCCGTGCCAGGTAGGCCTCCACGAAGGTGAAGCCGTTGGACAGGGTGAAGGCCAGCTGCGAGATCGGATTGGCTCCGGCCTCGGCGATGTGGTAGCCCGAGATCGACACCGAGTAGAAATTGCGCACGTCGTGGTGCACGAAGTACTGGGCGATGTCACCCATGACCTTCAGGCTGAACTCGGTGGAGAAGATGCAGGTGTTCTGGCCCTGGTCCTCCTTGAGGATGTCGGCCTGCACCGTGCCGCGTACGTTGGCCAGCACCCAGGCGCGGATCTTGGCCGTCTCGGTGTCGGTGGGCTCGCGGCCGTTGTCGGTCTTGAACTTCTCCAGCTGCTGGTCGATGGCCGTGTTCATGAACATGGCCAGGATGGACGGCGCCGGGCCGTTGATGGTCATGGACACCGAGGTGGCGGGCGCGCACAGGTCGAAGCCCGAATACAGCACCTTCATGTCGTCCAGCGTGGCGATGGACACGCCGGAGTTGCCCACCTTGCCGTAGATGTCGGGCCGCTCGTCGGGGTCGTTGCCATAGAGCGTGACCGAGTCGAAGGCGGTGGACAGGCGCTTGGCCGGCATGCCTTCGGAGAGCAGCTTGAAGCGGCGGTTGGTGCGGAACGGGTCGCCCTCACCGGCGAACATGCGGGTGGGATCCTCGTTCTCGCGCTTGAAGGCGAAGGTGCCGGCGGTATAGGGGTAGCTGCCCGGGACGTTGTCCAGCATCAGCCACTTCAGGATCTCGCCATGGTCTTCATAGGATGGCAGGACCACTTTGCGGATGGTGGTGCCCGAGAGCGATTTCGTGGTGAGCGCGGTGCGGATCTCCTTGTCGCGGATTTTCACCACGTATTCGTCGCCGGCATAGGCCTGCTGCATGGCGGGCCACTGCTGCAGCAGGTGGCGGGCATCGGTGTCCAGGCGGTCCTGGCGCTTGGCGGCCAGGTCCAGGGCGGCCTCGGCGGCAGGCGCGCGGTCGGGCTTGTCGACCTTCAGCATGGCGGCAGCGGCCTGCAGCTGCTGGATCTCACGGGCCAGGGTGGCCTGGGCGCGGGCCCGTTTCTTGTAGCCACGCACCGTGTCGGAGATCTCGGCCAGGTAGCGGGTGCGCGCGGGCGGGACGATCGGGGTCTGGTTGGTGCTGTGACGCACGTCCACGAGGGGCAGGCGGCCGTCCCTGAGCTTCAGACCCAGGGCCTGCAGGCGCACCTTCAGCGCCTGATACAGCGCGGTGACGCCGTCGTCATTGAAGCGGGCCGCCATCGTGCCGAACACCGGCATCTGCTCGGTGGGCGTGGTCCAGGCTTCCTTGTTCCTCTGCACCTGCTTGGCGACATCGCGCAGCGCGTCGGCCGCGCCCTTGCGGTCGAACTTGTTGATCGCCACGAACTCGGCGAAATCGAGCATGTCGATCTTTTCGAGCTGGCTGGCCGCGCCGAACTCGGGCGTCATCACGTACATCGGGATGTCCACGTGCGGCACGATGGCGGCATCGCCCTGGCCGATGCCCGAGGTCTCGACCACGATCAGGTCGAAGCCGGCGGCCTTGCAGGCGGCGACCACGTCGGGCAGCGCGGCGGAGATCTCGGAGCCGAAGTCGCGTGTGGCCAGCGAGCGCATGAAGACGCGTGGCCCCTGGCTCCAGGGGTTGATGGCGTTCATGCGGATGCGGTCGCCCAGGAGGGCGCCGCCGCTCTTGCGCCGGGAGGGGTCGATGGAGATGACGGCCACGCGCAGCGCGTCGTCCTGGTCCAGGCGCAGGCGGCGGATCAATTCGTCGGTGAGCGAAGACTTGCCCGCGCCGCCAGTGCCGGTGATGCCCAGGACCGGCACCTGGCGATCGGCCGCAGCGGCCCGGACCTTCTTCACCAGGGCCGGATCGGCCTTGCCGTTCTCGATCGCGGTGATCAACTGCGCCAGGGCGCGCCAGGCCATCTCGCCATGGCCCCGGATCGCGTCGGTGGTCTTGGGGGCGTGCAAGGCCAGGTCCTGGTCGCAGCGCATGACCATCTCGCCGATCATCCCCTGCAGGCCCATGCGCTGGCCGTCCTCCGGGCTGTAGATCCGGGTGACGCCGTAGTCCTGCAGCTCGCGGATCTCGGCCGGCACGATCACGCCGCCGCCGCCGCCAAACACCTGGATGTGGCCGCCGCCGCGCTGGCGCAGCAGGTCGACCATGTACTTGAAGTATTCGACGTGGCCGCCCTGGTAGGAACTGATGGCGATACCCTGCACGTCCTCCTGGAGGGCGGCGGTGACGACCTCGTCGACACTGCGGTTGTGGCCCAGGTGGATCACCTCCGCGCCCATGCCCTGCAGGATGCGCCGCATGATGTTGATGGCAGCGTCGTGCCCGTCGAACAGGCTGGCAGCCGTGACGAAACGCACCTTGTGCGTGGGGCGGTATTCGGCCAAGGCCTTGAATTCGGCGGACAGGTCGGTCATGGGAATCTCCTCAGCCCGCCAGCATAGTTGACGTTTACGTCAACGTCAATTCGGAGCGGGTCTTCATGGGTGATGAAAAAAGGCGTCCCGAAGGACGCCTTTTTCACTCCAGGCCGCCAGGCTCAGCGCCCGTACAGCACTTGCGGCAGCCACATCCCGATCTCCGGGAAGATGTACAGCAGGAAGATCGCCACGATCTGGATGCCCATGAAGGGGAGCATGCCCGCGAAGATCTGGTTCAGCGTCACATGCGGCGGACTCACCCCCTTCAGGTAGAACGCCGCCATCGCCACCGGCGGGCTGAGGAAGGCGGTCTGCAGGTTCAGGGCCACCAGCAGGCCGAAGAACAGCGGGTCGACCCCGAAGTTGTCCAGCAGGGGGATGAAGATTGGCATGAAGATCACGATGATCTCGGTCCACTCCAGCGGCCAGCCCAGGATGAAGATGATCACCTGCGACAGGATCAGGAACTGGGTCTTGGTGAGGTTCATGGACATGACCCACTTCTCCACCAGCTCCTGGCCTCCGAGCAGCGCAAAGGCCGCCGAGAAGATCGCGCTGCCCACGAACAGCCAGCACACCATGGCGCTGGTCTTGGCCGTCAGGAGCACCGACTCCTTCACGGCGGACTCCAGCTTCGCCTGTCGGTAAGCCAGGATCGCCCACACCAGCACGCCGACCGCGCCGGCCGTCCCCAGAAGCGTGGGGACTGGCGGAATACCGGCGCCCTCGTCCTTCAGGATGAACCAGACGATGGAGGCGAGCGCCGGAGCCCACAGCAGCACCCACAGGCCGAAGACGCCGCCGCGTCCGCTGGCGCGCTTGTTGATCACGCCGTAGACCGCCGCCAGCAGGTAGCCGCCGAAGGCCCCCACCGCCGCCGCCTCGGTGGGCGTGGCCAGCCCCATCACGATCGAGCCGAGCACCGACAAGATCAGGATCACCAGGGGGAAGAAGCTCGCCAGCAGCATCTTGAACACTTCCAGGCGCTGGAAGGTCAGCAGGGCGTACAGCGCGGCCAGCGCGAAGGCGCCCACGCCCACCCCGATCCAGTAGCCG
>JACCDK010220064.1_pt1 | contig 15764 bp, 12 predicted proteins | sample 7445871 | NCBI WGS metagenome assembly JACCDK01 (sample SAMN15323436, study PRJNA562643) | freshwater metagenome | isolation source: river surface water | place: USA:Blue River Watershed | collected 2017-08-15 | reverse complement strand
TGCGGTGACGTCGAGTCCACGCGCGCTCGCCCCAGGATGCTGGGCAACGAAGCGCTGCAACAAGGCACCCTGCCGAGCGGAAACCACCACCTGCGCGCCCAAGCGGTGCAGGGCCTGCGCGGTGGCCAGGCCGATCCCGCTGGAGGCGCCAATAAGCCAGGCGCGCTTGCCGGTCCAGTCGGTCATCGGGGGATTGAGGGGCACGATGGGGACTCAGCGTTTGACAAAGGAGAGGGTGACTTCGCCCAGACGAATGCCGAACTTGCTCATCACCGCCTTGTTGAGCATCACGCGCTCATCCATGAGGTACATCCAGTCGTCGAACTGAACCTCATAGGTGCGCCCATCCACTGGCAGGCGCAGCGTGTAGGCAAAGCGAAATGCGTTGCCGCTTTCCTCGCCCTGGGCCTGCCCCACCACATCGGCAGCCGTGCCGACATAGCGGCCCTCGGCGGTGCGCTTGAGCGTCCAGACGCGACGCTCGCGGGTGCCATCGGAGTAGGTAAATTGCTCATCGAGCACACCGGTCTCTTGGCCAGACGGGCCCGTCCAGGTGCACGTCATCACCACCACAAAACGCTTGACGACGCGACCCGAGCGATCGGTAAAGACGCCGTATGCATCAAGCGTCCCGTTGAAATACTGCCGCAGGTCCAGACGAGGTTGCTCCCTGGCATAGTCGGCTGGCTGCGGTCCGGCACAGCCGGCCAAACCCAAGGCCATCATCACCGACAGCAAACAGGCCGCCCAGGCCCGAGATATCCATGATTTGTTCATGTTGGCAACTCCCCTGCGGGCCGCATGTCGACCCGAATGATCCAGACGTACAAAGCCCATGCCGCCAGCAGCTTGAGCAGACAAGGCAACACACAGTAGGCGAGCATCAAGGCCTGCAAAGCCTGCGGCTCGCGCGAGCCGGGTACATAGCCCAGCCCTTCCAGCAACGGCAGGGCCAGACCGGCGGACAGTGCCAAATTGAGCTTGGCGGCAAAGTTCCACCAGCCAAAACAAGCGCCCGCTGTGGTCTGACCCTGCGTATCGCGCGAGGACTGCAACAGGCCGGCGAGCATGGCCGAAGGCAGGGCCAGGTCTGCCCCCAAGGCCACGCCTGAGAGCACGCAAACCACAAGGAACCAGGCTGCATCACCGGCACCGAGCCAGGCCGCCCAAACAAAAACGCCAACGGCCAGCATCATGCCGATCCACCAGCTGCGCGCCAGGCCGACGCGTCGCACCAGCATCAACCACAGCGGCATGGAGGCCGCTGCACTGAGGAAATAGCTGCCCAGGAACGCAGGCTCCAGATGCGCTGGGGCCTGCAAGCGGTCTTGCACAAAAAACAGCACCAGCGTCGCCGGAATGGCGCTGGCAATTCCATTGAGCATGAAAACCCCGAGAAGGCGGCGGAACCGCGACTCGCGCAGAGGCTGCCAGAGCGAGGCAACACTGGGCGGTGCCGCCAGGAGAGGCGGCTGGCTGCGACTCCAGGTCCACCAGGCCAGGGCCAGCAAGATCACAAAGGGAAGCAAGGCCATCGGCAGCCCCATCAGACCCGGGAGCACCGAGGCCAACAAGACGCCGATCAAGGCCATCAGTTCACGGGCCGAGGTGATGCGGCTGCGCTGCATCTCATCGCCGCCGAGCATCGCACCCCACGACTGGTGCGCAATGCTCAGCAGGCTGTAGCCCAGATAGGTAACGATCAAGGTAGCAGCGGCCCAAAGCAGCAGATCGGCAGGGCCCGGCGCCGACAGAAACCAATCTGGCGCAAACAGCAGCAACAAGCCCAGCGCCAGCATCAGGGCGGCCCCCGCACCGGCTACCAGTACGGTGCGGCTTGAACGCGCCAGCAGGCGGTCATTGAGACGACCGAGCCAGGGATCGAGCAGCGCGTCGAACAAGCGGGCGCCTAGCAAAACCAGCCCCAGAGCGGCCAGCGGCACGCCATACTGCTTGGCATAGTGGTTGGGCAAGATCACGTACAGCGGCAGGGCCGCAAACGCCAAGGGCATACCCAGCAGCCCATAGGCCAGTACGTTGCGCCAGGCAAAAGGCCCGCTCATGGCTGCAAGCCCAACAAGGCTCTGCGCATGGCCGGCTCGGAGGTCTGCGGCGACAGCCAGATGCCGAAGAAGCGCCGCGCAAATTCAATATCGCGAACCTCGCCCTGGAATCGTCCATTGATCCAAAAGGAAGCGCCAGCACCCGGACGCTGCAGCCCCACCAGTCGATCGCCTTGCCGCACATCGGGAAACACACGCAGCATCTCGTCGAGCCAGCGCCGCTCCTGATCGGCCGATAACGCGCCGCTGCGCTGCATTTCCCGGATTGAGCGCTCGGCCAAATCGCGCCCTTTAATGTCGCGCAGATACCGAATCTCTAGCGCCAGCGGCTGTGCCTCAAGCGTGGCCGCGCTCGCACCCGGCGCAGTCCACAGGGCGGCGTCATAAACCTCAAAGCCCCAGACACGCAGGCGCGTCTGCCCGCGAAGACTGAGCTCGCCGACAGACTGCACCAGGTCGGGGGGCAACATCGGCGCAGCGGGCGCCTGCTGCTGGGCAGCCACCGGCAAGGCGGTCTTCAGGACGATGGCACAGAGAGCGCCTGCAACCAGACGCAGGAACAACTTGAACATGGGCGCCTACGGTTTGAGCAGTGTGTACTGCACCACGTCGGTGTTGCGTTCTGCAAAGGCCGCCTCACAGTAGGCCAGATAGAACTCCCAGATTCGGACAAAGCGTCGATCAAAGCCCAGCGCCAGCACCTGTGATTCCTGCTCCAGGAAAGCCTGCCGCCAGCGCGCCAAGGTCAGCGCATAGTCCTGCCCAAAACAGAACTCATCAACCACCCGCAGGCCCGCCTGATGAGCCTGTTCGCGAAAGGCTTGGGGGCTGGGCAGGCAGCCCCCCGGAAAGATGTATTGCTGAATGAAGTCGGTGGACTGCAGGTAGCGTTCAAACAAGTCATCGGCAATCACAATGCTCTGGATGCAGGCCCGGCCGCCGGGCTTGAGCAATCGAGCCAGCGCGCCGAAGTAAGTGGGCCAGTACTCTCGGCCCACGGCCTCGATCATCTCGATCGAGCAGATCGCATCAAACTGCCGGTCGGCCGGGTTGTCCCGGCCGATGTCGCGGTAATCCTGCAAACGCAACTGCACACGATCTGCTGCCGCACAGCGTTCCATGCGGGCTTGGGCCCAGGCCAGCTGCTCGGTGCTGAGCGTCACGCCCACCAGGCTGGCGTCAAACTCGAGCGCGGCCATCTCAGCCAAAGCACCCCAGCCGCAGCCGATCTCGAGCACCCGGTCGCCAGGCTGCACGCCGGCCATGCGCAGGGCGCGCCGGACTTTGGCGCGCTGAGCCTGGCGCATGTCGTCTTGGGGTGACTCGAAGAGGGCCGAGCTGTAGTTCATGGTGTCATCCAGCCACAGCTCATAAAACGCGTTGCCCAGGTCGTAGTGGGCATGGATGTTTTTCTGGCTGTTGCTGCGGGTGTTGCGATTGAGCAGGTGCCGCACGCGGTAGGCCAGGCGACCGAGCCAGGTGCCGTAGATCACATCCTCGACCTCACGGCGATTGGCAATGAAGAGGCGCAACAGCGCAGTCAGATCGGGCGTGCTCCAGTCGCCGGCGATGTAGCTCTCGGCAAAACCGATGTCGCCCGACTTCAGGGCGGCGGCGCAGACATTCCAGTTGTTCAGGCGCAGGGTTGCTACCGGTGCCTGCCCGCTGCCGATACGATGGGCAGAACCATCGGGCAAGCTCAGGTTCAGGCTGCCGTGTTTGAGCCGGTTCAACAGCTTGAGGACCGTTTGGGCGGCAGCCGGTGCGCCGGCAGGCAGCCTCAGCCCCTGCGGGGCGGCAGATGAGTTAGAGGTCATGGTCATCGAGTGAGGAACTGCCCGGGCGGCTCGGGCTTGTGGAAGAAAGGCACGCGCTTGAGCCATAGCCGGATGGCCTGCCAATGAATCCGGGCGATCACCCCCAGCGTCAGCACCGGATGCGACAGCACCACGCTGCGCAGGCTGGCCGCCGTCAAGGGCTTGAGCGTTCCGGCCACGCTGGTCTGCAGCAGCGGGCCTTGCTCGTCGTCGTAATCGATGCGGGCGATGATGCGTTCGCGTCCATCACGAAGCGTTCGCATGAAGCGAAATCGATAACTGCCCTCGACCCGGCAGAAAGGCGAGACATGGAACACCTTGCGGGCAGTCACTTCGTGGCCGTAGCGCGGCGCATCCAGGAGGTAGCAATGCCGCTCACCGAAGGTGTTGTTGACCTCCACCACGATGACTTGCAACTGGCCCGACTCGTCATGGCAGTACCAGAAGCTCACCGGCTTGAAGGCATAGCCGAGCATGCGCGGATAGGTGTGCAGCCAGACTTCGCCGCCGAGATGACGGTAGCCCTCGGCCGCCAACAGGGCGTCGAGCCAGCGCAGGCAATCTTCCCCGCCGTCACCATGATCACTGTCGTGAAAGCTCAGCAAGGCGGCGCGGTTGCGTGGCAAGGCTGCACTGCCATGCTGCCTCATGCTGCGCAGGGGAAGCATCAGGAAGGCGGTGGGATAGCTGAAGGCATTCGAAGCCGGCCGCAATCGGGTGTGGCGGACCTGCCCGCGGCCGATCAGGGGCACGGCCGGCGCCTTAGGGGACGAGACCAAGTCGTTCATCATGCAGCCGCCCCAGCAGGGGCCTGGGCGTGCAGCGCCCAGTCTGCCAGCAAACGGTCGGCCGCTTGCAGGCCCGACTTCAAGCCGTCTTCATGAAAGCCGTAGCCGGCCCAGGCGCCGCAAAAGTAACTGTGCAATTGGCCTTGCAGACCCGTCAACTGGCGCTGCGCTTCGATGGCCTGCGCATCGAACACCGGATGGGCGTAGTCGTACTCGCCAAGAATCAACGACGGGTCAATCGGTCGCACCGGGTTGAGCGAGACCACCACGGCTTGCTCGAAAGGCAAGGGTTGTAACTTGTTGAGCAGATAGTGCAAGCAAACGCGCGTTGATTCACGGTTCGCGTCAGCCGCCCGTTCGTAATTCCAGGCGGCCCAGGCCAAGCGTCGTCGGGGAAGCACCGACACATCGGTGTGCAGCACCGCACGGTTGTCTTGGTAGGCAATCGCGCCAAGGACGGCGCGCTCCTGCGCACTGGGCTGGCTCAACAGGGCCAGGCTCTGGTTGGTGTGCGCCGCCAAGATGACCTTGTCGAAAGTTTCACTGTGCCGCTGTCCCTGGCGAAGGCTCTCAACCCTGACACCATCGGCCTGCCGATCGACCCGCAGCACTGGGCTGTTCAGGCGCTTGTCCTCGATGCCGGCCGTGATCTTGTGCACGTAGTTGCGAGCGCCGCCGGTCACGGTCCACCACTGAGGACGATCGGTGATCTGCAGCAAGCCATGGTTGTGACAGAAGCGCACCATGGTGGCCACCGGAAATTCAAGCATCTGGTCGGTGGGGCAGGACCAGATGCAGCCGATCATGGGCAGGAAGTACGCATCGCGAAATTCATCCGAGAACCGGTTTTGCTGCAGAAATTCGGAAAGCGGCTGCATCAGGGCCTGATCGTCCCGGCCGCGCTCAAGCTGTTGGGCCAGATCGGTGCACAGGCGGTTAAAGCGCAGCACATCAGCGAGCATGCGCCAGAAGCCCGGCCTCAACAGGTTGCTGCGCTGTGCAAACACGGTATTGAGGCTCGAGCCGCTCCACTCGAGCCCGGGTCGACCGGGACCGGCGGGCGCTTGCACGGAAAACGACATGTCTGAGCGGGCCGACTGCACCCCCAATTCGTCGAACAGCGCGATCAGGTTCGGATAGGTGCGCTCGTTGAACACCAGGAAACCGGTGTCCACGCCGTGCGTCTGCAAGCCCGCCGCCGTCGGCAGCGACACATCGACCGTGTGCGTATGTCCGCCGAAGTAATCGCCCGACTCAAACAGCGTCACGCTGGCCTGGCCACGCAGCCGGTATGCGGCAGCCAAGCCGGCGATGCCCGATCCCACAATGGCCACCCTCGGGCCGGAGCTACGCCCTCCGGTGCTGGCCGAAGGGAGGGCCGTACGCATGAGCGGATCAATGCCCATCACCGGCACTCGAATAAAAAAATGTTGCGAAGCGTCCCGGGGCAATGGAGGGAGGGAGGGAGGAGGAGAGACACCCCGAGATGGCAGCCGGGCCGATGGGCTCCGGAAGACTTCGCAACACGAAAACCGTTAATCCATGATTCAAAACGCCAGCGCCGGTTCGCAACCTGCGGCAGGAACGCCAAGGTCGGCCCGGCCCTGCCGCCCCTGCGACTGCCATGGGGCCCGTTCTGAAACACTGAGTCACACGCATGCTCCGTCCTGAATTTCAAACGCGGCCCACGAATGTGAACTGTCCGGTCATTTTATGACCAACCGGTTATTTTGCAAGAAGCTGCTCAATTTGCTTGATAAAACGGGGGTCGGTGGGCGCGGTGGTTGAGCCGTGAGCGCTTACTACCTTTCCGTCTCTTGAAATCAGGTACTTGTAGAAGTTCCACCTTGGCGCACTACCGGACTCACTGGCCAGGCGTTTGTAGAAGGGGTGGGCATCACGGCCGGTGATCGAGGTCTTGGCAAACATCGGGAACTTCACGCCGTAGGTGTTTTGGCAAAAGTCGGCAATCTCCTTGTTGCTGCCCCTTTCCTGCGCGAAGTCATTGGACGGAAAACCCAGCACCACCAGCCCCTGATCCCGATAACGGGCATGGAGGGCCTCGAGTCCGGCGTATTGCGAGGTAAATCCGCAGGCACTGGCGGTGTTGACCACCAGCACCACCTTGCCGGCATACTGGCACAGCGACTGCGGCTTCTCATCCTGCAAACGAGGCAGGGTGTGCTGCAGCAAAGGCGGGCAGCCGACCGTCTCCTGGCCGGCTGCAGTCTGGGCCCAAGCCGGCGGCGCCAAACCGAAACAGCTCCAGAGGATCAGGGCCCGAAAGGAGGGCAAAAAGGCGGTGGCTGATCGACGCATCGGCGATTCTCCAAAAGAAAAAGGGCCCGAGCCGAGGCGAATCACTCCCGCGGCTTCGGCCCCTTCGATTGTCAAGCCAGGCTGACAGCTGCGCTCACTGGGGCTATGTAAGCCCGATCGGCGGCCTGGGAAAGCCTGGCCCTAGAATGGCCGGGCTTCGCGGCCGCCGGGCCAGGAGAAGACTTCCATGCTCTATCCTGAACTGTTCAAGCAACTGGAATCCGTCCGTTGGGACATGGACAAGGACATCCCTTGGGATCGCTTCGACCGGAGCCTGCTGTCAGACGAACAGGCGCTGACGGTCAAGATGAACGCCATCACCGAATGGGCGGCCCTGCCGGCCACGGAGATGTTTCTGCGGGACAACCGCGAGGACAGCGACTTTTCTGCCTTCATGTCGATCTGGTTCTTCGAGGAGCAGAAGCACGCATTGGTGCTGATGGAATACCTGCGCCGCTTCCGCCCCGAGCTGGCGCCCAGCGAGCAGGAACTGCACGAGGTCCGGTTTGAATTCGAGCCGGCACCGGCCCTGGAAACCCTGATGCTGCACTTCTGCGGCGAAATCCGGCTCAACCACTGGTATCGGCGCGCTGCCCAGTGGCACACCGAGCCAGTCATCCAACACATCTACACCCAACTGAGCCAAGACGAGGCCCGGCACGGCGGCGCCTACCTGCGCTACATGAAGCGGGCCATCGGACGATTCGGTGACGACGCCCGCGCCGCATTCAGCAAGATTGGTGTGCTCATGGCCAGCGCCAAGCGCACCGCACAGGCCCTGCACCCGACCAATCTGCACGTCAACAAATCGCTCTTCCCACGCGACACGGTTCAGTCACGCCTACCCGACCCGCAATGGCTTGAGCACTGGCTCAGCCAGCAGATCAAGTTCGATGCCGAATGGGAAAGCAAGGTCGTCGAGCGCATCCTGCACAACCTGGGGCTGCTGATGAACCGCAGCTTCGAGACGGTGCAGGAGCTCAACCGCTTCCGCAAGGAGCTGATGCGACCCTTGGCGACGGCCGATCGGGCGCAAGTGGCGTGAAGCTGGCTGCCGACCCGGACTTCCTGAGCAAGATCTCTGCGCGCGAAGAACTGCGCGAACAAGTCGCCTTGCTGCCACGACCGCTGGTATTCACCAACGGGGTGTTCGATGTCCTGCACCGGGGACATGTCAGCTACCTGGCGCAAGCACGCGCCCTGGGCGGCAGCCTGGTGGTGGCCCTGAACACCGACGCATCGGCACGCCGCCTGGGCAAAGGCCCAGAACGCCCGCTCAACCCGCTGGCCGATCGCGCCATCATGATGGCCGCCCTCCAATCGGTGGATCTGGTGACCTGGTTCGACGAGGACACGCCGCTGGAGCTGATCACCGAAGTGCAGCCCGATATCTTGGTCAAGGGCGGAGACTACGACATGAGCCGTTTGCCCGAGACGGCCGTGGTGCAGGCCTACGGCGGGCGCGCCTTGGCCCTGCCTTTCGTTGAGGGCTACTCCACCACCGCTCTGGTGCGCAAGATCCGTCAGAGCTGAGCGGTCCCCTGGCCAGCCGACGACGCGGGCCGACCGCGCAAACGATGCCAGACAGCGGCAGACCACTGGGCCAGATCGTCCAGGTAGGTAAATACGACCGGAATCACCAGCAGACTGAGCACTGTGCTGGTCAGCAGGCCGCCGATCACTGCGATGGCCATCGGTGACCTGAAGCTGACGTCAGCAGCACCCCATCCGGCGGCAATCGGCAACATGCCGGCGCCCATGGCGATGGTGGTCATCACGATCGGGCGGGCGCGCTTGTGACACGCGTCAAGCAGCGCATCCCAGCGCGACATCGGTGCTATGGCAGGCTGGCCATCGCGCGCAGGCTGACCGCGACGCGCCACGATGGCATATTCAACCAGCAGGATCGAGTTCTTGGTGGCCACGCCCATCAACATGATCAGACCAATGAGCGAGGGCATGGAAAAACTCTTGCCCGCCAGCAACAAGCCCACGAACGCGCCGCCCAGGGATAAGGGCAAGGCGGCCAGAATCGTCAGAGGATGCAAGAACCCCCGGAACAACAACACCAGCACCGCGTAGATGCACAAAATGCCCACCGCCATGGCCACGCCAAAGCTGGCAAAGAGTTCGCCCATGACCTCGGCGTCGCCCACTTCCACCACCCGGACGCCCGCCGGTAGGTTGCGCACCGATGGCAACTGCTTGACCGCCTGCGTCACCTCGCCCAGGGGCAGGTCCGAAAGCTCAATCTCAAAATTCACATTGCGCTGACGGTCGTAGCGGTCGATGACAGCGGGCCCTCCGGTCATTTGCAAGCTGGCCACCTGCCCGAGCATGACCGGGCCACGGCTGCCCGGCACCATCAGCCGCTCCAGCAAAGACAAGTCCTGGCGCGCGGACTCTTGCAACTGCACCACGATCGGAACTTGCCGCTGCGAAACATTGAGCTTGGGCAGCTGCGCTTCATAGTCACCGAGCGTGGCCACACGCAAGGTCTGGGCAATGGACGCACTGCTCACGCCCAGATCGGCTGCCCGCGCAAAATCAGGCCGCACCGAGATTTCAGGTCGAACCAGACTGGCGCTTGATGCGATGCTGCCCAAGCCTGCAACGGTGCGAAGGTCTTTCTCCACATCCAATGCAGCCTGCTGCAAGGTCCGAGGATCGTCACCGGTGAGTACCAGCACATACTTCTCGCCCGAGCCCCCCAAGCCGACCTTGGTGCGAACGCCAGGCAGGTCCGACAAGGCGCGGCGGATATCCGCCTCAATCACCTGCTTGCGCGGCCGCTGGCCACGCTCGGTCAAGGCAATCGTCAAGGTGGCCCGTCGGACTTCAGCTGCGCCGGCATTGACGAAGGGGTCGCTGCCAGCGCTGCCGCCGCCAATGGTGGTGTAGACACTGCGCACATGATGGACGCCCATCAGCAGGGCGCGGGCCTGCTCGGCGCTGGCTCGGGTCTGCGCCAGGGTCGAGCCCGGCGGCAGCTCGACATAAACCTGGGTCTGCGAGTTGTCATCGGGCGGAATGAAGCCGGTCGGCAGCAAGGGAATCAAAGCCAGGGAGCCCACGAAAAACAAGAGGGCCGCCCCAAAAGTGACAAAGCGCCGTCGCAAGCACCATTGCGCCAGCCGCATATAAACCCCCAGCCATCGGGGCTCGCGCACCGGCGCAACCAAAGGCTTGAGCATGTAGGCGGCCATCATGGGCGTGAGCATGCGCGCCACCACCAAAGAGGCAAACACGGCCAGCGAGGCCGTCCAGCCAAATTGCTTGAAGAACTTGCCAGCGATGCCACTCATGAAAGCCGTGGGCAAAAACACCGCGATCAGCGTGAAGGTGGTGGCGATCACCGCCAGACCGATTTCATCGGCGGCCTCCATAGCAGCCTGATACGGGGTCTTGCCCATGCGCAAATGGCGCACGATGTTTTCGCCCTCGACGAGCGCATCGTCAACCAGGATGCCAATCACCAGCGACAGCGCCAGCAAGGTGACCACGTTGATGGAAAAGCCCAGCCAGGCCATGCCGATGAAGGCCGGGACCACCGACAAGGGCAGCGCCACCGCCGAGATGAACGTGGCCCTGAGATCACGCAGAAACAGCCAGACGACCAAGACCGCCAAAATGGCGCCCTCATAAAGCAGTATCAGGGAACCCTGGTATTCCTCCTCAACCGGCGTGACAAAGTCAAAGGCCTCCTGGATCTCCAGATCAGGCCTGGCCGCGCGGTATTGGGCCAGGGCCTGCCGAACCGCCTGGCCGACCGCCACCTCGCTGGCGCCACGGCTTCGAACCACTTCGAAGCCCACGACCGGCTGCCCATTAAGGCCGGCCCAGGATCGGGGTTCGGCCAAGGTGCCGCTGACTGTAGCGATCTGATCGAGCCGCACCCGGCGCCCGCCAGAGAGGCCAAGCTCGATGCGTGCCACCTCCTCAGCACTCTGCACGGTGGCCGTGGTTCGCACCGGCTGCTCGGCAGCGCCCAAATCGATGCGGCCCCCAGAGGCCTCCTGCTGCATCTGGGCCAGTTGCTGCGAGACCTGCACAGCAGTCAGGCCCAAGGCTTGAAGCCGTTGTGGATCGAGCGCTACTCGCACCTGTCGGGTAACGCCACCGACTCGATTGACCGCACCCACTCCCTTGATGGCCAGCAGCTTGCGGGTGAGTTCGTAATCGACCAGCCAGGACAGCGCCTCGTCGTCCAGACCCGGCGAGCGAATGGTGTAGGCCAACACCGGAGTGCCGGCAAGGTTGAGCTTTTGTACGATGGGATCGCGCAAGTCACTCGGCAGGTCGGCACGTGCGCCCTGCACCGCCGAGCGAACATCATCGAGGGCCTCCTGCACCGGCTTTTCCATGCGGAACTCGGCCGTAATCGACACCGACCCGTCCTGCACCTTGGTGGTGATGTGCTTGAGCCCCTGCAAGGGCGCCAGCGCGTTCTCCAGTTTGCGCGCCACATCGGCCTCCAGCTGCGATGGCGTGGCGCCAGGCTGGGTGGCACTGATTTGAATGGTGGGCAGGTCCAGGTCCGGAAAGTTCTGTACCTTCATGGAGCCGTAGGCCAGCATGCCCGCCACGGTCAGCAGTACAAAGAACAGAACAACCGGAATGGGGTTGCGGATCGACCAGGTCGAAACGTTGATCATCAGCGGCCCCGGCTCAGCGCGTTGCCGGGGCCGAGCCCGCCGCGCCAGCGGGCACCACGCGCACCCGATCGCCGTGGTTGAGGAAAGCCCCACCGCTGGCAACAACCCGGGCCTGCGGCTCCAGGCCCGAGACGATTTCCATGCGGTCCCCGCTCAGTCTGCCGGTGCGCACCTTGACCTGGGCGACCCGATCCTGCGCGCCAACGACATAGACGAAACTAAACCCCTCGCGCACCACCACCGCCGACTGCGAAACGATCAGCGCCTGACTGCGGCCGAGTTCAATCTGACCGCTGGCAAAAGTACCCGGCACCAACGCAGCGCTTGCTGGGGTGCCGCGGGGCCTGATGAGGTCCACATAGACCAGGGCGTTGCGCGTCTGCGGATCGGCCGAAGGCGCGATCACTCGGACCCTGCCAGCCACCTCAAGCCCGCTGGCTGCTTGAAGACGCACCGGCGCGCCAACCCGCACCCGCGGCAGTTCAGCAGCCGTCACCTCGGCCCGCCATTCCAGGCGGCCTTGACGAATCAGCCGGAACAACTCCGCCCCGGGCATCACCACACTGCCCAGCGTGGCACTGCGGGCAGAAATCACGCCCGCATCGGGTGCGCGCACCTCGGTCTGGGCCAGCCTCAACTGCTGCAAGCCGACGGCGGCCCGGGCCGACTGCACCCGGGCTTGGGCCACCGACTCAGCCGCCAGCGCGGCCGTCAGTTGGGCCGGACTGAAAAACCCCTGCTGCTGCAAAGACCGCGCGCGTTCGGCCTGAGCGGCCGCTTCCTCCGCGGCGGCCCGCGCCTCAGCCAGCAGCGCCTGGGCCTGCGCCAATTCGGCGCGCAAGGTATCGGACTGCAAGAGGGCCAACACATCGCCACGCTTGACCGCATCGCCCACATTAACCCGAATGTCGACCAGCTTGAGCCCCTGGGCTTCGGCACCCACCCACGCCTCCTGCCAGGCCGCCACCGATCCGTGGGCCTGCAAGATTTGGGGTACGGTGATCGTTTGCGGCTGCTCAACCGTCACCGCCAAGGCCGGCCGCGGGGCGCCAGCCGGATCCTGAGCCTGGGCGGCGAGGGCCAAGGCTCCAAGAAGACCGACGCCCATTAGGCGCCAAAGACTTGCGGTTTTCATCATCGAAACTAGGGAGAACCCGGATCGGGAAGTGTAGCCAGCCTCCCTAGCACCCAAGGCTGCGATGGGATTCCCAGAACTCAGCCCAGCACCTGACGCCAGAGCCCCAGTACGGCCTGACGCAGGTCGACCCGCTCTTCAAGCGGCCTCTGCGTAGGCTCCTCATTAAGTCGGGCCCGGTGCTGCAAACGGCGCAGATCCCGATAGGCGTCTGCAGCAGCACGGCCCAACCCCACCGGAAGCAGGCCCGCCTTTTCAGCACGCTCGAGCAGAGCGATATTGCCCACGTTGTCGACCAGCTCAGGATGCCGTCCGGAGTGGGCAAGCACCAGGTACTGGACCACGAACTCAACATCGACCATGCCGCCGGCGCTGTGTTTGAGGTCAAACAAATCGGCCCCACGCACTGGGTGGGCGGCGCGTACTTTCTCGCGCATGGCCACGATCTCCCCCCGCAGCGCCTGCGGGTCGCGGGGGGCGGCGATGACCTGCCGGCGCACTGCATCAAAGCGCTGCTGCAGGGCCTCGGTGCCGATGACAAAGCGGGCACGGGTCATGGCCTGATGCTCCCAGGTCCAGGCGGTGTTGCTGCCACGCTGTTCCTGGTAGTCGGCAAAGGCCGAAAAACGGGTCACCAACAAGCCGGAATTGCCGTTGGGGCGCAGGGCCGTATCGATCTCAAACAGGTCGCCTTCGCCGGTCTTGACCGTCAGCCAATTGATCAGCTTGCGCACGAAGGCGGCATACACCTCGGGGGCACGCTCGTCATCATCCTCGTAGACAAAGACCAGGTCCAGATCGCTGCCGTAGCCCAACTCCTTGCCGCCAAGCTTGCCGTACGCAATGACGCCCAGTTGCGGCTCGGGCCGATGCCGGTTCTTAAGGCGCTGCCAGCACCAGCGCACCGTGACGGCCAGCACGGTGTCGGCCAGCGCACTCAAGTCATCGGCCACCTGCTCGACACTGAGCCGGTCCTCCACATCTCGCGCCAGCGTCCGAAACACTTCGGCATGATGCGCCCTGCGCAGCAGGTTCAGGCAAGCCTCTTCGTCATCCTCTCCGGTACGCCGCAAGGCCTGCAAGCGGGCATCGAGTTCGGCCACAAAGGCCGGGGCATCAAAACGCTGCTGCAGCATCTGCCCATTGGCCAGTTCATCGATGACGCCCGGATGCCTGAGCAAATAGCGCGCCGGCCAGCGCGCCGCACCGAGCAAACGCAGCAGCCGCTCATGCACCGTGGGGCGCTCCATCAACAAGGCCAGATAGCTCTCGCGCCGGAGCAAGGGCTCGATCCAGTCGAACAAACGCAGGGCACCTTCTTCCGTCACGCGGCCAGCCTCGAGCCAAGCAGCGGTGCGCTGTACCAGTCGCATCAGACGCCCTCGTGATTCCTCGCGCAAAGCCAGCACCCGAGGGTGACTTTGCCAGGCAGTCAGTCGCTGGCGAAGCGCTTGCGGCCAATCAGCTCCTTCGCGGGCCAACAACTCGGCCACGTCTTGCGGAGCGGCCTGAGAGCCCCCTTTTTTGCATCCAACGCAGTCGGTGTGCCCGCCCAGCAACTTGTCGAACTCCTCGGCCACAAACTCCCGATGCCGATCCAGCTCGGCCAACAGTTGCCCGGCATGGTCAAAACCCAGGGTGGCCGCAATCCAACCCAGATCGGCGTCCTGCGTGGGCAACACATGGGTCTGCTGATCGTCGAGGTACTGGATGCGATGCTCAACCCGCCGCAGGAAGTCGTAAGCCTGGGCCAGGCCCGTTGCCGTCGAGGCCGGCATCAGGCCGGCCTTGCTGACACGGTCGAGCGCATCGAGCGTGGCGCGGGTCCGCAGTTCAGGGAACTGTCCGCCGCGCACCACCTGAAGCAACTGCACGGTAAATTCGATTTCCCGAATCCCCCCGCGCGAGAGCTTGACGTCGTTGGCGCGCTCGGGATGACCGGCGGCGCGGCGGGCCGCCTGGTCTCGAATTTGCCGATGCAGCACGCGCAGGGATTCGAAGACGTTGTAGTCCAGATAGCGTCGGAACACGAAAGGCAGCACCAGCTGACGCAGTCCATCGGTGGAGCCGTCACTGCGACTTGCCCGCGGGGCCACAACGCGGCTCTTGAGCCAGGCAAAGCGCTCCCATTCGCGCCCCTGGACCTGGAAATACTCCTCCAGCGCCCCCAGCGAGACCGCCGGCGGTCCCGAATTGCCATTGGGCCGCAAGGCCAGATCGACCCGAAATACGAAGCCGTGCTCGGTGACATCGCCAATCAGGGTCTGCACGGCCTTGACCTGCAAGGCAAAGTATTCGTGGTTAGAAATCACGCCCCGGCCATCAGGCCGCCCGGCGGTCTGCCCCTGCTCGTCGTACACATAGATGAGATCAATGTCACTGGAGACATTGAGCTCGCGCGCGCCAAGCTTGCCCATGCCGATGACCCACATGCAGGCCCGCCGTGTCGCCTGACCGTCGGTCACCTGCGGCCTGCCATGCAGCGCGTCGAGGTCCTCGCGGGTCTTTTGCATGGCCACGTCCAGCGCAAACTCGGCCAGTTCGGTCATGGCGCCGGTCACTGCAGACAGCGGCGCCGAGCCGGGCGTTTGCGCATCGATCACCACCAGGCGCTCGAGCACCAGCTGACGCAAGATGCGCAGGGCCGCACCGACCTCATGGCCCGACTGTCGAATCGTCTCGTAGGCATGCAGCAGGTCTGGCTGCAGGGGCGAGGGCGCCGACAGCAAGCCCAGCCAGGGGGCATAGCGGCGCCGAATACGCTGCACAAAGCGACTGTACGCAGCCGAGCGATCCGCGCCACCTGGGGAGCAGTCGGCGCTGGAAGCCAGATCAGAGGACGGCAGCGACATGGGTGAAAAAGGAGACCGTTGGCGACACAGAGCCACCCCGGACGAGGGTCATAATTCCAGGCCAGATGCAACCGGAAATCGCCTCGACAACAAAGCCCCTGCCGCCGCGCTTGAAGCTGTGGTCGATGGCCACCC